>OIZL01000036.1_pt1 | contig 114667 bp, 109 predicted proteins | sample 1588541 | NCBI WGS metagenome assembly OIZL01 (sample SAMN03283285) | human gut metagenome | biome: human-associated habitat; material: feces | host: Homo sapiens | place: Peru | collected 2012 | reverse complement strand
CAAGCTTAGGAATCAGATTAATGAGCGGCGAATACATCATAACTTCCTACTGGAACGACTTCCAAACAGGAAACACAATAAAAATCAGTCCTTAAAGAGAATTCCCAATTCTCTTAACTTTTTCTTTTTTTACATATATCCTTATTTAGTTTAAATTTCATATTATAATTCATGTCATTAACTGAAGATATTCTTAGGCGTGATGAGGAATTGTTTTTCAGTGATTTGAATATAACTTCTAAAAGTTCAGATAATAATTCTGAAACGAAATTAATCGCTGACTTTACTGAGTATAATCCTTTACATAATGGTCATTTTCATTGCATGAAAGTTGCAAAGTCACAAGTTCCAGATGCATTATTTGTAGCTATTGTTCCAGGACTATTTGAGCGGAGTGGACGAGGTATTCCATATATATTGCCACGTGAAATTAGAGCAAAAATAGCTATTTCAGTAGGTGCAGATGTTGTTGTTGAAGGCCCGCCTATGGGAATTATGGGTTCCGGCCAGTATTCTCTGTCATTGGCTAAAATGTTTAAAGCTTTAAACACAGATTATATTCCAAGAGGTTATAAGGAAGTTCCAAATTTTGATTTAATAATGGACAGAATATCTGAAGGTCATTGGATAGCTCCAAAACCTTATAAAATAATTGATAAAACAGTTAATGAAGTTCTTTTAAGAGATAAGCTTGAAGAGGATAATTATGTCATAGCTTCCTTTTCAAATTCTTTAAGTAAAATCAACTTTGATTATGAAAATAAGTTTATTTTTGTAAAACGGATTGAAGGAGTAAGCGGAACTTTAATCAGGCGTTCTATTGCTGAAAATAATTTTGATAAGGTTAAGGACATGATGCCTGATAAAACCATTGAAGTTTTAAAACATGAAATAGCTAATGATAATCTGATTTATAATGTTAGGGATGAAGAAGCTATTTTAAATACTGTAAATACTTTTGATTTTGATGATTTAGTTAGTTTAAACATGTTTAATGAAAGATTGGCTAATAATATTTTTAATAATTCTCCTTTTGATAATGTTGAAGAGGTTCAAAAAGTTATTGGAAGAGGTTTTTCAACACATTTTAGTGAAAGAATACTCAGTATTCTGGAAGTTCCCATTTCCAAAAAAGTAATTTCAGAATATATTGAAAATTATCCTGCAAAAATTAGGGTGCTGGATTATAAGAATGGTGAAGTTTTAGAAAAATTTAGAAAAAAAGTAAATAATGAAATTGAATTATTTCATTAAATTACCTATTAATTCTCCAGGGTCTTGAAGACCAAATACAGCATCTAAAAATGTAGGATAGCTATTAGTTAAGAAGAATAAGTATACAATGTAGAATAATACAATTATAATAGCTATTATTAATATGATAGTTAATATAATATCTACAATTCCGAAAGGTTCTTTTTCATCTTCATATCTGATGTTATGAATAGGTTTTTTGGATTTTTTAGGTTGTTCTCTGCGGATGTTTAATTGATCACGTATTTGTCTGTCTAATTCTTGTTCTTCTTCATAACTTCTATGTGGTTGTCTTATTTGAGGTTCTTGTTGGTAGTAATTTTGTTGTTGTGCATACATTTGGTTTTCATTAGCTTGCGGATTGTATGCTTGTCTTTCCATTTGTTGAGGAACATAAGCAGGTTCTTCAATTATTTGCTGATTATATTCTTTTTCTGTTGGTTGTGGTGTTTGTGGAACATATGGTTTTTTAGTTAATGAACCGTATTCTTCTTCATCTTTAGCTAATTGTTCTTCTAAAGGAACTTCTGTTTCATCAAAGTACAAGTCATCCAAATATCTTTCGTATTTTTCCTCTAAAGCTTGTCTTGCGCTTGTTTCTTCAGGCTCGTAAGTATGGTCTGGATAAATGTAATCTTGAGGTGCTTGTTGTTGTGGTGCTATTTGTTCTTGAGGATAGTAATCAAATTCGTTTTGAGCACTTTGTGGTTGTTGTCTTAATGTTTGTTGTTGATTTTCAATAATGTTTTGACCCATACTTTGATCTTGATTTATATTATTAGATTGTTCTAAGTAAGGTGCGCTTTCTTTTCTAAAGTATGATTCTGGTGTTTCATTAACTTCTTTAGAATAGCTCATTCCTTTTATATTATATGGGGAATCATCTGCAATAGGTTTATTAAATACTTCTTCTTTAGGATAATAATCTTGTTGCGGTGAAGTATTATAAACAGAAGATTCTTCTTGCAAATCTCCTGCATAAATATTTTCATTACTTTGATCTAAATTACTGCTTAAATCACTGGCAAAAATAGCTTTTTCTTCTTTTGGAGGTTGGTAAATAGATTCATCATAAACTTGAGGTTCTTCTTTTTTACCAAGCCTTACAGGTTCTGATTTTTTTTCAACATTTTGGCTAGCTATATTTTGTGTTTCTTTTTGTTCATTAGTTTTATTATTTAATCCAATTCCTACAATTTTTTCCAAACATTCTTTACAATACATTTTGCCGGCAATTTCTAAACTGCATTCTTCACATACAGATTTTCCACAGATGGCACAAGTATTAACACCTTCTTTGTTTGGATGATAGTAACATTCCATAAATATACACTCTCTAATTTTGTATTTAATAAATCAAGAAATTATTTATAAAATATATTTATATTTTTTGTTTATATAAAAGTTCCTATTATATAGTTAAAATGTTTAATAGGCCAATATAAATTGAGTTTTTAAATAAGTGAATGGTTTTTTTATTCTTTTTTTGTTGTTTCAAGAATTTTTTCTACAACAATTTCAGATGCTATTAAATCATCAGCTGTTGATAAAAAACTTTCAAGTGAATTATTGTCTAAGTTGTATTCAATTGTGTCATTTTTCAACTTTGAATCTAAAAATCCAATATTGTCAACTTCTAAAGATTCATAAACAGTTTCAGCAATCTTTGAATTTTTGTATTTAAGTTGCAGTTTTCCTTTTATTTTCATCTCTAAAATTTATGTTTTTTAAACTATTTAATATTTTTAAGTATTTTTTACTTAATCGTAACATTTATGTACTTTGCTATTATAAATAATTATATTTAATTTATTAATTTCTATAATTACTGTATTATTTTAATACTTTTTGTTGAATATTATTTAATGTTTAATATTTCTTTTGTAATAGTTTGGATTATATAACGAAATAAATTGCTTTTTATTCAACAGTGGTTATATTGGCGGGTGAAATAAATGTTGTCTGAAACATGGTCATTGATTGTTAATCAAAGTGATTTTTTTACTAATTTAATGATTCAGCATTTGGAAATTTCTTTAATTTCGGTTATTTTAGCAATAATACTTGGATTGGGTTTGGGTATTTTTATAAGTGAGTATCCGAAAAATAAATGGATTTTAGCAATTGTTAATCTTATTTATACAATTCCATCAATAGCATTATTCGGATTTTTAATTCCAGTTTCAGGAGTAGGTAATACCAGTGCAGTTATAGCTTTAACTATTTATGGATTATTGCCTATGGTTAGAAATACATATACTGGGATTCGAACTATTGATAGTAAGATTATTGAAGCTGCAAAAGGAATGGGCAGTACCGATCTTCAAATCTTATTAAAAATTAAATTGCCATTGGCTTTGCCACATATTATGTCTGCAATTCGTAACATGTCTGTTATGACAATTGCTTTAGCAGGTATTGCATCATTTATTGGTGCCGGAGGTTTGGGGGTAGCTATTTACAGAGGTATCACTACAAATAACATGCCTTTGATTGTTGCAGGAAGTGTACTGATTTCTGTTTTAGCAATAGGTATTGATTTGATATTGGGATACTTTGAAAAAATATCTGCACCTGGTGCAAAAAGACCTAAATTCTTCAAATATTTCAAAAATAAAAAAGTGCTTGCTTGCATAGTTATTATCTGCATTCTTCTTGGAGGATATATTGCACATGAGGAAAATCCTGCAAACACAATTCATATTGCAAGTAAGGCATATACTGAAGAATACATTACTGGAGAGCTTTTAAAACAAGTTATTGAAGCACACACGGATTTAAATGTAGAACTTACTTCTGGAGTAGCTGGAGGATCAGGTACAATTCATAGTGGTATGGAATCAGGGGATTTTGATTTATATCCGGAATATACTGGAGTAGCTTGGTTAAGTATTTTACATAAAAACAGCACATATAATGAAACTCAATTTAATGAGTTGAATTCATATTATGAAGATAATTATAATATGACATGGTATAATAAGTACGGTTTTGAAGATACTTATGGAATAGGAGTTACAAAAGAAGTTGCAGATAAATATAACTTAACAACTTACTCTGATTTGGCTAAAGTTTCTAATCAATTATCTTTCGGAGCGGAATCTGATTTTTATGCACGTGAAGACGGTTATGATGCAATCTGTGATGCTTATGGGATGAACTTTAAAGATACAATGGATTTGGATGTAAGTCTTAAATATGATGCAGTTAAACAGGGTCAGGTTGATGTAATTGACATTTATACAACTGACGGGCGTTTGGAAAACTCCAATATTGTAGTTTTGGAAGATGATAAGAATTTCTATCCTTCATACTATGGGGGAACAGTAATAAATCAGCAAACTTTAATAGATCATCCGGAAGTAGCTGATGCACTTGATTATTTAACTGGTAATGTTTCAACAGAGGACATGAAACATATGAATTATGAAGTTGATGTTGAAGGAAAAGACCCTTCAGATGTAGCTCATGACTTTTTAGTAAGTAAACATTTGATATGAGGTGATTATATGAGTTCAATCATTGAATTTAAAAATATAGGTAAACATTATCGCGATAGTGATTTTTCAATAGACAATTTCAATTTAAATGTTGAAAAAGGGGATTTTGTTACAATGATTGGTAGTTCAGGATGTGGAAAGACTACCGTTTTAAAAATGATTAATGGATTAATCACCCCTGATGAAGGTAGTATCATTGTAAATGGAATGGATGTTTCTAAATCAGACCGTGTTAAGTTAAGGAGAAAAATTGGATATGCAATTCAGGGAACAATGCTGTTTCCCCATTTAAATGTTAAGGAAAACATTGCTTATGTTCCTAATTTGATTCATGAAAAAGATAGTGAAAAAATCGACGAAGCTATTTATAAATGGTTGGATATTGTTGGACTGGATTCATCTATTTTAAACAGATATCCTCATGAACTCTCTGGAGGTCAGCAGCAAAGAGTAGGTATTGCAAGAGCACTTGCAGCATCACCAGCTATTTTATTGATGGATGAGCCATTTAGTGCTGTTGATGAGATAACAAGAACACAATTACAAAAGGAAATGAAAGAAATCCATGAAAAAACCAAAATTACAGTAATGTTTGTTACTCATGATATTCGGGAAGCATTATATTTGGCAGATAAAGTGTTGGTTATGCAGGATGGAATTATTCATCAGTTTGATACTCCAGATGAGGTGTTAAATCATCCTGCAACTCCTTTTGTTGAAAAATTATTGGAAAGAACAAAATTTATTTTAAATAAATAATTTTTCTAATTTTTCAAATAGGATAACATTTATTAATAACTAAGTTTAAATATTTAAGTATTCTATATATTTATTATATATAATTTTTACATAGCTATTTAGAGATACACTATAAATTTTATTATAGATAGCTATTTTTTAATCAAACATATTTTCAGATGTTTGTATTATTTTCGGAGGAATTATAATGGTTCGTGCTTATACAAGAAGAGATTATATTAGAAAAACCCCAAATTCAAGAATTGTTCAATATGATATGGGTAATTTAACTGACGAGTTTCCAGTTTCAGTAAGTTTAGCTGTAAAAAAACCTGCTCAAATTAGACACAACTCTTTAGAAGCAGCAAGGATTGCTTCTAACAGACTTATGCAAAGAAAAGCCGGAAGATTAGGTTACCACTTAAAATTAAGAACTTACCCTCACCAAATTGTAAGGGAAAATCCTATGGCTACTGGTGCAGGAGCAGATAGGGTTCAAAGTGGTATGAGAAATGCATTTGGTAAACCAATCAGTGTTGAAGCTATTGTTAAAGCAGGTCAAAGAATTATTACTATTGACACCAACAAGAAAAACTTTGAAGATGCTAAATTAGCATTAAAAAGAGCAGGAATGAAATTGCCAGTTTCCTGCAGAATTGTTGTTGACAAAGGCGAAGAATTAGTTTTATAAATTTAACTAATTTTTACTTACTCTTTTTTTTAATTTTTTTCAATCATTTTTTTACAGTTTCTTTTGATTAAATATTTAAGTGTTGAAATTTATACATTAAATATAATATTGGCTATGTTTTTTATTTATTGAGAACATATTGTCAATGTATTGATATTAATTCATTTTAAAACCAAAGAGGTTATAATTCATGTATGTTGTAAAATTTGAGGATTTAGGCAAATCTGATATTGGAATTGCAGGGGGAAAAGGAGCTAACTTGGGAGAATTGACTCAAGCAGGTATTCCTGTTCCACCTGGTTTTGTAGTAACTGCCGAAACTTATGGAAAATTCATGGAAGATGCTGGAATTAACGGTAAAGTATTGGATATTCTTGCTAAAACAGATATCAACAATACTAAAGAACTTCAAGCTGCTGCTGAAGAGATTAAATCTATTATCATTGAAACTCCGGTTCCAGAAGACATGTCTACTTTAATTATTGAAGCTTATAATCAACTTTGTCAGAGAGTTGGTGAAGAAGATACTGATGTAGCTATTCGTTCTTCAGCTACTGCAGAAGATTTACCTGATGCTTCATTTGCAGGTCAGCAAGATACTTTTTTACATGTTTCTGGTAGTGAGGATGTAATTGATTACATAAGGAAATGTTGGGCATCTTTATTTGAAGCAAGAGCTATTTTTTACAGGGAAGAAAACGGTTTTGATCACTCAAAAGTGTACATTGCTGTTGTTGTTCAAAAAATGGCTATTGCAGATAAGGCTGGCGTAATGTTTACTGTAAACCCATCTACAGGTGAAGAAATAGCTTTAATTGAAGGATCATGGGGTCTTGGTGAAGCTGTTGTATCCGGCGATGTAACTCCGGATAATTATGTTGTAGACAAAAGCAATGACGAAGTTATTGGTGTTACTATAAGTGATAAAAAATTAATGTATGTAAAAGACGAAGACGGAACTAGTGTAAGGGTAGATGTTCCAGAGGATAAAAGAAACGAAAGAGTTTTATCTGATGAAGAGCTTGTTGAGTTAACTGAAATGGGTAAAAGGATTCAGGCTCATTATGGTGAACCAATGGATACTGAATGGGCTTTTGAAAAAGGTAATTTATTCTTATTACAGGCAAGACCAATTACTACTTTAGGTGATGACAATGGTGCAGCTAGTGAAGATTCTGCTGTTGGTGATAAAAATGTCATTGTTAAAGGTCTTGGAGCAAGTCCAGGTACAGCTTCCGGTAAAGTTAAAATCATTTTAGACATTGATGAACTGGATAAAATTAAAGACGGCGACATTATGGTTACAACTATGACCACTCCTGATATGGTTCCGGCTATGAGAAGAGCTAGCGGAATTATTACTGATGAAGGTGGAGTAACCTGCCATGCATCTATTATTTCCCGTGAACTTGGAATTCCTTGTGTTGTAGGAACAGGTTCAGCTACAACTACTTTAGAAGAAAATGTTGGAGTTACTTTAGATGGTAAAAAAGGTTTAGTTTATGAAGGAATCCATGAAAGTAAAGAAGAAGTAGCTCCAACAGCAGCTAATGTTGAAGCAGCTCCAATTATAACGGTTACTGAAGTAAAAGCTAATGTAAGTATGCCTGAAGCAGCTCAAAGAGCAGCAGCTACTGGTGCAGATGGTGTAGGATTACTTAGAACTGAACATTTAATGTTAACTGCAGGTATTCATCCTGGAAAATTCATTGCCGATGGAAGGGAAAATGAATTAATTGACACTATTGCAGAAAATGTAATGGTTGTAGCAGATGCATTTTATCCAAAACCAGTATGGTACAGAACTTTAGATGCACCAACTGATGAATTCATCACTTTAGAAGGTGGAGAAAACGAACCTGAAGAACACAATCCGATGTTAGGTTGGAGGGGAATCAGAAGGGAACTTGACCAACCTGAAATTCTTAAATGCGAATTCAAAGCTATTAAAAAACTTTATGATAAAGGTTATACTAATTTAGGAATTATGATTCCATTATCACAAAGTCCTGCTGAACTTAAACAGGCAAAAGAACTTTGTGCTAGTGTAGGTTTAATCCCTCATAAAGACATTGACTTTGGTATGATGGTTGAAATACCTGCAGCAGCTTTAACTATTGAAGATTACCTTGAAATTGGTGTTGATTTCGTAAGTTTAGGAACTAATGATTTAACACAATATACTCTTGCAGTAGACCGAAACAATGAATTTGTTGCAAAACATTATACTGAAGAACACCCTGCTGTAATGAAATTAATTGAAAGAACAATTAAAAAATGTGTTGAAGCTGGTGTTACTTGCAGTATCTGTGGTCAAGCAGGCAGTGTACCTCATATTGTTGAAAAACTTGTAGGATATGGAATTACCAGTGTATCCTCAAATGCAGATGCTGTAGCTGAAGTTAGAAAAACTGTAGCTAGGGCTGAGAAAAAAATTATTCTTGATGCTGCCCGTAAATCTCAAGAATAAATTTTATTTCTTTTTTTTATTTTTTTTTAAAATATCACCTTATAAGGTTGTACTATGGAAGATAAACCAATATCCAAAAAAGACATACTTGAAGAATTAGATGAAATTCAATCAAAAGACCATAAATATAGTGACGGTAGAATATTAGGTTCTATGTGCACAGAAGCACATCCATTTGCTAAAGAAGTTTATTGTAAATTTTTAGACTCTAATTTGGGAGATCCTGGTCTTTTCAAAGGAACAAAATACATTGAAGATGAAGTTATAAACTCTATTGGTGAATTATTGTCGATTAGTAAACCTTATGGTAATATTGTAACTGGTGGAACTGAAGCTAATATAATGGCTATGAGAGCAGCAAGAAATCATGCTAGAAAATATAAAGGAATTAAAAATGGAGAAATTATAATTCCGGATTCTGCTCATTTTTCATTTAAAAAAGCTGCCGATATGATGAATTTAAAAATTATTGAAGCTAAATTAGATGAAAACTACAAGATAGATGTTGAATCAGTTAAGGAAAATATTTCTGATAAAACTGTAGCTATTGTAGCTATTGCAGGAACAACTGAATTAGGTTTGGTTGATCCTATTGAGGAATTGTCTAAAATATCTTATGAAAATAATATTTATTTCCATGTTGATGCTGCATTTGGAGGTTTTTCAATACCTTTTTTAAAAAAAATAGGTTATGAATTTCCGCCTTTTGATTTTTCATTACCGGGGGTCTGTTCTATTACTGTTGACCCTCATAAAATGGGTTTAGCACCAATTCCTGCAGGCGGAATTTTATTTAGAAAAAAAGAGTATTTGGAAGTAATGGCTGTTGATTCCCCATATCTGACTGTTAAAACACAATCAACAATTGTTGGAACTCGTTCTGGAGCAGCTTCTGCAGCTACTTATGCTATTATGAAATATCTTGGAAATGAAGGCTATGAAAAACTGGCCGGAAACCTGATGGATAATACTCATTATTTTAAAGAAGGATTGGAAAAGATAGGTTATGATGTTGTTGTAGAACCTGAATTAAATATTGTAGCATTTAACCATCCGAATATGGAAGCGCATGATTTGGCAGATAAATTGGAAAATTTAGGATGGAGAGTTTCAGTAGCTAAATGTCCTGTAGCTATTCGTGTGGTTTTAATGAATCATATTACTAAGCAGCATTTAACTGATTTATTAAATGATTTGGCAGAAATTTATTAATTATTTTATTTTCACTCTTTTTTTACAATTCAATTAACTATAAATATATATTATGCATAATTAGTTAACAACGGAGGTTTGTTAATTATGTGTACTGCTGCAAATTATTTAACAAAATGCCATTATTTTGGCCGTAATTTTGACTATGAAATTTCATATAATGAAAGAGTAACTATAACTCCAAGAAACTATCCTTTAATATTTCGGGATACTGAAGACATTGAAAATCATTATGGGATTATTGGCATAGCTGCAGGTATTGATGAATATCCTTTGTATTATGATGCATGTAATGAGAAAGGATTAGCTATGGGTGGATTAAACTTTCCAGATTATTGTGACTACAAGCCATTAAATGAGTCTAAAGTTAACATAGCTTCTTTTGAAATTATTCCATATATATTATCCCAATCAAAAACAATAAATGATGCCAAAAGATTATTGGTTGATTTAAATATTTCAAATGAGAAATTTTCAACTCAATTGCCTCCATCTCCACTTCATTGGATTATTTCAGATAGAAATGCTTCAATTGTTGTAGAGGTTGTAAAGGAAGGATTGAATGTTTATGATAATCCTGTAGGGGTTTTAACAAACAATCCTCCTTTTGATAAACAGCTGTTTAATTTAAATAATTATATGGCATTATCCAATAAGGCACCTGAAAATACATTTGGTGGAAATTTGGATTTGGCTATTTATAGTAGGGGAATGGGTTCAATTGGTCTTCCGGGTGATGTTTCTTCACAGTCCCGTTTTGTAAAAGCTTCTTTTGTTAAGGAGAATTCTGTTTCAGGAGACTCTGAAAAAGAAAGTGTGTCTCAGTTTTTCCATATCCTTGCATCTGTAGAACAGCAGAAAGGATGCACATTGGTGGAAGAACCTGATAAATTTGAATATACCATTTATTCAGATTGTTATAATACAGATAAAGGAATATTGTATTATAAAACATATGATGGTCCTCAGACATCTGTTAATATGTATGATGAGAATTTGGAAACTGATCAATTGATTAATTTTGAGTTAATTGATTAAAAAAATAGTTTGTGGGTGTTGTAGATACAACACCTGCAATAATTTAATGGATGTCTTCTACATACATTAAAGGATAATTCAACTCCTCAATAAACTCTATTCTTATTGTAGCCTGTATGTCCTTTACTTTTGTATATATTTTAACATCAAGCATATCTCCAGTTAAAGAGGTGTAGTCAAAATCGCTCATTGATTCTTCCAGTTTGTCAAATCTAATTTTAACATCAACATCTTCAATAGCTGGCTGTAATTTTAATGATTCTTCCATACTTGTTTCTAAGCTTTTTTTAGAACTTTTATTTACAGGAGTTCCAACAAATTGGTGAAATAATGCTCCCATACTTATTGCACCTTCAAATATTGCTCTTTCTCTTGAGGTTATATTTGAAAAGTATTTTTCATCAACATCCATCTTTTACATTCCTCCGTTTAGCCATAATATTTTTTCATAAATTATATTGGAATCTATTGGGAAAACATAGAAATAGAATAATATTGCTGATATAATTAACACTGCAGCTAATATGTAAATTCTATTGTCTTTGGGATAGAAATAACTAAATATTAATCCTATAACTAAAAATGCAGTAGCTATTATTAATGCATATGATTCATGAGGATTGTTTTGAATTATTTCATCATTTATTGGACCGACTTTGCTTAACTCACCTTCAATAATTAATCTGTGGGCAGTAGATCCAATTGGGTCACAGGTAATCAGATATATGTGGGTTCCATTACTTTGAGCATTGATGCGTGCAGTTGGTTCAACTATAGTCTTGTTTATGATGGTATAGTTTACTTCCCCTATTCCGGGCCATTCTAAAGTAATTATGTCTCCGTTATTTAATTCATTAAGTCTTAAGAATGGTGATCCCTGAAGAGTTCTGTGCCCAGATAGTATAACATCTCCATATGTTGGCGTAAATGATTTTGTATCGTGCATAACACCTTGTGAAAGAGATACATTATTTATTTTCTCTTCAATTCCAATAGTTGGTATATTTATAACAGGTGAATCTATATTTTTCTCAACAGCTATTTTTGATGAGAAATAGTTAACTTCTCCCGCAGCATATAATCCTAATATGATTATACAAATTATAACAACTAAAGTTGTAATTTTTGGTTTATTCATGTTATCAACTTTTTATTTTTTTAGTTTAAAATATTTTACCTATTTTTTATAAGTTGAATTTATTTCATTAACCATCCATGCAGGAGCACTTGTTGTTGGAATTGTTAATATGATTTGATCCATATTATCTAATAAGAAATTAACTTTGTCTTGTGGTGTTTCAACAAGCAGCATATATTGAGCATCTAAATCTCCAAGATTAATTTGTCTTTCATAATTAGATAATTTTATACCATAATTCTGCAATAGCTCTGCAGTCTGTTTTTCATTGTACCCGTTTATTATTGAACCTTTTAAAAGTTCCAAAACATTTGATTTAAAAGTTTGTGTGTTTTCATTTGGATTTGTGTTATTTCCTTGGACAATTGTATCTGCTTTTGAGTATTCGCTGTCAATCTCTCCATTTTCTTCACATCTCATTATTGAAACCACAGTACATCCTTTTATATCTGGACTGGTTTGGTTATTTGGTGTTCCATTGTCTGTATAGTTTGAACTAGTATAAATATCAACAATACTTCCTACATTTACAAGTCCGGCTCCTGCCTGAAGTCTTGAAACTAAAATAGGTACTGATACCGTGTTCGGTTTTTTAAATTTAATTTTAGAGAGAACTTCTGCATTATTCTCATCAACAATAGTTAAAGCTTCACTGGCAGGTATTATGGCATTTTTGGTATTGTTGTCAGTATAGGTCACCATAGTTCTATTATATGGGTCTAAATTTGCATTTATGGACTTTTTATGAAATGCTTTCCAGTCTTTAGTAGCAGGTAACAATATATTTATGGATTCTACCTCATTTTTGCTTTTTGCATTGTTAATTTCATTTTCCAATATCATAGCTTCACTTGAACTTGTTAGAGCACCAGTATACAGATTATGAAGTTCATTAAGCTTTGTTGTTTTTGCTAAATTCAGTTCTTCTTGGGAGGGTTCATAAATTAAGAAATAATAAGCAGATATTACCAAAGTTAAGATAATTAAAGTTGTAATTATCATACCTATTTTTTTCTTTTCTTCATTTTCAATTATATTTTCCGGTTTTGGACCAATATATTTTCCTAATTTCTGATTAAATGATTTTAATATTTTTAAATCATTGTCTTCTGTTTTTTTGGGTTTTGGTCGTGGAATCTGACGGTTTTTAAGGTTATCTATATCCTCAAATCCTTGGGGATATAATGGATCTCTTGGTTTTTGGTCAATCATTAATTTATACCTCTACTTTTATTTAAAAAAGTAGATGGGTAATTTAATTAATTTTAATTAAATTAATTAACAGGTAATATAAGGAAAATATCAATAGTATTAATGCAGGTATGTTTATGCCAAAGAGTGTTAGACTTATTGGAAGTATAATTAACACAATTAACACTACAGAAACTCCAATAATAATTAAATTATCAAATTTGGGATATGTAACATTACTAATCATCAATAAAGACACTATAATCATTAATATTAAAGCAAGATAAATATTGAATAATCCGCTTAAATAGAATGTAGCTAATATAATGGCTATTCCAGGGATTGGAAATCCTATAAAGTCATGTGTTTGAATGTGGTCTGCTATTGCATTGTATCTGGTTAATCTTAAGATACCACAAGCTACAATTAATAAGCTAATGATTGTTGGAATTATTGAAAGATTATGGGGTATTGTGCTGCTAATTGTATAGAGAAATACTGCAGGTGCTGCACCAAATGATATGGCGTCTGAAAGGGAGTCTATATTTTGTCCAAATTTTAATGCATCATTTCTATTAATTTTCCTAGCTACCCAGCCATCTACAGAGTCAAACATGATGGCTATTATCATTAAAATAGCTGATGACTCAAAATTATGATTTATCGCAAAAAGGATTGAGATAAATCCACATATCATGTTCATTAGTGATATTCCATCGGATATTGCAAAAAAACTTTGAATCTTTGTACTTTCTAATTTCATGTAAAACTCCATTGATACTTTTTAACTCATTTATTATTAATTTTTTCTTGTTTTACTCATTATTTTTTCTTGTATCTTTATTTAATGATTGAATAATGGTATTTTTAGTGAAATAAACTAATTTATATGAGTTTTAAAAATTTATTTATTTCTTGAATTAATTTTTGATTTTAATTATTGTTATGCTTTATGCTAAGTGTTGTGGTTAAAGTTATATTTTTAAAGATAAAATATATATAATAATAATGGGTAATTATTAATTGTTAAACTTTAATAAATTCAATTACTTTGTTGTAATTTATTTAAAGTTGAAGTAAAATATTAATATAATGCGAGTAGTTAAATGATAGAAGATATACAAGCACTTAGACAAGCTGCACGGTTAACACCAGATAATGAAAACCAAGATGAAAAAGTTTGGTGTATAGCTGCAGGAAATGTTAATTTGATAGATGACATAGCCTATAAAGCGATTGCTTCTAAGCATTCTGTAAAAATTCTATTTAGAGAACATGTTATATTAACAGATAAAAGATTAAATAAAAAATTTGATTTTATCATGTTGTATGGTAATTCAGGTAAAATTAATCAATTTAAAAGACTTTGTAATCAGAATGGTGGGGCTTTTATACAAGTAACTCGCCATTATTTAACTGAAGAACCTAACTTGATGGTTTTAGTCGCTCCTGATGATATGATTAAAAATCTTGTTTATGTTCTTGAGAAATCAAAGGTTTCATTTGCGATTTTACAGGAATCTCAAACTACTGGTTTCATTGATGTTGATATAAATTCCAATGTTAAACTACCAAATTTTATTAAATCTGCTTTAAAGCCATTATATAATATAAGCGATGTTGTATTATCAACAGTTTTGATTTCAGTTGAAAAAGATGAAGATGTTGAAAAAGTCCAGAGTATAGCTACATCTAATAGGATATTTGTCATTGATTTTAAAGATATTGTAACGGAGGATTAGTCATGAATATTTTTGGAAATGAAGAAGAGGAACCACAAGCTAATGATACCAGAATCATTAGTAACAGTTTGGGAATAGATTTAGGAACTTTAAACACGGTAATTGCAAAACCATCTGGAGACAAATTTGATTTATATCAAATTCCATCAGTTGTCGCTGTTAAAAAGGATGATCCGTCTGAAGTTTTAGCAGTTGGGGAAGAAGCTAAAAAAATGCTTGGTAGGACTCCTGAAGATATTCTTGCTGTAAGACCTTTGAAAAAAGGAGTTATTGAAAACGTAGCTCAAGCACAAGCTTTACTTATTAAAGCTATGCAAATTGGTATAGAAGAAGGAGAAAGTGTTGGAAGAATTGTTATAGGTATTCCAGGAGATTCTTCTGAAGTGGAAAAAAATGCGGCTGAAGAAATTGGTAGAAAAGCTGGAGCAGAAAACATTCTTGTAATTAGTGAAGGATTGGCAGCAGCTATTGGTGCTGGTTTACCTATTGCAGAACCAAATGGAACTATGGTTATTGATATTGGTGCAGGTTCAACTGATATTGTTATTATTTCTCTCGGTGGTATTAACGATATTGAAACAGTTAGGTGTGGTGGAGATGATGTTGATAACAGAATCGTTGAATTAGTTGCAGAAAAATACGATGTAGCTATTGGTATTCATGATGCAGAAGCTGCAAAAATAGAAGTTGGTATGATTCATTGCAGTGAACAACTTGAAAATTTAAGTGTTGAAGTTATTGGTAAATCATTAGAAACCAACAGGCCTAAAAAAGTTGTTATTGATTCAATGTTAGTTGCTGATGCTGTAGAACCATTTATGCAAGAAATTGTAGATGGTTTAAATGTGATTTTAGAAAGATTATCTCCTGAATTAATGATGGGAGTTTATAATAATGCAGTAGCAGTTGGAGGAAGTTCAAGACTTCGTGGATTAAAAGAAAGAGTTTTCGATGAAATATCTATTCCTATTGAAGTTTCTGATGATCCTATGACTGTTGTAGCAAAAGGTACAGCTATTGTTGCTGCAGAACCTCTTGCATTAGAACCTGAAGTTCGTCTTAGAGCTATGAAATAATTTTTTTAATTATTTCTTTTTTTTAAACTTTTTTTGCTGATTTTTATGGATGTATTAGGAATTGATGAAGCTGGTAGGGGATCTGTTTTAGGACCATTAGTTATTGCAGGAGTTATTGTCCCTGAAAAAATGGATAAAGTTTTAGAAAGAATGGGTGTAAAGGACTCTAAGCGTTTGACTCCTAATAGAAGAACAATTCTGTCTCGTAAATTAAAAAAAATGTTCGAATATGATTTGGTAGTAATTTCTGCTCAAGACATTGATAATATGAGGGCAGAGGGAATTAATCTTAATGAAATTGAAAGAATTGGGATGGAGAAAATTCTTTCTAATTTAAATCCTGAAAAAGCTATTGTTGATGCAGTTGATATTAAAGCAGAACGTTTTCAAAACAAGCTTGCAAATGACACCGGAGTGAATGTTGTAGCTGAACATAAAGCGGATGATAATTATATTGAAGTTAGTGCTGCTTCTATCATAGCTAAACAAGAAAGGGATTCACATATAAATGAAATCAATAAAGATTATATTAAAATAGGTGGAATTGGTTCGGGCTATCCTTCTGATCCCACCACTAAAAAATTTTTAACTAATTTTACATATGATGAAATGCCTGATTTTGTTAGGAAATCATGGGCAACTGTTGAGAAAATGAAAAATTCTCAATAGCTATTTTTTTAAAAACTATTAAGTATATGGTTAAATAAATTATTTTTATAAAAATATTATATTGAGGATAAAAATGATAGTTGAATATCTGACTCAATTTTTCGAAAATATCATGGAGATACTTACTCAGGGGGGAATTATTACTTATATAATTCTTTTTATTGGTATTTATGGTCTTCTTGTTTCATTAAGAAAAATTGTGTATCTTAAGAAAATTAGTAAGGTAGATACAACTGAAATTTTAGGTATTGTTTCTGCTTCTATGGAAAGAGGAGGAGCAGTTGAAGCATTAAAACAAATTAATTCTTTTAAAAATCCTATTTCTAAAATTATTTCTGAAACTTTAAAAATCGGTTATAAAAACAAAATTGAAGTTGAAGAAAGTATGGAACAAATTTTCATTGTTGAAGTAAGTAAAATGACTAAAGGATTAAATTCAATTAAAACAATTATTGAATTGGCTCCATTTTTAGGTTTGATCGGTACTGTAATTGGTATCTGGATGACCTTTAAAGCATTAGGAGTTAATCCTAATTCTGCAGCTATGGCAGAAGGTATTTATATAGCTTTAACAACAACTATTGTAGGTTTGCTTGTAGCTATTATTATGTTACCGATTCATACTTATATTCAAGGTTTAGTTGAAAATGAAATGGATAAAATTGAATTGGCTACTAAAATGACTAATTGGGGTTATGCAGTAGTTAAAATAAGAGTTGAAGCTAATGTTGAATGTGCATTAGAAGCTCTTCAAGAAGCCGAAGGTGTTGTTAATACTAGACTAATTTCTGATCCTTATGCAAACATTAAGGTTTCATTTAAACCTAGTATGTTAGATAAAAGTATTTCAAATATTATATTGGAAAAGTGCAATGTTAATGCTGAAATAATTGAAAGTAAATTGAGACAATAAGTGATTTTATGAGAATTGATGTTAAATCATATAAAGAGAAGGTTCTTAACAGGAAACCGTCTATTAACTTAGTTCCACTTATAGATATTTTATTTACAATTATGATTTTCTTGGTTGTGACAAGTAATTTCTCAGCATCAGATATGTCTGCTGATGATGCATCTTCTACTGACTCAGGAACAGGCAAACCAAATGTAACTGATGTTTCTGGAGATGCTGAATATTATGTTGTGCCTGTAGCTAATTTGCATAAAGTTGTTGTTGATGGTAAAGATATGTCTGATTTAATATCGCAAAATGCTATTGGTGTTAAAGCTAATGTTATCGATGAGGGACAAATACAAATAAAACCTGGAGAGATTATTATAACTACTCCTGCAGGTGTGTCTCCTGAAGATGCTGTTAGAAGTCCAAATACTACTTAAGAGGTTGAAAAATGTATACGGGGAGAATTTTATCTATTGGTATGAATTGTGATGGTAAACCTTTTGTGGCATATAGAGTATCTAGTAGGTCATTTCCTAATAGACAATGTTTAAAATTTGATAATAGGGCATCTATCGTGCCAAAGGAAGGTTTTGAAAAAGATATTTTTGAAAATACTTACATTACATATAATTGTATACGCATTGTAAAAGATATGGCTATTGTATCTAATGGTTCACATACAGATGTAATAGCTGATAAAATAGCTTTGGGGATGAATATTAAAGATGCAATAGCTTATTCATTGCTTACTTTGGATTATGAGAAAGATGATTATCATACTCCACGTATTGCAGGAGTTGTTACATCTACAAATAAAAAGGATGATTATGTCTGCTATGTGGGAATAGCTAATGATGAAAAATTATTGGTTGACAAAATCCCATATGGCGATGCTGTATTTATTTCCACATATGGAAGTCAGTTCTATGATTCAGTAGATTTTGATGCAAAAACAGCTGAAGATGCTGCAAAATTTATTTTTGACGGAGGCATTTTTGCCAATTATAAAAAAGCAGTAACTGCAGGTGCAGCTGTTTTTGATGGGGAATGGAATATAGGCAATTTCAATCCTTAATTTTTTATTTTTTTTTAAGATGATTAATATGTCAATAGAATTAATTGGTTTAGACAATATTCCATTAGTTGAACCTAATGATGATATTTGTCAAATAATTAAAGATGCAATTGAAAAACAGGGTTGTTTATTAAAACATGGGGATATTATTTTAATAGCTGAAACTTTAATTTCAAAAGCAGAAGGAAATGTTATCAAATTAGGAGATATAATTCCATCTGAAGAATCCATAATTATTGCTAAACAGTCTAAAAAAGATTCTAAATTGGTTGAAGCTATTATAAATGAATCCCGAGAGGTGGTTGCTGTTGGTCCTGATTTCATTATTACTGAAACTAAACAGGGTTTTGTCTGTGCAAATTCAGGTATTGATGAGTCTAATGTTGATAAAGGGCTAGCTACTCCCATGCCTGAAGATGCTGATAAGTCTGCAAGACAAATCAGAGAATTTTTGGAAAATGAATTTGATGAGGAAATTGCAGTTTTAATTACTGATACTCAGGGAAGAGCATTTAGAAATGGTGCTGTTGGTGTGGCTATTGGATGCTCTGGAATTAATCCGTTATGGAAACGGGCTGGTGAAAAGGATTTATATGGTCGTGAACTTCAGACTAGTGAAGTAGCTACTGGTGATGAACTTGCTGCAGCAGCATCTCTTGTTATGGGTCAGGCTGATGAAGGCCTTCCTGTTGTTATTATTCGCGGATTTGATAATTTTGATAAGCTAAGAGACACTGATACTGGAATCAATCCGTTGCTCAGACCAAAAGAATTTGATGTATTTAGAAATTAATCTGGAGACTAACTTAAAATGATTACTGTATTATCTGGGGGAACTGGCACTCCAAAATTGTTGCAAGGTTTAAAAGAAGTTATTGATCCTAAAGACATGACTATTATTGTCAATACTTTAGAAAATGAATACTTTTCAGGTGTTTATGTATCAGCAGACATTGACACTGTGTTATACACTATGGCAGACATGATTAATGAAGAGTTTTGGTATGGTGTTAAAAATGATACATTTATTACTCATGAAAGGCTTGATGAATTAGGCACTCCAGAGCTGCTTAGAATAGGGGATATTGATAGAGCTACTAAAATACAAAAGACTCTGTTGATGGAAAATCATTCACTTGCTGAAGCTGTTGATATTCAGGCAAGCAATATGCATATAAGTTCTAAAATTTTGCCTATGAGTAATGAAAATTCAGATATTAAAATCATTACAGACATGGGGGAACTGGAATTTCATGACTTTTTAATAAAACATCAGAGCAAACCTGAAGTTTTGGATGTCAGATTTTCCAAAGTAACTCCTGCAAAAGGAATTATTGAAGTTATTAATAATTCAGATGCAGTTATTATTGGCCCGTCTAATCCGATAACTTCAATATCTCCAATATTATCTTTAGATGGTGTTAAGGAAGCTTTAAAAAATACTCATGTAATAGCAGTTTCTCCAATTATAGGTACTGATTCTGTAAGTGGTCCCGCCAGTAAATTTATGAATGCACTTGGAATTGAAGTTTCATCAGTAGGTGTAGCTTCTTTATATGAAAGTTTTTTAGATACAATAGTTATTGATAAAAAAGATAATAATTTAAAGGATGATTTAGAAAAAATTGTTAGTGAAGTAATTGTTACAAATACAATTATGAAAACTTTAGATGATAAGAAAAAATTAGCTAAAATAATATTAAATGATATTTCTTAGAGAAATGGTGGCTTAAATGATACAAATGACTTTAATACAAATTGATAATTATGGTCCATGGACTGTGACTCCAAGACCACGTAATGAATCAGATTTACAAATTTTACAAGCAGAATTATATGCAGATTTGGAAAGACAATTTGCAAATAAAAAAGGTTTGGTTTTCTTTACCCGATTTGATAATTTGCTTGCTGTTACAAATGGTATTGATGAGGAAGACCACTTGAGAATTCAGAGATCCATTAGAAATAGGTATCCAATCACTATCAGTATGGGTGTTGGAGCAGCTGAAACTCCTCATGAAGCTCAAAAATTAGCTACTATTGCCTTACAAAAAGAAGGTGGGGCTCAATCTTCAAAAAGAAAAGAAATTTTAGCTATTGATAGTTTAGCTCCTGCAGATGAAGATAATTTAGTTCAGGCAGCTCATATTGATATTAATAGTGTTACAGAAACATTAACTGATATTGAATCTGCATTTGATACTAATTTCATGGTTAATAAAGCACAGCATTATTTAATGACTAAATTAATTAAAAAAGGAGCATTACTCTTTTTCATTGGTGGAGATAACTTTATGGCTCCATGTAACGGATTGTCTGAAAAGGACATTGAAGATATTTTAGTTGAAATTAATGATGAAATTGGAATTGGTCTTAAAGCGGGTATCGGTATTGGCCGTAATATGGAAGATGCTGCATATATGGCAGATTTAGGACTTGAAGAAATCCGTGAACATGACAACGGAATGTGGACATGGGTTATTGAAAAAGAATATTAAGGGGGCTTCTAAATTAAAGTCATAGCTCCAATGGCAGGAATAACAGATGCTGAATTTTTAAATAAAGTTATTCCATTTGGATTTGACACGGCCACATTAGGCGGTTACAGTTTAGATGCTGAAACAATAGAAGCCAGTGAAAAAATAATCAAAAGAGGAAGAAATGAGTTTCATTTTCTTCAGGATGAAATTATAGACCATATTAAAAAAGAAGTTAATTTAATTAAAAAACAGCATCCTGATGTTAAAGTCTCAGTTAATGTCAGGTCAACTACTCCACAGCCTATTATTGAAGTAAGTAAAATAGACAATTTGGATATTGTTGAAATTAATTGTCATTGTCGCCAGGAAGAAATTTTAGCTATTGGCTGTGGTCAGAATATGTTAAAAAGAGAGGATTTGGCTGATTATATTAAGGATGTTGTTGACAATGCTTCTTGTGAGGTTTCAGTTAAGATTCGAGCTAATGTTGAAGGTAGTGACACTTTAAAAATAGCTAAACTGATTGAAAACGCAGGAGCTGACTATTTGCATATTGATGCAATGAAAGCAGGAATTTTTGATGCTGATTATGATTTGTTAACTGAAATTTGTTCTAATACTAATATTAAAGTTATTGGAAATAATTCTATAGACAGCGAACAAAAAATTGAAAAGATGCTTAAAACAGGAGTTTATGGCTTTTCAATAGCTAGGGCACTTATTTCTGGCAAATTGAACTTTAATATATCTAATTTTTAAATATATAACACCATTATATAACAATAATTATTAGAAAATATTATAAATGGTTTAAAAGATAAATAAATACTGATTTTATAAAAGGTGATTTCATGGATTTTATTACTCTTAAGAATATTACAAAAACATTTAATGGTGTTGATGTTCTTAAAAATATTAATTTGAAAATCAAAGAAGGGGAAACTTTAGGTATTTTAGGACGTAGTGGTAGTGGAAAATCTGTATTAATTAACATGCTTAGAGGTACATTGGATTACAAACCTGATAAAGGTCAGGTTATCTTTAATCTTGCTATTTGTCCAGATTGTTTGGCTGTTGAATCTCCATCTCATGCAGGGGAAAAATGCTCCTGTGGTGGAACTTACGAAGCAAAAGAAGTTGATTTCTTCAATGCTGAAAGAAAAGAATTTGCAAGTATTAAAAGAAGAATAGCTATCATGTTGCAACGTAACTTTGCATTATACGATGAAGAAACTGTAATTGAAAATGTTATGAGGGCAATGAGTGATGAAAATGATTATGAAGACAATCTTTATGATGCTTTAGACTTGTTGGAAATGGTTCAGATGAACCACAGAATTACTCATGTTGCACGTGACTTAAGTGGTGGAGAAAAACAAAGAGTTGTACTTGCAAGACAATTAGCAAAACAGCCTATGATGTTTTTAGCTGATGAACCAACAGGTACTCTTGATCCTCAAACTGCTGAAAAACTTCACAATACATTAATTGAAGGTGTAAAAGATAAAGGAATCACTATGCTAATCACCTCTCACTGGCCTGAAATCATGAATGATCTGGCAGATCATGTTATCTGGTTGGAACATGGAGAAATTAAAGAGGAAGGAGAACCTGAAAATGTTGTGAATCATTTTCTTGATACTGTTCCAGTACCTGAAAAAGTAGAAAATCCGGAAATTGGGGCTCCTGAAGTTAGAATGGATGATGTTAAAAAACATTACTATTCAATTGAAAGGGGAGTAGTTAAAGCTGTTGATGGAATTGATTTAGCCATAAACAAGGAAGAAATCTTTGGTATTGTAGGTTTAAGTGGTGCTGGAAAAACAACACTTACTAAAATGTTAATAGGGCTGACTGAACCAAGTAGCGGTAAAATTGAAGTAAAACTTGGTGATGAATGGGTTGACATGAGTAAAAGCGGTCCTCTTAATAGGGGTCGTGTAATTCCATATATGGGATTATTACATCAGGAATATTCATTATATCCTCACAGAACTATTTTAGGAAACTTGACTGATGCTATTAGTTTGGAATTGCCTGCAGAATTTGCAAAAATCAAAGCTATTCATGTATTGACTACTGTCGGTTTTGATGAAAATGTAGCTGAATGCTTACTTGATAAATATCCTGATGAATTAAGTGTCGGGGAAAAACACAGAGTAGCTCTTGCACAAGTTCTTATTAAAGAACCTAAAATAATTATTTTAGATGAACCGACAGGTACAATGGATCCAATCACCCGTGTAATTGTAACTGATTCTATTTTAAAAGCTAGAAAAGAATTGGAGCAAACCTTTATTATCATTTCTCACGATATGGACTTTGTATTGGATGTCTGTGACAGGTCTGCTTTAATGAGAGGTGGAAAAATCCTTGATGTAGGAACTCCTGATGAAATAGTTAAACAGTTAACTGCAGATGAAAAAGAAGGAATGTTTAAAAATTAATTCCTTTTTTTTATTTTTATTTTATTAAACACTTTTTTGTTAGTTTAAAGCTAGCTGGGTTTACATTTGATGTTGCTAAAGAATTAGTATGAGCAGTTTTAAGTAACATTAAATTATATTTTTTCTATTCTTTTTTTTAATTAGATTTAGGTGATTTGATTGGCGATTATTGAAAAAACAGAGGAATCAAAAGGAAAAATTAAACAACTTTATGATTCAAATGCAGTTTTATTTGAAGAAACTGTACTTCTTTCTGATAATATTAAATACAGTATTTGTTTTGTTCCTAAAGCAGGAGTATATGATGTAGTTATTGAGGATTTTAAAAATAATCTGACTAAATATCAGGTATTTCATAAATTATCTCCTTTAACATTAAAATATTTCAATTTACTTAAGGATGAAACTTATTTAGATGATTTTGGCAATGTATTTAAATGTATCAGTCATACAATAGAATATTAATCAGATTATTTTTTCATAAAAAAGATTATATATAAACTAAAATAAATTATATCTGTATAAATTATTTCATGAGAAATGATTATTAATTTGGAGGTTAATTATGACTTGGGAAGATGCGCCATCTCATATCTGTAGAGGTGGAGATAAAAGGGGATTGGCTTTTTGTTGCCCTCCAGTTAAACCTTGTCCAATATTAAATGCTTTGGATGAAGTTAACTTAACTCCTCAAGAATATATTGATATTAAAACGGAATTCGCAAAAGAAACTAAATTAGGTGAAGGAACTGGAACTTGTTTCGGATCATTAGTATGGTGTTGTAAACCATCTAAACCATGTCCATTACGTGATATTACTTTAAGAAATATTGGAATGACTCATGATGAATATCTGGACTTGAAAAAGGAATTGTCCGAAAGATTGGTTGGTGCTGATAAACCTGATCCTGATGAAAGTGTAAAAGTATTGGCTGAAACTTTCAATATTGGTGAAAGGGAAGCTATGAATGTTTTAAATGATTGTAATAATGATTTAAGAATGGCTGTAAAATTATTGCGTGTTAAATCCTTAGGAAATGCTGATTAATATGGATTGGACTTCCCTATATCTTAAAACAGCCAATTTAAATGTATTTATATTAGGTACTGGTGAAGTAGCTACAAGAAGAGCAAATAAATTTCTTGACCATGGAGCTAATGTTAAATTAGCAGGAGATGTTTTAGATAAGGAATTAATTAATAAAGGAGCGGTTTTAGCTTCAGTTGACGATGTAGATAAATTAGTTCAATGGTCTGAGTTAGTTGTAATAGCTAGCGGTGATAGGGAACTGTCTGATTATGTTGGTAAAATAGCTGGGGATAAATTATTAAATAGGGCTGATTTTCCAGATAATGGAAATATTATTGTTCCTACAAGTTTTAATATTGGCGATGTCGAAATATCTATTTTTACAAATGGAAAAAGTCCATTGATGGCTCGCCAATTAAGAAAAAAAATTCAATCCATCATTACGAAGGAAGATATCTTAAAAATCGAACTTCAGGATTATAGTCGTAAATTGCTTAAATCCAAGATATCTGACCAGAAAAAAAGAAGGCAGTATCTTTATGAAATTTTCAGTAATGAAAATATTAAGGATTTGCTTGATAACAATGAAATAGATGAAGCTAAAAAGTATATCGATGATTTAATAAGGGGATTTGATGATACTTAATTTAAGGGTTGACCATAAAATTGCAAATATTGATGCTATGGAAAATATTGCAAAAGAAATGGATCAGCTGTTTTTGGAACTGCAGGAAAAGTACTCAATTGTGGAATATGTGGAAATATCTACTTGTAATCGTAAGGAATATTATATTCATAATGATAATATAGATGCTTCAGATTCTCTTTTATCTCATGAAAATAAAAGCATTATTATTGATTATGGAGATAATGTCATTAAGCATCTTTTTCGTATGACTTCTGGTTTGGAGTCTATGATTGTAGGTGAAGACCAAATTTTAGGCCAGGTTAGTGATGCTAAGCAAAAGGCATTTAAAGAACGTCATTGCGGCAAGATTTTAGATTCTATTTTTACTAAAGCTATCCACGTAGGTCGTGTAGTAAGAAACAAAACTAATATTAACAAAGGTTCAATTTCTATCGGCTCTGCAGCTGTTGATCTGGCTGAAAAGCATTTGGGAAATCTTGAAAATAAGTCTGTTTTAGTTATTGGTGCTGGAAAGATGGGTAAACTGGTGGCTAAAGCTTTGGCTGAAAAAAATTTAAATGCAATTTTTGTTGCAAACAGAACTTATTATGTTGCTGTTGAACTGGCTAATGATTTAAACGGTCATGCTGTTCTTTTCAGTGAATTGGGCAAGTATGTTCAAACAGCAGATTTAATAATAAGTGCAACTGGTGCTCCGCATTATATTTTAAATAAAGAACGTTTGGAAAAGACTGATGGAGATTTTAAAGACTTGCTTATGATTGATATAGCTAATCCGAGAGATATCTGTCAGGATGTCTGTGAATTGGGAGTTAAATTATTCAATATTGATGACTTACGTGAGATTGCAGATGAAAATACTAAACTCAGAAAAAAGGAATTTGCAGAAGCTGAAAATATCATCGATGAGGAGTTCACTTTACTTAAAGAATCCTTTAAGCTAATTGGTGTTGAAGATATTATTGCTAATTTAAGAGTATCTATGGAAAAGATAAGAGAAAGAGAAACTAAGAAAGCAATTGCTAAACTTTCTGATGTAGATGCAAATGCTAAAATAGTAGATAATTTAACAAATTCTATTGTTAATAAAATATTTTTTGATATTTCTAAAAAAATCAAACAGGCAGCTCATGAAAATGATGAAGAATTAATTAGAGCTATTGAATTCATGTTTGAAGAATAATTAAAGAATGTTTTTTATTCAAACATTCCTTTCACTTCACTATTTTTAATTTTACTTGCTTTTAAAGCATATTCCACATCTTTTTTATCTACAATTTCCTTGTCATGTGAAATTGCATGGTGAAGTGCTGTTTTTAGAATTTTTTCTTTAATGTCTCTTCCAGACATATTTTTACTAATTTTAACTAATTTTTCAATATTCAATTCATATTCAAGTGGAAATGTTTTAAGATTATTTTCAAAGATAGTTTTTCTCTCATTGTCATCAGGTAAAACAAATTCAATTTCTTCTTCAAATCTGCTTCTTACAGCATAGTCAATTGAATTTGGAGTGTTGGTGGCTCCTATTGTCATCACTGCTTTATTTTCATTAATTCCATCCATTTCAGTTAAAAGGGAATTTACAATTTCAGCAACATCTCCTCTAAGTGACTGGAAACTTCTGTGAAGTGCAATTGCATCAATTTCATCAATAAATATTATAGATGGTGCTGTTTTTTGAGCTTTTTCAAATAATTCCTGTATTTTAGATGCACTGTCACCAACATGTTCTCCAATCAATGAAGTGGCTTTTATTAAATACAATGGAACATCAAGTTCATTAGCCAGTGCTTTTACAAGCATTGTTTTACCAGTACCTGGAAATCCATAAAATAAAATGTTTTTTGGAGCCCATGGACCAAATTTATCCGGATTTTCAAGATATTTGATTAAAACTTTAGTTTTATTTTTAGCATTTTCCTGTCCTACAACATCTGAAAGTTTGACATCTGTTTTAACACGTTTAACAGTATCCAAAGTATTTTCTCCAATATCTAAAAGTTTAATTTTAGTGTTTTCAGAGATTATTGAGTTATTGGGGTTGAGGGATACTATTTGAAAACCGTAATCAGGAATTATTTTCTGATCGAAAAGATAGGAATTTTCTTTTACAACTAACCCTAACCATTGTTCACGAGCATACTCTTCGAATAATGCTTTATCAATAATTTCAAGATTATTTTCCATCATTGCAAAATCAAAAGGATAACCTACAGGTTTTAAAACTATACATTCAGCAAAAGGAGTGTTTTCTTTTTGCGCGGGTTTTGATTTTGGGTTAGATGGTTTTGTTTCATGGGTTTTATTGTTTGTTTTCATTTAGTCACCAACTTATAACAGTTGTTTTTAATTAACTATGTATTTTATTTGTTTTACTATATAAAAATATAATAAATATTGTTAAGGTGGTTATTGCATTTGTTTTATCAGATATTGCGGTGATGAAAAAAAGTAAGATTTTAAAAAAATAAGAATGGTTAAATTCTTATTTTAATATTTGTAGAAACCTTCACCTGAGTTTATACCAGTTTTTCCAGCATCTATTTTTTCTTTAAGCATAGCTGCTACTTTTCCCTCAATGGTGTCTGGATCGCTAGCTTTTGGATTCATCATACCAATATTATATGCAGTAGTTAAACCTACAACATCAAGTATTCTAAATGGACCTAATGGAGCACCTGTAGCTAACATCCATGTTTTGTCAATAGTTTCAAAATCAGCAACTCCTCCGGCATATAATGCTTCTGCAGCACTTAAAAATGGAACGAGCATTGAATTAAGGATGTATCCTGGTTGTTCTTTTTTAAGTTTCAATGGAATCATATTGATATTTTCAGCAAATTCACATACTGCATTGAAATATTCCTGACCAGTTTCTGAATGACCCATAATTTCTGCAGTATTGTTTCTCCAGATTTCATTTGCAAAATGGAGTGCAAGATACTTTTCAGGACGTCCTGTGTACTTGGCAAATGCACTTGGAAGCATTGTAGAAGAATTAGTTGCAATTATTGTTTTTTCAGGAAGATGTTTAGCTAATTCCTGATAAAATGCTATTTTTTGTTCAGGATCTTCAGCAATAGCTTCAATAACTAAATCAGCATCCTTTCCTGCTTCTTCATAACTTGTTGTTAAGGTTATGCTGTCATAGGCATCTTCAACTTTTTGCTTAAGGTCGTTGATTTTATCTGCAGACAGTTCACTTTCACAGCTGAATCCTCTACAATATGCTGTGGGGTTTGTTTTCATTGCTTCAAGAGTGTTTAAATAAATTTCTTTTAATCTTAAAAGTTTAGGTTGCGCTCTTTCAATTGATCCTTCGCTTCTTAACCATATAGTTACATCAAAGCCACAAAAAGCAGATTGAAGAGCAATTTGACTACCTAGTACTCCACCACCTGCTACTACAATTTTCTTCATATTCATTTTTACACCTCTATTGGATACATATTAATATCCTATGTTTCATAATTAAGAAATCATCATTATTATTAATTTCGTTATAATCCTGACTAAAGCTTTAAATAATTTTAAAATAAATCAACTAATTAGTTGTTTGAGATGAAAAAATGAGTTTTAGAACAAAGAGAGTTTTTATAGCAACTCCATTTTATATGCTTTTTGAATTTTTCCTGTTGAAATATTTATTTTTACTCTTTGGTGGAGTTAAGGATGTTTATTTGTTTATAGCTACTTTACTTTTAGGTGGCCTTCAATGTATCCCCATGATATTTGAAGAGCAAAAATCAACTGCTGCCGGAAGATTTTTTACAGAAATATTTGGGATTTGGCAATGGTCAATGCTGATGATTTTAATAGATCTGATTGTTATTTATGTAATAAAACAATTTATTGACATTTCATTTGGTGTTGTATGTATTTTATTAGCTGTTGTGCCGATTTTAGGTGTTTATAATTATTATCATGCTCATAAATTAATAGTTAAAGAACATACTTTAGAATTCAAAAATTTAAAGGAAGAAGTTAATATTGTCCATTTGTCAGATATACATTTTGGTGCTGTAAGATATAAAAAAATAATTAATCAGGTAGCTAATAAGTTAAATGAATTGTCTGACAGTTGTGACATTGCTATTATTTCTGGAGATTTGGCTGACGGATCTTGTGGGGTTAAAGACGATGATTTTAATGCATTTAAGAATGTAAATATGCCAATTCTGTTTACACCTGGAAATCATGATTTCTATCCTGGAATTGAAAATGTTTGCAGGGCAGCCAAAAAAGCTGGAATAATTGTTTTAGATGATGAAAAAATGGAATTTAAAGGATTGAATATCTTTGGATTGTCTTTTACTTTTGGAGATAAGGAAGATGTATCTAATGAACAGTTAAAACAGGCTACTGATGATGATACCGTAAATATTATAAATTATCATGTTCCTTATGCTTGGGATTTATTTGCCCGATTAGGTTACAATCTTCAGTTGTCTGGCCATACTCATGGTGGACAATTTTATCCAATGAATCTGTTTTGTAAATTGATGTTTAAATACAATAAGGGAATATTTGAAGAAAATGGTAATTATCTGTCAGTCACTACTGGGGTAGGTTCAATGGACACTCCTATGAGGTGGGGAACTGATTCAGAATTGGTTATATTAAAATTAAGAAAAAAATAAGTTTAAATCATGGTTTCGTAAAGCTCTTTCATTTTCAGAGCATCTTCATCTCTTAGAGGAGTTTCACAAATAATATTTGCTCTCCAGCCATTGTCTATGAGATTTGAAAGTAAATCCTCAATGTTAGGTCCATATTCGTTACTTTCAGCAAGAGTGTGGTGTTTTACTTCACCACCATTGCCATATTCTATTGTTGTAAAATGACAATGAAGGATATCAATATCCAAATTATCTTCCAGTTGTGAAAAAATGCAGTTATAATCTTCTTTTTTATTTAAAAATCCTCTTCCACGTGCATGAACATGGGCAAAATCAATTGTTGGTTCAAAATGATCAAAACTTGCACATAATTCAACAATCTCTGAAACATTTCCCTGTTGTGAACGTTTCCCTGTGGTTTCCGGTGCAAAAGTAAACTCTTCAATACCTTCAGCTTCCAGCTCTTCAAATAATCTACTAATGGTATTTTTAGAAATTTCCATTGCTTTTTCAGGCTTTCTATTTGAATAAAAACCAGGGTGAAACACTAATCTGTATGCGCCCATCCATTCTCCGGCACGGGCTGTTGCAATTAGATGGTTGAGACTTTTTTTAATTTTCTCTTCTTCTTTAGAGCATAAATTTATGTAGTATGGTCCATGCATTGAAATGAGAATGTCATGTTTTTCGGATTCTTCTTTTAGAATTTTAGCTGACTTTTCACCAATTCTTACACCATAAGGGGATTGATATTCGTAGGAATCAAGACCTTCTTCTTTAATATATTTCGGTGCTTTGTAAGCAGCTCCTTTATAATTAACAGGACTTCCGGCAGGTCCAAACATTACATTATTTTTCATCTTTATCAAAAAAAGTGTTAAATGGAAATTATAAAATTCCCATTGCTTTGTTGGTTTTAGCTATTGATTTTTCATTATCTGATTCCATTTCAAGTAATGCACGAATTGCATCAATATTTTCTGGAACAACATCTGATTCTTGGTGAACAGCTTGCATATAGTATAATTCATTACCTACAACATTTATTGATTCTCTCCAAACTGGAATTTCATATAAATCGTTTCTGTTTCTTCCAAGTTCTTTAGCATATTCCATAAGTTCTGCAGTTGAACCTAAACCTTCACTGGCATCTACAACAAGAACTCTGGAACGTTTTTCTAAAGCATCAACAATTTCTTGAGTTTCTATTTCATTATTTATTTCAACCATTATGTTGTGTTGGTGCATAAGAGTTGTAGGAACAAGTAATGCCATTGTTGTTACATCAATACCTTCCATAACCGTTTTTACATCAGGACCGTGGTGAGACGGTACTTTTGGAGGGTTTGGCACAATGGAGTTGATAGGTCCTTTTTTAACTTCTGAAGGATCAGATCCTCTTCTAACCATTACTGCTCTAACTTTTTTAATATCTGCAATAGGGTCAATAGTACTTAATGTACGTGTAAGTCCGGTGGTGTTACATGAAACAACTCTGGTGTAATCTTTACCGTAAGAGTCATCATAATTTGAAATAGCATTAAATGAAAGACCGGTTAATTCATGGTCTTCTCCACCTTGGTAAATTGCTTTAACTCCAGCTTTTTTATACATTTCTAAATTTTGAGGACCGATAGTTCCAGGAGTACAGTCTACAACAACATCTGCTTCCTGAATCATGTCTTCTACAGTTCCAGCTATTTCAATTCCCGCTTCTTTAAATTGATTGGCTCTTTCAGGAATTCCAATGTATAAATCATAACCTTTTTCTTCAACTGCAGTTCTTGCTTCGTAATTAGGTCTAGTTTTACTTACACCAATTACTTTCATATCATCTTGAGCAGCTACTGCATCTGCCACTCTTTTTCCTATGGTTCCATATCCGTTTATAGCTACAGATTTCATTTTAATCCCTAATTTTAATATTAAATTTTTAAAAAAAATTTGTTATATGGATTAAAATTTGTAAGTTAAATTATATAAAATTTGATATTTTAAAATTAATAAAAAAGAGCAATAAAAAGATTCAAAGGTAGGAGATTTATTCTACCTTAAATCCAGCTTCTTGGACAGCTTCAGCTAAATCAGAATCAGATACTTTATCGGAATCAAATGTAACTTTTGCAGTATTAGTTTCTAAGTCAGCTTTAACATCTTCTACACCATCTAAATCTTTTATGGAAAGCTCAACAGCTGCTACACAAGATGGACAGTGCATTCCAACAACATTAATAGTTTTTTCTTCAGTTGCCATAATTTTTTCTCCTTAATTGTTTATATGTAAGTATTTGGCCAGAAACTATATATAAACTTTTAGTCATGCCAAAATATGGCTCTTTCAAAAACTTGTGTGATTTTTTTTAATTTTCATTTTTTATGTTCCAATGGTTTAATTTTAGCATGAATCTTTTTAAAAGTCCGTTTTCTATTTTCATTGTTCTTTTTATGTGTTTTGGAAACACTTTTTGAAAGATATTTTCAATTTTATTGTTTGTAGAGGGGGTATATTGATTTTCAAGATGTGTTGTTAATTTTTTAAAGTGGGGAATGATGAAATTCCATAATAATTTCTTTATAAACTTGTTATTTTCACATTTAAAGTTAATTAGTTTGTCTCGTATATTTTTAGATTCATCAAGTGTTTCTGCATCAAGTAATTGGAAAATTAATTGTTTTAAATTAATTAATTTATCAATAATCTTTTCATCAAGTTTATTTTTATCAAAATAGTTTCTGAATCGTTTATTTATTCTTTGTTTAACATGAAATTTACAGAAATGGTGTTTAACTTTTAATTTATCGATTGATTTTCTGTATTCATGTTTTAAATCCGTTCCAATTGAAATTTTCTTTTGATTTCTCAGTGAATCATCTAAAAATTGATAAATAGTCTCAGAATCTTCTGATTCGACCAATTTGATGGAAACAATAGTATTTAATTTAACATCAAATAAAGCCAAAAGATACATCCATACGCCATTAATTTTAACCCAAAGACTATCAAACAAGTAATATCCAGAATAAGACCAATTTTCATAGTTAAATTCATAATCTGACTTTAATAAAATGTTTTCAATGCTTTGATGTGAGATTTCAATGTTATGTTCTTGTTTTAAGTTAAATCGAATTTTATGAAGTCCAGCACCATAAATCTGATATAAATTTTTAATACAATCAATAACAGGCAATGTAATATTTGAATTTAAATAAACAAGTGAAGATAAATCACTATAAAAGACTTTACCACATTTTTTACATTTATACTTTTGAATAGTGCAAATTTGCTCCCCAATTCTTAAAAAAATAAGTTTTCTTTCATAAGTACCATTTTTAACAGTATTTCTAGAATTACAACTTGGACAAACAGCAATTTTATTCTTAAAATAAATTTTACCGTGTTTTTCTAATCTAATAAGATTATCCTCAATATTTTGACAACCAAAACGAGAAAGATCATCAGATTGACGAAATTCAGAAAACTCAGGCATAAAATCGAAAAGTTTAAATTGTTTTGACTCCATATAATCATATGGAGCGTTTATATTATTGTTAGTCATATTAATATTTATGCTCCACTTAATATATTAATTTTACTACTTTTAAATCAAAAAATAAGACAAAATAGAATGAAAAAATTTCATAACTCAAAAATTATGAAAAATTCAAATCACATAAGTTTTTGAAAGAGCCCAAAATATCTATCTGTAATTTAAAAGTAGTGATGCATAAACAATTACAATAACTGAACCAATGTTATGTACAAATGCTCCTTCAATAGGATTTAATAATCCAAGCATAGCTAAAACTGTTGCTATTAAATTTAAGGTTAATGCAAATCCAATTCCAGCATTAATGGTTCTTAAAGTCTTTTTAGATACTTTAAATAAATGGGGCAAGTCTTGGATATTGTCATGGATTAAAGTAATATTTGAAGCTTCAATTGAAATGTCACTGCCGATGCTGCCCATTGAAATTCCTACATTAGCTTGTTTAAGAGAGGGAGCATCATTTAATCCGTCTCCAATCATAGCTACTTTATTATTTTTTAATTGTAATTCTTTAATGTAATTACTTTTATCTTCTGGTAAACAGTTATATTTGTAATTGTCAATCTCGACTTTCGAAGCAATAGTTTGAGTTGTATTTTGATTGTCTCCACTCATAAGTACCGGAGTAACATTCATTGATTTTAAATTAAGAATAACATCAACTGCATTATTTCTTAAAAGGTCCGATAATAATACTGCTCCAATTAACTGATTATTCATACAAAGATAAATTGCAGTTGCTCCGGCATCTAAATGATGCTGAACTTTTGTTTTTTCAAATTTTTTATAGTTTTCATTTAGAAGCTTTTTGTTTCCAGCTACTATTTCATTATTTCCAATTTTTCCTTTAACTCCTTTTCCAGAAATAATCTCAAAATCATTTATTTCTTTCAATGGGGGATTTTTACGGATTTTATAATATTTCACAATTGCTTTAGCAAGAGGATGTTCTGATTTATTTTCAAGTGATGCAAGAATATGCATTATTTCATTTTTAGTGTATTTCTTATCATATGGGATTATTTGATTTACTTCTGGTTCTCCATAAGTTAATGTTCCGGTTTTGTCTAAAATTATACTATTTACTTTAGCTAGCTCTTCAAGAGTTTCTCCATCTTTAACAAGAATTCCTTTTTTGCTTAAATTTCCAATAGCTGCCATAATTGCTGTTGGCGTAGCTAAAACTAATGCACATGGGCAAAATACTACAAGTATTGTAACTGCTCTTAAAATTTCATGAGTTATAATCCATGTTCCTATTGAACAGATAAATGCAACTACAACAATCCATGTTGCCCATCTGTCAGCTGCTTTTACGATTTTTGCATTTTCAGGTTTTGAAGATTCAATTAATTTTATTAATTTGTTTACTGAACTGTTTTCTCCATTTCTTGTTGCTTTGATGATTATTGAACCATATAAGTTTATTGTACCGCTGTATACTTCATCACCTACAGTTTTATCCACAGGAAGTGACTCTCCAGTTAATGCTGCTTGGTTTATTGAAGATCCACCTTTTATAATTACTCCATCTCCAGGAATTATTTCTCCAGGCAATACTTTGATAATATCGTTTATTCTGATATTTTGAGCAGCTATTTCTTTTTCATCCACATTACTGTTTATTATTGTTGCAGTTGTGGGAGTAATGTCAATTAAATGTTTAATTCCATTTTGAGTTTTGCTTACGGTGTATTCTTCTAAAAATCCTCCAATAGTCATGATTAAAGCAATTACTCCTGCAGCAAATACTTCACCAATTATTATTGATGATATGATAGCTATTGAAACAAGTAAATCTGCTTTTATGTCTTTTTCATGTATTAATGATTCTATTGCTTCTCTGATTATGGGCAAACCACATAATATAACTGCTATCCATGATAAATCAAAGAATAATAAGTCTGGTTTTATAAAACCAGTTATTAATGAGATAGCTGAAATAACCATTAAGATTATTTCTTTTAATTCATCTTTTCCTAGCCAATTTTTAATATTCATTTAATCACCTAAAGTATAGGTATACCCCTATAGGTATAAAATTATTTTAAAAAAAATTAAATTCTGGAATAATATTCTAAAATTGTAGATACATCAGCTAATGCTTCTTCAATATCTCCTTTTTCCATACTTTCTTTAATACAATGTTCAAGATGTCCTTCAACAATTATATGTCCTACTTTGTGTAGTGCTGATTTTGATGCATTTATTTGCATTAAAATATTTTCACAAGGAACATCTTCATCAATCATACGGTCAATTGCATTTAGTTGACCTATTATTTTTTTTAATCTTCTGTGAAGATTCTCAGAATCCATACATTTTTTCAAAATAACACAACCTATACCTAGTAGGGTATATATTTACTTGTTGTATATAAATATTTTGAGTTGTTGAGTTTACAAAAAGAAAAAAAGAAAATGATGTAAACATTTAGGTTACATCTATAATACCTGATCCATCACCAGAACTACTGCCTGATCCTGAATCTCCGCTTGAGGAACTTCCGCTGTGGCTTGAACCTCCGCTTGAAGACCCTCCGCTTGAAGAGCTTCCACTTGAAGAGCTTCCACTGTGGCTTGTTCCACTTTGATGGCTTGAACTTCCACTTGAAGAGCTTCCAGTTGTTGAACTGGAACTGGGATCAGAACTTGAAGAACTTCCTCCAGATGAACTGGAATCAGAACTGGAACTGCTTTGATTAGATAAAGTACTATTGCTAGTTAAATTAATTGTAGAATTATTATCATGTTCAGTTGTATTATCTGATGAATTGGTAATGTTTGTTGCATAAAAGACTAATCCAATGAGGATAATACAAACAATAATAATTGCAAGTATAAGATTATTTTTCTGCAATTTATCTCTCCATTTTTAGTTTATTATCAGATGATATATAGTCAAATATAGTATCAACTGATTCAATTAATAAATCAACATATGGTACAGTTACATTATTATAATCTTCGTATTTATATGTTTCATAAAGTACAGTAGGAGTACCTGATTTTTGTATAGGGAGAGTTACATATGGCGGACTTGTTTGTGAAGCAGGGAAATATTCCTTTAAACCAGGATTATCATTGATTATTTTAGTAGCTATGGCTTTTGATACATTATCCTGTGCCGGAGCAAAAGCAAAGTTAGTAATGACATATGCTCCGCCTTGATTGGAATGTACATCAACTACAAGGGAATAATTGTTTTTTATAGCTTCAGGAACTACATAATCACGTCCTAAAAGTTGCCCTCTCATTCTATTAATATCATCAATAGGTTTACCAATTGGTGTTACATTTATTTTATAAATATCATAACAGTAATTTAATTCACCGGATTTTTTAGTTAATTCATCAAATAATGCTTTGTGAACAGCGTTTTCAGTTACATGAACACCAATAATATAAGCTATTCTCACATTTGAGCTAGTATTACCTATTGATTTATATAAATAGACAGTACCATTTTCATTTGAACCTAAATTATACCTTTTAAATCCGGTTTCATTATTATAAATCTCTAAAGTTTTTCCTACAGAATAACCGTTGTAAGTTGTTGTAATGGTATAAACTCCAGGATATGCTTTAATATTAATAAAGGCAATACCTTTTTCATCAGTAATTTTAGTTAAAACTTTACCTGCAATAAGAAATGTTACAGAAGCATTGCTAAGTGGTCTGCCTTGTCCGTCTAAAACTTCTGCAGTAAAAGTTGCAGTACCTGTTTTGTTACATGGCTGACTAATATCATATGTAATTAAAGTTTTATTTACAAAGACATTATTTCCTGTTTGCAATCCGTCAGGATGTATAGCAGTTATAATATAATTTCCAGGATTAAGGTTAATATTTAACTTGGCAGTACCGTTTTCGTTGGTGTATTGTGTGTAGAAAACACCGTTGATATTAAATGTAACTGCTGTATTGTTAGCTATTGGATTTCCCTTTTCATCCAAGAAAGTAGCATAGTATTGGGATTCATTTCTATAATACTTAACTAAATCATTTGATTCAATAACAGATAAAATTGTAACTTTTGCATTTTTAAGTGCAGGATTATAAATATCTGAACCATTATAAGCTACTGTGAAATTGTAAACATTCGGATCTAAATTAATATTCATTCCAAATGTACCATTGCTATCTGTAATCTTATTATAACTCATACCATTAATATTAATACTAACAGTTTGGTTAATTATAGGGTTACTATTATTGTCTAATAATTTTCCACTTAATTTTGTACCATTTTTATAGTACATTTCAAAGTCATGTATGTCAATACTAACATCGGATTTAACATCAGTGGTATTTGGTTGGATAATATTATTATCATCAACTTCTAAATCAGTGTTAATAACGTTATTATCATATGTTTCCATACTTTGATGTAAATCAGTAGTATTTTCATTTGCACTTACAGTAGAAATTCCAGCTATCAATATAAAAACTGATATTAGAATTATCAACTGTTTTTTAAATATTAAATTTTTCATATGACAACACTATAACCAATTTGTACTTCATTATATAAACTTTTTAGGAAAAATAACACTTTTTCTGTTTATTTTTGATGTTATATGCTTCTGAAATTCATTTCTTTTTTATATTTTGTTTTAAGAGCTAATATTCTTCAGTATCATTTAAAACTTATTATTGTCTTTTTAATAAAAAAATAAAAAATAATGATAAATAAAACATAGGATGATATAAAATGATAAACTTTCGATAAAACTTTAAAATAATGTCTAAAAGAGCGTCTTGTAAATTTATACTGATTATTTTCTTTCTAAATATGAAATGGAGTTAATATTTAATAATACATACTTAAAGGATAATAATTTTTAAAAATAGCTATTATGTTGTGAAATTACGAAAATTAAAAAATAAGAAAAAAGCAAATTAAAAAAATTTGCTTGAAGTTTAAGGAATAAATCTATTCCATAGCCTCTAGTTTTTCTGGGAAATATGTATCTACTACATATTCGAGACCATATTTTGAGAAAGATTGCTGTTCTGCTTTTTTACCAATCTTAAGCATTTTTTTAATTTCAGTTTGCCAGAAATCACTTTTATACCTTGGGTCTTTAGCTAACTCTTTTAATCTCATAACATCAACGTCTTTAAGATTATCTGTTGGCAAATCATAATTGATAATGTCACTAGCTGTTACTCCCATGAATTTTGCATCAGGAGTAGCTAAATCATGATTAACGTGAGCTAATTTTGCACTTCCTGAAATAATCACCTGTGCAATATGAAATCCCCAAGGGTCTCCGTCGTTACAGATATAAACAGGCAAGTGTAATTCTTCATTTACTCTTTTAATAAATCTTCTTGTAGCACGAGCTGCTTGTCCTTTAAGTCCTACAATTAAGGTATTAAATCTGTCATATGCTTTTTCCTGAACCATCCTGTGGAACATTCCCATGGTTTCTACAGCAATAACTCTATCTACATTACAATCTAAGAAATCTACTTGATCAATTGTTGGTGAAATAGTATATCCTGATTTTCCAGCTTTTAAAGCATTAATTTCAACATCACCATCTTTTAAGGTTAAATCACCATATACTGAGGCACCATCTTCCTCTGGCATTAATCCTAAATCTTCCCTTGTTGTTCCTAAGGTTACTTCTAAATCTTCTCCAACAATGTTTGATTCCTGCTGTGTTTTAAAACTGATTCCCCAACCTTCAGAAACATAATACATTTCCCTGATTGTAGCTGTTTTTTCTCTTTGAACTAAATCTTTACAGAAATTAGCTACATAAACCATTTGCCCTAATTTTCTGATTTGTTTTACATTACCAAGAGATCTTCTACCGTATCTGTCTCCTAAAACATAATATCTTTTTGCTTCATCATAAACAATATTTGAGGTACCACGTGAAGGAACTTTTATAGAAGGAACTTTTTGTTTTTCGATTTCTTCAATAATTTCCTGACCTAATCCTTTTAATTTGTTGAAGGTATATTCTTTTCTTAGTTCTTTATGTGATTTACCTTCTGGGTTTTGTTTTATTTCATCAGACATTTAAATCACCTGTTTATTCTTCTTCCTCATATTCTGGAACTTCCTCTTCAATGTTTTTAAGATTACTGTGGTCATCGTCAACAGCATATCCAAATTCATCAAGTTCTTCCATAATTAATGCGTCTTCTTCTACTTCTTCTTCCTCTTCTTCAACTTTTTCACCAAGTAATTCTGCAAGTGCCCTTTTAGTTACTTTAGCTAAAACTTGATTATATTCAGGTATTCCAGTTTCTCCTAATTTTGCAGCTTCTTCAATGATGACTGGGAGATAATCTTCGAATACTTTTGAACGCATTGCTTTTTCTTTTGCAGCTTTTTTAGCTCTTAAATGTTTTTGAAGTTTACGGGCTAAAGTCATAGTTGCCTGTCTTATTTCATGAACAATTTCAGGTTCTGGAGATACACTTTGTTTTCCGGTAGAAAGATAAGGAACTTGTGTTGAAATGATGTTTACAAATAAAGTAATTGGGGAATTGTCAAAGTCTTTAATTCCGTAACGTTTCCAATCAATACTTTTTAGTGCTTCGGTAATTGCACAGCTTCCTTGATCAAATGTTAATGGAACTCTATTTGCAAATCTCATAATTTCTGATTTTCTTTGTTCATTTACAACTCTTCCGGAATCTCCACCATAAGCAATTCCTGCTTCAATAATGAAAGAAACACCTCCTCCATAGGTTACAGGTTTTCTTGTAAGTGTAGCTATGAATTCAGGTTTAAGAATTTGTTTCATACCTTTTTCAATTTGTTCTGATCCGATAGGTATGAGTCCGTTACTTGGAGGAGCCATGAATTTCATTTTTTTGAAACAGTTTACAATAGCTTCTGCTTCAGCCCAGGTCATATCCTTTGGACGTTTATTCATGTCAATACCAGTCATTTCCTCAATTTCGTTTACTCTTTTATTGGACATTCTGGAAAGTGAGCTGGTTAACATACTCTTGTATCGTCTTTTATCAGTATGTTTTGCCATAAATAGAATATCATCTGCACTAACTCCTTTTGGATGTGGTAAAACTTCTTTTGGAAGTATCGGAACAATATTTGCCGCTCTTTTAAAAATATATTTGTGTCCACTTGGATCTCTAAAGGTAATTTTTGCATGAGGGTTTCCAATCATGGTTCTTCTGATGTATTCAAAAGCACCTTGTTCTGCCATGGAGTAAGAAACATCTTTAAATTGTAATTCGATACAGACTCCAGTATGTTCAGCAGGGAAATCTTCTCTTTCCATTAACATACCTTTATTTTTCTTAACATCCATTTTGAACTTCATTTTAACTCCTTTAAGTTTATCTCCTTCCTGATAACAGGAGATTACACGAGCAGGTTCACCAGTAGTCATCTGTGATAAAAGTACACAACCACTACAACCTAAACCTTGTTGTCCTCTTGACTGGATGTTTCTGAATTTGGATCCTGCAAACATACTACAGTATACTTGCATTACAAAGTCTTCAGGAATTCCCGGACCGTTATCGGAGTGTCTGAGAATGTAATGTTCTTTATCAATTCTTTTTAATTCAATATTGATTTCTGGAAGGATACCTGCTTCTTCAGCTGCATCAAAACTGTTCGTAATTAATTCGTGAAAAACAATTGTTAATGAGCGGATTTTACCAGTGAATCCTAACATTTGCTTGTTTTTTCTAAAGAACTCTGATGGTGTCAATTGTTGGAAATTGTCAAAGAGTTCATTTGCTTGTTGAGACAAATTTTTCCTCCTTAAAATTTTATAATTTATTTATGAATCTATTCTTTATTTAAATCAAGTCAGAGAGCATTTTCAAAGTAATATTTTTAGAGTACTCTATCTGTTATGATTAAGTTATAGATAAAAAAATAATAATTTTATTGTAGAAAACATGATATTTTCATTACACTATCTATATATGCTAAGTAAAGTATATAATATTTTGCTATTTGTTTTGAAATTTTTGACTTCAAAATAAAATATTGCAATGCTTCTAAATCATTGTAAAAAAAAGTTAAGTAACATTAATAAAAATGTTACTATTTCATCATTTCTTCATCAAAGTCGATTCCGTCTTTGAATTCGATTTCATCATCTTTGATTCCAACAAGATCTTTAAATTCTTTAAGTTTCAATTCATCTTTTTTACGCTCTAAAAAAGAATAGACTGATTTGTGTCTTGATCCTTTTAAAATCATTTCAATAGCTTCTTTAGCTATCATGATGTTGTCCATTTCACCAATTAATGAAACGGTTTTTCCATAGATGGCCATTTGCACGTCAGCCATATCCATAATTATTTCACGTGTTTTTCCATTTTGCCCAATTATTCTCCCTTTATATCTAGAAAGTGCATTTTTAGATTTTCCAATGTATAATGGCAATTTTATGACTTCTAAATAAATATCATCATTAACTAAGTTAAGAGCAACTTCCGGATTAAATCCGCGAGCTACTGCTTTTACAATGTGATTTGCATTCCATACGCCAAGTGGATCGCTCATGTTTTCTTGTGGGGTGATGTAAACAGTTCCGTCTTCACTATCAATATCTAAGATTGTTTCAGTAGCCTTTTCAATTGATTTTTTTACATCTCCCTTGTTTCCAATTAGTGCCCCAATTCTATTTTGAGGTATTTTTAAATAATCTGTTTCTGGCATACTTATCACCTTTTATAAGTAATATAAGTTATTTGTATTGTTTTATTTAATAATTTCTAAAATTTTTCAGATGACATACTTTTTAATAGATGTTTTGATAAAAATTATGGATGTACGAAAAATTAAAGGAATTATTATGAAAAAGATTTATTTTTTATTGCCTGCTTTAGCGGGGATGATGTTTGGATCAAGTGGAATTTTTGTTAGAACTTTAACTGAAAACGGAATTGATCCAACAACATTGTTATTTTTAAGATTTTCAATAGCTGCTCTGGTAATGTTTGTTTGTGTGTTATTGACTGACAAATCATTATTTAAAATCAAAAAGGAGTATTTGCCTTATTTTATCATTGCAGCTATTAGTATTGTAGGATTGAATCTTTGTTATAATGAGGCTATGAATTCAATTCATCTGTCTCTTGCAGCAGTATTATTAGGCACTTCACCAATTTTTGTTATAATCGGTGCTTATTTTACATTAGGTGAAAAAATAACAGTTAAAAAAGTAGGATCAATGCTTCTGGCAATTGTAGGATGTATATTGGCTAGCGGATTTTTAGAAAGCAGTATTGGTTCAATTTCATTAATCGGAGTTTTAGGTGGTGTTGGAGCTGCGATATTTTGTGCTGTTTATACATTAGATTCAACAAAAGTGATTAATAAAGGATGCCATACATACAGTATTTTATTTTACTCTTTAATTTTGATTGTAATGATACTGTTACCTTTTACAGATTTTGGTCAGATAAATCATTATGTCAGTATTAATCCAGTTTCAAATGTGCTGTTTTTAATATTGCATTCATTTATTTCATTTGCTTTGCCATACATCTGTTTAACAACTGCTTTAAATTATGTGGAATCTGGTGTGGCATCAATATTGCTGTCTGGATGTGAACCTATTGCAGCATTAATATTTGGTATTGTCTGTTATTTTGAAATTCCAACATTTTTAATGCTTTGTGGTTTGGTAATCGTTATTGTTGCATTGGTAATCTTATGCAAACCACCTAAAAAAGAAGAAGTTAGAGTTTGAAGTCTACATATTCGTATACTTCATCATAACTTGTTTTTACACCTAATTTTTTATATTCATTAACTAATGTTTTTATATCTCTTTGAAGCAGTTCATGAGAAATAGGGTTGTCTAAAACAACAGACTGTGAAACATCAATGATAATCGGTTCTTCATTTTGATTAAGGATGTTATAATTGGATAAATCTCCATGAACTAATTTTCCTTCATGTACAAACTTTTTCAACTGCACTAAAAGCTTATTGAAAAATTCTTCAGGATTTTTTGGAGGCTGGTTTCTGACAGGCTGTGCAGGATTTCCTTTTTCATCACCAATAAATTCAATTATTAAAACATTATTTGAGCTGATGTAAGGTTCAGGAACATTAACTCCTGCATTATGTAATCTTTTAAGGTTTTTAAATTCTTTACTTACCCAAGCATAAATCAGCTGTCTTTTATTTTTAGTTTTAACATTAAATCTTGGGTCTCCATGGACATAATAATCCATTTTTTTAAAATCAGAAGTAGCTATTCTGTAAATTTTAACAGCTACATAAGTTTCATCTTTAGTTATTCCCTTTAAAACATTAGCTTCCTTTCCAGTACTTATAGCACCATTTAAAATATCAATATAATCCTGTTTAGCTAATTTGTATAATGTTTCTAAAGTTATTTTGTCAAAAACTTCGCTTCCGACCTTTCGGTCTTCACTGCCTTTTCGTCTTTTACGTTCTCGTATTTTTTGGACTTTTGCATCAGCCTTATTGATTTTTGAATCCATTAAAATCAGTTAAAATAATAAGGGGGTAAAAGGGTATTTACATTTTTAAATAGCCTTTTCTTTCAAGCCAGTTAGATTCAGTTTTGGTATATCTCCAGATTACATCTGCTTTTTCATCTGATTGGAAATCCCATGGTTTTACAAGAATGATATCTCCTTCACGAATCCAAATACGTTTTTTCATTTTTCCCGGGATTCTAGTCATTCTAATGTTTCCATCAGCACATCTAACTTTTAATTTACCGTGACCCATAATTTGTTCTACGGCTCCTGGAATTTCCCCTTTTTTAGGTGTTCTTACTCTTCTAAATTCTTGTGAGTTATTGTTATTATTTGGTTTTGACAAGTACTCTCCTCCTCAATATAGTTTATATTTTCCATTTTGTTGATGATAAATTAAACTATTTATATATTACTTTTATTAATATATTAATGTATTCATTAAAGGGGATAATATGGGAACTGAATTTTTAAAAATTAAAGAATCTGAAGATGCTTTAGAAATTATTCAAAAATTATTTGATAAATATTACACTCTTCAAAGTGAGGAAATAGCTGTTGAAGATGCATACGGCAGAATACTTTCTGGTGATGTATATAGTAGGATGGATTTCCCTCCATTTGATAAGGCTTTAAAAGATGGTTTTGCAATTCTTTCACAGGATAGTTTTGGAGCTAGTGAAGAATCTCCAAAAACTTTGGAAGTTATTGATTTTTTAGAAGCAGGTTCAACAACTGATAAAACTGTTGAGGAAGGCAAATGTGTTGAAATAAGTACTGGTGCAGCTATGCCTAAAGGAGCAGATGCAGTTGTAATGGTTGAATACTGTGAAAAAATGGATTCTAATGTTAATATACTGACTACTGTTACTCCTACTCAGGATGTAGCTAAAAAAGGTTCTGATACTAAAGAATCTAAATTAATTTTAAAAAAAGGGGATGTTTTAACTCCCGGTAAGATTGGTGTTTTACTTTCTCAAGGATTTGAAACAATTGAAGTTTATAAAAAACCTACTGTTGGTGTTATATCCACCGGAAATGAAATCACTCTTCAGGGTAATGAATTGCCATATGGTAAAATTTATGATGTCAATGGAAACATGATTAAAAATGATGCAATATCCTGTGGAGCCAATGCTAAGTTTTTAGGAACTGTTAAAGATGATTATAATCAACTTAAAGCTAAAATTCAGGAATCTTTAGATGATGTGGATATTTTAATCGGATCTGGAGGAACTTCTGCAGGTCTTGGAGATGTAATGAAACATGTTTTGGATGAATTAGGTCAGGTTTATATCCATGGAATCTCTGTACAGCCGGGAAAACCTACTATTATAGGTATTGTTGACGGTAAAATCGTAATTGGATTGCCTGGAAATCCTGTGTCTGCATTAATGATTTTTAATGCATTTGTAGCTCCTCCTTTAACAAAATTGGCAGGTATTGATAAAAATTTCGAAAAAAGTACTGTTAAAGGCAAACTAACTAGAAGAATACATTCTCCAGTTGGCAGGATGCAGTATCAATTGGTGAAAGTTGATGGTGAAGATATTCAGCCGATATTTAAAGACTCTGGAGCTATATTTTCTCTATCTACTGCTGACGGTTATGTAAAAGTTCCAAAATCTGTTGAACTTCTTGATGAAGGAGAAGAAGTTGAGGTATATTTATTTAACATAAATTAAAAATATTAAATAAAAAAAGGTGAATCAAATGCAAATTCAAGATAAAATTATTCCTGATCAAAAAATAGCTGTTATTAATTATAAAGGACCAATTTCCGATTTAGAAATATTGCTTTCTAAATTGATGGACTGGGTTGAAACAGAAGAAATTAAAACCATTGGAGAACCTTTTATAATTTACTACTCTCCAAGACATAGTGTAAATCAAGGAGATGCTGTGTTTGATGTAGGTATAGCTATTGAAGGTGATGCACAAGCAAAAGACATTATTAAAACTGCAGATTTATTCGAACATGGTGTTTTAAGCGGAATTCATGAAGGTTCTATTGATAATATTTTAGATAGCTATGATACAATGGTTAAAGTAGCTCAAGAGAACAATTATGATATTATTGGTTCACCTACTGAAGTTTTAATAAAAAATATTCACAATGCTGACGGTGAAGAGGAATATGTCACTGAAATAAGATTGCCAATCATTAAAATGTAGGTCATATTATGGCTAAAAATAATGAAGAAATAGATATAGATGAAGAAATTAAAAGAATTTCTCGTAAAACTAATGTGGATGTCTTTAAATCTGAAAGAACATTTGATAACAGGATTAAAAATTTAGAAAGAGAAATTGAAAAAGCTTCTCAAACTCAACTTAAGGACTTTGATAAAAATAAAGAGTTAGTAGGTAAATACCTGTCAACAGATTACTCTTCATCTACTATTGATAATTACAGACGAAAATTAAAAAAAATTTAATGTTGTCCAACAACTCTTAAGTTGTGGACTAAGATTTTTGGAAGGATAAATGGTCCGTATTGTTTAATTTCGGATTTGACACCTTCACTTTTTTTCAATATTTCAAATATATTTCCAGAAATCATTGCTTTATTTATAGGGTAGCTAATCTCACCATTTTCTATTTTAAAAGCATTACTTGCTTCTACGGAAAAATCACCGGAAATAGGATTTGCAGTATGTGCTCCTAAAACACTGGTAGTTAAAACTCCTTGGGCTATTTCGTCTATTCCTATTTTTTCATCAAAATCAAGAATTATATTTGACGGACTGACTGATGGTGTAGATAGGTATGAGTTTCTATAACCGTTTCCGGTACTTGTTGTATTTTCTTTATTTGCTGTGTAAATATCATACATAAATGATTTTAAAACACCATTTTCTACAAGGTTGGTTTTTTTGGATACAGTTCCTTCACCGTCACATTTTGCAGAATACATTCCTTTTTCTAAAGTGGCATCATTTGTTATTGATAAGTTAGGGCTTACAATTTCACTATTCATTTTGTCATGAAGTATGGATCTTCGTCTTTGAACGTTTTCTCCATTGAATGCTGCTAAAAAAGTAGATAAAAGACCAGTAGCAGCATAATAATCAAGAATCACATCATAATCGTTAGTTTCAACAGGTTTTGTATCAACAGATTCCATAGCTAATTTACACACATCTTCAGCTAATTTGTCACCATCCAGATCATAAAATCTTGAAGAGACAGAATCATATGCTGTAGCTACATTTCCTTTTTCTTCAATATTTACAGATAATCCAGCACCAAATCCAGTGCTTTTATCAGCAATTGAAACTCCATTTGAATTCAATATAATTGATTCTCCACGGCTTGCTGAAAATCCTGCTGAAGTTACTTCACATTTGGTTTCATTAGCTTTTGTTATGATATTATTCAGAAAATCAATAGTTTCATCCAAGTCTAAATTTTCAAATTTTTTATCATATAGTTTATCAATTTCATTTACTTTTTCTTCTTGTGAAAATGCATAATTTTTATCAGGATTATTTAATTTGGTATTTTCCAGAGCTTGCAGAGCAGTTTGGTTAATTTTATTTAAATCTGAAGTAAATGCAAAGCCCATTTTATTGTCTTTCAATATTCTAATTCCAATTCCTTGGGTAATTTCTTCTTTTGCAAAATTTAATTCATCGTTTTTAGAATCAAGTTCTATTGTTTTTCCTGTACTGACATATACTTCATAATCATCACAGATTTTTTTAACTTCTTTTTCACATTTTTCAGCTATTTCATATATCATTCTATCAGCTCTATAATACAAATTTTTCAATAGCTTCCTTTACACCATCACCATAGCTGTTTGTGCAGATATAATCACTATTTTTTTTTAAGGAATCTTCAGCATTTCCAACAGCTACCTTCATTCCAGCTTCTTTTAGAAATGCTTCATCGTTTTCACTGTCTCCCATAGCCATTACATTATTCATGTCAATGCCAATTTCCTGACAAAGGTACTTTAAGGAACTTCCTTTATTTACTCTTTTATCTGTAACATGCAGGGCAAATCCGCTATCGTATAATTCTATTTTATCTAAATATTTAAAGCCTTCCAAACCTTCTTCAAGCTCTTTTTTAGTTATAGTTTTGTAAAATACACTTTCAGTTAACCTGTACATATTGTCATTTGAAATGTGTTTATCAAATTTCGGACCTAATGTTTCTTTTAAGTGTTCATCAGCAGCAGTTACATAAGTTCTATCAACTATTGTTTTTATCTGGTTGTTGTTGTAATTTTCTTTGAATATTACGCCACCATTTTCACTTACTACTCCTCCACTAGCTCCAAGGAGTACTAATGTTGCATAAGCATAGGTTACAATATTTCCAGTTACGATAATTGTAGGAACTCCTGCATCTTCTGCTTTTCGTATAGATTCCATAGCTGAGTAACAAAGTCTTCTTTTATTATCAGTTATTGTTCCATCAATATCTACAGCTATTGCGTCTATATTCATCTTAATCCCTTGAATATCTGTGAGCTATGTTACAGGTTCCTTCTTTACTGACCATACATGCTCCAATTGGATGGAGTGGATTGCAGGTTTTTCTAAATAATTTACAGTCTTCAGGTCTGGCCAATCCTCTTAAAATAGGTCCGCAAATACATCCTTTAGGAGCTTCTTTAACATCTTTTACTTCAATGTCATATTTGACTCTTGCGTTATACTGGCTGAATTCATCTTTAATTTCTAAGATGGAATTAGGTATTTTTGGAAATCCTCTCCATTCTCTGCTGCCTACTTCAAATACTTGGTCGATAACTTTTTGAGCTATTACATTTCCTTCATCTCTAACTGCTCTATGGTATTCGTTATCTATTTTAGGTGTTTCATCACGTATTTGCCTTAAAATCATATAAACAGACATTAAAATGTCTAATGGATTAAATCCGGCAACTGCTTGAGGTATGCCGTAATCTGTTGAGAGATATTCAAAAGGTTTGGTTCCAATAATTGTACAAACATGTCCTGGTTCAATTAATGCATTAAGATTAGTTTCTCCAGAATTTATTAAATAATCGATAGCTGGAGGGATTAATCTGTGACAGGATAATACTGAAAAGTTTTCAGGAGGTTTGGATAAAATTTCTGCAGCAGTTGTTGGTGCTGTGGTTTCAAATCCGGCAGCCATAAATACAACATCATTGTCTTCTTTTTTGGCTATTTCAATAGCTTTATTGATTCCATATACTACTCTCACATCTCCGCCTTCTGCTTTTGCTTCTGCAAGAGAACGTTCAGAACCTGGAACTCTTAACATATCTCCAAAAGTAGTTACTGTAACTCCTTTGTCGACTAATTCTAAACATTCATCAATTTCACGGGAAGGTACAACACATACAGGACAACCAGGCCCCGCAATAATTTCTACTTCTGGGGGAAGTAAAGACCTTATTCCATTTTCCATAATTGCATGTTCATGTGAACCACAGACATGCATTATTTTTACTGGAGTAGCTATTTCATTTATTTTGTCTAACAACTCTTTTGTCATATTTTTCATTCATTAACACCTAAAAGATTTAATATTAGTATTATTATATTATTTAGTAACGTTTAAATAAATTTTGTAATTTAGGGATATATATGTTTGAAAATAATAAGATATTGGTGGTGATTCCCGCTAGGGGGTATTCAAAAAATATTCCTCGTAAAAATTTACGTTTGCTTGGTGAAAAACCTCTTATTTATTACTCAATAGATATAGCAAAAGCATCACAATATGTTGATGATGTGGTAGTGTCTACTGAGGATTCTGAAATTGCATCAATTGTTGAAAAATATGGTACTAGTGTTGTGAAGCGTCCTGTAGAATTAGCTACTGATGAAACATTATTGGATACTGTTATTTATGGTGCAATGTTACAAAAAGAAAAACAGGCTTTTGATGAATATGATATTGTAATTACAATTCAACCTTCTTCTCCGTTATTAAAAACTGAAACATTAGATAAAGCTATTGAAAAATTCGCTGATTTTAATATTGATAGTGTAATTTCTGTTGTTGATGATAAAAATTTAAGATGGGGATTTGATGATGAAAATAGGAGGTATTTTCCATTTTATTCTGAAAGATTGTATAGGGATTTACTTCCTAAAACTTTTAAAGAAACTGGCGGTATATTAGCTACTCGCCGTAATTTTGTAACTGAAACATCACGTTTAGGTTTGAATATAGATTTAATTGAGATTTCTCGTGAAGAAAGTGTTGAAATAAATACTTATGAAGATTGGTGGATTGCAAATAATTACCTTAGAAAAATGAAAATAGCTTTTGTTGTCGATGCTTATGATCAGATTGGAACTGGACATATGTATCGTTGTTTGTCAATGGCATCAAAACTTGTATTCCATGATGTGGTATTCTTTATTAACAGGAACCATCAGTTAGGAATTGATATTATTGAAGGTTATAATTACAAATATCAAACATACGAAGGTAAATCTGATTTACTGGGTTTGTTTGAACATTTCAATCCAAAAATCGTCATCAATGATGTAGGAAATACTTCTTATGATTATATGGTGGATTTAACAAGTAGGGGTTATTATATAATCAATTTTGAAGATTTTGGAAGTGGTTCTGATCTTGCAGATTTAGTATTTGATTCATTATATGAGCATGAAAGTGATGATAAATTCTTTGTAGGGCATGAATACTACATTTTAAAAGATGAATTTTATTTGCATCAGCCAAAAATAATTACAAATGATGTTAGGAATGTTTTGATTGATTTTGCTCCAAATGATACACTTAATTTATCTCAAAAAGTTTTAGATGCTCTTTTAGCTAGTGGTTTTTCTGGCAGAATTAATGTTATTTTAGGTTCAGGACATGAAAATTATGATGAATTAGTATCTAAATATGAATTTATGAAAAATGTTCAATTTTATACAACTGTGGAGTCTATTAGTGACTTTATGATTTCTGCAGATATTATTTTCACTTCTGGTGGGAGAATTATGTATCAGGTCTGTTCTTTAGGCGTTCCATGTATTGTTATATGTAAGGATGAAAGAGAGGAAAGAACTCTCTTTGGAAGTCCTGAACATGGATTTGTGAATATGGGAATGGGATCTTATTTATCTCAAGAAGATATTATAGAACAATTCAATATTGTAGCTAATGATTTTGAACTTAGACAAGCAATGAATAACAAAATGTTGGAAATTGATTTAAAACATGGTTTTGAAGAAGTTTGGGGTGTTGTTAAATCTAAATATAGGGAATTTAATTTAGATAATTCTAAATAAATTCTTTTAAATTCTTTTTTTAAGGACTTTGTCAATAAATTATTATTTGATAATTTTACTTATTTTTGCGGTTTAGTCATTAATTTATATTTTATTTTTCTTTTATTCTTTTTAGAAATCTTGTTTTTTAATTTTTTTTGAGAATTTTTTGTTTTGGTATTTTTTGATTTTTTCCTCCACAAAAAACCATCAAAAATACATGAAAAAGCAACCATTTTACAGACTTAAAATAAGAAATAATGACTATTTTAATATGAAAATAAGAAAAATTAGAAAAGCTATCAATAATCGGTATTATTGACAATCCCCTTAAAAAATAAAAAAGTTAAAATTCTGAAGAACAATCTGCAGAATATTTGTTAAGTAAAACTGCACATTTGTCTATTGTTTCAGAATTTAATTTAGTAGAACCATATTCAATTTTATGTAATAATTCTTCCATAAATAAATCTTCATCAGTTAATGGGGTGTTTATTACAACAACTTCATGATTTATGAAACCGACTAAAGGTTCAACAAAACAGTGTCTTATATTGTTTTCATTAAGGAAATTAATTAGGTTTTCACCTAGTATTAATGATTTTTGTTTTATTTTATTGTCCTGTGAGAATTTTGCTTGTTTGGTTGTATACTTAAAGCGTCTACCATAACTGGAGTTAATTTCTTCTATTTTTTCATCATTTTCAATAGAATCAATTAAATTTAGATTTTCATTTTCTGAATCTAGTTTATTTTTTGCTTTGTATTTTTGTGAAATAAGCGCATAAATTCCTGAAGGCCCTATAACTACATGATTTATACCTATAGATGATCCAGGTATTTTTACATTATAGAAAACATAATACTCTTCTGGAAGAGTTAATAAGTGTTCTCTGATAATTCTAGTTCTAGTTTCTGTTTCTTTAGTGTCTCTAGTTTTATAGATTCCATAACATAATACTATCACACTAATTAATAATGTAAATATACCAAATCCACTATCTATAGTTAATATTTCTATGATACTTAAAACGAAGATTATAGATCCAACTGCAATTAGGATATTGTTGGTGTTACTATAATTAATTTCATTTATTTGAATATTTTCATCAGTTTCAGATGTGATGTTAGTGTCAGGTTCCTTTATTGTTAATTTATCACTTATTTTTTCTAAAAACTTATGGGATTTTTCAGTTTCTGGGTTGTCCACATAATACTTTTCCATTCCTTTGAAAAATTCATCTTTAAGATATTTTTTCAAAACATTATAATCATTTGATTTAGGAATAGAAAATTCTTTTCCAAACTTAGATAGAACTGCTTGAGGTATAGTAGTTCTTGCAGTTCTTGGAGCTGGTTTTTGTTCCATTTCTTTTTCTAGTTCTTCATCTGCAATTTTTTGCATTTGATCTTCTGAGAAAAAACTTTCTATTTTATGTGTAACTGATTGTATAGGTGTTATTGTATTCTTTTCAGTAGATGTGTATTCATCAGCACTTTTAGTTTCTTCATAAACTGTTTCAGGAGCTTCCTTTTTTTTCTCTTCAAGATATTTGTCTACTTCTTTATTCATATTTTTATCTAAATATCTTAAAGACCCTCCACAACTATCACACTCGTAATCAAGTATGTTGTCGTTTTTATTTATTTTATATTTTAATCCACATTCGCTACATTGGACAATATAAGAATCATCATACTTTTGTGAAGTTGAAATTGTAGATTTTGAGGAATTGTCGTCATCAGAATATTTTTCAGTGAATTCTAAGTCTCCTGCACATGAAGAACACTCGAATGCACTTATGTCGTCATCATCATCGAGTTGGTATTTAGCACCACAGTTCTTACAGCATACAACTTTCATATTATCCTCTTTGCTTTGCCTTATTTTATTGTGTTAATTTTTATAATTATTTTATTATATATGTTTCTAATATTTCTCAGTTTGCAGCAATTATCACTTATTTTTCTCATATAAATACAGGTCATCTATGTTTTTTACTTGGGTATAATTAGTTAAATTACTTAATTCTTTATTAGAAATGTAATATGTTACATTAGACTGATCTATGTATGTAATATTGCTTGTTGGAATTCCTTCAACATCTGTTTGTAAATACCAGCTATAAGGTCTTAAATTATAAACTCCAATTGACTGGTTTTCATAATCTGGATTATTTTGAATTATGTAATTTGATATTTCTTCAGGACCTTTAAAATTTGGAATGTCTTCGTAAGTTGATGTAAAAGCAAATCCTTGAATTACAAACATTATAATTAAAACTAATGGAATTATATTTTTATTGATAGTGATTTTTTCATGAATTAATTCTATACTAAGCATAATAAAGTATATTATTGGAGGAATGGCTGGAATAATATATCTGTTAACTCTAATATTGAAATAAGTAAAGAATATGTAAAATGACAATATCCATCCTAACATTGCAAGGTATTCCTTATGTTTGGAGTCTTTACCAATTAAATAAAGGCCAACAAATGTAATTATTATTGTAACAATGGAACTGACATGGGTGAATGTTGCAATAGATATTAAAAATGCAATTGCTGCACCAATGCTTTCTTTATTGCGTTTGATTCTTAGTTTCATTCCTCCAAGAATAGTTCCAATAGCTAATAATCCAAGAGTTATCCATGAAATTATTGTTGAGTTTTCAAGTAGAGGGGTAGAATTTACAAATGTGGTTTTTGAAGCAGAAATGAATTCTGGGAAATTGGTAAAGTAGTATTTCATATCTGGATTATATGCCTGATTCACGGTCATTCCACGTTTTCCTTCTACTCTGATTGCAGTTTCATGAATTAATGGCAATTCAAAATTACTCATTATAGTTAATATAATTAAAACAACAACAAAAAGGCCAATGGAATATAATATTCCTTTAATAATGTATGGTTTGTCTTCAGGTGTTATTTTAAATCCTTTTTCATAAACATAGTATAATATTAAAACGGGCAAGATTAATCCTGCAGTATATCTTGTAAATAAACAGATTACAAAAAGAGGCATAGCTATAATATAATATTTTGGATTTAATTTAATAGCCATATATGAGATAAGAACACACCATATAGTTACAGCTACTGCCGGAATATCCAAAGTTCCATTAGCTAACCATGCTAAATTAAGTGCAAAAGTAGCATACATTATAGTTCCAGTTAAACTCAATACTTCATTAAATCTGGTTCTAAGCAAAAGATAAAATCCAATATTTCCAAGTATTGCGAATACACCAGTAACTAAATAAATAGAAAGTTCGCTTTTAAATCCCAAATCAAATAATAATGATGTTATAAAAGAGATTAAAGGATATAGGTAAATTGTTGATGTGGAGTTTATATTGGCTCCAGAGTAATATAGTGCATTTAATAAATAAACAAAAACATCAGAACAGTATATTCCGATTGATTCTGTAAATTGAATGTAATGGGCAACTAATAATGAACTAATTATAAGGACAACTAATATAAACTTAATGTCATTACTTTTCAAATTTAAATCATTAAAAATCATTAAATAATTTTTTTATAATTTATTTTTTAAAAAGTTATTGTAAATGTTCCAATAGCAAATGCAATAAATGCAATTAACATTCCAATTTTCAGGTATTTTGAAACTTTATTTGCTGTTTTTGAATCCTGTTTTCTAAGTGATATGGCACCATAAAGAAATATTAACACAGCTATGCTTACAACAATCAGATAATTAATGTTAAAAATGTGATAAATGTAAAGTATAGGACATAATGCACAATCAATGATTATTAAGCTAATTGCAATAATTGCAGATATTTTTGAGCCATATACTATTGGGAATGTTTTAGCTCCTTCTAATTTATCTCCTTCCATATCTTCTATGTCTTTTGTTATTTCGCGAGCAGTAGTCATTATTATTGCAAAAAATGCAAGTAAATAAGATTCGTAAATTATTAATCCTTCATTAAAAGTGTATCCTGCAAATATAAAACATAATCCTGTCATAATTCCCACAGTTAAATTACCAATTAAGGGTGTGGATTTTAATTTATATGCATATAAGTAGAGTACAATGTCTGAAAATATTACGATTCCACATGGAATCCAAGTATCAGCTAAATATGATATTATAAACCCGATAATTACTGCAACAATAAATAAAAGGTATGCATAGTTTTTTGCATTGTTAAGTGAAATTCTTCCAGAAGGAATTGGTCTTTGAGGTTTGTTGATTAAATCTATTTTATAGTCAAAATAATCGTTAATCACATTTCCACCACTCATAGCAAAAAATACAGCTAACATAGCTAATATGATAGGAACATCAATGCTTTTTTCAAGAATAGCTACTAAAATAACTGCGATTATCGCCATTATTACATTTCCCGGACGGATTATTTCAACATAGGGGTTCATAATTTTTCCTCTTTAATAAATACTTTTATAAACTATATTAAGGTAAAATAACTATATTAATATTTATGGTTAATTAAAATAGGCCGGTGTTATTGTGAATAAAATTAAAATAGCAATTGTAGGAATGGGGAATTGTGCAAGTTCTCTTATTCAAGGAATACATTATTATGATGGAAAAAATCCTGATGAAGCAATAGGATTGATGCATTGGGATATTGGGGGATATTCACCTTCAGATATTGATGTTGTTGCAGCTTTTGATATTGATGCTAGAAAAGTAGGTAAGAGCATTGATGAAGCTATTTTTGCAAAACCAAATTGTACAACTATTTTTCAAGAAGAAATCCCAAAATATGATGTTTGTGTAAGTATGGGGCATGTTTTAGATGGTGTTGCACCACATATGTCTAATTATGAAGGGGATTACACTTTTGTTGTTAGTGATGAAGAACCAGTTGATGTTGTTGAAGTTTTAAAGAAAAGCGGTGCTGAGATTTTAGTGAATTATTTGCCTGTCGGATCTGAAAAAGCAGCTAGATTCTATGCGCAGTGTGCTCTTGATGCAGGAATTGCTTATGTAAATTGTATGCCTGTTTTTATTGTAAGTGATGATGAATGGGATGCTAAATTCAGACAAAAAGGAATTCCTGTTGTTGGGGATGATATCAAAGCACAAATTGGAGCTACAATAACTCACAGAACATTAGCTAATTTATTTAAAGATAGGGGAGTTAAATTAGATAGAACTTATCAGATTAACACTGGTGGAAACACTGACTTTTTAAATATGCTTAACAGAGACAGATTGGATTCTAAAAAAGAATCTAAGACTGAAGCTGTTCAGGCTGTTGTAGCTGAAAGAATGGATGATAGGGATATTCATATTGGGCCTAGTGATTATGTTCCATGGCAAAATGATAATAAATTATGTTTCCTTAGAATGGAGGGCCGCACATTCGGGGATGTTCCAATGAATATTGAACTTAGGTTAAGTGTTGAAGATTCTCCGAATTCTGCAGGTTGTGTTATTGATGCCATTAGGTGTTGTAAACTTGGTTTAGAAAGAGGTATTGGTGGTCAGTTAACTTCTATTTCTTCTTATGTAATGAAACACCCTCCAGTTCAAGTTACTGATGATGAAGCTTATGAAAATGTTGAAAAATTTATTTCTGGCGATTTAGAAAGATAATTTTTCTTTTTCTTTTTTTTATGGCTCTGTCAAGGACTTTGGTGATTTGAATTTTTAATTTTTAATTTCAAAAAATTTTTTAAATGCTTTTTTGGGTTTTATTTTTTAAAATAAGATAGTAAATTTAATATATTAAGTGGAGCTAATATATTAATATGAATAAAGACAATACAAAAGCTCCATGTTCTATATTGGAGGATAAACAACTTAAACTTTTCGATTTTTTTGAAGAATTTTCTGAATATGAATCTTATGGGGAGAAATTAAGCAATGGATGTTTAAATTCGGATGATAATTTAATTAGGCTTATTAAACATGGTAATTTTTATTTTAAATATAAATATGCATTTTGTCCTGATTGTTATTCCTCAAATGTTGTTAAAAATGGTAATTATGTTCGTAAATTGTATTTTTTAAATGTTGGAGAACAAAAATGCATTATTCAGAAATATAAATGTAAAAAATGTGGTAAAATTTTTTATACTGATATTAAATCTATTGTTGATGAAAATTGCAATATTACAAAGCCTGTAATAGAATATATCAACGAAATATACTCTATTTCTGGAAATAGCATTTATAAAATTCAGTATATGCTCAAAAGATTCTTCAATGTAGATATTTCACATCAAAGTATTGAATCTTGCATAATATCTGATGAAAATGATGATATAAGTGTGAATGAATCTTATTCTGGATATTATTTGTTTGATAGTCTTTGGACTAAAATTAACGGTGTTTGGAACTATTTTTTAGTCTTATTTGATGTTAAATTGAATTCTGTTGTTTCTATGGATCTGGTGGAATCAGAGGATATTGGAACTATATATAAGTTTTTAGATGATTCCCTACGTAATCAGCCTAAGATTTGTATTGTATCTGATTTAAAAGATGAGTATCATCCAGCAATTGAAAAAGTTGGGGTTAAACATCAATTCTGTATGTTTCACACAAAACAAAAGATAAACCGGAACATTAGAGAAGATAAAAAAAGAAATAATTATTCTGATGAAGAATTGGAATACTTAAATTATTGTAAACAATTAGTTTTTGATGTTTTAGATGCTAATGATTTAGAATCTGCTAAAAAAGGTAGAGATTATCTTATTAGTATACAAAACAATTTACCGAAAGTTATTTTTAATTTATTGTGGTTTTTCATCATTCCTTACTTTAAAACAATAACATTTCATCTTGAAAATAGTAATGTTCCAACTACAAGTAATAAAATTGAAAATTTCTTTCAAAAAGTTTTCCCTAAACATATTAAAAAAACATTAAGAACTTTTGAAGGAGGTAGGACAAGATTTTCTCTCAAAACCAAATACTGGGTGCAGAGAAACTTCCGAGGCATTCATCACCAAAGTTATTGACAGTGCCTTTTTTATTTTTAAACAAACATATTAATACTAGTTAAAATAATATATAATATTTGGTATAATTTATTCTATTTATTGATTTATAAAAAAACATTAATGAGAGGTGTTAATCTATGACTAAAGTAAGATTTACCGAAACTGCACTTCGTGATGCTCACCAATCCTTACTTGCAACTAGGATGAGAACTAGGGATATGATTCCTATTGCTGAAGAAATGGATAAAATAGGTTTTTTCTCTGTTGAAGCATGGGGTGGAGCTACTTTTGATACATGTATAAGATATTTGAATGAAGACCCATGGCAAAGGTTAAGAAGCTTAAAATCCGAATTTACCAAAACTCCAATTCAGATGTTAATTAGAGGGCAAAATTTAGTCGGATATAAACATTATCCTGATGATATTGTTACAAAATTTGTAGAAAAATCCTATGAAAATGGTGTTGACATATTTAGAGTTTTTGATGCTTTAAATGATGTTCGTAACATGAAACAAACAATTAAAGTTGCTAAAGCTCAAGGAGCTCATGTACAAGGAACTATAAGCTATACTTTAAGTCCGGTTCATTCATTAGATGATTTTGTAGATTTGGCTAAAGAACTTGAAGCTCTTGAGTGTGATTCAGTATCTATTAAAGATATGGCGGGTTTAATAACTCCTGCGGCGGCTTATGAGTTAGTAACTAAATTAAAAGAAGAAACTGATTTATTAGTAGATTTACATTGTCATTGTACTAGTGGAATGACTCAAATTAGTTATTATGCAGCTTGTCAGGCAGGTGTGGATATTTTAGACACAGCTATTTCTCCTCTTTCTGGAGGAACAAGTCAGCCTCCTACTGAAAGTATGGTTGCAGCATTACAGGGAACTCCATATGATACAGGATTGGATTTAAAATCATTAACTGCTATTAAAAAATACTTTGATCAAATTAAAGAAAAATATTTAGCTTTAATTGATCCTATTGCTGAAAGTGTTGATACTGATGTTTTAATGTATCAAATTCCGGGCGGAATGCTTTCAAACTTAATTTCACAACTTAAAGAACAAAATGCTTTAGACAGATATAATGATGTTCTTGATGAAATGCCTCGTGTAAGAAAAGATATGGGTTACCCACCTCTTGTAACTCCAACTAGTCAAATTGTAGGTATTCAGGCTGTAATGAATGTATTAGGTGGAGAAAGATACAAAACAGTTTCTAATGAAGTAAAAGAATATATGAAAGGTTTCTACGGCAAACCTCCTGCACCAGTTAATGCTAAAATAGCTAAAAAAATCATTGGTGATGAAGAAGTTATTACTTGCAGACCTGCAGATTTACTTGAAGATGAATTTGACAAATATAAAACAGAAGGGGAACAAAAAGGTTTTGTCAAATCTGATGAAGATGCACTTACTTATGCATTATATCCATCTATTGCTCCAAAATTCCTTAAAGGTGAAGCAGTTGAAGAAGAACTTCAAAGTGTAGCTCTTCCAAGTGAAAATGAAATTGGAATTCCAACTCAATATAATGTTGAAGTTGACGGAGATGTATATGAAGTTAAAATCATGCCTACCGGATTCATGGAAGTTGAAGAAACTGAAAAAGGACCGTTTACTCCTGTTGAAGGCGGATTGATTTCAAATATGCAGGGTATGATTATTAAACTTAATGTGAATGTTGGAGATAAAGTAACTAAAGGATCAACTGTAGCTGTTATTGAAGCTATGAAGATGGAAAATGATATTCAGGCTGAAGAAGAAGGGGTTGTAAAAGAAATCTTTGTAGAAGCTGGAGATGCAGTTAATTCTGGCGACATTTTAATGGTTATCGAATAAGATAACTATTTAATTTTTTTTCTTTTATTAATTCACTAAATAGGAATATTTATATACTTAATAAGAAATAATTATTTGGTGGGATGTGTGGATAAAAGATTAATTGTTGGAATTGTAATAGTTATTCTGATTTTAATTGTAGCAGGATTTGCAGTTATGAATTCTAATAATGATAAAATAATAATCAATGGTAATTTTAACCTTGTTGGAGATTCTCAAATAGATTGGAATGATACAACACATGAATACAAGGTATTTCAGAATTTTGCTTCAAATGATGACAGAAGTTATGATACTTTAAAAGTTACATTAGCTTTTTATAAAGATGGCAATTTAATTGGAACTAATGATACAGTAGTAACTGGTGACAGTTTTAAAGATTTCAGTGTAAATACTACTACAAAACTTCCTCAAAAGCCAGACGGTTTCACTTTTGACATTCATACAATTTAAGGAGAAATATCAAATATATTTCTACAAAATTCTTTTCCGGTTTTTGTTTTAAAAATATTTTTATAAACTTTTTTTATAGCTTCAGTATCTGTGTTTTCTTCTTCAAAATTAACTAAAAAATCAGCTTCAATTAGTATCTGATAATCCATGCCAGTAACATTAGTATATGTATGGTGGTGTCCTATTAAAAACAATATTCTATTGACATTTTGATAGTCCAAGCTTTCTAATATTTCTCTTGCAACTGCAGGTCCTTCTTTTTCCTGCAATTTTCCATTAGCTGAGTTATATTTTTCCTCACAAACTTTAATTCCAATATCATGTAAAATAGCTGCACTTTCCAAATTAAATAAATCATATTCATTAACTTTTTCTAAAATAGCTATTGTTTTAGCATAATTGTGAACTTTAAGGGCATGGCTGATTCTTTTTTTATCTCCATGATTGTATTTAATCAGTTTTTGAATTAATAAAGCTATCTTATTCATTGTATTCACTTGGATCGTTAACATTAGCTAATTTAAAAGCTCTTTTTCTTCTCATGCAACTTTCACAGACACCACAGTGTTTTTCATTTCCACTATAGCAGGAATAACTCAGTTCCATAGGTGCGTTAATTTCATCTCCTAATTTTACAATTTCATCTTTATTCAAATCAATAGCAGGTGCTTTAATTTCAATGTTTTGAGGTGAACCTACATTTAACATATGATTAAAACTTTCTAAAAATTCTTTGGAGTTATCAGGAAATGTTGCAGCTTCCTCTTTGTCCCAACCGACGATTATTATGTCACCACCAATGCTTTCAGCATATGCTGTAGCTATTGAGGTAAATACAATATTTCTTCCAGGAACCCAAACACTATTTGCCGTGTCTTCACATTTGTCCAAATCGTCTAATTCTTCATCTGTTAAAGTTGGAATTTCATTATCGCTTGTAAGTGAAGAATTGCTTATTTTATTAAGCCATGGCAGATCAATGACTTCATGGGTAAAGCCCATTTTTTCACAAATTTCTTTTGATGCTTTTAATTCCTGTTTAAAACTTTTTTGCCCATAATTGAAAGTTATTCCATGAATTTCATAGTCTTTGGCATAGACACATGTTGCTACACAGGAGTCCAGCCCTCCGGACAAAACGGCTATTGCTTTTTTAGTCATTATAATCACTTATTATCTTTTTTACTTCTATTAATGGTATATTTGTTTTATTAGCTATTTTTAATAAATCTTCGTATTCCGGTCTGTTGGAAATAATTTTTCCGTTTACATATGCAACTTTAAAGGTTACATCAAATCTTTCTCCATTAATTTCAACAGATTTTTTAATAAATTCTCGTTTAGCTATTCCTCTATGTAAATTTGGAGCTATTCGAATACCTAATGTACCAATTTCTTTAAACATCACTTCAATTAAGTGATTTCTTTTGTTACGATTAGTTATTACTTTTAAAAGACTTCCCTGCCTATTTTTTTTCATTATAATTGGAGTAACAGACACATCAGATGCTCCTTCCTCAAGTAATTTGTCAAATAGATAGCCTATTTCTTCACCAGTCAGATGATCAATATTTGTTTCAATAACATCTATCTGGTCACTTTCAGTTATTTCTTTAGTTTTGATTACTCTTAATACATTAGGAAAATCAAAATCTTTTTTTCCAGCTCCGTAAGCTACTTTTGAGGTTTTGCATGGTGGGATAAATTTCTTAAATTCACTGCACAGCTCAGCATAAATTGCACAGCCTGTTGGTGTAGCCAGTTCACTATCTACAGGTCCTCCAATACAATTGATGTCTTTTAGAATCTCTAAAACTGCAGGTGCTGGAACAGGTAATATTCCATGTGCTGTTTTAACTCGTCCGCCACCTAAAGCTACAGGTAATCCAATCACTTCTTCTTTATCCAAATTTAAACTATAATATGCATAAACAGAACCTATAACATCAGCTACTGCATCACTGGCTCCAACTTCATGAAAATGAATTTCATCTAAGTTTTTACCATGAACTTTTGATTCTGCATTGGCTATTCTTTTAAAAATATTTTTGGAAGTTTCTTTTACTTTTTCATCTAATTCTAAACTGTCGATTTTAGCTATTAAATCCTTATAATGGACGTGTTTATTTTCACTTAGCAATTCCACATTACAATAGGTTGAATCAATTCCGCATTTGTTTACTTTATTAAAGTTCACTTTTACTTTTCCAAATTGGGTGGTAACTGATTCCATAATTTTTTTAAGTTCTTCAGGATTAGCTCCCAGGTCAACTAAAGCACCTATAATCATATTTCCAGCTATTCCTCCAGTTTGTGGGTCGATAATAAGTGTCATAATTTTTCCTCTATAATTCTTATTTATTTTATTATTAAAAAATTTATATTAAGAATTACTATATACCATATACTACATATAAATAATAACAGGTTAAATCATGGAAAATACTAATTTGAACATTATCACTAAAGATTATGGAATATGTATTAACAATTCCGATTATTTTCTAGCATTTAGTGACTTTACTGTTAGTGATGGTATTGACATTGTTGAAAATGTCAATATTTTAAAAAGTAAAAATGATTTTGAGAAAACTGCTAAAAAAGCAGAAGCTTTCAATCACTCTGAAGGTTCATATATTGCACAGGCAGTTGATTCAATTGATTATTTTTCAAATACTTATGGGGATTTAACATTATTCACTTTTATGGCTAATGATGTGGTTATTGAAGATTTCACTGAAAATCTTAAAGTAGCTAATTCTCCTAAGGGTTTTGTTGATGCTAGAATTGATATAAATCATGTTTTATATATTGATAAAACTTTATCTCCAGGAATGTTATTAAAAATTTATAAAACTGTTGTTAAAGCTAAAGCAGAGTTTTTACGCAGTCTTTGTTTACCTAGACATATAGAAAATATTTTAAACAAAAATGATTTTTTAGCTGTACTTTCTAATGTGGCTCAAACCAGTTTAATTGATGAAGATAGTGTAGATATTGTAAATAATGATTATGAAGATGATCAGTTTGTTTTTGAAGAGCTTGCAACATCAATTGAAGAAGCAGTCATAATTAGCTGTGAAGATGCGATAGAAAAACTCGGATTGTCCTTTGGAATATTGGATTACTTTGTATCGGAAGGTATTTTATTGGGAGATTTAGTGGAAGCAGGGCTGGCACTTGTTGCAGGTGTGGAAGTTACTGAAGAAATTTCAGAAAAGCTTGAAGCACAAATCCTAAAATCCTTATGTGATATTAATGTTATTGCTTTATTGATGGCAGCTATTAGAACTGAAGATGATTTTACTGGCGGAAGAATAAGGGAAGTTGATGTAAGTGATGATCCGGCATATCTCTACACAGATGAAGTGTTGGGATTAGCTATTTCTAATCAGATTGCGGGAACTAAAGCAACATTTAACTTTAAACGCTATGATGAAGCAAAACCTGGGATTATTGGTGGTTTAGGACCTATGGTGGACGACATATTTGCAGGATTAATTGCAGGATGTATGTCAAAAATTTTTGAGGAGTAAATAAATATGGAAAATAATAATAATGAGAGATTTTCACCGATTAAATCTCTTTTAGGGCTTTTATCTTTTTCAACGATTATTCCAGTTAAGCAGTATACTTCAATAGAATACATGACAAGGCTGGTTTGGTGTTGGCCTTTTATTCATTTGATTGTTGGTATTTTAGCAGCTGTTTGTGGCATAATTTGTGCAGATGTATTACATTTAAATCCATTTTTCACATCAGTAATTATTTATGCATTTTTAATGTTGATAACAGGATATAATCATTTAGATGGTGTAATGGACATGGCAGATGGTGTTATGGTTCAAGGTGACCCTCAAAGAAAAATAAGTGTTATGAAAGATTCATCAGTAGGTGCTGGTGGAGTTGCAACTTTATTTTTAGTAGCTGTTTTAACAATTGCGGGAATTTATAGTGTCTTGGATTATGAATGTATAGCTGGGATAATTATTTGTGAAATGGTGGCTAAATCTTCACTTTTAACAACATCATTACTTTCAACTCCTTCAAATAATGGTATTGGATGTTATTTTATTTATTCAACTAATATATTCAATTATATACTTTCTACAGTTATTGTAGCGGTTATTGCATATTTGGTTGGAGATATTATTGGAATTATAGGTTTAGTTGGAGCTGTTGTTGCAGGAGCTTTAATAGCATTTATTGCTAAACGTAATTTTATTATAGCTAATGGTGATGTTTTAGGAATGTCTAATGAAGTTGGAAGGTTAATGGCATTGTTGTTTATGTCAGTAGCTTTGTTCTTTTTATGAAGTGATATGATGAATGTAAATGTTTTAAGATTGGATCATAGAATTGGAAGGGATACACGTATAACAACTCATGTATGTTTAACTTCTAGAGCTTTTGGAGCTAGTAAAATCTATTTAAGTGGTGAAGAAGACCATAAACTTATGGAAAATGTTAGAGACACTGCTGATAGGTGGGGAGGAAATTTTGAAATTGAATATGCTAAAAACTATATGGGTGTTATTAACAAATGGAAAGACAACGGCGGAAAAGTAGTTCATTTAACCATGTACGGCTCTCAGGCTCATGAAATTGTTGGGGAAGTTCAGGAATCTGGTGCTGATATTTTAATTGTTGTTGGTGGAGCTAAAGTTCCTGGAAAAGTATATAAAAGTGCAGATTGGAATGTTTCAGTAACTACACAGCCTCACTCTGAAGTTTCTTCTCTTGCTGTTTTCCAGCATTTGCTGATGGACGGTAAGGAATTTGATTTAGAATTTGAAAATCCAGTATTTGAAGTTATTCCGACAGCCCATGGTAAAAATGTTAATATTCATGATGAAAACAGATAATATTAACTAATAAAGTCATCTAATCTCTTGATGGCTTTCATTTTCTCATCTTTTTTTAATTTAGCTTGATTGATAGCATCTCTCATTGTATTTATTGAATTATCATAAACTTCTTTATCAACAGGGTATGGAAATCCGTCTTTTCCCCCATGAGTAAAGCTGTATTTTACAGGATCTTCCCAGCTTGCACTTTCTCCAAAAACCAAATCTGAAATTAAAGCCAATGCCCTTATTTTTTTAGGACCAATTCCTTTAAGCAAAACTAATTCTTCATAGTTTTCAGGCTGAATTTCCCAGGCATTTTTAAGAACTTCAAATTCTTTATCCGAAATGTCCATATCCAGAACTGGGTGATGTGACGGCATTGTAAAATCTGTTAATAGCATCTGATTATCCTTTCGTTTAAAATAGCTACGTAAATGTTCAGGATTATCATTAATTAAATCAACACTAATCTTTTGAGCTTCTTTACTTTTTTTATCTGTCATATTTAAAGATTCAGGATTTTTAACATCACAGGAAATTGCACTGTGGGGATCTTCTAAAAAATCAATTGCAGTATCACTCATCCAATGATAACGTCGTGCATATTTGTTTTTGGTGTTTAAGCCTTGCTGAACAACAGCCCAATCTCCTTTTTCTGTAATGAAGAAATTATGTTGGTATAAGATGTATCCGTCTTGAATACAGGAGTTATCTACTTTAGCAGATAATTTACTTCCCTTTACCATATCTTCAACAGTTTTTGTTTTTAAATTGAATATATCTCCAGCTCTTTGTATTCCTTCAGGAGTTTTACGGGATTTTGCTCCTTTCCCTCCACTAAGATACAATCCATGTTCTTCGGGTTTAATAGATTGTTTCAGAGCTCCGAGAGTTGTTGTAGTTGTTCCTGATGAATGCCAATCAAATCCTAATACGCAGGAAAATGACTGAAACCAATATGGATTGGATATTCTATTTAAAAATTCATGAGGCCCATATTCATCAAGAATAACTTCTGTAATTGCACCGGACAGTTTAACCATTCTTGAAAACAGCCATTTTGGCGGATGACCTCCATGAAGTGGTAAATTGACAGCTCCTTTTCTTTGCATGATTTATATTTTTAATTTTAAGTGTATTAAATAAGTTTTATAAGAGCATTTGTTAACTAATATTGGATGGTTTTATGAAAACATTAATAAAGTATTATTTATAAACTTAATAAATGTTATAATGTTAACATAGTTTACATATTAAAATTTATTTAGGAGCGTTTATTATGGCTATTAATAACGGAGATTTTGTAAGATTAAATTTTACTGGAAAAATTAAAGAAAACGATGAAATATTTGATACTACTTTTGAAGATGTAGCTAAAGAAGCAGATTTATTTGATGAAAACAAAGAATACAAACCTATTCCAATTGTTGTAGGTGGAAATCATTTATTACCAGCTATTGAAGAAGCTATTGTTGGATTAGAAGAAGGAGATTCTAAAACTATTGAAATTGATAGTGAAAATGCTTTCGGACCTAGAAACAAACAATTAATCCAATTAATCCCAATGAAAGAATTCAAAAGACAAGGTATGACTCCTGTACCTGGTATGAAAATTACTTCTGAAGGAAGCACTGGTAAAATCTTAACTGTTAACGGCGGAAGAGTAAAAGTGGACTTCAACCATGAATTAGCAGGTAAAGATTTAATTTTTGATGTTGATGTTACTGAAATCATTGACAATGACGAAGACAAAATTAAAAGTATGATTGAGTTACATTATGCAGCTCCTAATATGGATATTGACAATACTGTAATTGATATTGACGGTGATGTTGTAAATATAACTTTAGATGATGTTACTAAATTTGATCAAAAATCCTATATGGATGTAACTTTCGCTAGATTCAGAATAGCTAAAGACATCTGGGAAAACATGGACTTTGAAAAAGTCAACTTTGTTGATTCCTTTGAGAAAAAACAAGAAGAAGATGAAGAAGAAGCAGAAGAATAATTCTTCTTCTAAATACTTTTTCCATGGGCAATAGCTATTATTCCTGGAATATTTTCTACTTTTAATTCATATAATGCTTCAATGCCTTCATTTTCAAAAGCAACACACTTTTTTTCTAAAACATTACTTGTAAGCAGTGCAGCTACTGGTGGAGTTATTACAAAAATAGAATTATTTTTTTTTAATGCTTTTTTAGTTTCATCATTTAACATTCCTTTACCAATATGGATTTTAACACCATTTTCACTTAAAAAAGGAATTGTAGATTCTATTTCTTCTTTATTACTTGTTGTTGGAGCTATTCCTGCATCACTAACTGCAGTGTGCATTATAGCTATCCCATTTGTATTGATAGGGGACTTTTCTTTTTTTATTAGCTCTGCAAGTTGGGGCAGTGCAGCATCTCTTCCGGCATATATTACTCCAGATATTGAAATTTTATCTCCTATTTGAAGTTTATTTATTTCTTCGTCATTTGTCGGTGTTTTTATTTTTTTCATATTTCTCACAATTTTATAATTTTAAACAATTTAATAGTCTTAAATTTTGTCTTTGTTCAAAATTTACTTTAAAATTTCTTAATTAACACTTGTTTGTTTAATTATCAATTTATTTTTAGTTTCTACTTTATTTTTTATTTTCCTATAAATTATCATGATTTATAATAAACTTTTTAAATGTATTAAAACATATATAATACATAATCTATTTTAATTTATTATAATTTTTTAGGAGATTGTGAATGATTATTATTGACGAAAATTTATGCAAAGGGTGTCACCTTTGTCTATATATGTGTCCACAGAATGTTTACGCAATATCTTCTGAACCTAATAAAAAAAGCGTACAATTGCCGTATGTTAATTTTGGAGATAGGTGTGATAAATGTGGTAAATGTGAAATAGCTTGCCCTGATCAAGCTATCACAGTAAATGATTTAGAGGGTAAATAGGAGGATTTATCATGTCAGAAGAATTTTTTATTCAAGGAAATGAAGCATGTGCAAAAGGTGCATTGAAGGCAGGTTGCAGATTTTTTGCAGGTTATCCTATTACCCCATCTACTGAAGTAGCTGAAACTTTAGCTCGTGAACTTCCGAAAGTTGGGGGAGCTTTTGTTCAAATGGAAGATGAAATTGCATCAGCAGGTGCTATTATTGGAGGTTCATGGGGAGGATCCAAATCAATGACTGCTACTTCTGGACCGGGTATTTCTTTAATGCAAGAAAATATAGGTTATGCATTTATTTCAGAGACTCCGATTGTTATTGTTAATGTTCAAAGAGGTTCTCCGTCTACTGGTCAGCCAACAATGGCTGCTCAAGCAGACATGATGCAGGCCCGTTGGGGATCTCACGGTGATTATGAACCGATAGCTTTATCTCCATCAAGTGTTCAGGAATTTTTTGATTTCACTATAAAAGCTTTTAATTTAGCTGAACAGTACAGAACTCCTGTATTTGTTTTAGCTGATGAAGTTATTGGGCACATGAGGGAAAAAATTGTTGTTGAAGATGATATTGAAGTTATTTCCAGGGAAATGCCTGAAGATAAAGATGACTTTTTACCATTTGAAAATGTCGATGGTATCAATCCAATGCCTTCTTTTGGAGCAGGATTCAATATACATGTAACAGGTTTAACTCATGATGAAAGAGGTTATCCAGACACCAACTCTCCGGAAACTCATCAAACTCTTGTTAAACGTTTATGCAATAAAGTGTTAAAAAATAAAGATAAAATTTGTTCTGTTCAAAGTGAAAATTGTGAAGATGCTGATATTGTTATTGTATCTTATGGTGCTCCGGTCAGGTCTGTTATAACTGCTACTAAAGAAGCTAGAGCTAACGGCAAAAAAGTAGGTTATATTAAAATTGATACTCCATGGCCTTTCCCGGATGAACAGATAAAACAGTTAACTAAAAATGCAAGTGATGTTTTAGTTGTTGAAATGAATTTAGGTCAAATGTATTATGAAGTAGACAGAGCAGTTAATGTTACAGCTAATACTCATCTTTTAGGTGTTATTGGAGGATTATTGCCAACTCCTGAAGAAATTTTATCAAAAATTGAAGAAATCGGAGGAAACTAAATGTCAATCGAAAAAGATCCCAATGGAAACAAATTTATTCCTTATATGAGGGAAGACAGGCTTCCTCATATCTTTTGTCCAGGTTGTGGAAATGGTAGTATTATGAATGCTTTTTTCAAGGGAATGGAAGAAGCTGAAATGGATTTTGATAATATAGCTATGGTTTCAGGTATTGGATGTTCTTCAAGGATTCCAGGTTATGTTAAATGTGATTCATTGCACACAACTCATGGAAGGGCACTTAGTTTTGCAACTGGTTTAAAAGTGTCTAACTCTGATTTGGATGTTGTTGTATTTACTGGAGACGGTGATGCTGCTTCTATTGGAGGTAACCATTTAATCCATGCAGCTAGAAGAAACATTAATTTAACTGTTATCTGTATTAACAACAATATTTATGGAATGACTGGGGGTCAGATTAGTCCGACTTCTCCAAAAGGCAGTTTTGGAACAACTGCACCTTATGGGAATGGTGATTATCCGTTTAAATTAGCCGAACTTGTTGCAGCAGCTGGTGCAACTTATGTTGCAAGATGGACAACTGTTCAAGTTGATGAATTGGTAGATTCTATTAAAACAGCTTTAAAAAATCCTGGATTTTCATTTGTTGAAGTTGTTTCTCAATGTCCAACTTATTATGGTCGTAAAAACAAACTTAGGACCCCAACAGCTATGGCAGTAACTATGAAAATAAATACTTTGTCAAAAGAAGATGCTGAAGGTATGAGTGATGATGAATTAATTGGGAAAATTGTCACTGGTGAATTTGCTAACAAATCAAGACCTGAATTTTGTGAAAATATTGAAAAATTAAGCGAAGACAAATCAGGTGGCAGAACTCTTGTTGATTCTGCATATGAAACAGATTTATAAACTGGAGGATAATATGAGAAAAGAATTGAGAATAGGTGGGTTTGGAGGACAAGGAGTAATTCTTGCAGGAATTATTTTAGGAAAAGCTGCTTGTCTTTTTGATAAAAATGAAGCAGTTCAAACTCAGTCTTATGGTCCTGAAGCTCGTGGGGGAGCTTCTAAATGTGAAGTTGTTATTAGTGATAAAAAAATTGATTATCCTAAAGTTCAAAGTCCGGATATTTTAGTAGCAATGTCTCATGAAGCATTACTTAAATATATTGTTGATTTGAAGGATAATGGGGTTTTAATTGTTGATCCTGGAACAACAACTATTGAAGATGTTCAGGATTTTATTGATGAACATAATATTAAAGTTTATAATGCTCCGGCAACCAAAACAGCAATGGATGATATTGGTCTTAAAATTGTGGCCAATATTGTTATGGTTGGAGCTATTACAAAAATTACAGAAGTTATATCTAAAGATGCAGCTATCGAATCAATTAAAGCTAGTGTTCCTGCAGGAACTGAAGATAAAAACATAGCTGCTTTTGAAGCAGGATATAATTTCTAATTAGGTGTTATAATGAAATTTTTCGAATATATGGCAAAAAGAATTTTTAATGAGGAAGGAATTCCAATTTTGGAAGGACATGTTGCTAATTCTGCTGAAGAAGCAACTTCTATTGCATCAGACATGGGAGTGCCTGTTGCAATAAAATCTCAGGTATTAGTTGGTGGTAGAGGTAAAGCAGGTGGTATTAAATTTGCAGATAACCCTGGTGAAGCATATAAAGTTGCTGATTCATTGATTGGCACTACAATTAATGGCGAAAGAGTACATCAGCTTTTAATTGAGAAAAAAGCAAATATTATTAAAGAATTTTTCTTAAGCATATCCATTGACAGAGCCAATAAAAGACCGGTTATTATGGTAAGTAATGAAGGTGGGGTTGAAATTGAAAATTTAGCTAAAACAAACCCTGAAAAGATAATTAAATATCATCCAAATCCTTTAATTGAATTTTTACCATATGAAGCTCGTGAAATAGCTCGTAAAATGGGCGTTCCATCAAATTTAATATCTCAAATGGGTGATGTAATATACAAATTATATAAATTATTTGAGAAATATGATGCAGAAACCGCCGAAATCAATCCATTAGTATTGACTGATGAAGGATTAATAGCTGCTGATGCAAAATTCGTTGTGGAAAATGATTCATTGTACAGACATCCGGAATTAGTAAAACTTGCACGTTATAAGAAAAAAGCAGTCGATTTTGTTAAATTAGACGGAGATATTGCAGTTATTGGTAATGGTGCAGGTTTAACATTAACTGGTATGGACATGATTAAATTCCACGGTGGAGAGCCAGCTACTTTCTTAGATATTGGTGGAGGAGCTTCAGAAGAAAGTATTAAAAAATCCCTTAACATAGTATTAAATTATGAACCGGTTAAAGTAGTGTTTTTAAATGTTTTAGGAGGAATTACTAAAGCAGATGATGTTGCTCATGGTGTTGTTGATGCTATTAGAGAATCTAAAAGCTTAGTATCAATTGTAATTAGGTTAACAGGTACTAATGAAGAGGAAGGTCAAAGAATACTTGAAGAAGCAGGAATTCCATATGAAATTTCAATGGAAAAAGCAGCTAAAAAAGCTGTTGAGCTTTGTAATAAAATTAAGGCTGAAGAATGAAATTTTTTGCTATAAATGGTAGTCATAGAAAAGATGGAAATACTGCTCAGCTTTTAGAAAAAGCTTTAGAAGGAATACAATCAGTTTGCAGTGATGCAGAAATTGAATCAGTTAATTTATATGATATTCCTTTTAATGGTTGTAAAAGCTGTTTTGCATGTAAAAAGATTAATGGTCGTCATTATGGAAAATGTGTTTATAAAGATGACTTCAAACCGATTCTGGAAAAAATTGTTCAGGCAGATGGTGTAATACTGGGATCTCCAGTTTACTTTGGCGATGTAAGTGGAGTAATGAGGTGCTTTTTAGAGCGTTTTATCTTTCCATTCTTTGTTTATGATGAGGATATGACTAGCTTAGCTCCAAAAAAGATGGCTATTGGTTGTATTTACACTATGAATCTTGATGAGGAAACTGCAAGACAATTGGGCTACCATGATTTATTCGATAAAAATGAATTTGTTTTGGAAAAAATGTTTACAAAGCCTATTCATCTTTATTCTTACGACACCTATCAGTTTGATTATTCCAAGTATAAAATGGAACTTTTTACTGAAGATGAAAAATTAAAAACACGTAAAACACAGTTTCCAATTGATTTGGAAAATGCATTTAAATTAGGAGAAAAAATAGCTATTGGAGCAAAACAACACGACTGACTTCAGATTCGTTAACTATTTTTTTACCACAATTTTCTCCTATTTTTTGGGCAAAACTTTTAACTTCATCAAATGTTGGCATATTGTCAGGTGTTAATCTGTATCTTGATGATCCGACACACATGTAAGCTTTTATTTCTATAAAATCAGGATTTGATTTTTTAATTAATTCTCCGTATTTTTCAGGATTAATCATATTTCTTCCTTTAACACATGTTGTTCTTATACATGTACGGGAGTTAAAACTAGCTAGTGTATCAAGTGACTGGTTTAAATTATCCCATCCTTCACTAATTTGAGGTTGGCAAACCTCATCATATATTTTCTTAGTAGGAGCATCTAAGGAAAGATATAGCTGGTAAGGTTCATTTTCTAAGTTTTTTAATTTATCAACACACTGGCCATTGCTGACAACAAAAGTTGTGAAATTACGGCGGTTAAATTCAGCTATTAATTCATCAATTTCGGGATATAACATTGGTTCTCCAGCTAGTGAAATAGCTGCATTTGTAGGAGTTTTGGATTCTTCTAATTTTTCTTTATTTGCTTTGTCATTTCCAAAAAAACCGCAAAGTAAATTATTCTGAGCTTCAATGGCTTCATCAATTATAGTTTTCGGATCATCGTATTCCCCTTCCCATTGGGTCTGGGTATATGACAAATCTCTCCAGCAAAACTCACATTTTTGCTGACAGTTAGGTACTGCAGGAGCCATCTGAAGACATCTGTGGCTTTCAATACCGTAAAATTTTTCTTTATAACAGACTCCTCTGTCTAAAATACTTTGTTTGGTCCAGTGGCATATTTTAGCAGCTGCATGATTGTGGCTACCAACAAATCTGTATCCGCTTGACTCTAATTTTTCTACTTGTGTTCTAGTTAATGACATAATCTTAAAAATCCTTAATGCTATGAGTTTATTTTAGAGCATTATACTAATTTAATATTTTGTTTGTTGACTAAATTTTTAATTTATGTATATCAAAAAGTAAATTGTTGAATGGTTAGGTTTTAATAATTGTTTTATTTATATTATTTATTATGAATAATAAAATTTTAGTTCTTGTTTGTGCAGTTATACTAATTTTAGCAGCTTTTGTTTCTGCTTTTGTTTTTATAAATCCGCAGGAAGAATCATCTTTAACAATTACAAGTAATGCAACTTTATATGATGGGGATAATTGTACTGTTAAGTTAACTGATGAAAATGGTCTTGGAATAGCTAATAAAACAGTTAATGTAACTTTAACTAATGAAAACGGGTCAAAATCTAATTTTGAATATATCACTGGTGGGGATGGATTAATTAGTTTTAATATAACTGGTATTGGTAATTATTCTATTGGTTGTGTTTTTGATGGGGACAGGGACTATAAAAGTACTAATGTAACTCAAAATGTAAGTGTTATTGATAATGTAGTTCAGGATGGAAATAATGGATTTAAAGATACATCTAATCAAAAATCATCTTCTTCTCAAAGTAATTATTATGAAGATGATCATTTGTCCTGTGAACAATTAAAAGCCAAATATCCTGAAATGTCTGACGGCGAATTATTTGAGAGATTCGGTGAAAGAGGGGATAATGGAATAATGTATAATGGAAAACACGTATGGGAAGATAGGGGTGATGGGAGAACATATAGCGGACATCCTATTTAGCAGTCTCAATAATTTGAGCTGCTATTCGTCATCATATTCCCAGCTGTCTGCGCACCTGTCATCGTAGTATGCGTCATCGTAATGGTAATCATCACCTACAGCATCATCATATGAATCATCGTAGTCATAAGAATAGCTGGTTGTGGTGTGATGTATCGGATTTGTGGTATGGTGGTTATTTTCTTTTTTATCTTCGCTGCTGTTTAGATAGCTGTCGCTGATGTTGGTTGTAGGTGGCAGATATTCGTAACTTGAATTTAAAGTATCCTCTTTAGTTGAGGTCTTTGATTCATAAGCTATAATGGCAAATAAGCAGATAATCATAACTAAAATTATACAAAGTTTGGATGCTTTGTTCATATATATTAATTTTATCTAGAAAGATATATATTTTGTGTATATATGGATATTATCTAAAAGTATTTTGGTTAAATTTAAATGATTTTAAATCAAAAATATTAATTAAATTAATGATTTGGGGAATTATTTATGAATACGCCAATTGTAATATTAAATTATAAAACTTATTTAGAATCTAGTGGGGAAAATGCATTGGAGTTAGCTCGTGCATTAAAAAGTGCTTCAGAAGAATCCGGTATCACTATGGTTGCAGCTCCACAGGCAGCTGATATTTATAGGGTTCACGATCAAATTTCTTTACCTATTTTTGCACAGCACATTGACCCAATTACTCCTGGAGGACATACAGGTTCTAATTTAATTGAAACTTTAATTGAAGCAGGCATTAACGGTAGTTTAATTAACCATTCTGAAAACAGGATGAAATTAGCTGATATTGATGAAGTTATACAATTGTGTAAGCAACATAATATTGAATCCTGTGTCTGTACAAATAATATTGCAACAAGTAAAGCAATAGCTACTTTTAATCCTGATGCAGTAGCTGTAGAACCTCCAGAACTTATTGGTAGTGGAATTCCAGTATCTCAGGCACAACCAGAAGTTGTAGAAGACTCTGTTAAAGGAGTCAAATCAATCAATAAAAAAATCAAAGTCTTGTGTGGTGCAGGAATATCTACTGGAGAGGATATGAAAGCTGCATTGGATTTAGGTGCAGATGGAGTTTTACTAGCTTCCGGAATTGTTAAAGCTGAAAATCCTAAAAAAGCTTTATTGGATTTAGTTAGTAAATTATAAAAACTTGTATTTTTATAAATTTATTTATATTTAATATTTTGAGTGAAATGATGGCTGATAAATTTAATACAATTGACGACTTTGATGTTGAAAATAAAACTGTGTTAGTTAGAATTGATATTAACTCTCCAGTTGATCCTAGTTCTGGGATTATATTAGATGATACAAGATTAAAATTGCATGCTAAAACAATTAAAGAATTATCTAATAAAGGAGCTAAAGTTGTATTGCTTGCTCATCAAAGCCGTCCAGGTAAAAAAGATTTCACAGATTTATCTCAGCATGCTGATGCATTATCTGATCTTTTGAATTTAAGAGTGAAATATATAGATTCTATCTTTTCAAAATCTGCAAAACAAGCTATTAAACAACTAAAACCACATGAAATTCTTTTACTTGAAAATGTAAGGTTCTTTTCTGAAGAATCTTTATCCAGATCTGCTGAAGCTCAGGCAGAAACATTACTGGTTAGGCAATTGTCTCCGGTAATTGATTATTTTGTTAATGATGCATTTGCAGCAGCTCATAGATCTCAGGCATCTTTAGTAGGTTTTACTGTTAACACTCCTTCAGCTGCAGGCAGGGTAATGGAAAAAGAACTGACTGTAATTCAGAGTGCTTTGGATAATGTGGAACATCCCTGTGTATTCCTGCTTGGTGGAATGAAACCTGATGATTCAATAGATGTTATGGAAAATGTATTAAGTAACGGTACTGCAGATTCTATTTTAACAACAGGTATTGTAGGAAACATTGTTCTTTGGGCTGCAGGTGTAGACATCTGTGAAGTAAACAAGAATTTTATAATAAGTAAAGGATATGAATCAATGGTTTCCAAAGCCAGAAATCTTATTGAAAAATTCGGAAATAAAGTAAAATATCCTATTGATGTAGCTATTGAAAAAGATGGCGAAAGAAAAGATGTTGATTGTGATAATATTCCTAATGAAGCTATTTTTGATATTGGTGTAAAAACAATTAGTTATTATGCAAAAATAATCCGTGATTCTAAAACAGTATTTGCAAATGGTCCTGCAGGAGTATTTGAAAATCCTAAATTTGCAATGGGAACTGAAGATTTAATTAATGCTATGGCTAAATCAAATGCATTTACACTGATTGGTGGTGGCCATATTGCTGCAGCTACTTCAGCTTTAGGTTATGAAGACCAAATGAGTCATTTAAGCAGCGGAGGTGGAGCTTGCATCAGTATGCTTGCAGGTAAAAAACTGGCTGCTGTTCAGGCATTAAGGGATTCAGCAAAAAATAGTAAAAATTAACTATTTTTCGCTTTTAATTCTTTTAATAAATTTTCACTAGCTGTTTTTGGATTTTGAGAATTCATGATGGCGCTGACAACAGATATTCCATCAATTCCACAGTCATTTAATTCATGTGCATTTTCCTGAGTGATTCCTCCAATAGCTACAGCGGGAATATCAACAGATTTTACTATTTCTTTTAACTCTTTTTTAGATACTGATGTTGCATCGTCTTTTGTATTTGTCGGATAAACTGCACCAACACCTATGTAATCTGCACTGTCCCTTTGAGCTTTTTTAGCTTCTTTAATATTTGCAGCAGATACTCCTAAGATTTTATCTTTGCCAATCAGTAATCTTGCTATCTGTGCAGGCATGTCACTTTGTCCGATGTGTACGCCCTCAGCATCAATAGCTAGAGCAATATCAATTCTGTCATTGATTATTAGAGGCACATTATATTTTTGTGTAATTTCCTTAACTTTCAAAGCCAAATTATAGAAGTCTAATGTTTCAGCTTTTTTTTCTCTAAGTTGAACTACACTGACTCCACCTTTTAATGATTCTTCTATAATATTTAAAAATTTTTCTTCATCTTCACTGTTGTTAGTTACAAGATAAAGTGATAAGTTCAGACTGTTCATAATATCTCAATGTTGCTTTTGTTAATTAAAGTTTGACTATCTAATTTATATAAATAGTCTATTAAATAAGCTCTAAAGCTTCCTGTTCCTGCATTTTCATTGTCTACTTTAGCTCTTGCTTTTTCACCGGCTATTGTCATTAATAATGCTGCAAGTAATGTTCCTTCAAGAGGATTGGTAGCTCCAATACAACTTCCTACAATAGATGACAGCATACAGCCACTGCCTGTAATTTGAGGCATCATTTCATCACCATTGTCAATAGCTATTGTAGTTTCACCATCAGATAAAATGTCTATTGGGCCACTGGCTAATATTACTGTATCCAAGTTAGCTGCAAGTTTAGAAATGATTTTAGCATTTTCATTTAAGTTGTCTTTAGTTATAATATCACTTTCAGATACATCTACGCCTTTTGCAGTATTTGATTCGGAAATTATTCCAGTTAATTTGGCTATTGTTTTTATTTCAGTTATATTTCCTCTAATAGCTGTTAATTTATAATTTTCAATAAGTTCTAATGTTACTTTATTTCTTAATTGACTTATTCCTACTCCAACTGGATCAAGAATAACTGGGGTGTTTATTTTATTTGCTTGAGCAGAACTAACTTTCATACCTTCAACTTGTTCATGACTTAATTTTCCAATATTTATTACTAAAGCATCAGCTATTGAGACAACTTCAGCTACTTCTTCAATATCTTCAGACATAATTGGAGAAGCACCAATAGCCAATACTGCATTTGCACAATCATTTACAGTTACAAAATTAGTTATGCAGTGAGTTAATGGATTTTTGTTTTTTAATTCATCTAATAATTTTGGTATTTTTTGAAGTAATTCTTCTTTATTTATCATGATTTATAATTATAAAACTTTTAGTATATAATATTTGATGTGTGTATTTTTTGAATTAAGTTTAATTTAGGGAGTATTTTTTGTTTTTTATTGAACAGTTATCATTATTTTTAAAAGTTCATTGTTTAATTTCATTATTTTTTGAGTATTAGAAAAGTATTTAAATAAGTTTATACAAAAGTTTATTTGTTACATTAATTTCATTATGCCTCGATAGCTCAGTCTGGTGGAGCGCGAGACTTGTAATCTCGTGGTCGCGGGTTCAATTCCCGTTCGGGGCTTTCTATTTTGTGTTTTTTAGTACACATATTATGATTACATTTTTTTCAAAATATTGTAATCAATAACATTTATATACTATGAGGTATAAAATAGGTAATGTATGATGTATTGTTATGCATCTAGTTTGTATTAAGTGGGACCGTAGGGTAGCTTGGTCGATCCTTTGGGCTTTGGGAGCCTGAGACTCCGGTTCAAATCCGGGCGGTCCCATTTCATGTCCCGCCTTAGCTCAATTTGGCAGAGCGTTGGACTGTAGATCCAAATGTTGCTGGTTCAAGTCCGGCAGGCGGGATTTGATTACTTTATTAAATTGATTATATTTATGGTTGTGGAAAATTAATTTTTCCGAAACCTTTATATATGATACTAAATATAGTAATTAATGGTGTATGGTTAATACTGTTTGATTAGCTATACTGTATTTTAAGTATTTCCTGCCTTGGTGGTGTAGGGGCTATCATGTGGGCCTGTCGAGCCCGCGACTCGGGTTCAAATCCCGGCCAAGGCGCTTAATATTTAAATGTTGTATGTGAGGGCCCGTAGCTCAGTCTGGCAGAGCGCTTGGCTTTTAACCAAGCGGCCGCGGGTTCAATTCCCGTCGGGCCCGTTTTCTAATTTTATATTTTAACTTTTCTAGCTGGAGGAATTATATATTGACAATTAATATTCAAGAACATATGCTTGTACCTAAGCATGAAATAATGACTGATTCTGAAATTGAAGATTTAAAAAATAGTGCTGACTATGATATTGAAAATCTTCCTAGAATTAAAGTTGATGATCCTGTTGTAAAAGCTATTGATGCTAAAGAACATGATATTTTAAGGATTACTCGTGAGAGTGATACTGCAGGTACTTTTGTTACTTATCGTATTGTAAAAAGTTAGTTATAATGTTAGAATAGTAAAATTTAGTATAATAAGTTTATTTCTGTATTTTTTTATTGTTTTTGGAAATTCATTATAATAAATTTGAACTTAGTTTGAGAGGAATTATCTTAATAGAGATAGTTAGGAGTAAATTAAGAATAATAATCAAATGAAGAATTTTAATTAGGTTTCCTAATCTTATTTTTATTAGTTAATTATTTTTATGGTGTTTTATAGAATGCTGGAGGAAGTCCATGACAGAGAATAACTGGAAATTAGTTGATGCATTTTTTGATAAATATGATTTAGTTGACCATCATATTAAATCATACAACGATTTTATAAATAATGGGATTCAAAATATCATAGATATTACTGAACCTATTACTTTAGAAAATGGTAAATATACTTTAAAAACAGGTAAACTCTTTATTGAAAAGCCATTCACTAAAGAGGCAGACGGTTCTAAAAGTATGATTTATCCTGCGGAAGCAAGACTTAGAAATTTAAATTATTCTGCACATATGTATCTTGAGATGGCATTAAATGAAGAAGGGGAAGATAATCCTTTAGAAAAAGTGTATATTGGAGAATTACCAGTAATGCTTAAATCTGATATTTGTCATCTTCATGGTCTTAATGATGAAGAATTAATTGAACAAGGTGAAGACCCTCAAGATTTAGGTGGTTACTTTATTGTAAATGGTTCTGAAAGAGCTGTTGTAACAATGGAGGAAATTGCACCAAATAAAATTATTCTTGAGCGTATTGGTGAAGTTGAAGATAGAAGAGCTAAAGCTATTGTAACCTCTATTAAAAGTGGTTTCAGAGCAAGAATTTCTCTTGAATATAAAAAACCACGTAAAAGTGGTGTATTTTTAAGAATTTCTTTCCCTTATGTTCCGGGGGAAATTCCACTTGTTATTTTATTAAGAGCTCTTGGTTTAGCTACAGATCAAGAAATTATTACTGCAATTTCCAATGATCCAAATTTCCAAATGATTATTGCAGATGATATTCAGGTATCCCTTTCTCAGTTGAAATTAGATCAAAAAGAAATGGATGGCATGACTAAGGAAGAAAGAAGACAATATTTACAATTAGCAGCTATTAAATACATAGGTAACCGTGTAGCTAAAGGTATGACTGAGGAATACCGTGTTAAACGTGCTGAAGATGTAATTAATCGTTACTTATTGCCTCATATGGGTATTGAATCAGAAAGACGTGAAGCTAAAGCTACTTATTTAGCTGAAATGACTGAAATGTTACTTCAGGTTATTGATGAGCAAAGAGAACCTCACGATAAGGATCATTATACAAATAAAAGACTTAGAGTATCTGGAGATTTAATGGAAGATTTATTTAGAGTTGCTTTTACAAGTTTAACTAGAGATATGAGTTATCAACTTGAAAGAAGTATCTCCCGTGGTAAAGAGCTTTCCATCAAACAGGCAGTTCGTAGTGATGTTTTAACTGAAAATATTAAACATGCTATTGCAACTGGTAATTGGGTTGGTGGAAGAGCTGGTGTAAGTCAATTATTAGATAGAACTAGTTATATGGGTACTCTTTCTCATTTAAGACGTGTTGTATCTCCTTTAACAAGAAGTCAACCTCACTTTGAAGCAAGAGATTTGCACCCAACACAATTCGGTAAAATTTGTCCGAATGAAACTCCAGAGGGTCCTAACTGTGGTCTGGTAAAGAATTTAGCTTTAATGTGTAATATTTCTGAAGGTTCTGATGAACAGGAAATCATTGATGTTATTAAAAAAATGAATGTTTTAGATGATTAAGGGAAAGATAATATGGATAGTGCTAAGATTTATATTAATGGGGAGCTTTTAGGATACTGTAAAGATCCGGAAAGTTTCACCAATGAAATGAGAGAAAAAAGGAGAAATGGTAAGGTTTCTCATGAAATGAATATTACTTATTATGATAAAAATAATGAGATTTATATATTCAATGACCCGGGTAGGGCAAGAAGGCCGTTAATCATTGTAAAAGATGGCAAACCAGTTCTCACAGATAAACATTTAGAGAAAGTAGCTAAAGGTGAATTAAAATGGGACGATTTAATAGACAATGGTTTCATTGAATACTTGGATGCCGAAGAGGAAGAAAACTCCTATATTGCTATGAGTATTGCTGATTTAAATGAAGAACATACTCATTTGGAAATTGACCCGGCTACTATGCTTGGAATTTGTGCAGGTATTATTCCGTTTTCCGATCACAATTCTTCACCAAGGAATACTATGGAAGCAGGTATGACAAAACAAGCATTAGGATTATATGTTTCTAACTATGCATTACGTACAGATACAAGGGCTCACTTATTACACCATCCGCAAACTCCTATTGTAAAAACACGTATTATTGATTCAACTAATTATGACAAAAGACCATCAGGTCAGAACTTTGTTGTAGCTCTTATGTCTTACGAAGGATACAACATGGAAGATGCAATGGTTATTAACAAAGGTTCTCTTGAAAGAGGATTAGCTAGGTCTTCATTTTTCAGAGCTTATGATACTGCTGAAAAAAGGTATCCTGGTGGACAAGAGGATAAATTTGAGGTTCCTGACAAAAACATTAAAGGTTACCGTTCCGAAGATGCTTACAGGCATTTAGATGATGATGGTGTTGTTAACCCTGAATCATATGTTGAATCTGGTGATGTATTAATCGGTAAAACTTCACCACCAAGATTCTTGGAAGAAATCGATGAATTTGGTACTGTAGCTGAAAAAAGAAGAGAAACTTCTGTAACAGTCAGACACGGTGAAAAAGGTATTGTCGATGCTGTTCTTTTAACTGAAACTGTTGAAGGAAGCCGATTGGCTAAAATCAGGGTGAGGGATACCAGGCAACCTGAGTTCGGGGATAAATTTGCATCAAGGCACGGTCAGAAAGGGGTTCTTGGTTTAATATTATCTCCTGAAGATGTTCCTTTTACAGAATCTGGTGTTGTTCCTGATTTAATTGTTAACCCTCACGCTATTCCTTCCAGGATGTCTGTAGGACAAGTGCTTGAGATGGTAGCTGGTAAAGCAGGCTGTCTTGAAGGTGAACGTGTTGACGGAACTCCATTTAACACAGAACTTGAAAAAGAAATCAAACAGCAACTTAAAAATCACGGATTTGAATCTGCAGGTTGTGAATCATTATATAATGGTGTAACCGGAGAAAGAATCGAAGCTGAAATATTTGTTGGTGTTGCATATTACCAAAAATTACACCACATGACTACTGATAAAGTTTATGCTCGTTCAAGAGGTCCTGTACAAGTTCTTACCCGTCAGCCTACTGAAGGAAGAGCTCGTGAAGGTGGTTTAAGGTTTGGAGAAATGGAAAGAGATTGTCTTATTGCACACGGTGCAGCTCTTACCTTAAAAGAAAGGCTTTTAGATGAGTCTGACAAATATGAAGCTATTGTCTGTGAAAATTGTGGTATGTTAGCAGTATATGATAAGAATAAAAATAAAAAATACTGTCCAATTTGTGGAGATGTTGAAACTTATCCGATAGAAATTTCATACGCATTTAAATTATTATTAGATGAACTTAAGAGTTTATGTATTTTCCCTAAATTAGTTTTAGGAGACAAAACATAATTATATTAATATGAAGGAGTCAATATTTTGAAAGGATTTATAAAAAAAATCAAACAAATTAACTTTGGGCTTATGTCTCCTGAGGATATTCGTGAAATGTCAGTAGTTAAAATTGAAACTCCTGATACTTACGATGAGGATGGTTATCCTATTGAGAATGGTTTAATGGATCCTCATTTAGGGGTTATTGATCCAAGTTTAAAATGTAGGTCTTGTGGTTATAGAGGTGGAGAGTGTCAAGGGCACTTTGGTAGTATTGAGTTGGCTAGGCCTGTTATTCATGTTGGTTTTGGTGATGTGATTCATAAGATTTTACGTTCAACATGTAATGAGTGTGGTCGTGTTTTATTAACTGATGATGAAATCTTCAAATTCACTGAAAAGATTAAGGATGCTCAGAATCATCATGAAAATTTAACTAAACTTTTAAAAGATATTTATAATGAGGCTCGTCGTGATGTTTGTCCTCACTGTGAAGCAGCTCAGGATGATATTACTATTGATAAGCCGGTTTCCATTGTTCAAAAAATGGATGGTGAGGATTATAAATTAACTGCTAGTGAAGTTCGTGAAAGGCTTGAAAGGATTTCTGATGAAGATGCTTTTGTTTTAGGTGTTAATCCGGAAGTAGCTAGACCTGAATGGTTAGTGTTAACAGTTTTACCTGTTCCTCCAGTTACTGTAAGGCCTTCTATTACTTTAGATACTGGTGAAAGGTCTGAAGATGATTTAACTCACAAACTTGTTGATATTTTACGTATTAATCAAAGATTAATTGAAAATATGGAAGCAGGTGCTCCTCAACTTATTGTTGAAGATTTGTGGGAGTTATTGCAATATCATGTAACTACTTACTTTGATAATGAAGCTAGTGGTGTTCCTCCTGCAAGACACAGGTCTGGAAGACCTTTAAAAACTTTAGCTCAAAGGTTAAAAGGTAAAGAAGGTAGGTTCAGAAGTAATTTGTCCGGTAAAAGGGTTAATTTCTCTGCCCGTACTGTAATTTCACCAGATCCAAACATCAGTATTAATGAAGTTGGTGTTCCTGAAATGATTGCAAAAGAGGTTACTGTACCTGCTTATGTAAATGACTGGAACATGGATGAAATGAGAACATATATTGAAAACGGTCCTAATGTTCATCCTGGAGCCAACTATGTTATAAGAACTGACGGAAGGAAAATCAGGGTTTATGATGAAACTAAAGACATGATTTTAGAGAAGTTGGAACCTGGTTATATTATTGAAAGACACCTGAAAGATGGTGACATGGTTTTATTCAATCGTCAGCCTTCTCTTCACAGAATGTCTATGATGGCTCATGAGGTAAGGGTTTTACCTTATAAAACTTTCCGTCTTAATTTATGTGTATGTCCTCCTTACAATGCAGATTTCGATGGAGACGAAATGAACATGCACGTTTTCCAAACTGATGAGTCCCGTGCTGAAGCTAAGTCTTTAATGCGTGTACAGGAACATATTTTATCTCCAAGGTTTGGTGGACCTATTATTGGTGCTATTCACGATCACATTTCCGGAGCATATCTTTTAACAAAACCTGGATCTGAATTTAGCGAAGAACAGGCACTGCAGATAATCAGAAAATCACATTTGTTCAACAATGAAAATGTTGACCCTAAACACTTAAAACGTAAACATGAAAATTGGACCGGTAAAGAGTTATTCTCTTTATTACTGCCTGATGATTTGAATCTTGTTTATAAGGCTGAGATTTGTCAGAAATGTGATGTTTGTAAAGAGGAAGCTTGTGACATTGATGCTTATGTTGTAATTGAAAATGGTGAACTTAAACATGGTGTTATTGATGAAAAAGCTTATGGTTCTTTCTCTGGACGTATTTTAGATAAAATTGTTAAAGAGTACGGTCCTGCTAGAGCTAGGGAATTCTTAGACAGGTCTACTGATTTGGCTATCTGTGGAATTATGAAAACAGGAATTACCACAAGTACCAATGATGAGGAAATTCCTGAAGAAGCTCAGGAAAGGATTAATGAGCATTTAAGAGAATCTGAAAATAAGGTAGATAAATTAGTTGAAGCATATGAAAATGATTACCTTGAAGCTTTACCTGGTAGAAGCCTTGAAGAAACTTTGGAAATGAAGATTATGCAAGTGCTTGGGGAAGCTAGGGACGTATCTGGTCAAATTGCAGAAAACTACCTTACTATGGAACATAACCATTCTGTAGTTATGGCACGTACCGGTGCTAGGGCATCTATGTTGAACCTTACTCAGATTACTTCCTGTGTAGGACAACAGTCTGTTCGTGGTGGCCGTATCCACAGGGGTTATATTGACAGGACTTTACCTCATTTCCGTAAAAATGAGTTAGGTGCAAAAGCAAAAGGATTTGTACATTCCAGTTATAAAAAAGGTTTGGATCCAATTGAATTCTTCTTCCACGCTATGGGAGGAAGAGAAGGTCTTGTAGATACAGCGATTCGTACAGCACAATCCGGTTATATGCAAAGAAGACTGGTAAATGCACTTCAGGATTTACAAGTTAAACCATCCGGACTTGTTACTGATAACCAGGGAATGGTTATTCAACTTATGTTTGGTGAAGACGGAGTAGATCCAGCTAAAAGTGACTTTGGTAAAGCAGCTGACTTAAATAAAATCATAGATGAAAATAGGTTAGGAGATGCTAATCCAAACTATGATTCAGGTGTTGAACAAGAGGGTAAATAGGTGTAACTATGGATGATGCAATAATTAAAAAAGTGGAAGATGCTTTACTTAAAGCTGAAATAAACTTTGATGCAAGATTTGTTGAAAACGGAATTGTTGACCCGTCAAGTCGTGTAAAATTCCCTGAAAAATATGTGGATGATTTAGCATCTGCTTATGTTAACAGACATTTATCTGACGATGAGTTAGATATGCTTATTGGGGAGCTTAAAACTGCCTATGAACGAGCTCATGTTGAAGCTGGTGAGGCTGTTGGAACAGTAGCTGCACAATCTGTAGGTGAACCGGGTACTCAGATGACTATGCGTACTTTTCACTATGCAGGGGTAATGGAATTAAACGTAACATTAGGTCTTCCAAGACTTATTGAAATCGTGGATGCAAGAAAAAAAATAGCTACTCCAACAATGGATATTTACTTTACTGAAGAAAAACGTCAGGATGAGGAATTCGTTAAAACTTTAGCTAATAAAATTGGTAAAAGTACTGTAAACGATGTTCTCAGTGATTTCAGTTTAAATTATGCGGATATGAAAGTTGAAGCAGTTTTAGACGAAAGAAAAATTGAAGATAAAAGACTTGATCTTGAGGAAATTCTTGCTAAAATTCAGAAAAACTTTAAAAAAGCTGATATTAAAAAGGATAATCTCAAGATTGTTGTCGAACCGCCAAAACGTGAAATTAGGGAACTCCGTCTTTTAGCAGACAAATTCCGTGATTTACAGATAAGTGGTATTAAAGACATTGGAAAAGTCATTATCCGTAAAGATGAAAGAGAATGGATTATGCACACTGAAGGTTCTAATCTTAAGGATATTCTCTCTATGGACGGTATTGACACATACAGAACTACTACAAATGACATTCATGAGATAGAAACTGTATTGGGTATTGAAGCAGCTCGTCAATCAATTATTAATGAAGCAAGAAATACTCTTGAAAACCAAGGTCTTAGTGTTGATGTTAGACACATTATGTTAGTTGCAGATATTATGACTTCTGAAGGAGAAGTAAAATCCATTGGTAGACATGGTATTAGTGGTGAAAAATCAAGCGTTTTAGCTCGTGCAGCTTTTGAAGAAACTGGTAAACATTTACTTCGTGCAAGTATTCGCGGTGAAGTTGATGATTTAACTGGTATCATCGAAAATATTATTATTGGACAACCAATACCTCTTGGTACCGGTTCAATCGGTGTCAAAATGGCAAATAAAAATGAATAGGAGGCTAGATGATGGACGTAGATAGAAGTATCAGGGTAGCTGTCGATACTGGTGATGTGACATTAGGCTCTGAAAAATCAATTCAATCTTTAAAATTAGGAAAAGGTCAGCTTGTAATTGTTGCTGCAAACACTCCTAAAGATATTGTTGAAGATGTTGAATATTATACAAATCTTTCAGATATCCCATCATACACTTACGAAGGTTCAAGTGTAGAATTGGGTTCTGTCTGTGGTAAACCATTTACAGTTGCTACATTAATCGTTAACGATCCAGGAGATTCTACTATATTAGATGATTTGAGGTAGATTCATATGTCTATTAAATTCACTGCAAATGAAATTAGATACATAGCTCTTTTTGAAAACATGACTGGAGCAATGGTTAAAGATTGTATTATCGATGATGAACATGGTAAAGTCACATTTGTCGTGAAAAACGGTGATATGGGATTAGCTATTGGAAAAGGCGGAAGCACTGTTTCCAAAGTTCAAAGAGCAGTAGATAAAGGAATTGAAATCGTTGAATTATCCGACGATCCGATTCAATTTATTAAAAATCTTTTATCCCCTGCAGAAGTACAAGGTGTTAAAGTACTTCAGAAAGAATCAGGTGAAAAAATAGCTACTGTTACAGCAGATAATACCAACAAACGTATTGCTATCGGTAAAAACGGTGTCAATATTGAAAGAGCTAAGTTAATTGCAAAAAGACAACACAATATAAACAATATTATTTTAAAATAGCTATATTTAGCTATTTATTTTTACTTTTTTAAAATGAGATAGAAAATCTATTTTGCTTTTTTATTGTAATATGACTATTTTTCCTGTTTTTAAATCTTTTGAATTAAATTTTAATAATTTAACAATTTTAAATGGTTTAATTTTTAGAATACAAATATCATAATCGATATTTTTACCAATAATTGTGGGAGAGTATTTTTTTCCATTTATTAATTCGATTTTTAAATTATCCGTATTTTCTACGACATGTGTATTTGTTATAATATAATTATTTTTTAAAAAAAGCCACTACCACATAGTTTATTTGTTGTTGTTTTTTTTAAAAAACCTTTCTTTTTTGAGGTCGTGATTTTAACTACATTTTGTTTAGCATTTTCAATTGTAGTTATTATTTTATTTTCTATATTCATTAAAATTCACTTCCGTTCCTTTAATTATCATTTTTTTAATAATTGTTAATTTAAATGGTATTTTATTTTCAATTTTCATTAATATGTTTAAATCATCTGTTGTAAATCCTTTTATAATAATTAATGTGATTAAATAAATGGGGAATAAAAATAATAATCCTATGTAAAATCCAATTAAGTTTTTGGGTAAAATTAATAAAAATATAGTGATTATTATTCCAGCAAATAATATTTTTAAATAATGGCCCATGTTAAATTTTAAGGAAATGTGTTTATTTAAATAGATTAATGAAATTAATGTCATTGTTGCTGTTGTTAATGTAGTGGAGATAGCACCACCATTTACCCCAAAATAAGGGATGAATATAAAGCTTAAAAGTAATATTTGGATAAAACCTCCAATTAAAAGATACATTGAACTTTTTGGTTTACCTGCACCTTGAATCATACTTGAAGTTATTGCAAATATGGAATAAAAAAACATTCCTAATGTTAAAATTGTTAAAACATTTGCACCTTTTGAATAAAATGGTTTGGTGAAAAACATCACTAACAATACTTCTTTAGAAAAAATCATTATAAATAAACATATTGGTACCATTATGATTAAGTTATATCTTAAAGCATTAAATATATATTTTTTAAGTATATTTGTATTTTTTGATGCAAACATTTCAGATGTTACAGGTAATATTGTAGTAGCTAAAGAATTAGAAATCATCAGGGGTAGTCTTGCAATAGGTTCTGCTATTCCAAAATATCCAACTTCAGAGATTGTAATGAATAAAGGCATTATTGTGGTGGTCATACTGTATATTCCTATTTCTGAAATTGCAGTTAAAATAACTGGAATTGAAAATGAGATTATTTTATAAGCAATTTTTATTTCTTCTTTAAAATCCATTTTTAATTTTAACATTCCTTGGAAGACGTCTAAAAAATATTTATGTAAAATTATAATAACTGAGATTAATGAAGAGAAAAAACCAATTACACTACCAAATATGGCACCTACAACTGAAAAACCAAGTATAATTAATACGATAGCTGATAAAATCATAGTGATCTGTTCAATAGCTCGACTAGTTAATATATGTGTCATTTCATATGTTCCTTGAAATATTCCTCTAAATACACCTACAATAGCACTAAATGGGACGATTAAACCTATAATTTGTAAAGGTAGTAATAGTGATTTGTTATTATAAATTTTAACAAGTAAAGGTGCTATAAAAAAAATCATTAATAGTCCAAAAGTTATTCCTAATAAGATTGCAATTTTTATAGAAACTAATATGAGTTTATAGGAATTTTCTTTTTGATTTGTAGCATTGTATTCTGACACATATTTACTTATGGTTGGAGGCAATCCTCCTGCTGCTAATGTTTGCAATATATTTTGAAAAGGAGAGATAATTGTTAAAATACCATAAGCATAGTTGTTTAGAAGATAAACCATTAAAAATTTGTATATGTAGCCACCTATTTTAAAAAATACATTTCCAAATAAAATAGCTAAATTATTTTTAAGAAAATTATTAACCATAATTTCAGCTCATAAATCTACACAATGTTTTAGAATTGGCTTTATTAATTACCAAGTTGTAACTAATATGTAATTTAAATGAATATTGGGGAAACAATACTCATTTTTTAGTTATTATTTGCTTCTAACAATGTTACTATTCTCATAATAATATATATTAGCTTTATTTTGTATTAAATGGAATATAATTTATTTTTCATTTAACAAATCATTATTTGATTAATTGATTGTTTAATTAAGAATGATAATTAATTAAATGATAGTAAAGAGTAATAACTATATAATTGTTAGTATAGATGAACAAGGTTATTATAGTTTTATTTTAAATTTAATTATTTTATAATTTTTTATTTAATGTTTATATAAATTTAAACAAGTTTTAAGTTAATTCAATTGATTTTATCATTTAGAAAAGTTTTGTTAATATTTTAAAATTATGTTTTGATTGTTTTTTTTCATTAAAGTTAATGGGTTTAATTGAAATATACTTATTTTAGAAAATAATCAATTTAAATTACTTATTTTTTCTTTAAAAATAATTTTACATGTTTTTTATTATTTTTATTATTTTTATTCCCATATTTAAAAAAGTAATACTTTTAACAAAAATAATACTATTGGGCTGTGTCCTAAACTCCCATTTTTTTTAATTTTTTTCTATGATGTTTTTATGAATTATTTTGAGATTATTGGTTGTTGTTTTAATATTTAAATTTATAATACATTTTTGTTTTCCCAATCTTTTTAAACCGTTGTAATTTCGTTCTGTTTTTAAAACGCCAAGTATTGATTCAGTTATGGGTGTTCTTTTTTTGTAAATTTTTTGCCCATAATCAGAGAAGTAATCATCTTTTAATTTTTCTTTATATGGGTCTACTACTTCAGTTATTTCTCTAACTCTGCTAGAAGTGCATGATTTTAGTTTTGGGCATTGTTTACATTTGGTTGTTGAATATATTTTATGTAATTGCTCATTTATTTTTCTATAATTTTTGAAAGGTAATTTTACTCCTTCTGGGCAAATGAAGTAGTTTTCTACCCTATTTTCTGTAAATTTGCATTTTGCATATTTCTTTTTTGGCTTATTGCTTTTTCTTTCTGCTTCAGTTCTATCGGGAATTATTATTTTTATATTGTGTTTAAAACAGTATTCTAATGCCTTATCTGTATAATATCCATTGTCTATGGTGAAAAATTCTGGTTTTGTTTCCAAACTCATGATTGATGATTCATTCATGTTTATTAATGGTACATAATCATTATTTTGAATATTTGCGGTGTTATACATTATCATTTGGTTTTTTGAGTCTGTTGCTACTTGATAATTATAATTGTAACAATATATTCCTTTTTTATCATTTATGAATCTGGATTCAGGATCTCTTAAATTGATGTCATAATTGGTTTTTAAGGAGTAAAAAGTCTGTATTTCTTTTAAAAAATCTAATATATGTCTTTTATTTATGATTTGTTCTAATAATTTTTTTGCGGGATTATTTAGTTTTTTAAGTATTTTATTGATTTTTGATGTCTTAATTTTATTTTCAAAGTAATTTTTAAGGTCTTTTTGAAGTGAATTTTTTTGCTTGTTTTTTCCAATAATTTTTATTTCTTTTTAACTGGCTCGATTGTTTATTCCAGCGTTTACTTTTAAAAAAGTTCCATCAATTTCAATTACTTTATTTGATATTAAATTTAGTTCTTGTCCTTTTTTAACTGTAAAATAGAAGAATTCTGAAATCAATAATTCATTTTCATTTTTGAATTTAGAAATTGTTGATTTACTTGGTTTTTTATTGTTTAAAATGTAATTTAATGATTCATCATTGTTTTTTTTTTACTGCTTTTTTCATTTTCCTACATGTTCTTATTTCTCTTTCATGACAATCAATTGTTAATCCCCTAATTCTTTCTTTTTTACTTTAATTTTATTGTTTTTTCTTTATCTTAATTTTGAAATTAGCTATTGCAAAATTCAGTTTTCATGTTTTTGTTACAACAAAAATACCTGCTCTAAAAAACAGAGTATAGAGTTTATTTTGTATGTAGATGAAAACTAATATAAGCAATAAAAACAAAGAAATAATATTCAAATAATCTTTGAAATATTTTTTTATTTAATCAAAACTGACTTTCAACAAGTCAAAATAGATACCTTTATTAATGTTAAAAAAGATAAATCATCATAAGATATCGACAATTAATGGAACATAGTTGTGTGTGCTTTTTACTATGCTTCCAATAAAAGATCATGATATCTTCATTTTTAGATAATTTAATTGTCTAATTAATTATTATATTATTAACTAGTTATATCTTTGAATTTAGATTGTATTAGCTATTTTTAGCTGTATAAATCGCAGCGGTGGATTCTTAGATATGTTTAATAAAAGTTTAGAGGAAATATTATGCCAGGACTTTTTGCTGCAAAAAAACTTAAAAAAAATAGACAAAATTTTAAGTGGAAAGATGTAGATTACAAAAGGAAAGCTTTAAGATTAGATGTTAAAGCAGATCCACTCGAAGGAGCTCCTCAAGCTAGAGGAATTGTAATCGAAAAAGTAGGGATAGAAGCAAAACAACCTAACTCTGCTATACGTAAATGTGTTCGTGTTCAATTAATCAAAAACGGTAAACAATTAACTGCTTTCGCACCAGGTGACGGAGCTATTGGATTTATCGATGAGCACGATGAAGTTATGATTGAAGGAATTGGTGGACCATCTGGAAGATCTATGGGAGATATTCCTGGAGTTCGTTGGAAAGTATCTAAAGTTAACAACGTAGCTTTATCCGAGATGGTAAGTGGAAAAATAGAAAAACCTGTAAGATAAGGATGGTATTTTTATGAGTAAATTATTTGATAAATGGGAACTCGATGAAGTCAAAATCGAAGATTTAGGTTTAGTAAAATACATCTGCTTAGATGAAACTCTTGTTCCTCACACTTCAGGTAGGCATGTAAAAAGACAGTTTGCAAAATCTAAAGTATCTATCATTGAAAGATTAATGAATAAAATCATGAGGACTCACATCAACTCAGGTAAGAAAAACAAAGCTTACAATATTGTAAAAGATGCATTGGATATTATCAACAAAAGAACTAAAAAGAACCCTGTTCAAGTTTTAGTTACTGCAGTTGAAAATACTTCCCCTCGTGAAGAAACTACTCGTATTAAATACGGTGGTATCGGATACCAAGTAGCAGTGGACATTTCTCCACAAAGAAGGGTAGACCTTTCATTAGGATTTTTAACTAGAGGAACTTTACAATCAGCATTTAAAAACAGAAAATCTGTTGCTGAATGTTTAGCTGATGAATTAATTCTTGCTTCTGAAGAAGATTCCAGAAGTTTTGCTTTACAGAAAAAAGAAGAAAAAGAAAGAGTTGCAAAAGCAGCACACTAATCATATTTATATAAGGTGATTTCTTTGAGTAGAAGAGAGAAAATGATTGCAAAAATTAAGGATTTAATGTATAAACCGGATTCCATCAGGAATATTGGTATCTGTGCTCACATTGACCACGGTAAAACTACATTATCCGATAACCTTTTAGCAGGTGCAGGAATGATTTCCGAAGAACTTGCGGGTGATCAAAGGTTTTTAGATTTTGATGAACAAGAACAAGCACGTGGTATTACTATTGATGCAGCAAACGTATCAATGGTTCACAATTACAAAGATGAAGAATACTTAATCAACTTAATTGATACTCCAGGTCACGTTGACTTTGGTGGGGATGTAACTCGTGCTATGAGAGCTGTAGATGGTGCAGTTGTTGTTGTTTGTGCTGTTGAAGGTATCATGCCTCAAACTGAAACTGTACTTAGGCAAGCTTTAAAAGAAAATGTTAAACCTGTTTTGTTCATTAACAAAGTTGACAGATTAATCAACGAGTTAAAATTAGAACCTGATGAATTACAAAAAAGGTTCATTAACATTTACATGGAAGCTAACAAATTAATCAAAAATATGGCTCCTGAAGATAAAAAAGAAGAATGGGCTGTTGATTTCACTGATGGTAGTGTAGCATTCGGTTCAGCTTATCACAATTGGGCTATTAACGTTCCAATGATGCAAGAAACTGGAGTTAACTTCAAAGACATCATTGATTACTGTAATGAAGATAAACAAAAAGAATTAGCTCAAAAAGTGCCATTATCTGAAGTATTGCTTGGTATGGTAGTAGAACACTTACCTTCTCCTAAAGTATCTCAGGAATACAGGGTACCTAATATCTGGGAAGGTGACATTGAATCTCCTGCAGGTCAAGGTATGATTACTACAAGTCCTGACGGACCTTTAGCTGTAATGGTTACTAATGTATCTGTAGATAAACATGCTGGTGAAATTGCTACCGGTAGGGTTTACGGAGGATCAATTGAAAAAGGTACTGAAGTTTACTTAGTTGGATCTCATTCCAAATCCAGAGTTCAGCAAGTAGGTGTATACTTCGGACCTGAAAGAGTTAACACTGATGCTGTACCTGCAGGTAACATTGTATATATTGCTGGTGCAAAAGGTGCAATCGCTGGGGAAACCATCTGTTCTCCTGAAGATAAAATCAAAGAGTTTGAAGGATTAGATCATATTTCTGAACCTGTAGTTACAGTTGCTGTAGAAGCTAAAAATACTAAAGATTTACCAAAATTAATTGAAGTATTAAGGCAAGTAGCTAAAGAAGACCCAACCATTAAAGTTGAAATTAACGAAGAAACCGGTGAACACTTAGTTTCAGGTATGGGAGAACTTCACTTGGAAGTTATCAGTTACAGAATTAAAGAAAAAGGTGTGGAAATCCAAACTTCAGAACCTATTGTTGTATACAGAGAAACTGTATCTCAATTATCTCCACAAGTTGAAGGTAAATCTCCAAACAAACATAACAGATTCTACATTACTGTTGAACCTTTAGAAGATGAACTTTTCAAAGCATTACAAGAAGGAAAACTCAAAGAAGGTAAAGTTAAAGGTAAAGAATCTGCTAATGACTTCATGGAATACGGTTTGGATAAAGAAGAAGCAAGAAAAGTATGGGATGTTTACAACAGAAGCTTATTCATTAATGCTACTCGTGGTATCCAATACTTAGATGAAGTAAAAGAGCTTTTAATTGAAGGATTTGAATCTGCACTTAATGACGGACCTTTAGCTAAAGAAATAGCTATGGGATTAAAATTCAAACTTCACGATGCAAAACTTCACGAAGATGCAGTTCACAGAGGACCTGCACAAGTATTGCCAGCTATTAGAAATGCAATTTATGCATCTATGATGTCTGCTGGTCCTACTTTACTTGAACCTATGCAAAAAGTGTTCATTAACACTCCACAAGATTACATGGGTCCATGTACCAGGGAAATCCAAAACAGAAGAGGTCAAATAGTTGACATGGGTCAAGAAGGAGACATGGCTACTATTGAATCTAAAGTTCCTGTAGCTGAAATGTTTGGTTTTGCTGGAGATATCAGATCCGCTGCTGAAGGTAGATGTTTATGGTCTACTGAAATGTCTGGATTTGAAAGATTACCACGTGAAATGCAAAATCAAATCGTTAAAGAGATTAGGCAAAGAAAAGGCTTATCTCCAGAACCTTATGGTCCTGAACATTATGTAGGATAATTAAAATTTAATTTTTAATTTTTTTATATTTTTTATTTGAAATTACGAAAAAAACATTACATATTTATATGTGAATAATTAAAATTTAAATTAAGCTAAAATTATAAGCTTAATGAATGTTATTTCGATTTATACGAAAAGAGGTATTATTATGGCAAAAACTAAAGAACATATTAATTTAGCATTTATCGGACACGTTGACCACGGAAAATCCACATTAGTTGGACACTTGTTATTAAAAGCAGGTGCAATCGCTGAACAACAATTAGATGACGGAGAAAACAAATTCAGATTTGTTATGGACAAATTAGGAGAAGAAAGGGAAAGAGGAGTAACTATCGACCTTGCTCACCAAAAATTCTCTACCAAAAAATACGACTACACTGTTGTAGACTGTCCTGGACACAGAGATTTCGTTAAAAACATGATTACTGGTGCTTCCCAAGCAGATGCTGGTGTATTAGTAGTAGCTGCAGACGACGGTGTAATGCCACAAACCAAAGAACACGTTTTCTTATCCAAAACTTTAGGTATTAACCAATTAATCGTTGCAATCAACAAAATCGATTTAGTAGATTATGATGAAGCAAAATTCAACGAATTAAAAGACGAAGTATCTGCTTTAATTAAAACTGTTGGATTCAACCCTGCTGATGTTCCTTTCATCCCTGTTTCTGCATTTGAAGGAGACAACATTAAAGATGCAAGTCCTAACACCTCCTGGTACAAAGGTGACACTTTAATGCAAGCTTTAGATAATTTAGCTGCTCCTGAAAAACCTGTATCCTTACCATTAAGGATCCCTATTCAAGATGTTTACTCCATTACTGGTGTAGGTACTGTACCTGTAGGAAGAGTAGAAACTGGTGTTATGAAAAAAGGAGAAAACGTAATCTTCGAACCTGCTGGAGCTTCCGGAGAAGTAAAATCTATCGAAATGCACCACGAAACCTTTGAAACTGCTGAACCTGGTGACAACATCGGATTCAACGTAAGAGGTGTAGGTAAAAACGATATCAGAAGAGGAGACGTAGCTGGTCACGTAGACGATGCTCCTGCTGTAGCTAAAGAATTTGATGCACAAATTGTTGTTTTACAACACCCTGGTGTAATCACTGTTGGATACACTCCTGTATTCCACTGTCACACTTCTCAAGTTGCATGTACTTTCTTAGAATTAACTGCAAAATTAGACCCTGCAACTGGTCAAGTAGCTGAAGAAAACCCTGACTTCTTAAAAACTGGTAACGCAGCATTCGTAAAAGTTAAACCAACCAAACCTATGGTAATCGAAAACGCTAAAAAAATCCCTCAAATGGGTAGATTTGCTATTAGGGATATGGGTCAAACTGTTGCTGCTGGATTATGTATTGACGTTACCCCAGCTAAATAGATTTGTAAGTAGTTAATTAAAAGAAAGGAGTTGTTCCTTTCTTTTTTATTTTTATTTTTGGAGGATAATAATGCATCAAGCAAGAATTAAGCTTACAGGAACTGATCCAGAAAAATTAGCTTATGTCTGTGATCAACTTAAAAAAATCGCTGAAAGAACTGGTGTTGATTTGTCTGGTCCTATCCCATTACCTACTAAAAAATTAGTAGTACCTACAAGAAAATCTCCAGATGGAGAAGGAAAAGCTTCCTGGGAAAAATGGGAACTTAGAATTCATAAACGTTTAGTTGGAATTGGTGCTGACGAACGTGCTATGAGACAAGTCATGAAAGTTAATGTTCCGGATAATGTAAGTATTGAAATAGAACTTAAAGGATAAATATTTAGATTTTTTCTAAATATTTTTTCTGTTATCATGCCGAGATAGTCTAGTCTGGTAAGGCGCAGGACTTGAAATCCTGTGGAGTTTCTCCGCCTGGGTTCAAATCCCAGTCTCGGCGTTCTTTTTCATTTAAAAATAGTTATTTATTTTTTCGTCCAATTCATCTAAATTAGAAACAATGTCTTTCTTATTTAAATCTTTGATTTTTGGACGTTTTAACATGATGGCACCTATATCTTTTAAATTAGCAGCATTAATTTTATTAGTTACTCCTCCGATATCACCACTTTCTTTTGTTATCATAACACTTGCTTGTGTTTCTTCAATTATTTTTAGGTTTTCCTCTAAGCTGGATGTACCTTTCATTGGTATGATATGTTCCTCAGGAAGATTCAGCATTTTGCATTTTTCCAGAGATTTGGGAACTTTTAAAATTCTTGCATAAAACCTGTTTACCGGAACATATTTTAAAATAGCTTCCATAGTATTTGCTCCTGCAAGATGCAGTACATTTCCGGAAGTAAAATCACTGGCTATTAATTGTCCTGCTTCATCAAGGGAAGTTACTTCACGAACTCTTGATGTGTCAACATTATCAAGGTTTGATGGTGGTCTTTCAAAGCGAATATAAGCTATGCTGAATAATTTGGATAGGCTAACAGTAGTTTGGGTGATATGTGATGCATAAGGATGAGTTGCATCAATTAAAAGATTGAATTCATTATTTTCAATAAGTGTTATGAATTCATCTTTTAAAAGTGGTTTAGCTATTGTGTCATCACTTCCAGACTCAATAGCTAATTTTGATCCGTATTCTGTAGTTGTTGTAGTCAGAATATATGAATCATATTTTTCCTTTATGTGTTTTGTTATGTTGCTTGCGTCCTTTGTTCCGCCAATAAGGAGGATGTTTAGTTTTTTCATTCTACCACAATTTTGTTTGCTATTCTGTTTGACACTAATATTGTAGCTGCAATTATGAATATCAGTATCCAGTCTGTAAGTCCGATGCTGGTTGTTCTGAATATTATTTGCAGCTCAGGTATATATACAATCAATACCTGCAATATGAAACATGCTATAATGGCCAAATAAAGGTAGGTGCTTTTTTTGGTGGAATTTGATTTTGAATTGTATGCATTGAATAACTGATACATTACAAATAAGGTAAATGCTACAGTCATTGCCTGCTTTTGACTTGCGCCAATTGCCAATTTGTAGCTGAACAGTGCTATTGAACCTATTGCCATTACAAGACCTGCAATAAATATTTTTATCAATACCTTTTTATTCAGAATATCTCCTGTTTCAGGCGGTCTTGTCATAATATTTCTTTCGCTGCCTTCCATTCCTAAAGTTTGGGCAGGAGGTCCGTCCATTACAATGTTAATCCAAAGCAGTTGTACAGGGTTAAATGGCACCGGAAGCATGAAAATACTTGTTCCGACAATTGTTAAAATAGCTCCGACATTTGTTGATACCTGGAATTTGACAAATCTTTTAATGTTGTCGTATATTTTACGCCCTTCACGAATGGCAGTTACTATTGTTTCAAAGTTGTCGTCCTGAATAATCATATCTCCGGATTCTTTTGCAACATCAGTACCTGATCCCATAGCTACTCCTATAGATGCATTTTTAAGTGCAGGAGCATCGTTTACTCCGTCTCCAGTCATTGAAACAATTTCGCCTTTTTGCTTTAGAGTTTCAACAATTCTCATTTTCTGTTCTGGTTTTACTCTTGCATAAACTTGTATGTCGTCTACTATCTCAAAGTACTCTTCATCACTTAATTTATCCAGAGTTTCACCGTCAATTACTTTTCCGTCTGTCAGGATTCCAATTTCGTGGGCAATAGCTGAGGCTGTTTTTAGATGGTCTCCTGTTATCATTCTTACTTTAATTCCGGCTTTTTTACATGCAGTTATTGATTTATCAACATTTTCTTTTGGAGGATCAATTATTCCAACAAGTCCTGTAAATATCAAATCATTTTCTGCATTATTTTCAATATCTGCTGTATTTTTATATGCAATTCCTAAAACTCTCAGAGCTTTATCACTCATTTCATTTATTTTTTCAGTTAGTGTTTCCTTTACTGAATCATCAAGAATTTCAATACTTCCATTGTTATCTATGTGTTTACATTTATCAATAATAATTTCTGGTGCACCTTTAGAGAGAACCAAATACTTTTCACCATTTTCATGTATGGTAGTCATCATTTTACGACTACTGTCTAATGGAATTTCATTAACTCTGGGATATTTTTCCTCTAAATCCTCTTTAAAATAATTATTTTCCTGACTGTATTTTAAAACAGCACCGTCTGTAGGATCTCCAATAGTTTTACCATCTCTAATTGTGGAATTGTTACACAGTGCATTGATTTCTAAAGATTTGCTTTTATTATAAAAAAATACATCTCTAACAGCCATTTTATTTTCAGTTAAAGTTCCTGTTTTATCACTGCAGATAACTGTACATGAACCTAAAGTTTCTACTGAAAGCAGTCTGCGAACAATTGCATTGGATTTGGTTAACTGCTGCATTCCTAAAGCTAAAGTTAATGTTAAAACTGCAGGTAAACCTTCAGGTATGGCAGCTACTGCAAGTGAAACTGCTGTTAAAAATGTTTCAACAATAGGGATTCCTCTGAATAATTCAAAAATGAATATAAATACACAAACAATAATAGCTATTACTGAAAGTGTTTTTCCGAGTTTGTCCATTTTCTTTTGAAGGGGAGTTGCTCCTTTTTCTTCCTGAATTACTTCAGCTATTTTTCCTATTGATGTATCCATACCTATGGCAGTTACAATTCCCACTCCGTTTCCTAAAGTTACATTTGAATCCATATATGCTTCTTCTTTTGGAGATTTTTCAACAGGTACAGATTCTCCGGTTAAATTGGATTCATCAACTTTTAACTTATTGGTTTCAATCAATATTAAATCTGCGGGAATCTTATCTCCTTCTTCAAGAATTACAATGTCTCCAATAGTCAGTTCTTTTGCATCAATTTTTTGCACTTGTCCCTCTCTTCTAACAACTGCATGGGATGTTGTAACACTTTTAAGCATTTCAATTGCTTTTTCTGAACGGTATTCCTGTATGAATCCGATTATTGTATTTAAGAGTACAGCTATTAAAATTACGCATGAATCAATAACATCTCCAACAAAATATGCTGCAATAGCTGCAACAATAAGCAGAGCTATTAAAACATCAATGAACTGTTCTAAAAAGAGCATAACTGGACTTTTTTTCTTTTTTTCTTTTAATTCATTAAGACCATTCTGATTTTGGCGTTTTGTTACTTCACTAGAATTCAGCCCTTCTTTTGAAGTATGGTATTTTTTTAAAAATTCTTCCATTAAAGACACCTATAATATGTAAAAACTTGCTTTTTTATAATTTTTTAATTTTGCTTTTTTGGAACGTATATTTAAATCTTCATTACATAATGGTTTTATAATGAAAGTTCCCTTTACTTTTTGAGATAATTTTTCTATATGTGGCTGTAATTCGCTTGGAGGGCGAATAGAGTAGATAATATCAGCATTTTTATATAACTCTAAATTAGGATTTGTAATGTCATCTTTAATTACTTCATCATCATCTGGTGAAATATCAGTTTTGATAATTTCTATATTTTCATTTCTCTTTAAATACTGGTATACTCCGTCAAATTTTCCAACAGCTATTTCTACTATTTTTGTCGGATTTTCAGTTGCCTGTGTTAAAATGAACTCTGCGAAATCATTCCACATTTTTTAACCTCAAAAATTATATATTTATTTATTGATATATAATCTTTCAAGATTAATTTAAATTATAGGTTTATAGATGATAATTAGAGAATTTGTTCCGAATGATTTAAAACGTGTTTGTGAAATAGAAAAGATGTCTTTTGACGAGTCTTATGAACTTAACATGTTTAAACAGTTGCATGATATTGGTGCAGGTTTTTTAGTAGCTGAAGATGAAGGTTATGTTGTAGGTTATGTCTTATTTTGGATTAAATATGAAAATGAAGGCCATATCATCTCTTTAGCTGTTGATAAGGATTATCAAAGAAAAAAAGCAGGAACAAAGTTATTATCAAAAGCTATAACTGTTTTATCATTATTTAAAATAAATAAAATACTTTTGGAAGTAAATGAGAATAATCATGGAGCTATTGAATTTTATAAAAAATTTAATTTTGAAGTAGATAGGAAAGTTCCCCATTATTACAATAATGGTGATGGAGCTATGGTAATGTATCTGCCAATTATGGATTAATGCCGGTTAAATTACCACTTAACATTTGTGTAGCATTATTAAAAGTGGTTAAATCAAGATTTCCGGTTAGGTATAATGTCAATATTAAAATTCCATATAATACTAAAATAGTTAATTGAATATATCCATGTTTTTTAGCTACCGGATCTTTTCTTGTTGCAAGATAAAGAGCTAATATTACTCCAATTATTCCCCCAAGTAAAGAAAAGATATAACCGAGAATAATGATTATTTTACTGGTAGGTTTATATTCTTTTTGTTCTCTGGCGGATTTGCTGATTTCTTTTTTAATAACTATCGGATTTAATGTTGTGTTAATTCCGTTTAACTGGTTTTTGAAAATTAGTGGAGTACCACATTTAACACAAAATGTAGCTTCATCTGGATTTGCAAATCCACAGTAAGGACAAGCATTTTCATTTTCTGCTATTTTTGGGAATTCATATCCGCATTTGATACAAAATCCGTATTGGTCATCACATGTTGAGTGACATTTTGGACATCTTCTTAAAACCATATTATCATCTTCGTTATTAATAATTAGTATTTATACTATTTAAAGTTCTTTCATTAATTATTTATAAGGTGAAATTACATAAATATATTATTATATTAATTTAAGGGATTAAAATGGCAGATGTATCATCAAAAGAATTATATAAATTTAAAAAAACTTTAAAAGAATTATCAGAGAAAAAAGGTAGAGGTACAGAGCTTGTTTCCGTTTATATTCCTCATGATAAACAACTCAGTGATGTAGGTAAACAGATGAGGGATGAGCTCGGTCAGAGTGCTAACATTAAAAGTAAACAAACAAGAAAGAATGTACAATCGGCTATTGAAGTAATTTTACAAAGAATAAGACTGTTTAAAGTACCTCCTGAAAATGGTTTGGTTCTTTTTGTTGGTATGATTCCAAAAGGTGGTCCGGGAACTGAAAAAATGGAAACTTATGTTTTTGAACCTCCGGAACCTATTACAACTTACTGGTATCAGTGTAACAATGAGTTTTTCTTAGAACCTCTTGAATACATGATTGAAGAAAGGGAAACTTATGGTTTGGCAGTTATCGACAGAAAAGAAGCTACAATAGCTACTTTAAGAGGTAAAAAAGTAAATATTTTAAATCATTTAACTAGTGGTGTTCCAGGTAAACACAAAGCAGGAGGTCAATCACAAAGAAGGTTTGATCGTGTAATTGATTTGGCTGCTCACGAGTTTAAAAAACGTATCGGGGAACACATGAATGAAGATTTCCTTGCTTTAGATGAACTTGAAGGAGTTATTATTGGAGGTCCGGGTTTTACAAAAGAAGAATTTGTAAAAGGGGATTATCTTAACTATGAAATTAAAGATAAAATCATAGCTACTGTAGATACTTCATATACTGGAGAATTTGGTATTAGGGAAGTAATCGATAAATCTGCAGATATTCTAAATGATTTGGATGTTATGCAGGAGAAAAAAGTAGTTCAAAAATTCTTGCATGAACTAGTTAAAGACAAAGGGCTTGCATCTTATGGTGAAAGGGAAGTTAGAACTAACTTAATTATGGGTGCAGTTGACACATTATTGTTATCTGAAGATTTAACTTCAATGCGTAAAGTTTTCAAATGCCCTAGCTGTGGCAGTGAAGAGGAAATCACAGTCAAATCCCAGAGTGAAGCAGATAAACTTGAAAAACCATGTTCCAATTGTGGTGAAACTTTAAAAGAAGAATCTTCACAAACTTTAATTGAAGATTTTGTTGAAAAAGCTGAAGAAATGAATTCTGCAGTGGAACTTATTTCTACAGAAACTGAAGAGGGTATGCAACTCTTAAGAGCATTTGGTGGAGTTGCAGCTATTTTAAGATACCATGTTGGATAAATATTTTTAATTCCATTATGGTTCTATTTTGAATATTCCATACAAACATAGCTATCTGGATGTTTATCATGATAGCTAAATGGATTATTTGCTCTTTTTGTTTTTTTAATTGGATTAAATGCATTTGCACCTTCATCTATTCTAATTTTGTCAATAATTTTAATAAATGTTTTTTTATCCATAGGATATTCTTTATTGAATTTAGCATAAAGTGAATAAGTAGTTTTTGGATTTTTTAAATAATCTTCTTTCAATTTGTCATATTTGGATTTTGATATTTTTAATTCATCAGTTGGTTTATATACAGCCATTTTGATTCTCTCTTTTTTTATTTAATTTTTGAATATTTTTTTAGTTAGCAAGATATTTTTTGGAAAACTTTAAAAATCATTCATTATTTTTATTTTTTGTCTACTAAAAAATGATTTTTACCTGTTTTCGTAGATTATTATGTAAAAAGTACTATATAAATACCTACTGTTTTTTTGAAAAGATATGATTTTGTCCAATTCATTTATTAATTGTATTGAATATTTTTTTATTTTTATTTAGAAAAGTGAAAGTTTTTAATAATAGAAAATATATAGTAATTATCATATTGTTAAATATTCTTGGTTATTCCAGGTCAAAATCTGAATGTTATTTAATGATATACACTGAACAAGTGTTGGAAATTTTTAGAAAATATTATTATTTATTCAAATAGATTTTTGAATTTTTTAATCAATTTCTAGAAAATTCTGTAATTATATATTTTAATTAACGGAGGAGAAATATTATGTCTTATGTAGATGATGTAATAGAATTAACTGTAAAACAGAACCCTTCTGAACCAGAATTCCATCAGGCTGTAAAAGAAGTATTGGAATCTTTAAGGGTTGTTATTGAAGCAAATGAAGAAGAATATAAAAAGAATGCACTTCTTGAAAGGTTAGTTAACCCGGAAAGACAATTAAAATTCCGTGTTCCATGGGTAGATGACAATGGACAAGTACAAGTAAATACTGGATATCGTGTACAATTCAATAGTGCAATTGGACCTTACAAAGGTGGATTACGTTTCCACCCTTCCGTAAATGTAGGTATTATTAAATTCTTAGGTTTTGAACAAATTTTCAAAAACTCCTTAACTGGCCTTGCAATTGGTGGAGGTAAAGGAGGTTCAGACTTTGATCCTAAAGGAAAATCTGACAGGGAAATCATGGCATTCTGTCAAAGTTTCATGACTGAATTATTCAAATACATTGGTGCAGACACTGATGTTCCGGCAGGAGATATTGGTGTTGGTGGTAGAGAAATTGGTTTCTTATATGGTCAATACAAAAGGATTAAAGGATTATCCGAAGGAGTATTAACTGGTAAAGCATTATCTTATGGTGGTTCATTAGCAAGAACTGAAGCTACCGGATACGGATTATTATACTTTACTGATGCAATGTTAAAAGCAAATGACATTGATATTAAAGGAAAAACTATTGCAGTGTCTGGTGCAGGTAATGTAGCTATTTATGCTATTGAAAAAGCACAACAATTAGGTGGTAATCCTGTAACCTGTTCTGATTCTACCGGTTGGATTTATGATCCTGAAGGAATTGATGTAGAATTATTAAAAGAAGTAAAAGAAGTTAAACGTGCAAGACTAACTGAATATGCTGAAGCAAGACCAAGTGCAGAATATCACGAAGGTAAAGGTGTATGGTCTGTTAAATGTGATATTGCTCTTCCATGTGCAACTCAAAACGAATTACTTTTAGATGATGCTAAACAGTTAGTAGCTAATGGTGTTGTTGCAGTTGCTGAAGGTGCAAACATGCCTACTTCTATTGAAGCTACTGAATACTTACAAGACAATGATGTATTATTTGGACCGGGAAAAGCTTCCAATGCTGGTGGAGTAGCTACTTCTGCATTAGAAATGGCTCAAAACTCTCAAAGATTCTCATGGGACTTTGATAAAGTTGATAAAAGACTTAAAGTCATTATGGAAAATATCTTTGCTAATGTTGATGAAGCAGCTAAAACCTACGGATTTGAGAAAAATTACGTAGTTGGTGCAAACATAGCTGGTTTTGAAAAAGTAGTAGATGCAATGAATGCTCAAGGAATCGTTTAGATTCATTTAATTTAGCTATAGTTAATTTTATAGCTTTCTTATTTTTTATTTTTTACAATATTAAGATATTTAGTTCCTTTTGGTGTTATACTGTAATATCTGTATCGTTTATCATTTTCATTAAGACAAACCACTAATCCAGATTCTTTCAATGTTTTTAGATATTTTGAGATGTGGTGGCTGCTGTCATTTATGTCTTTACTAATTATTGAAGGAATTTTATTTTCATTTTCTAGAGATTCCAGGACTTCTAATCTTTTTTTAGATCGGGATAATAAAGAAATGATTTCCATATCTTGTTTTTCATCAGTTAAATCTTCAAGCTCATCAATTACTTTTTCAAGTTCTTCATCACTTATTTCTTCATTCTCAATAATAGTACATAATGGGATATCAAATGGCATTTTAACATTATTTTTTATTGCTTTTTTTAGTTCTTCGTTTTCTTTTTTTAATTTAATATTTATCTCTTTTATTTTTTTTCCTTCTAAAATTTCTTTTAATCGGGCATTTTCTTTTTTTAGTTTTTCATTTTCCTCAATTAATTTTTGTTTGTCTTTATCATCCATGCTTTTAAATTTAGTTTTATCTATCTTTATTAATATGTGTATATTATTAGCAGAATAATAGCATTATAATGCATATTTTAACGGTTAATGGATGAAATCATTTGGATTTCTTTTGGTGATTTTTTCTATTTTTCTAAAGAGTCTTTGATAAACTAATTTTAAACAAGTAAAATAGGTAATGGTTAAATAAATTCTTTTTAAGAATTTGTTTTATTTTTTATTAACTCAAAATCTAATTTCATAAATCCTTCTTCAATAGTTTTATAAATAAGGGATTCTTTGGTGATATTTTCAGTTTTGTCATTGTTTAACATATCTAAAAGATGTAACAAAACATGATCTGGGTGTTGTTTTTCATATTCTTTTATTTCACTATTTTCATATATTTTATTTAATAACAACTCTATGATATTGCTGATATCAGTTTTTTCATCGATGTATTCCTCTAAAGTTAATTCTTTAGGGTTTAATATACTTTTTAATAAGAAAACATTTTCCATATCATTTATATAAGCTACATATCCCTGATTTTCAACATAAATTAAGGATAAATTTTTTTCTTCGTAGATATTTAATTCAACTTTTTTTAAGTCTTTTTGGGGAGATAGAAATGATAATTTTCTAATAATCATTACATCACCCAAATTTAGAGTCCGTCTAGTTTTTCTTTTAAGTTAAATGTGTCTTCTGGTGTTTCACCACGATTAATAGCTTCAGCTGTTGTATATGCGTCATATGCAGAGAAAAGAGCAATAATGATATATGTTAGATATCCAAAGAAGTAAATTAATATTATTGATATAAAATAGCCTCCAATAAATAATAAAGCTCCTTTTCGAGGTTGTCCATTGTAAAATTGTCCTATACCAAATATAATTAATGAGAGTATTCCTGCGATAAATGGACTTTTTTGTTCTTGTTGTGTGACATTTGATTGGCTTTTAGCACCACATTTTGGACATGCATTTGCTGTTTTACTTATTTCTGCACCACATTTTGGACAGAATTTTGTATCTTTTTGTTCAACTACTGTTTTTTCTGTTTTCTTTTTTGGAAGTTTGGATCCACAATTTTTACAAATTTCTTCGTTGTTTTGGGATTCACTTCCACAAACTGGGCATTTTGTCATTTTTTTATTCCTCCTTACTATTCAAGTTGGTATTTTTTAATTAATAAATATTGCTATTATCATGTTAATAGCATATTTTTAAAAATTTTAAGATATATCTAATCTAGTAATTATCTGGATGTATTGTCTGCAGCATTTTTTTTAAAGTATTGAGTTTATTGTCTATTTTTCTCTTTTTTCCAGCAATCTTTTTATATTTTTTAAACCAATTAATTTATATGAATAATATTGAAGAAAAAGATGCTAACTCTTTAGGGGGGGGCAAAAGCGTATTGTTTATATAGATATTTTAAATATTGCAGCATGTATTGCAGTAATTTTTTTGCATATGAATGGATTTGCTCATCATTATGCTCCAAATAGTTTATGGAAATCATCATTAGTTTTTGAATGTATTTTTTATTGGGCTGTTCCTATTTTTTTAATGATTTCTGGAGCAAATTTGTTAGATTATAGAAAACGTTATGATACTAAAACTTTTTTTAAGAAAAGATTTACAAAAATTTTAATTCCTTGGATATTCTGGTCATTTTTAACTTATTTGGTTTTATTTAAAAATTTAAACATAATCAATTTCATATCAAAATTCTTAAGCGGAGATATTGTACAAATTTACTGGTTTTTCCCATTGATTTTATTTATGTATTGTTTAATTCCAATTTTATCTCCATTAACTGAAAATAAAGAAGGTAGAAATATCTTGTGGGGAATTGTTATAGTTATAGCTATGTTTAAATCAATTTTGATTCCATTAAGTAATATATTTGGATTTACAATTCCTGAAATAGCCAGTAATTTCATTGAAATAAATGGATATTTGATATTTGTGATATTAGGTTATTTATTGTCTGTAATGGATGTGTCTAGAGTAAAAAGGATTATTATCTATATTATTGGGATATTATCTGTAATAATTCGTTATGGATATACTTATTGCATGTCAATAAATGCAAATATGTTAATTGATCATTTATTTGATTACACTTCCCTGTTAAGTGTATTTTTAGCAGTAAGTGTTTTTCTATCAATTAAAAATATTTCATGGGATAAATTAAATGAAAAAAGGGCAGCTGTGTTAGCTAGCTGTACTATGGGAGTTTATTTGATTCATATTCAAATTAAGTACACGATTTTTAACACTATTTTTCCTTTTGCCCAAACAAATTTAATTTATAGAATTTTAGGGACATTCTGTTTGTATATTCTCTCAGTAATAATTGTATTGTTAATTAAAAAGATACCTATAATTAATAAAGTGGTTCCGTAGTTAAAAATTATTTTCATAATATTTATTAAATAGTTTAAATTAAAATAAAAATGCATGAACTAAACATTTTTCATGAGGTGAAAAATTATGTATAAAAAAATTTTAGTTCCTACTGATGGATCAGAAGCTGCGGAAAAAGAAGTTGAAAAAGTTGGAGATTTACTTGCTGAAGATGGTGAAATCATCATATTGTCAGTTGCATCTGAATTGACTCCACACCAATTCCAAAGTAAAGAAGATATTGATAAATTAAATCAATCTTTCTTAGATGAAGCTCAATTTAATGTGGATAAAATGAAAGCTAAATTTGATCCAAATCTTAATGTTACAACTAAAGTTCTTGTTGGTTTTCCTGCAGAAACTATTGTTAAAGTTGCAGAAGAAGAGGATGTTGGATTAATAGCTATTGCATCATCTGGTAAAGGTAGAGTTACAAAATTCTTTATTGGAAGTGTGGCTGAAAAGGTTATTCACTCTTTTAAAAAAGATGTTTTATTAGTACATTAAGTAGCTATTTTTCATAGCTGTTTTATTTTTTTTTTAATGAGTTAAGTGAGGGATTATAGTTTTTAACAGGATTAAACTTAACTCTTTTAATTATTTTAATTTAGCTTTTATTTCCTAGGATTAAATAAAAAAGCTATTGTTTTTAGATAATGTTAATCCTGCTGAAACTTGTTTTGTTTCTTTTTTTAATAAATTTTCTAATTAAAATGTTTTTGACAATGATTTAATTTAAAAAATTATAATGGTGGTTTAATGGGGTCTGTCAGGTATGGGGAGATTATTTTTGAGAAGTAATGATGATATTTGGCATTGCTTAAGTGAGGGTGTTTTTTGGGGGATTATGTAAAATTTGAATATTAAATTTTATTGAAAAATTTTAGGTATTTGGTTGAATCATGTGGATAAGTTATATTTTTAGTTTATGTAGAAGGTCTTAAAACATATTTATTTAATAATTGGGGCATAGTAAACTATAATCTATATTTTATTTTTAATTTTAGTTTATTTTTAGCAGGTTTGTATAAACATTTATTTATTTTGTTAAATTATAATGTTTGTAAATTTATTTTTTTCCATTTTTGCTTTAATAATGTTTATTGGATTTGAATTGTTTATATTGTTATTGAAATATTTTATACAGATTTAAATAGTATTATTTTTAAATTATTAACTATAGATTACTTTTTTTTTGAAAGTGAGCTATAACTTATTAATTTGGAGAAATAGATTTAAATGAAATTAAATTCAAAAATATTGGTTACATTACTTTTTTGTGTTGTAGCTGCAGTTACTATAGGTATAGTAGCTGCTGAAGATGTCACTTTACCTGATGGAGCAACTTATGTAGTTCCTGATGGATTTGAAGTTCAAACTGATGATGATGGAAATACTGCTTTAGTTAAAGATAATCTTGCAATTATTGTTTTAGCTAGTGATGCTAAAAGTCCGGAAGATGCAAAAAAAACTCTTGAATCAAAAGGTTATACCTTTAAAAGTCAAAAAGATGTTTCTGGATTTGGTGATATAAAAGTATTTGAGCAATCTTATGATAAAGATGGAATGCCTATATATGGATATGTTTGTGAAGTAAATAATATCCAATATATTGTTTGTGCTGCAAATACTCCTTCTGATTGGGATGTTTCTGATAATAGTAATCCTGTAAACATTTTAATCAAGTCTATTGATACAAGTAATGTTCAAACTGAATAGATCATTACTTATTTTTTTCTTTTTTTATAAAACACTATTTGGCCGCTGTAGAATAGAAATTGTGAATTTTTATTTCTGTCAGTTGAAAATATATCAAAACTATTTTTTAACAAGCAATATAAACAAATGGGATTATGTTAAAATCATTATCTAAAAAGATTATATCTTGAAATTGGAAAATAATTAGTTAAAATCAGGTAAAATAATAAGCTTAATCTTAAACATAATTTTTATCGTTAATTTTATATAATTTTTATACTAAATCTTTAATTGTATTCTTTAATATATTGATATAATGAATGTAATGTTTAGTTAATAGTAATTTTTTTAGATGTTTGTTTATTTTTTGATAATTTTAATTATCGTTAATCAATTATATTTTATAAAATATAAAATAAATTATGATTCAATGGAGGTTTGAAAAGATTGAAACATGGTAGATTGTTAATTGTTATGTTAATGTTAATCTTATGTAGTATGCTAAGTTTTGACAGTGTTAGTGCTACAGATTTAACTAATGAAACAATTGGGAATTTGCAGGATAATCCTGTAATTGATGATAATAATCTGATTATTGGTGAGAATAATGATCCAATAATTAGTGAAGAAAATAATGGCAATTCTCTTTATGTTAGTGTAAAAGGCAGTAGTTATGCTGATGCTACTTCTTGGAGCAGTGCTACTAATTCATTAGATTGGGCTATGTTTTTAGCTAAGGATAATACTACTATTTACATTGATAATGGAACATATAAGGGTTCAGATAATTCAAAAATTAAGATAGATAAGTCTGTAAATATTGTAGGTTCTACTAACACGGTATTTGATGGATTGAATAAAAACTATTTTTTCACGATTTCTGATGGTGTAACTGTTAGCATTAGCAATATAACTTTTATTAATGCATTTAAAAAGCTTGATTATCTTCAGGATAAAAAAAGCATATATGGTGCAGTATTGGACGTTAAAAAAGCAACAGTTTTTATTAACAATTGTACATTTAACAATAATCGTATGGCGCATATAGAATCTACAGGTAAGTCAAATTATGGTGGAGCCATTAGTAATCTAGGTAATATGACTATTATTAATTCCAGATTTTCTGGCAATTCAATGACTTCTGATGCACCGAATTATGCTCATGGAAGTGATGTTTATAATAATGGTTCTTTAAAAATATTTGATTCTACATTTAAAGGTTCACATATTGGAGATTTTGGATTTGGTGGGTCAATTTCTAATGATGGTAATTTAACATTAACTAGGGTTGTAATGTCTGATAGTAGAACTGATCAACAAGTTAAAGGAGCAGTTCTTTATAACTCTGGAAATTGTACTATGGTAAATTCCACTATTAAAGATTCTTTTGTAACTAGAGCTTTATTTAATACTCTTTTTGGTGTTGTTTATAATGAAGGTAATTTAAAAGCTATTGGGTGTATTTTTACAAATAATGGTGGAGTAAAAGACAGCGCTATTCCGGTTTATAAAGGTACGGTCAATATTTACAATGTCGGGGAAATAGATATAAGTTACTCTGCATTTTTAAATAACAAAGCATTACCTGAAAGTTATTCTGATTTCTTTGCAGATGGTGGTAAAAACATTTATTTGGATAATAATTGGTGGGGATCTAATGAAAAGCCAGTTAATAAGTCTAATGTTAATAAAGTGGAGTCATGGTTAATGTTAGTTGGATTTCCAGAATATAGTGCTCTTGATATAAATGGATCAACTGATATTTCAGCTATTTGGAAATCCAGTAGTGGAAAACCTATTAATATTAATTTATTCCCTATTTTTGATGTTTCATTTAATACTTGGGTTAATGGAACTCCACAAACAATAACAAAAACACTATTTGATGGAAGTGCTACTATTAACTATAATTGGACTCAAAAGAAAGGAAGCTATGATGTTTCAATTAGTTTAGGGGATTTTACTCAGAAAGTATTGGTTGATGTAGGTAAACTTGTATCAAATATGACTGTAAGTGTTAATGATATTTATTATACTGAAAATCTTGTTGTTAATGTAACTGTAAGTGGTATAGGTTCACTTCTGCCTGGAGGAAATGTTTCAATTATCATTGGTGGAAAAACATACACTGAAAGATTAGTTAATGGCAAATCAACTTTCAACATACCTAATTTGCTTGCCGGAAACCATACATTAAATATTGCTTATATGGGGGATAATGAATATTTTAGAGCATTTGCTTATAAAAATATCACTGTAAATAAATGTCCTATTTATTTGAACCTTTCAATTCCTGAAATTAAAGTTGGTGAAATAGCAAAAATGAATATACACGCATCTCCTAAAGAAATTCAAATTATGGCATATTTAAGTATTAATGGTAAACGTGTACAGATGATTGTCATAAATAAGGAAAATACTTCAGTTACAATTAAAAATTATGGTGGGGCTGGAGTGTATAACATTACAGTTGAAACATGGGGTGGTGAACTTGATGAGCAACTTTACGAAATGACTTCGGCCAGTGCATTATTGAAAGTAAATAAATATGAAACAAATTTAACTGTTAATGCTAGTGATGTTAAGGTAGGTGAAAATGTAACAATAACTATTAAAATAAGTCCTGAAGATGTTAGGGGGGAAGCAATACTTGTTATAAATGGTGTTGAAAGTAAAATATTTTTAAAGGATGAAATAACTAATGTAACATTACATGATCTGGCTGGCGGAAAATATAATGTGACTGTTATTTATCCAGGAGATAATAAATATGCTAATTCAACTGCATCAACTTCATTTTTCGTTTTAAAGGAAAGTTGTAATTTAACTGTTGATGTTGTTCAAAATGATAATCTTACAGGTATTGTTAATATAAAAACAAATCCTAAAAATTGTACTGGACTTATTGGAGTTTATGTAAACAATGTATTTTATCAAGCAAAATTAGTTAATGGAATAGCTAATATTTCTGTTAACTTTACAAAAGGAACTAATTACATTTATGTATACTATCCTGGAAATGACTATTATGATGAAGCATCATGGAATACAACGATAAATATAACTGATAAATGTATTTTAACTGGTGAAGATATTATAATGGTTGAAGGGGATGGATCTAAATACACAGTTAAAGTAACTGACTTGGAGGGCAATCCATTTACTTATGTGGTTGTTGTAATTGAAGTTAATGGTGAAAAATACAATGTAATTACAAATAATGTCGGTAAAGCTTCACTTCCTCTTAATTTAACTTCTGGAAATTACACAATATCTGCTATCTATGACTATACAAAAATATACAATAATATTACAGTTAAACCTCTTGATTTTAATTTGACTGTAGATAACATTGAATATGGTGAAAATGCAGTTATTAAGGCTAATTTCAATGCTTTAATTAATGGAACTATCACATTTATAATTAAAAATCATTTAAATAAAACTGTTGAGGTAATCTCTGGAAATGCTAGTTATAGCTTTGGTGGATTAAAATTGGGCACTTATACTGTAGAAGCTATATATAATTCTAAACTATCAAAAACAACTTCATTTACAGTATCTAAAACTACTCCAAACTTAAATGTGGATATTAAGGATGTTCTTGCAGGACAAGATGAAGTAATCACATTAACTCTTTCAAATGATGCAACAGGTGAAGTTACATTTATTGTAGATGGAATAAAATATATAAAAACACTTAATAATGGAATAGCTACAGTTACAATCTCTGATTTATCTTTAGGAAATCATAGTTTAAAAGTGATATATTCTGGAGACAATAATTACAACAACAATACTGCGGACATAACATTCAGTATTAAGAATTCACTTTCAAAAACTGTCATTGAGGTAAATAACACTGTTTATGGTGAAAATATAACGGTAATGGCTAGTGTAACTTCTGGAGCAACTGGTAATGTTACTTTCATCATTGGAAATTTAACTAAAACAGTTGAAATTATAAATGGTAAAGCAGTAGCTACTTTCAATAAATTAAATGCTGGAACTTATAGTGTTAAAGCAGATTATTTGGGAAATTCTGTTTATTCAAAGTCATCTGATGAAAAATCATTTAATATAAATAAAGCTAGTTCCCATATTGAAATTGTCACCAGTGAAATATTATTTGATAAAAATATTAGGATTTGGGCTGTTGTAAATGATGATGCAACCGGTAATGTTACTTTTAGAATATTGGGATTATATTCACCAAGAAATAAAACTATTGTTGGAGGTAATGCATCATGGTATATCTCACCGTTAGATAGTGGTTCATATGTAGTTGTAGCTACTTATAATGGTGATAATAATTATTTAAGTTCAAATACAAGTAAAGTTATTTCATTAAACCAAACCATAAGTATTTTAAAAGTAAATGTTGAAGTAGGGGAAGATGACATTGTATTTAGTGCAACTCTTAAAACAGAAGATGATAATCAACTAATTTCTGGTAATGTAACTTTGGAAGTTAACAATGAATTTTATAAAATTGTTGTAGTTAATGGAACAGGTATGAGAAGTATTGATAAGCTTCCGGAGGGCAGGTACACATATTCTGCAACATATAAAGGAACTGATAAAATTTCCAGAGCTATAGATAGTGGTGTTTTTGAGGTTAAAGCTGTTGAGTATAATGTTATTTTAAATGCTCCTGATGTTAAAATGATTTATCATGATGGTACAAGATTTATAGCTACTTTAACTGATAAACAGGGAAATCCTATAAGAGATG
>OIZL01000035.1_pt1 | contig 116534 bp, 139 predicted proteins | sample 1588541 | NCBI WGS metagenome assembly OIZL01 (sample SAMN03283285) | human gut metagenome | biome: human-associated habitat; material: feces | host: Homo sapiens | place: Peru | collected 2012 | reverse complement strand
CTCAAATCTAAACTTGTTAATTTACTACAATTATAAAACATACCCGACATATTTGTTACTTTACTTGTATTAAAATTACTTACATCTAAACTTGTTAATCCACTGCAACTATAAAACATATTTGACATATTTGTTACTTGACTTGTATCAAGACTACTTACATCTAAACTTATTAAAGATTGACAGTTTGAAAACATATTTTCCATTACATTTACGTTGTTTGTATTAAAACTACTTACATCTAAACTTGTTAAATTTATACAATTATCAAACATATTAGACATATCTGTAACATTTTCTGTATTAAATCCACTTATATTTAACTCACTAAGACTTTCACAATTAGCAAACATATATTGCATATCTGTTACATTACTTGTGTTAAAATTGCTTAAATTTAAATTTGTTAAATTTTTAGTATAAAAAAACATTCCCTGCATGTTTACTACTTTGCTCGTATCAAAGCTACTTACATCTAAGCTTGTCAAACTACTACAACTATAAAACATATTAGACATATTCTCTGCTGTCTTAGTTTTAAAATTATTAAATGATATATTAGTTAATAATATAAGTTCTTTAAACAAATTGGAAGAGTCTGTATTGGCAAATATAGGGTCATCACTTGAAAAAGTTACTTCATACATATTGTTGCTATCTATATCAGTGATATATCCCATTATACTTTTATCTTGATTTGCTGATGCATCAAAACTTTGAGTATAATTTTGAGGTATTGTTCCTAATTCAAATGATATTTTTTCTATTTTTGTTCTATCCACAGCTCCAAAATAATTTCCAGAAGATGTAACTTGTTTTAACATATTAGGCTCTGCTATTTTAAAGTTTAAGTATGAATTCAATACATTGTTTGTTGCAAGAGTTGAATTCTTATACTTGAATTTTATTAATATGTCCTTTTTTTCTTTTGGAGCTATTGTATCTTCTATTTTAAAACCAGTATCTTGTATTTCGTATACTATGTCTTGATTATCATAGTTTTCACTATTATAAATTACATCTAAAAATGTTCCTGTTTTAGTGGAGTTGTTATATACTGTTACCTTATATACAATTTCAGAATTTGGGTTTGTCTTTGATAGTTCTACTGTACTTTGCATCATCGTTCCTAAATAATTTTTTATCTTAGAATTTGTTGTATTAGCATCCACATCACTTACATATTCAACATTTGTTATAAATACATTTTTTGGAACTTCTGCTCTTACTGTTCCAGCCATTTCTAATATTACTGAATTTATTGACGCATAACCTATTCCCACAATTAGTAATGCAATAATTAAGAGGGAAAACAATGAAATGCGTCTACGTTTTTTCACTTTCATGTTATCCCTCCTTATATTAGTGGTTATTTTTCTTTTTACTTTCTTCTATTAGTTTATTTCTAATTTCTTGTGATCCTAACGTATATACAAATAGTATTTCATTATTTATTATCATAAATCTTGTTCTTCTTACGTTTTCCTCCGTATACATTAGTATTGGAGCTTGCAATGTTTCCTTCATTTCTAGTATTTCACTAAATTTTTCTACTTCTATTACTTTATATTTTTCTTTATCTAAGTCTGTTGTTATTTTTTGTATGTATTGTTTATAGCTAAACATTATATTTTTTAATGTTTGATCATACATTCTTTCTGCACTTCTTGTATCTATTACATATTTTACAAAACGTACTAATACAAGTATTCCTGTTACACCTATTATTATAGCGATTATTTTTAAGGTTATTATATCACCATATGTACTTTTTCTTTCTAATACTTTTCCAGAATTTTCTACCACATTAGATGATAATGAGATATCTACTGTTTTTGTAGTAAGCGGAATGTATAATGTCATTACTTTTACGTCCCTATTTATTCTAGAGCCATCATATTTGTTATATACATCCAAATACATATTTAATTCCAATGTACAATTTGTATTATCTAAATCATAAATATTTACAAACTTTCTTATCTTTTCGTTATATTTATTATAGTCTATTTCAATATTTTCATCTATTGCTAATTCTTTATTTTTAATCTCTTGGTATGGTTTAGAAACTATTTCTTCTTCTTTATCATAAATTACATTTGTTTTTTTGCTTTCCTTTACCTCAGTTCTTGCAGTTATCCTATAATCATAAGTATATGTATTGTCTTTTTCAAAACTTAAGTTATATTTAAAATTTGCTTCTATATTTTTGATAAGGGATGCTATTACATTATTATTTTCTTCTAAATATGTTTTATCATAAAAGTCATTTTCTTTTAAATTCACTTTATACTTTAAATTGGATTTTTCGTTATATGATATATACGAGTCTTCTTTTAAATAATAATACATATATGCCAAAACAGCTGATATAACAATCATAACAGTTCCAAACAGAAATAGCTTTATCTTTTTTACTTTTCTTTTATGTATGTGCCACTGCGGATTATTATTTTGAACATTATCCATTTCTATACCATTCCTTTCTTTAGTTTCTTAATATCAATTTAATCAAATGCTTTGTTTATACTAAGGGTTATGTTTCCTATATATGGAACTGTTAATCTACATATTCCAACAATAGCTTCATCAGATACAAAGCCATCATCTTGTTCTTGGTTTGCATCTCCTTTAGTATAATAAACTTCTTCTCCTCTTACTATTCTTTTGTCGATTACTCTATGCACAATTCTTTTGTCATTTTTAATGAATACTATTATATCTCCTTTTTGAATTTTAATCTTATTTCCATATTTTTTTGCTACTGATATATCTTCATATAAAATAACATCACCTTTGTTTATTGTTCCTGTCATACTTCCAGAACCAATAACAAGAGCTCCATATCTAAATTTACAAGATACAAGCATTATTATAACTAAAACAATAATTCCTGATACAATAGTTAAAAATTTTTCTATTTTATCATTTTTTATTGAAAATTCTTGGCTTTTCTTTAAATATTTAGTTAATACAAAATATATTATACATGGCATTACTAAATTGAATATTGCTTCTAATAACACCTCTATATTTGGTATTATTGGAATTAAATATATATACAAAGTAGTAAGGCATCTATATATAATTATTCCATTTTCTTCTCTAAAGTTTTTAGATATAAATATGTATAATAAATTTGAAGCTATTGATGGAAATATTATTAAAGCTATTAAATCAAACCATTTTTTCAAACTATCTAAATCATGAATATTTGAAAAAAGTGATACATCTAATATTACCATTAAAACTAAAAACAAAAATTTAGAGAATATTTCTTTTTCTGAAGTAGATAAGACTACTCTTTTTCTTATCACTTCACTTGATACTATTATTACTATATATGGTATTATATAATTTACTACTGACCATATACTTAAAGTTACTGATGCGTTGTAAAATCCAAAATATATTCCTAACATATATTTTATTACCACAAACATAACTCCAAATACACTCATTAGTATAACTATCTGTTTGCTTCTTGTACTTTTTAATTTATTAGTCTTTAAAACTGATAGAATAATCATCATAGACACTAATAATACTACCGCTATTACTGGTCTTGTTAATATATTGTTATATATACAAGCTAGAAGAAGAAATATTATTAGCAAAAATTCTACTATATATGCTTTTAAACTTTTACTTTCCATATTTCCTCTCTAACTCCTTTCTTTCATTATTATTGTGGTTGAACTGGGTCAGCAGCTATATTTACAGCTATATCAGATGATACATCTTCCTCTATAGGAGTTTTAATTAATGTTACTTTAACAGTAACTGTTGTATCTTTTCCTGCAGCTATATTTGCAGCTGTAACTGTTGGTTCAACTGTAAAATATTCAGTATTTGTATTTTTTGATACTGTTGCTGCTAAATTCGCACTTAAATCTGCACTTAAGTTTTTAACAGTATAAGTAGCTGTAACAGTATCACCTTTTGCTGTTAATCCACTTACACCTATAGTAGCTTTTTTCTTATCTGTAGCATCTATTCCTACAGTTAGTTTTGAACTATCAGATGAAGTTGGTGTACCAAAAAATTCTACTTTAAAGTTTGAAGCATCTGCTGTTGCTTGAGCTTTACCTGAGATATTTAAGTTAACAGTTGTGATAGCCGCAAAACCAACACCTACTGTTAAAGCCGCAAGTACTAAAGCAAGAGCAACCATTTTGTTATTACTTTTCATATACTTATTTCCTCCTTATTGTTAATTTAAAATTATGGATTTGCTGGTTGAACTGGGTCAGCTGCTAATGTAACAACTATATCTGAATCAACGTCAGCCTCTATAGGAGTTTTTATTAATGTTACTTTTACTGTTAATTCAGCAGTGTTACTTGCTCCGATTGTTGCTGATGTGATTGTTGGTTCAACCTTAAAGTATTCTTCGTTTGTGTTTTTAGTTACTGATGCTGCTAAATCCGCACTTAAATCTGCACTTAAATTTTTAACAGTATAAGTAGCTGTTTCGAAATCATTTTTTGCTTTTAAACCAGAAACATTAATTGTTGCTTTCTTTTTATCTGTAGCATCTATTTCAGCTGTTACTTTTGATGAATCTGATACCTCTGGAGTTCCTGTAAATTCAACTTTAAAATTTGTTGTGTCTGGTGTAGCTGTAGCTGTACCAGTAATATTTAAGTTTATTGTTGTTATTGCTGCATAACCTACACTAACTACTACTAAAGCCATAACTAGTGCTCCAACAATTATTTTTTTCTTATCTTTCATATATTTCACCTCCTAATTATGTATTCTTGTTACAACGACTAAAGTATACTACAAAATACAACATTATTCAATATATTTCTCACACTTTAAGATGATATTTTAGTTACATTAATGTTACATTTTTATTTCAAGAAAAAATAAAACTAGCAGGTATATACTTAATATAACCATAACTAGCTTTGTTTATACAATTTATACTATTACTATTTTTTTATTTTATAATAAACATACTTTAAGAATTCACTAAATTTATTTGCAATTTCTTTTTCATTTTCGATTTCTTCTATTTGAATAATATTACTTATATATCCAAAATAGCATATTGTTAATATTATTGCAAATAATACTATTGATAAAATTAAACTAATCATATGCACCACCAATTTAAAAATTTATTTTATTTTATCATAATACTTTTGGCGTTGCAATATATACATCACAAATTTATCATATATATTAAAAAGAAAAAAATAGAAGTGATAAAATCACTCCCATGTGTGTGCTTTAGCAAACAGCAGATTTTTCTTCAAGTCTTATTCTATCTGCAATCATTGCTATAAATTCTGAATTTGTTGGTTTACCTTTATTTGAATTTACAGTGTAACCAAAAATCTTGTCATGTACTTCTATTTGTCCTCTATTCCAAGCTACTTCAATAGCGTGACGTATAGCTCTTTCAACTCTAGAAGATGTAGTACTAAACATCTTTGCAAGAGTAGGATACAACACTTTTGTTATTGAATTTATAATATCTTCGTCATTAACTGCAAGTATTATTGCTTCACGTATATATTGATAGCCTTTAATATGAGCTGGAACACCTACATCATGTATAATATTTGTAACCCTTACTTCCATAGGAGTACTTGGCTTTTTATTATTAGCTAATGTTTTATTTGAATAACATGTGTTAAAATTTGAACCTTCATAACCAGAAGAATTGTCAAGGAAATCTCTAAGTCTATCAACCAAAGTTTCCATGTCAAATGGTTTTACAACATAGTATGTTGCACCTAATGCTATTGCTTTTTGTGTTATTTTTTCTTGACCAATAGCAGACATTATAACAATAGTTGGTTTTTCCATTTCTTTTTCTTGTATAATATCCTCAAGAACAGCTAGTCCATCTTTTTCTGGCATAATTATATCAAGTAACAATATGTCAGGTTTGTGTTTTTTTATTAATTCAACAGTATTTTTACCGTCATTTGCTGTAGCAACTACCTCCATGTCATTTTGTGAATTAATAAAAGTAGTTAATAATTTTACAAATTCTTTATTATCATCAACCACCAATATTTTAGTTTTTTCCATTTAACCCTCCCTTGTCACCTAAACTTAAACGCAAGACTATTATATATAAATTTTTTAAAAAAATCAAGGGAAAATGTGGCGTTTTAGCAAACGACTTTTGTCGAAATCGTTTACTTTTCATCTTTTTTTAATTTTTTGCCTTTTTTTCCCAGTATTTTTATCAAAAAACAACACAAATTAATAGTGTAAAACATTTTACTAGTTTTACAACTATTAATTTAATATAGTAGGAGGTGAATTCAATATGGCAAGCTCAAAAAACCCACAAGCTAGAGAAGCTTTAAACAAATTCAAATATGAAGTTGCTAACCAAATCGGTGTTAACTTAAAACAAGGTTATAACGGAGATTTAACTTCTAAACAAGCAGGTTCTGTTGGTGGAGAAATGGTTAAAAGAATGATAGAAAAGGCTGCTTCTCAAATGTAAGATAAGTTTAAATTAGAAATTATATACACAATATGAAAAAAGAGGAATTTATCCTCTTTTTTCATATTCAAGATTGTAATTTTTATTTAATTTTAAAAAATATTTAATTTTTCGTATATTTTTTTTAAATACGCTAAAACTATTAATGAAAACGATGGAGGTGAATTTAATATGGCAAGTTCAAACAACAAACAACATCAAGAAAACTTAAACAAGTTTAAAATGGAAGTTGCAAACGAAATCGGTGTTAACTTAAAACAAGGTTACAACGGAGACTTAACTTCTAAACAAGCTGGTTCTGTTGGTGGTGAAATGGTTAAAAGAATGATAGAAAAAGCTGCTGGTCAAATGTAATTTAACTAATCCACTTAAATATTTAAAAGAGTAGTTCATTTTATACATCTTGAACTACTCTTATTTTTTAATTATTATTAATTAATATTTACGTTTATATTTTCTTTTTTATTTTCATCAATTTTAAATAATTCAGCTTTTTCAAAAGCAAACATTTTAGCTATAATATTACTTGGTATAGTTTCAATAGTAGTATTATATATAGTAACTGCATTGTTATACATATTTCTTGCTTGTTGTAATTTATTTTCTATTTGACTTAGTTTATCTTGTAAATCCAAATATTGCTTGTTTGCTTTTAAATCTGGATAATTCTCAGCTACTGCCATTATTCTATTTATTTTATTTTCTATTCTTTCAGCATCTTTAAAATTTACACCTTTTTCTTGGTTGTAAGCTGTTCTAGCATTTACTAAATCTGTTAATGTTTCACTTTCATAATTTGAATAACTTTTTACACATTCAACTATATTTGGTATTAAATCAAATCTTTGATTTAATATTACATCTATACCTGATTCATATTGTTTAACTTTATTTTTTTGTTTTACAAGTTTATTATATCCAAATAAAATTATTAATACTAGTATTATTGCTATTACTAAACATATATTTATAACCATATTCTCATCTCCTTACATATCTTCCAATGTTATTTTATTAACATATCCGCTTTCGTCATAATCAATTGAAATTTCATATTCTCCCCACTCTTCTAGTGATTTTTTAATTTCTTTTATTCTAGTTTCATCTGTTATTTCTTCATTTTTATATAACAAAGTTACAATATGTTCTTTATCTTTTTTATTATTAGATATAATTTTATCTAACACATTTTTAACAAAAACAGTTTTATTTGTTCCTGTAAAAGATTCAAAATCCATATTATGAGTTCTTTTATTACTATCATCATTCATTTGCTGTACTTTTTGTTCATAGTCTTCATTCATTTTTTCTGTTTCATTTTCATACATATCTTTTATTCCAGATGAAAAATCATTAAAATCATTTAAAGATTGGTTTTGCCTATTAAATATATTAGTAAATATTGAAAATATTCCTGAAGATTTATCTTGATTTTTTTCTTTTTCAATTCCTATACGTATAGCTAAAGTTACAATCAAAGCAATTAAAATTAGAACAAAAATATACAAAAGAAACTTTCTTTCCTTCTTAGGTTTATTTTTCTTTTCTTCTTTTTTTACAATTCCTAAACTATCATTTGTTAAACTATCAATTTCGACTTCAAAAAATTTACTTATTTCTATAAGCTTATCCATGTCTGGTTTAGATTGGCCTAACTCCCATTTTGAAATTGTTTGTCTTGTTACATCTAAATTTCCTGCCAATTCTTCTTGAGAAAGAAATTTCTGTTTTCTTAACTCAATTAATTTTTCTTCAAACTTCATTAAAAATACCTCCAGTTCATATAATTAAATTTTAGCATCTTTCTTAAAAAAAGTCTAGCAATTATAGCTGGAAGTTTGTCAATTTTGTTTAACATTCTTTGTCAACTTAAACTTTATCACTAATTTAGAGAGCTTTAAAAAAAATATATAACAAAAAATACCTAACAAAAGAGTTATTCTTTTATTAGATATTCATATCGTTATTTATATTTATCTGTCTATATATTAGTTTAAAAATCCTGTATAATGACGACTAACCATTTGTGTTTCAAGATTTTTAAGTACTTCTAACGCAACACTTACAAGGATAAGTATTGATGTACCACCAAATGTAATTGAAAATGGCATTAAACCTTGAAGTATAATTGGGAATACTGCAACTATTGCTAGGAATATAGCACCAACAGCTGTTATATATTTAAGTACTTTAGATATATAATCTGATGTGTTTTTTCCTGCTCTAATTCCAGGTACAAATCCACCATTTTTCTTTAATTGATTAGAGATTTCAACTGGATTTACAATAAACATTGTATAAACAAATGTAAATGCAACTATAAGTAACATATATATTGCAGCGTATGATACAAGATAGTACCATTGGCTTCCGCTATTTACTGAGAATATATTATTTACTACTGCCCAAAATCCGCTTGGATTTCCTTTTGTACATAAATTAATTATTGTACTTGGAAACATCATAAATGACATAGCAAAGATTATTGGCATAACACCAGCCATTGCAACTTTAATTGGAATATGAGTGTTTTGACCACCATACATTTTTCTTCCAACTACTCTTTTTGCATAGTTTACTGGTATTTTTCTTTCAGCTTGTTGTACATATATTACTGCAGCTATAACTCCAATAATTACAACTACTAAAGCAAGTACAACTAATAGATTAGTAAGTCCTCCTGTAGCATATTTATATAACGTAGCTGCTCCTCCAGGTATTCCTGCAACTATACCAACGAAAACTATCATTGATATACCATTACCAATACCATACTCAGTGATTTTATCACCAAGCCATGTAAGAAGTGCAGTTCCTGCAACAAGTGAACCAATAAATAATATTGCTCCAAGCACTGCTCCAGCTCCATATTGTAATGGAGTTAGAAGATATGCTTTATATGTTAAGTATAATCCTAAACCTTCAATTATACTAAATGCTATTGTTAAATATTTAGTATATTTAGAAAGTTTCCTTCTTCCTTCTTCTCCTTCTCTTGTTAATTTTTCAAGAGATGGTATTACAACTTGAAGTAAGTTTAAGACAATTGATGCTGTAACATATGGTCCTATTGTCATTGCGAAAATAGAAAGTCTACTAAATGCTCCACCAGAAATTAGGTTAACCATTGTAATAAGTCCATTTCCACTTGAACCAAGTTGATCCATTACTGTTACTTTATCAATACCAGGTATTGTTATAAATGTACCTAGTCTGTAAAGTAAAATAATAAATACTGTAAATATTATTTTCTTTCTTATATCTTTAACAGAAAATATATTTTTTATGGTTTGTAGCATACTACTTCACCTCAATCTTTCCACCTGCAGCTTGAATTTTTTCTTCTGCTGATTTTGAGAATTTAGCAGCTACTACTGTAAGTTTTTTAGTGATTTCACCATTTCCTAAAACTTTTATACCATCTAATTCTTTTCTTATTAATCCTTCAGAAAGTAAAAGTTTACTATCTACTACTGTATTTTCTTCAAATCTATCAAGATCACTTACATTTATTACTGCATATTCTGTTGCAAAATGATTTTTAAATCCACGTTTTGGAATTCTTCTGTAAAGTGGTGTTTGTCCACCTTCGAATCCTCTTCTTATACTTCCACCAGTTCTTGCTTTTTGACCTTTGTGACCTTTTCCAGATGTTTTTCCAAGGCCTGATCCTGTACCTCTACCAATTCTTCTTCTAGTAGTTGTACTTCCATAAGCTGGTCCTAAATCATGCATTTTCATAAGGCACTTGCTCCTCCCCTCTTTATAAATTTTTATTCTACTATTTTAAAATTTCTTCTACTGTTTTTCCTCTAAGAGATGCAACTTGTTCAGGTGTTCTCATAGATTTTAATGCTTTTATTGTAGCATAAACAACATTTCTACTATTACGAGAACCTAAAGTTTTAGCAGTTACATCTTTAACTCCTGCAAGTTCTAGTACTGGTCTTACTGCTCCACCAGCGATTACACCTGTACCTTCAACAGCAGGTTTTAAAATTACCTTAGATGAACCGAAATTTGTAGTTAATTCGTGTGGTAATGTTCCGTTTACAAGTGAAACTTCAATTAAATTCTTTTTAGCTTCGTCAGTTGCTTTTTTTATAGCTTCTGGAACTTCAGCAGATTTACCAGTACCAACACCGATATGTCCTGCTTCGTCTCCAACAACAACTAGAACACTAAATCTAAAAGTTCTACCACCTTTAACAACCTTAGCAACACGTGCTACATTAACAACTTTTTCTTTTAATTCTTGTTTTGTTTCAGCCATTTTGGTTTTCTCCTTTTCTCTTAAAATTCTAATCCAGCTTCTCTTGCTGCATCAGCTAAAGCTTTAACTTTTCCATGATATACATAACCATTTCTATCAAATACTACAGTTTTTATATTCTTTTCGATTGCACGTTTTGCAATTAAAGTTCCAACTTCTGTTGCTGCTGCAATATTAGATCCTTTTGTTTTGATTTCTTTATCTAAAGTAGATGCAGAAACAATTGTTACTTGTTTATCATCATCAATAAGTTGAGCTGATATATTATTTAAGCTTCTATAAACGCAAAGTCTTGGTCTAGATTCAGTTCCTTTTACTTTAGCTCTTACTCTTTTTTGTCTAGGTTTTCTTGCGTCATTTCTACTTATTTTCTTTATCATTTAAAATTCCCTCCTTTTATTTTAGGATTATTTTTTACCGCCGGCTTTTCCTTCTTTTCTTCTTATTCTTTCACCAACGTATTTTATTCCTTTACCTTTATATGGTTCTGGAAGTCTATGTTCTCTAATATTTGCAGCTACTTGACCTACTAATTGTTTGTCAATACCTTTTACAATTATAGAGTTTTGGCTTGGTACTTCAATAGTTATTCCTTCCATTTCTTCTATTTCAACTGGATGTGAATATCCTAAATTCATAACTAATTTTTTACCTTGTTTTTGTGCTTTATAACCAATTCCATTGATTTCTAAAGCTTTTTCAAAACCATCTGTTACACCAATAACCATATTGTTTATTAATGTTCTAGTTAAACCATGTAAGTTACCAAATTTTTCGTTTTCTACTGTAACTATAACGTTATTTTCTTTTGCTTCTATTTTAACTTCTGGTAAAAATTCTTCTGTTAAAGTTCCTTTTGGTCCTTTTACAGTAACTTTTTGTCCATCAATTTTTACTTCAACACCTTGTGGTATAACGATAGGTTTTTTACCTATTCTTGACATTTGGTATTCCCTCCTTTTTTAATTTATTACCAAATATATGCTAATACTTCTCCTGCTACGTTTTGTTTTCTAGCTTCTTTATCAGTCATTATACCTTTAGAAGTAGATATAATAGCTATTCCTAGTCCGTTTAATACTCTAGGTAATTCTTCAACATTTGCATATATTCTAAGACCTGGTTTACTGATTCTTTTTAATCCTTGTAATACTCTAGTCTTTCCTTGATATTTTAAAGTTATTCTTATTGTTTTGTGGTTATCTTCGATTACTTCGATAGATTCTACAAATCCTTCAGAAACTAAAATATCAGCGATTGCTTTTTTTACTTTAGAATAAGGTACGTCAACAGTAGCATGTCTTTCTCTGTTTGCATTTCTTATTCTTGTTAACATATCTGCAATTGGATCTGTTGTATTCATTTAACTATCCCTCCTTCTACCAGCTTGCTTTCTTAACTCCTGGTATTTCACCTTTATATGCTAATTCTCTAAAGCATATACGGCATATTCCATATTTTCTCATATAAGAATGTGGTCTTCCACAAATCTTACATCTGTTATAATATCTTGTGCTAAATTTAGGTTCTCTTTTTTGCTTAGCAATCATAGATTTTTTTGCCATGATTATTTATCCCCCTTTTCAGCGAATGGTAAGCCTAACATTTCAAGTAATGCTTTAGCTTCTTCATTAGTTTTTGCAGTTGTTACAAAAATAATGTCCATTCCTCTAGTTTTATCAATTTTATCATATTCAATTTCTGGGAAAATTAATTGTTCTTTAACACCCATTGAATAATTTCCTCTTCCATCAAAAGAGTTAGGGTTTACACCTTTGAAATCTCTTACACGAGGAAGTGCTACATTAAAGAATTTAGTAGCAAATTCATACATTTTTTGATCTCTTAATGTTACTTTACATCCAAGATCCATTCCTTCTCTTACTTTAAAAGCTGCAATTGATTTTTTGGCTTTTGTAACTATTGGTTTTTGACCAGCAATTATTGTTAAATCATTCATTGCATTTTCTAAAGCTTTTGAGTTTTCTTTTATATCAGAAATACCCATGTTTATAACTATTTTTTCTAATCTTGGTACTTGCATTACTGATTTGTAACCAAATTTTTCTTTTAACGCAGGTACGATTTCTTTGTTATATCTTTCTTTAAGGTTCATCTATTTTTTCCCCTCCTTACTTAACTTCATTACATTTTTTACAAAATCTAGTTTTTGTACCATCTTCTGCAACATTTATTCCAAGTCTTACACCTTTATCGCATTTATCGCAATAAAAGCTAACTTTTGAAACATTTACAGGACATTCTTTTTTGATTATTCCTGATTCCTGTCCTTGTTTTCTTGCTTTAACATGTTTTGTTCTTATATTAACTCCTTTAACAATTACTTTACCAGTTTTTGGAGATAAAGCAATTATTTCTCCTTTTTTTCCTTTTTCAGAACCAGAGTTAACTATAACCATGTCACCTTTTTTTAATTTCATTTTTGCTATCACTTTCTTTCACCTCCGAAATTTTAAAGAACTTCTGGTGCTAGAGATATGATCTTCATATAGTCTTTATCTCTTAGTTCTCTTGCTACTGGCCCAAAGATACGTGTTCCTCTTGGTGTTTTATCATCTTTGATTAAAACTGCTGCGTTTTCATCAAATCTTATATATGAACCATCGTCACGTCTTAAGCCTCTTTTACTTCTTACAATAACAGCTTTAACAACATCACCTTTTTTTACAGCTCCGCCTGGTGCTGCTTTTTTAACAGAAGCAACGATAACATCACCAATGTTACCCCATTTTCTATGATGTCCACCTAATACTCTGATGCACATTATTTCTTTGGCTCCTGTATTATCTCCAACTTTTAATAATGTTTGTTGTTGTATCATGGATTAGTCCTCCCTTCAATATTTTATATACTAATTATTTAACTTTTTCCACAATTCTTACAAGTCTGTATCTTTTATCTTTACTTAGTGGTCTAGTTTCCATTACTTCAACGATATCACCAATGCTACATTCATTGTTTTCATCGTGAGCTTTTATTTTTAAAGTTTTGTTTATTATTTTTCCATAAAGTGGATCTTTAACTTTAGTATCAATTCTTACAACTATTGTTTTATCCATTTTATTACTAACAACTTTACCTTGTTTTGTTTTTCTTAAATTTCTTTCCATCAGCCTTATCCTCCTTTATAACTAAACGTTAGCACTTTTTTTAGCTATAACAGTATTTACTCTTGCTATGTTTTTCTTTACAAGAGTGATTTTCTTAGGGTTATCAAGACCATTTAAGGCATGTTGAAATCTTAATTTAAAAAGTTCATTTTTAAGAGCTTTTAATTCTTTTTGTAAATCTTCAACTGACATGTTGTTATATTCATTTATTTTACTAGATTTCATTTAGTTCACTCCCCCTTCACTGTTAGCTTCTTCTTGTTCTTTTCTACTTACTATTTTACATTTAATAGGAAGTTTATGAATAGCTTTTGTTAAAGCTTCTTTAGCTGTTGCTTCTGGAAGACCAGTTATTTCAAACATTATTCTTCCTGGTTTAACTACAGCAACGAAATATTCTGGATTTCCTTTACCAGAACCCATACGAGTTTCAGCTGGTTTCTTAGTAATAGGTTTATCTGGGAATATTTTAATCCAAGTTTTTCCAACTTTTTTTGTATATCTAGATAATGTTACTCTGGCAGATTCAATTTGGTTTGCTGTAATCCATGATGCTTCTAAAGCTTGGATTCCATACTCACCATTTGTAACTTTTGTTCCACGAGTAGCTTTACCATTCATTCTACCTTTTTGTACTTTTCTAAATTTAGTTCTTTTTGGTGACAACATATCTTAGTTACCTCCTTTTACTTCTTTTTTGCTAGGTAAAACGTCTCCTTTATATATCCAAACTTTAACACCGATGATACCATATGTTGTTAATGCTTCTGCAAATCCATAATCGATATCTGCTCTTAAAGTTTGAAGAGGAATTGTACCTTCGCTATAATGTTCAGTTCTAGCAATTTCTGCTCCACCTAAACGACCAGAAACAGCTGTTTTTATTCCTAAAGCTCCTGCTTTCATAGTTTTTTGCATAGATGATTTCATAGCTCTTCTAAATGAAATTCTCTTTTCAAGTTGTAAAGCTATATTTTCAGCTACAAGTTGTGCTGACATATCTACGTCTTTAACTTCAACTATATTTAAAGAAATATCTTTCTTTATCATTTTGTTTAATTTTGCTTTTAATTCTTCTATTGCAGCTCCACCTTTTCCAATTATCATACCAGGTTTAGCTGTATAAATATCAACAAATACTTTATTTCCTTTTCTAGCAATGTTGATTTTTTCAATTCCTGAAGTCTTTAAAGTTTTCTTTAAGTATTCACGAATTTTGTGATCTTCTACTAGATTATCAGAATAATCTTTTTTATTTGCATACCATGTAGATGACCAGTCTTTTATTATTCCAACTCTAAGTCCGTGTGGACTAACTTTTTGACCCATTGAAAGTTCCTCCTTATTCTACTTCTTTTAACACAACTACAATGTGACTTGTTCTTTTTCTTATTCTATCTGCACTGCCTTTAGCCCTTGGTAAAATTCTTTTCATTGTAGGACCTTGGTTTGCATATATTTCAGAAATGTATAATTTTGTTTCGTCCATTTTATTATTATTTACTGCATTTGCTATAGCTGATTTTAATAATTTTTCAACCATTGGTGCAGCTGCTTTATTAGTGTATTTAAGTATTGCTATAGCTTCTTTAGCGTTTTTTCCTCTAATTAAATCAATAACAATTTTTACTTTTCTTGCACTTATTCTTGCATGACGTAACTCTGCTCTTGCTTCCATTTTAAAGCTCCTCCTTTTTTTAAGTATTTTCTATTTTACTTTACTCTTTTTATCTCCAGCGTGTCCTCTAAATAATCTTGTAGGAGCAAATTCTCCTAATTTATGTCCAACCATTTCTTCAGTAATATATACTGGTACATGTTTTCTTCCATCATGTACAGCTATAGTATGACCTATCATTTGAGGATATATTGTAGATGCTCTTGACCAAGTTTTTAAAGCTTCTTTTTTATCTTCAGCGTTTAATTTTTCAACTCTTGCAAGTAATCTTTCATCTACATAAGGTCCTTTTTTAAGCGATCTTGACATCTTCTATCCCTCCATTACTATTATTTTTTGTTTCTTCTTTTAACAATATATTTATCAGTTCTGTGATTTGATTTTCTAGTTTTGTATCCAAGTGCTGGTTTACCCCATGGAGTCATTGGTCCTGCGTGTCCTACTGGAGCTCTACCTTCACCACCACCATGTGGGTGATCACAAGGGTTCATTACGCTACCACGAACTGTAGGTCTAATTCCCATATGTCTTTTTCTACCAGCTTTACCAAGTTTTACATTTTCTTGATCTAAGTTACCAACTTGACCGATACATGCTCTACAATCAACTGATATAAGTCTCATTTCTCCTGATGGCATTCTTACATGTGCATATTTTCCTTCTTTAGCCATAAGTTGTGCTGACATACCTGCACTTCTTACAAGTTGTGCACCTTTACCTTTGTGTAACTCGATATTAAATATCATTGTACCAACTGGTATAGATTTAATTGGCATACAGTTACCAGGTTTAATATCAGCTTTTTCAGAAGCTATAACCTTATCTCCATCTGTAAGTCCTAATGGAGCTATAATATATGCTCTTTCTCCATCAGTATATTCGATTAAAGCAATATTTGCTGTTCTGTTTGGATCATATTCAATTCCAATTACAGTAGCTTCCATATCAACTTTATTTCTTTTAAAATCGATTACTCTATATTTTCTTCTATTTCCACCACCATGATGTCTAACTGTTATTTTACCAGTATTATTTCTTCCTGCATTTTTATTTAATGTAGAAAGTAATTTCTTTTCTGGTTCTTTTTTAGTAATTTCTTCGTTTGTTAAAGCAGTCATATTTCTAAGTGATGGAGTAACAGGTTTAAATGATTTTATTCCCATTTTTTTATTCCTCCTAATCATTTTAATGCAACTTTATTTTCCTGGTTTGCCTCCAGATAATTTTTAATACTTATTAGTTAGCTGCAAAAGCTGAACTAATTTCTTCTATTTCAGTTTTATATTTTTTGTTTGATTTAGTTTCTTTTCCACCTTTTGTTAGATATTTACTATCTGCAGGATTTGTATCAATTTGAACAATTGCTTTTTTCCATGCTTTTGTTTTTCCTTGGTGTACTCCAACTCTTTTATTTTTTCCGTCATATCTTATTGTGTTAACTTTTAAAACTTTAACTGAAAACAATTCTTCTACTGCATTTTTTATTTCTAATTTAGTAGCATCTATTGCAACTTCAAAAGTATATTTACCAGCAGCAATATTTTCATATGTTTTTTCAGTCATTATAGGTCTTATTATAACGTCTTCTGCATATTTCATATTATGCGTACACCTCCTCGATTTTTTTGATTGCTTCTTCAGTTGCTACTAATGAATCATATTTTAATAAATCAAATATGTTTATAGTGTTAACTAAAGTTGTTTTTACGTTTTCAATGTTTCTGCTAGATGCTTGAACATTTAAGTTTTTATCTTCTAAAACAATTAATGCTTTATTTACTTTTAGATTATTTAAAACATTAACCATTTCTTTAGTTTTAATTTCTTTTAATTCAATTTTATCAACAACTACTAAGTTTCCTTCTTGAACTTTTGAAGTTAATACAGATCTTAGCGCTTGTCTTCTCATTTTCTTAGGAATTGCATATTTGTATGATCTTGGTTTTGGTCCAAGTGCAATACCACCTTTTATCCATTGTGGTGCTCTTATACTACCTTGTCTTGCACGTCCTGTTCCTTTTTGTCTCCATGGTTTTCTTCCACCACCACGAACTTCAGCTCTAGTTTTTGTAGATTGTGTACCTTGTCTTTGATTAGCTAAAAAGTTAACTAAAGCAGCATGTACTAATATATCATTTACTTCTACGCCAAATACAGATTCTTGAAGTTCAATATCTTTTACTTTTTTACCTTGCATATTTAAAACGTCTACTTTAAGCATTCTTTACATCCTCCTTCCACTTAAAATTCCTACTTTACTGATTTCTTTACTCTAACTATTGCACCCTTAGCACCTGGAACTGATCCTTTAACTAAGATTACATTTTTATCAGTATCTACTTTTACAACATCAAGATTTAATATAGTTGATGTTCTGCTTCCCATATGTCCTGGAAGTTTTTTACCTTTAAATACTCTACCTGGAGTAGATGTAGCTCCCATTGAACCTGGTCTTCTATGATACATAGAGCCATGACTCATTGGACCTCTGTGTTGTCCATGTCTTTTGATATTTCCTTGGAAACCTTTACCTTTTGAAGTTCCTTGGATATCAACTCTATCGTTTGTATCAAAAGCTTCAACTGTAATTTTGCTTCCTATTTCGTATTCGTCAACATTTTCAACTTTGATTTCTCTTAAGTACTTTTGTACTTCTGTGTTAGCTTTTGCAAATATTCCTTTTAAAGGTTTGTTTGCATTTTTTTCTTTTATTTCACCAAAGCTTACTACGATTGCATTATATCCTTCTTTATCAGCAGTCTTTTTACCAACAACTGTTAGAGGTTTTGCTTCGATTGCAGTAACTGGTACAGCTATACCATCTTCAGTGAAAATTTGAGTCATTCCAACTTTTTTACCGTAAATTTCTTTTACCATTTTTAAATCCTCCCTTTTTTACGATTTCATTTAAACTTTCAGATTAAATCTAAATCAAATTTTTAGTATAGGGTATGTCATTGCCTATAGCTATAGGATAACTACTAAAGATTTTTAGTTTAAATTATAATTTTACTTCGATATCAACACCAGCTGGCATATCAATTGACATTAATGCATCAACTGTTGCTTGGTTTGGTGCTAAAACATCGATAACTCTTTTGTGAGTTCTCATTTCAAATTGTTCTCTAGAATCTTTATGTTTGTGTGGAGAACGTAAGATTGTGATTATTTCCTTTTCTGTTGGAAGAGGAATAGGTCCTGAAACTTCTGAACCAGTTTTCTTTGCTACTTCAACAATCTTAGATGCTGCTTGCTCTAGCACTACATGATCATAAGCTTTAAGTCTTATTCTCATTTTTTTAGTTTGTTCTTTTGCCATATGTAAAACACTCCTTTTCTATAACTTTTCGGTGTCGCAAGTTTTACACTACCCCGTGTGTTTCTTTTTTACATATATTAAAACCAAGAATTTTAACGTCAGTAAATATCCTTGGCAAATATAAGTTTTACATACTTGCCGCCCGATTTAAAATCAGACATGCTCCATAAGAGTTCCCTACTTCAAAGAGTAGCCACATCTTACTTCAACGCAGATCAATATTAATTATAGCAGAATTTTATGTAAAAGGCAAGCTTTTTTTGTAAATTTACGAAAAAAATTGGAGAGTTTTAAGCCCTCACGAAGATTTGTAATAAAAATGTAACATTTGTATAGAAGATTACATGACATTTATTATATTTTTCTCGCCATAACATAGAATATATTCCAATGTTTTTTCTTTCCTAATGCAGTTTTCCCATATTCATCTTTTTCGTTAAAATATATTATCTTGAATTCTTTAAAAAGTTCTAATACTTTATCCTTGCTGAAAAATGTCATATTGCTTTCAATTTTGTTCCAACTATCGCCTTTGCCAAAAAAGCTTCCGAATAAAATATCCCTCTTTATTTATAGAGTTAGTTATTTTTTCCCATACTTTATTGAAATCTTCTTTTGAAATAAAAGATAAAGAATTCATAGCATTTATCAAATCATACTTTTTAAAATTATAATTTAAAATATCTCCTTGAACGAATTCTAATCTTCCTAATTCATCTTCAGAAAGTTTATTTATAATAATTTCTTTAGTATTTTCTTTATCAATAGCTACAACTTTCGCACCTCTTTTAATTAAGAAACACGTATCTCTTCCTGCTCCACACCCTATGTCCATTGCACTAGAAATATTTAAAGAATGATTTTCCTTAAACAGTTGTAATAGCATTTTATTTGGTGCGTAACCTTCTGTAACCTTATAATATATTTTTTCCAAACTCATATTTCCACCTAATTTTTTTACATTCATTCATTTTTATAATATCAAAGCATTAGAAAAAAACACAAGTTAAATTTATTTTAATTGTATTCTTTTTTCATGCAATCATATATCCATATACCAAAAAAGCAGAGAAAACAATTTTACTATTTTCTCTGCTTTTATCTTTATTAAGCTATATAAGCTTATTTAAACTTAATTATTTTTTCTTGTATACTCCACATGAGTATATTTGATATCTCCATCAGAATTTTCTGATAAAACTTTTCTGTTCCATTCTGCCTTGTTAAATCTTGGAAAATAAGTATCTGCTTCTTTATCTTCTGCATCTATTTCAGTAAGCAATATTCTTTTAGCCACCCATATCATTTGTTTATATACCAATCCTCCACCTATAACAAAGATCTCTTCATCAGTATCAACATTTTCATTCACAAACTTTTTCAAATCCCATACAAGATTTATACCTTCATCATCCATTTCTTCATTAGTTAATACGAAATGTTCTCTATTTGGCAATTTTTTAGGTAGAGACTCAAAAGTTTTTTTGCCCATGAATACTTTTTTTCCTGTTGTTTGCTCTTTAAAAAACTTCAAATCATTTGGAAGATTCCAAATTAGTCCTCCTTTTTTTCCAAGCTCCATATTTTTTCCTACTGCTGCTATCATTGAAAACATAATTTTTTCCTCCTTATACAGATACCGGCATTGAAATTTTACCACAATGCTCATAATTTAAAAGTTTAATATCTTTTAATTCCTTGGAATTGTCAAATTCAAAGAAATCTTTTATTTCAGGATTAATCCAAAGTTTAGGTGCATCTTTTGCATCCTTTAATCTTTCAATTTGTTCTTTTATTCCATCAATCTGATTTTCATAAATATGTGCGTTATTTATAACCCAAGTCATTTTGCCAGGTTTTAAGTCTGTCACTTGTGCTATTAAATTAACAAGGACTGCATATTGTGAAATATTAAATGGAAGTCCTAAAGGAACATCACAAGATCTTTGGTTAACTAGACAATTTAGTTTACCATCTGTTACATCCCACTGTGTACACCACACGCATGATGGAAGTGAAGCAGTAGCTAATAATTCATTTTGCCATAAGCTCATAATCATTCTTCGATCATTTGGATTTTCTTTTATGGTTTTGATTAGATTTTGAATTAATTGATACTTTCTTACAACATAACCATAAGCTGTACCAATTGTTCCTGCATACTCTTTACCAAAATCTTTTCCAAGATAAGTTCCATCTTCTCCTATTTCCCATTCATTCCAAATTTTTACTCCTCTTTCTTGTAACCAAGATACATCATTACTTTGTGCTTGGTAAAACCAAAGCATCTCTAAAACTGAATGCTTAAAAGCAACAAATTTAGTTGTAAGAATAGGAAATTCTTCCTGAAGGTCAAAAGTTAGAATTTGATGTGGCAACTTATATGTATTCACACCAGTTCTATTCTCACAATATGTACCTTCATTTAAAATTCTGTTACATAAATCAATGTACAAATAATCAAATTTTGACATTCAAATCACCTCATATAATTATTTTTTAGTATATGTTTTTTGCCAAATGAATAATATCACAATATAGCATTAATTGCAAGATATTTTTATACTTTTCTTTATATATTTTAATTCTTTTTTTAACTATAAGATTGTATTTTAAGCAAACTTATGATAATATTAATTTAGAAAAGTAGTTAATAAATATACATTAATATTCATGTCTAAAATCTATTATGAAAGGTTGTAATTAATATGAAAAAAATATTTGTAATTGAAGGAACTGATGGTTCAGGTAAACAGACTCAAACACAAAAAATTTACGAAAGATTACTTGAAGGAAATAGAAAAGTATTCAAGACATCTTTTCCAAATTATGATTCTCAGTCCTCAGGTCCAGTAAAAGAATATCTAAATGGAAATATATCTAAAAATCCTGATGATATTTCAGCCAAAGCAGCGTCAATGTTTTATGCCGTAGATAGATATATTACATACAAAGAAAATATAGAAAAATATTATTTAGATAATGAAACTATAATTCTATTTGATAGGTATGTATCATCTAATTTATTACACCAAGGTGGAAAAATACTAAAGCTGACTAATGATTATTCAAAACTAGATGAATTTGCAAACTGGATATCTGAAAGAGAATTTAAAGATTTAGAGCTTCCAGAGCCAACACAAGTTTTCTTTTTGTATGTACCAGTAGAATACACATTAAAATTAATGAAAGAAAGAGAAAATAAATTTACACATGACAGCAAAAAAGATATTCATGAAATGGATACTGAACATTTAAAAAATGCTGCAAAATCTGGACTATACTTAGCTAAAAAACTAGGCTGGTATATAGTAGATTGTGTAAAAGATGAAAAATTAAGAACTATAGAGGATATACATAATGAAATTTATAATGTGATTGAAAGCGAGTTATAATCTCGCTTTTTTTCTACTTTACAATTTAAATTTTTATAAATATTTTCAAAATATATCTATTTTATGTTAAATATACTTGATTTTTTATTTTTTTTATGTTAAAATGTTTTAGTAATAATGACTACTAGGAAGTATAAGGAGGTGCCAAACTAAATGCCAAATATTAAATCAGCTAAAAAAAGAGTTAAAATAATTGAAAAGAAAACTGCTCAAAACAGAGCAACTAAAAAAGCATATAAAGAAGCTGTTAAAGCTTTCGAAGCTGCTGTTAAAGATAATGCTAAAGAAAAAGAAGAATTATACAAAACAGCTGTTAGCTTAGTAGACAAAGCTTGGTCTAAAGGTGTTCTTGCTAGAAATACTGCTAGCAGAAAAAAAGCTAGTCTTGCTAAAATGTTAAATAAGTAAATAAATAAAAAAATTCTCTTCTACCGTTAAATAGAAGAGTTTTTTATTTGTATTTTAATTATTTAATATAATATGTACATTTGTATTGGTCATATTAGTACAATAAGTGCTAAAAGTTTTAAAATAAAATATCCGATTATTGATACTTTTAGTAAAAACCAAAATATCCGTAGTCCTAGTCCTAAAAATTTTAAGACTAAGTATATAAAGGCTATAAAAAACGCTAAACCTAACAAATCTCCCAACATATATATTCCTCCTTATAACAAAAATTATTTTATTACTACCTACTATTTTTTCCATATTCTTATTTTAACACATTTTTGTACTTTTTTAAAGTATTTAGTTTACTTTTTTGAATTTTGTAGTTTTTACTAATATTCCTATAAAAGTAAGTACCATTCCTCCAAAGAGTACAACAATCATTATATACGGAACATATTTTTGAGTGAAACTTTCAGCTATCAACGAATTAGGAAACATTTTATATGAAATTGTCACAAGTATTGCTCCTAAAATATACGGTATAATTTGTTTATATTTAAACTTGGGTATCAATTTTTCTACATTTCTATTTAAAAACTGCATAAGGAATATTATAAACATTAGCATGCAAAACACAAAATATAAAGCAACTGTATTTTCTATTCTTTCAATTACAAAAAGTATTGATATTTTCTTTAGCACTATATATTCTGGATATTTATATATTGATACCATACTTTCTCCTAAAGCTCCCATAGTTATAAAATATATCAAGAATATAACTAACCCCGAAATGAAATACATAAGTATAAGCCTTTTATTTCTCTTTTCATCACTAGCTTCACATCTTGTTGGAATTGTAGTTAAGAAAAAGAGTGGTAAAGTAGCAAATATACAAAAAACACAAGCTGATTTTAATGGGTTAAAAATCCCATTGCTAAGCACAGGTTGTAATCTTTCTAAACTCACATCCCCTATAAGTCCAAATACTGCTATTAAAAATATAACTATTCCTAAAATCATCAAACTCTGTGAAAGCCTAGTTACACTGGCTATATCTTTACTTATTGCGTAAACTATAGGAATACACATTATTATGTGTATAAATAAAGAATTAGTTTCAGGCATATATTGCACATCAAAAAAGAGTGTTAAGTTATATAGTATTAATGAAGAGTAAAATATTATAAAAACATTTAGTATCACATTTAGTATAGTTCCTATGACTTTTCCAAATATCTCTTTGTTAAGCTCTGTTATATCTTTACCATTACTATTACTTAATATAAATATAGTTAAGAAAAGTGGTACCATTCCTATTACAAGTCCAATAAGTATGCTTAGCGGCATATCAACTCCAGCTATTTTATCCATAACGGTGGTAGCCATACCTAAAAATGAACTTACCATTAAAGGATAAACTAAGCTCGGTATACCAAATCCTTGAATTTTATTACTATTTATTTTATTTAGTTTTTTCTCTACCATTCTTTACGTATACCTCCATAATTTGGGATATCTGCTTTAACGCTTACATTACTTTGTATATTTTGAAAAATTTGATATTTAAAAACATTTTCTATTTTTTTATACTCTTTATTTAATTTCTTTTTGTATAATTTTTCATACCCTAATATATCACTTTGATATTCATTTTGACATTTAGATATATATTCACATATTTTATCATTTAATTCTTTTTCTATACATTCTTCATATTTTGAAACATTATTCCTATCTATAGCGGGGTAATTTTCTTTTATTTCAGTTATATTGCAAGAACATTCTAATTTAATATCTACTATATATTTACCATCTTCACACTTAGGCGTAAGTCCTACTTTGATACTTACTATCTCTGCAACAAATTTATATTCTTTATCTACTTCCAAAACAATATTATTTAATTTATTTCTTAGCAAGTTACAAATTATAGCCTCATCTTTAGTTAAATATCCGAGCCAATTTCTCTTCCTTAAAATATGCCATATTTGAGACTTGAACCTTTCCTTTTATATCATCATTTGAGCCTTGGTCATCTTTACTATTGCTTTTATCAGAGTTTTGACTTCCTCCTTCATTTTGATTTTCATTAGAATTATTTGTTAAAGCTGAAAAACTATTATCTTCTTTTTCTTCACCTTTACTTTTATTATCTGTATCTTCACTTTCTTGTTTTCCTATTATTACGCTTGGCATAACTACTTCTTCTCCGCCAGTCAAAATAGTATCTAGTGTCTGATTTAAAGTGTTCTCGTCACAATAGCCCAAATATTTTGCCACTGATTTAATACTATCAATAATATTTTCTGTTAGATTTTCTTCATTTGGTACAGTTACTTTTAATATATCTTGTGGTTTTGAATCTTTTGCTATTACAAATATAAAATCATTACTAGTTTCTGTATCTCTGACAAAAAAGTCAAAAGAATCTTTTAAGTTTTCTTTTGCTATATCTTCAGATATTAAAAGTAGCTTTAAATGTGCAAGATATAACTTGTTTGGACTTTCTATAGTCATTCTTCTTAATGCTTCATGTACTGTTTTAGCACTAGATTGATACATTACTTTTTTCTCACTAGATGCAGATGAGGCTCCTGATTCACTTTTTTCGGGTGTTATAATTAAGGCTGTTACTAAATATTCTTCACCTTGTTTTTCTATTCCTACTGCAGATACTATAGTTAAATCATTTAATTCTCTAGAGCTTTGTATAGAATTTAGCATTATTACGCTTATTAAGATTATTATTATCTTATATTTCATACTAATTCTCCTTATTTGTTTTGTATTTTGTTATATTATCTGTTAATATTTGTTCCCTTTGATAACTTCTTGCTGTACTTTCTCTTTTTATTACTTTATCCATTAAACCTTTTATATTTATTGGCGCTACAGGATAAGAAAATGCCTTTTCAAAACTTGTTGTACTTGTTATTTTTATAAATAAAAGCATTGTGGCAACACCAAGACCAATAAGGCCTGAAACTGCCGCGAGCACCAGAAAGATAATTCTCCAATGTCTTAGTGCATTTAACATGTTCAGATCTGAAAACATAAGTCCGGATATAGTAGTTATTGCTATTACTATAATCATTATAGGTGAAACTATTCCGGCACTTACAGCCGCATCACCTAAAATAAGTGCACCTACAATTGAAAGCGTGCTTCCACTAGCTCCAGGTACCCTATAATCGCCTTCTCTTAAGATTTCAAATGAAAGTATCATTAAAAAGGCTTCTAAAAAGGCTGGAAATGGTACTCCATCTCTTTGTGCCACAAATGAAATTAAAAGTTCTGTAGGTATTGCTTCTTGGTTGTATGTAGTAAGTGCAATATATATTGCTGGTGTAAATATTGTTATAAAAAAAGCTATATATCTTACAAACTTAGTAAGCGTAACATCACTGCTTTTTTGATAATTATCTTCTATATTGTTTATAAAATCATCTAAAAATGCTGGAAGAACTAAAGCAAAAGGACTATTTTCAACTATTAAAGCAATTCTACCTTGAAGTAAATAATTACTAACCAAATCCGGTCTTTCTGTACTTATTACCGTAGGGAAATTAGTTTTTCCTTTTTCTTCTATAAGCTCCATAATATAGTTACTATCAAGAATTGCATCTATATCTATACTCATTAGTTTTTCTTTTATGTGGTTTATAACGTCAGGTCTTGCTATATCATAAATATAGGCAAGCCCTACTTTAGTTTTACTTCTTCTTCCAATTTTATTTTCTTCTATAACTAACTTTTCTGATTTTATTCTTTTTCTGATGAGACCAATATTGCTCTGATAGTTTTCAGTAAATGCATCTTTTGGACCTTTTACAGTATTCTCAACAGTAGGAGTTGAAATTGTTCTATCTAAACTTCCTTTAGTTTCTACTACCAAAATGTCTTTATTATAGATTATACAAGTAAAACCTGAAAATATATAATAAAATATATCATCCTTTGTTATATCTATTTTTTTTACCTTACTTATAGCTATATTTTCTTCTAGTTTATCTATTATTTCATTTGCAAGGTATTTATTATTATTTAGATTTTCTATTAGTTTTTCATTTCTTCTATTTATTTTGATTTTTCTTTTCTTCTCTACTTCTAACCCTTCATCTATATATTCATCTATATTGTTGTTTATTTTAGTTAGTTTATCGTTTTCTTCATTTGCCTTTATAATGTCTTTTATACTTCTTATAACAAAATCAGATATATCTGATGATGATATCATTGGCTCACTAAATACTAAATATATTGTTTCATCTAAAACAGATATTTCTCTATATGTTATGTCAGATGTATTAGACGTTTCTTTTTTTATATACTTTACTATATCTTCTGTAGTTTGTAACTTTTCCTTTTCTTCTTGACTTTTATCCATAAAAAAATCTCCTTATTGTTATTATGGAGATTTTGTTTTGGTTATATTCAAAAAAATATTATTATATTTTGTTTTTTTAGAAAACACAACATATTTTAAATTTTTTTAATTTTTAAATTATAATCCTGGCATTCCTGTTCTGTATGTTCCTCTAGTTTGAAGGCCACCTATACCATCTATTCCTTCTCTTGTATTCGAAATGATATTTGCGACAGGAACAAATTGGTCAATAGGTGTATATGCAATAGCTTCTGCGACAATTATTGGATCCATCATATCAATAAGGACTCTTTTTGGAGCACTTGCAAAATTAGCACCGTGCTGATATTATTGCTTCATAATAGCTTTGACAAGCACCTGCAAAAATAACTAAATTATCAAGATTGTGTTCATATCTCCTTGCTTCCAATACTGCTTGAATATAATATTTAGAATTTTTGTAGTTATCTATATTATATATATCATTTCTTCTTTTAAAAAAGGCATCATGACCTGTTAATATTAATATATTTGGTCTTATTTTTTGTAATAATGAATAGACTTGTCTATATTGTTCAGATTCTGGAATATTGTAAGCATACACAGTAAGTCCCATTTTTCTATATGCTTCTCTACATTTTTCAGTATATTCTGGGTCTCCATCTATATGCAGCACTACTCCTGGCTTCTTTAATACAGTATCTTTTTTAAATATATTGGGATCATCTTCATAAGGATCCCTTATGTAATAATTTTTGTTTATATTATTATTCACATTGTTCATATTATTCATGTACATTTTATTTTTGTTATAATAATTCATATTGTTAAATTTTCTATGTATATTTGAATAGCAGCGACTTAGTCTTTCTCTTCTACTTTTTTCTTCTGTTTTTATTCTTTTTTCTACTTCATCACTGCTAATATGTTTTAAATCTTCTTCAGGTGAGTCAGCTACAATTCTTACAGTTAATCCACACAACTCATATTCTCTGTTATTATTTATACCAACTATTTTGAATATTACATCATAGTTATATGATTTTCTTGCTACTACATCTCCTAGCTTGAACTTTTCCATTGAAAATCACCTCATATAATAGTTTATTAAAAACTAATATATAAGGTGAATATTTTCTAGATGTCTTTATTTATAACGTGTGTTGGAAATTTATTTTCTTTTAGTATTTTCTTTATAGCTTTTGGTACAATGTTATATTCATCTAACTTGTCTACTTCAAGCCAAGGATATTCTAGATAATCTTTTCCTTCAAGATTTTTTAACGTGTAGTTTATTTTTTTATCTTCTTCATTTACAAACTCCGCTTTATACACAAACATTATTTCATGATATTTAGAGCCCTTCATCTCAAAAAAATTCTCTATTGTAGCAACATATCCAGTTATTTCAATTTTTTTGCCTAACTCTTCTTCATACTCTCTTAATACTGTTGTTTTAGAGTCTTCGCCTATTGCAATTCTTCCTCCAAGTAGAGCATAATGGTCTGAATTTTTGTTCCTGTGAGTTAATATTTTTCCATCATGCATAATAATTGCTGCTGCCCTCACGTTTAACTTGTAGTCATCTACATCAATTGTAATATCCATAAAAAATACCTCCTTTAAAATTATTATTTAAAAGTCACGATTATTATTGCTTAATGCATTATACAATAACTAAATGTAACTTTCAATACTTTTATTAAACTTTGTATAAAGTAGCTGTAAGTATTTCTTAAATGTATTTCTCTTATTATATTATGCAGAAAAAGAAGTGATTTAAATTAACCACTTCTTTTAATTTTTGATTTTATTATTCGATTGGTATGTATTTTTTCTCTGGTAGTTCCTTTTTATCATCTTTTTTAGGAACATCGATTGTTAATATACCATTTTTAAATTTAGCTTTTATTTCATCTTCTGTTACGTTTTCACCTATATAAAAGCTTCTTGAACATTCACCTGAATATCTTTCTTTACGTACAAATTTACCTTTTTCTTCGTCTTTTTCTTCTTTACTTACACTTGCATGTACTGTTAAATATCCGTCTTGAATGTTTAGTTTTATTCCTTCTTTTTCATAACCTGGTAAATCAATGTCGATTACATATTTATCCTTTTTCTCCTTTATATCAGTCTTCATTAATTTACTTTCTCCCTCATTAAAAAATGCATCTGAAAACATATCATCTAATAAATCAAAATCACGTCTTCTTGGTATCATCATCATAAAAATCAACTCCTTTAAATTTTCATTTATGTGTTGACACTTGATGGGAGTGGCACATATTCAAATGATAAACTCTATTTATCATTTCTATATATTATTATACTCCATTTTTTAGCAGAGTCAACATCCGAGTGCTAAAGTTCACAAAACTTTCACAATATATGATCATACTTATGGATGAAGATTAGTAGATTTATATTTTTCTATAGTTTTTTGTAATATTTTATCTTTACTATCTTCAACTATTTCCCACTTACCAAACTTTTTATATTCCTCTAAAGAGCTAGGTCTTATAATGGAATAAAGATAATCTTCACCACTATCATCTATTATTCTTATCATACCTTCTTCAATCCCCTTTACTTCATATATCATTTTATTTGTAAGTCCTTCTACTCCAAAGCTTTTTCCTATATATTTCACTTTCATTTTAACACACTCCATTTCAAAATTATATTCACCAAAAACATCTGCTTTTACTTAATTAATTATGTTATATATATTTCAGTTATTAATTTTATTACAAGTTGATCATGTTATAGTTTAACTACTGAAAAATTAAATAATATGGAGTCTTATAACGATTTAAATACATCTTATGTTATAGTTTAACTTACTATCATGCTATTATTAGCCCAGATGTTGCGTAATTTAAATACATCTTATGTTATAGTTTAACAGTGATTGTTTTACACCTAATCAAACTATTATCAAATTTAAATACATCTTATGTTATAGTTTAACGTAAAAGCCGTAAAAAATGCAATAACTACTATAAAAAAATTTAAATACATCTTATGTTATAGTTTAACGAAGATAAAGACGGAAACATAAAAGCAAAGAATAATAATTTAAATACATCTTATGTTATAGTTTAACATGTTCTGAGTGGTGATGCTCCATCTACAAGTTGTTTAGTGTAATTAAATTCGTTTAACATGTTCTGAGTGGTGTCAAATTGTCACCAGTTAAAAAATTTAAATACATCTTATGTTATAGTTTAACTTAAATCTTTAGTTGAAAATGGTTTCGATTTCAAAAATTTAAATACATCTTATGTTATAGTTTAACTTGTAATGATTGTAACAGCTGATGTAATGGCAGAAGTATTTAAATACATCTTATGTTATAGTTTAACTTGTATACCAATTACATATAGTAAAATCTATATGTTTATTTAAATACATCTTATGTTATAGTTTAACTGAATATATTTTTAGTTATTTATTACAAAATGGGTAATTTAAATACATCTTATGTTATAGTTTAACATACTTCTATATTTTATTTTTATTTCCCCTGTTTCAATTTAAATACATCTTATGTTATAGTTTAACTATACAATAAAGAAAAAAATAGATTTAGGACACAGCAATTTAAATACATCTTATGTTATAGTTTAACAAAAATTACAGATACAGAACTTGCAATGTTAATAAAATTTAAATACATCTTATGTTATAGTTTAACAGATGAAGAAAAAATTACCATCGAAGACGTTATAAAATTTAAATACATCTTATGTTATAGTTTAACCATTGAAAATTCAACAAATTTAAATAAGCTATTTAATAATTAATAGCCTATTTAAAAGCTTTTTTAATATTTTTTTCCAGCAAATATTAAAAAATTCAAATGCTTTATTTAACTTACTTTTTTAAAGATTGCTGGAAAATTTTTATAAAAATATATCTTCACTATTATTCTTTGGTTTGCCTATATTTTCTTCTCCTATAGTTTTAAAATTCATTATTTTAATTATCGATATAAAATCTTCTTCTGGATTTATTATTCTTTTCAACTCATTTTCTAGTGAGATAATTTCAGAATTAGTTATAGCACCTCTAAATACAGAATTTTGCCAATGATTTAGATACCTTTTACATTTTTTAAACACTTTGCTAACTCTTTTTACACCAACATCATAAAATAAAAAAACATAATTATAGTTTATATTTTTCTTCATCTTTTCTTCTCCATATCGAATGGTTCAAACTTTTTATCTTCTAATAATGTTTTTATCAACTTATATCCATCCAATTTAATAGCATGTTTATATGATATATTTCTCTTTAAAGTAGAATGTAAAAAAGTTTGGTTTATTCTATCTTCAAATGCATCTATAAATATTTTCTTTCCATCTTCATTAAGTAAAGCATAGTTATATTTTTTATCAAAATGTTTTTCTACTTTTATCTTATGATTATTTACCAATTCAAATATTGTTTTATATACTATAATTGGCTTAAATACCTCACTCAAATCTAAAGATAATGAAAATCTCGCCTCACTTGGCTCATGTAAAAATGATATTGTTTGGTCTAAATGAGTATTATATATTTGTGTTATAGTTTTCGTATACAACAAAGTGTTTCCAAAAGATATTAAAGCATTAATTGGATTATCTGGAGGTCTTTTTACTCTTTTATTCATTAAAAATTCTTCTGGTAAAAAATATTTAAAACTATCATAAAATTCACTCCAAATTTTTCCTTCAACTGATAAGACTTGCTTTATATTATGGGCTTTTTCTAATAGCATATCTACATCTTTATTATAGAAGTCAAGTAGAGGTTTTAACTGACTTACACCATGTCTATAATAATGGTACAAGGTAAAACGAATATTTTTAGCCATTCCAATTACAAATGATTTTGCAATATCTATTCTTGATTCTGAAAATTTTAAAGCTTGTTTTACCACCAAACTTCCACTAACAAGTAAGTTTTTAGGATAAAAACTTCCAAAATAATTATCATAGTAATTAAAAAAATGTACTATTATTCCAGCTTTAGATAATGCTTCTAATAATTTTGTTGATAAAGTAATATCATTAAAACAATATATTTCTTTTACTTTTTCTATAGGCAAATAAAAATTACCATTTTTATTTTTGTATTTTATTGAATAATCTTCCCTCGTCATATCTCCTTTAGAAAATATATATTTACTTTCTTCTTTCATAAGCTCCACCTTTTACAAAAAACAGTACTCATAATATGCACATTTTTTACATCCTTTTAAAAGTTTTGCTTCAGGCACATTCTTAGAATCGATCAAATTATTTATTTCTAAAATGCATTTGGATAATTCTTTTTCAGCTTTCTCATCAAGTATTATTTCCTCGTTTTTCAATTCATTATTTCTCTCATTAAATGTTAATTTTCCTTTTTTAATAATTCCTTTATCTTTTAGTTTTTTTAGATATAACAATACTTGCATTTTAGCTGCATTTACATCTGCATCACTTTTTTTAAGTTCTACTACATATTTATTTGTAATTTTATCAATAGAAATATTTTCAAGCTTTACTTCAGCATTACTATTATTTAAAGCTTTTATCTCGTGTAATACCCTTCCTATTCTTACATTTTCAGAATTATCTTCTAAATTTAATCTATGCGCAAATAAATAACACTGACGTTTACAATGAAAATAATAATTTATTAACGTTCCATTTATATTCATAAGAATATACCTCCTGTATATGTGGTATATTTTTGTCTATCAAACTTACCATCTTCTGTTATAAATTCACTACCATTTTCTACATAATATATACCTGCAAATTCTTCATCATAGAATTTTGTAATATTTTTGCTTTTATAATTATATATAGAATATATAAACTGATTTAATTTTGGTTTTATAATTGATAACTTAATTTGTTTCTCAGCATAGGAAATATCAAAATTGCAACATAAATCCTTAAACTCTCGCCATATATCTTTACCACATATTAGATTTCCATCATATTTTATATTATAATTTAAAAATAATTGACTGGTATTTTCTTTAATCAACTTTAATTTTTCACATACCCATAAATAATCTAAATTCATGCAACTTTTATATAAATTTTGAATATTATTTAAATTATACTTATTTTTACTATTATAAATTTTATTCATTATTTTTTTATAATAATCGGTAAAATTTTTATTTTTTAATATATCTCTTATCTCTAAATTTCTTAATGTTAGTCCATTTCTGAAATCATTTCTATAAATCATTCTTTCATCATCAAAATCAAAAAAATATACTTTGCAATTTTTCTTTTTAGAAGATCTATTAATTCTTCCTAAAAATTGTTCTTCATTATCTACAAAAGAAATGTCTTTAAATCCTATATCCATGTCTATATCCACACCGGCTTCAATTGTTTGTGTTGAGATAAGTATCATTTTATCCAATGTTTTGGTTTTTTCAATGATATTTTTTCTTGCAAATTCATTATCGTCGCCCGTTAATTCATACACATTTACTTCTGCTTCTTCCTTTAATCTCTTATACATGTTATTAGCTGTTTCTTTAGTTATAAATTCGACTAAAACTTTTTTATCTTTATATTTTAATATATTCTTTACTAAAGTTTCCTGATCTAACTTTTCATTTTCTAAAAGAGAATAATCTATACTAACTCTATTCTTAAATAACAAGTTATTATAGTATTTTTTGGCATCATTAATAAGCTCACAGATATCTGCAATATCACTATCAATTAAATTAGTTAGCTTGGGTAAAGTAGCTGACATTATAACTAATTTTATGTTTAGTAATTTGGCATACTTTTCTAGCAAAATTATCATTTCCATCCATATAGAATTGGAATATGACTGAATTTCATCTAATACTACAACACTATTGACAAAATCATATAAATTATATTTATTAGATTTTGACACTCCAAAAAGAGTATCAAAAAAATTTACATGTGATGTTAGTTTTATATCATACTGTCTAAATTCACTTTTTATATATGCTTCTTGATAATCTAGTATTTCTTTACTCTCATCTACGGATGCACTACATGAATTTATCATTACGAAATCTTTGTATTCTTCAAAATAGTTAGTGAATGTATCTTTTGTTTGATCTATTAAAGTATTGAAAGGGAATATATAATTTATAGAATCAATTTCCTTTTTCTCTTCATACAATAATCTTGATAAATTAATTGCCATATTAGTTTTTCCACTTCCGGTAGGTGCTTCTAAATAGAAGATATTTTTATCAAGGTGCGCTTTTAATGTACTTTCAGATTCAATAAATATATCATTTCTAATCTTGTTAATTCCACTTTCTTCTTTCAACCCTATTTGATAATCTCTAATTTTATTGTACAAACTACTCTTTTCATATTTTGAAAATAATTCTGAATTTTTTTCTTTTTTTATTTCAAATCTTTTTTTAGTCATAAACTCAGTCGTAGCAAAAAAGTCAGCAGTAACCATACAAGAATATAACAGCTCTGTAAGTATATAAAGTGATACTCCGTCTATATTATAATAATCATGAAAACTTTTTAACATATTATTCATATTGTTTTCCTCTATATGAATAGTACATTGATATATTTGATTTATATTTAAATTTGAAAGTTTTAAACCATATTCCTTAAAATTATCTAATTTTCCATGATGTCTAGATATTATATAACTAAAATAATATACTAAGCATATCAAAAACGTAGATTCTTCTTTATTAATCTTTTTTATCTTAACATCATCATAAATTTCTTTTATACATGCATCAAAATATATACTAGCTGATACAATTGAATGCTCTGTATTTAGACCTTCTATACATGTTCCAATATCATTTTCCATAATTTCTTTTTGAAATCTCGGATTTATTTTTCCAATATCATGGTAATATATAGCCATTTTAAAGTAACTATATACCTCTTCAAGTAAACTATCAGAAATTTTCTTATCACTTAATTTTTTTATTATATTTAAAATAATGCTTTTTAAATTTTTCTTTTTTTCCATTTGATAATAATAGTAAATTGTGCGCTCTAAATGCTCGGACAATCTTTCTTTTCTGTTTTCAATAAAGTGAGCATAAATATTATCTTTTATCAAAGGATCTATATATCTATTATTCATATGTGTCCTCTAAAACAAAAATATATTTTTTTCTTCTATTCTATATACTTCAGATGGATTATCAATATTAAGATTTTGATTTGTATAAGTAAATTCTTTAAAACTCGTATATCCTAATTTTGAATCTAGCTTAGTTGGTAATACTTCTTTAAATACAAATGGTTTTTCTTTATTTTCAAACAAAAAATCAAAATCTAGTAAATTATTACTCTTTAAATAAGTATTATCAGTAAAAATTGAATCTATTTTTATATTATTTCCTTCTAAAATGGGCTCCGCATTGTATACTTTAACAGATGTTATAGTAGCAAAATGTTCATTTTTACCTATATATGGAATATATTCACATTTTTGATTAATTAAGTATTCTTTAATTTTATTATATTTAAAATTATCATTACCTTGAATTACATATATATCCCAAGATGGACTCTCAAGGCATTGTTCTTTTACTATTAAGTTATTTCCATTTTCTTTTGACGCATACCCCACACTATTATTAAAGTATTGCACTTTCTTTTTAAAGTGTCCATCTATACTTTTAGGAACAATTCCAATTTTTAAATCTTTTAAATTCCTATAAAATTCAGGTAAATTTTCAACATTTTTAGATTTTAAAGCTTCATAATTGTACCCATTTTCTCCTATAATTGATCCGTAATATTCCAAGAATAAGTATTTTATGAACATTATTATATGAAAAATATGTGGTGTTACTATCTGGTCTTTTAATAATAGCATCTTGTCCTTTTAAATTAAATTTTATAACTTCAGGCATAATTCCACCTTTCCTTCTAAAATAGTTTATTTAATTTGTAATTTTCATCTATTCCTTCAATTGATAATGTATAATCGTTATAATAAACATCTATATTTTCTATTTGATCCAGATGCATGTTTAATATATTCTTTAAATTGCTTAAATCAATTATATCCTTACCATCTTTTGATTTTTTAAATTCAATATATTGATCTAGGTTTGCAAGATATAGTTTACTTTCTTCTTTACATTCTACAAATATTGCAAATTCATTTTCACAACCTACTTTACTGTTTGTATTATATGCAGTGGCTGCCATTAGAGCTGCCTCTTTAAAGTTTTTATATGCCTCTTTAGTATAACAGATATCTTCTCCTAAGGCTTCTTTATATATATCATAATTTGATGGATTTACCGAAAATGGATACATATAATGAGCTTCATCAGATACTATTTTATTACCTATTGTAGAGTTTTTATCTCCTTCTTTACTTGAAAATGGTGACAGTATATCTAAATACTCAATATTAGTATTACTGTATTTATTATATCCTTGTCCAATTTGTACTGCTCCAGTAATACTTATATTGTTATTGTTCTCAGCAAATGTTGCACCAAAGTTTAATACATCTATTGCTGAAAATAATGTTTTTATAATTTCATCTCTTTCCATATCTTTAACTTCTTTCCCAAATAGATATGAAAATCTTTCTCCTAAAGTTCTTGGTACTACTTTATCTTTTTCCTTACTAGAAACTTTATATGATTTTACATTAAGTACTTTGTTTTTCTGGTTTGCTTCCCACATCTTTTTAATTGGATATTTGAATGCTTTATCACTTCCAAATATTTTTCCATCAGAATTAGTTCTAGGTTCTCCTGAAAAGTCTGCATTCCAATTAGACATTATAGACTTTATACCTACAACTCCATATACTCTATTTTTCATTTCTTCCATTACTTATTCCTCCCTACTTTCTTCCTTTTTAATATAAAATAAATTATCATCTAAAAATCCAACTAAAATGTACTTTGATAATACATTTTCTATTGTTTGAGACTCATATGTATAAATTTGTTTTAAGATATTGTTAAATCTTCTATTATCGACATTTAAATCATAGCTATACTTTTCTCTCATTTTTGAAATAGCATTTACAACTTTTTCTCTACTTTTAGTGTTTAATAATGGATTTATAAGCATATGAGTTTTTTTCTCTGCTTTGCTCATATTTATAAAATACCTTGCAACTTGTCCTATAAAGAAGTAATATTCTTCATCATTTGAAATTTCACCATTATTCAAAATTATCTCTTTAGCTTCATTATATATATTATTTTTTTTCATTTTAAAATCACCTCCAAAATAACTATCAAAAGCTATCCATAAATTAATACATTTTAATGCTGCATAAGTATTAAGTAAATTCTTATTTTTGTTTTCTTCACTATTGTCTTTTTTGTTTTTACTATCTTTTTTATCTTTATTTTTATTCTCTTTTCTTAAAAAACTATCCAAAAGTGTATTTTTACATATTTCAAATGCTATCTTATCTAGATCTTGATTTAATGCTCTTTCGTCTAGTCTATAAAAGAAATCTATAAATTTATTTTTGTTATTTTTTATTATTCTTTTTTTCCACAATGGTATTTCTTTATCATCTGCTAATCTTTTTGGGTCTGAATACATACTTACTAGTCTATTTGAAAACCAAATTTCATCAACTTTTTCTTGAAGTTCATTTCTTTTAGATATTGTAAAATCTATATTTTTTAATTTACTATTAAAACAATCTGTACAAGTAAACTCTTTTATTTTTTCAGTATAATATGGAATAAATTCAAAATTTGATATAATAGGATTGCCATTATCTAATTCTATACTAATCAAATATATAGGGCTTCCAATTATATTCTCGTTTTCTACATCACCCTTAAAGTCAAAATTAGTTGGTATTTTTACTAATCTATTTGGATTTATATTATTTTTTAACCATATATACATATTCCTTAATACAAATATATCATGAATACTTATACGAGAACTAACTTTAAAAGGAGTTGATTTTAATTCTAAAAATACTTTTTTATCTGAAAAATTATTATTATATCCATTTTGCCCATAAACACTATTTTCATATTTTATATTAAAATTATTTTTGTTAAATATATTTTGACATGTATACAAACTTGATGTAAAAGAATATGTATTTATATCCTCCTCTAAAAATACATTTATACGACATTCTTTTTTTATATTATATTTTTCCTTTAGTGTTTTTATTATTTCAGGAAAATTTGACTTAAATATTTCTCTAGCTTTTTCATATATATATTCATATTTAGATATATTTTCTGAATATCCTGACATATATGATAAAAGTTCTCTTGATTCTTTATCTTTGCCATCTTTTACTTCAATCAATTTATTAAAATATGTATCTATTCCTTTTAGAAAAGTATTCATTGGTACAGACTTACTTTTATCTATATCAAATTCTTCAATACTTTTTGAACTAAAAAACAAAGCACAGGGATTGGTGCTAAATATTTTTTTTGCCATTAAATTTTTTTCACCGTTTATTCTTTGTGACTGATCAATTGCTTTATTTGAATCTATATAATCACTATAAAATTTACGTTCCAAAAAATATGTATATAACTCTGAATTTATATCTACATTATCTGTACTATCAACATTTAATACTTCTATACTTAAATCTTTTTTTATTAATACATAAAATCCTATTCCCAACTTACAACTATCAATTACTTTTCTATCGTCTTTAAAGAAATCTCTATAATCATTTAAAAAATCATATAACAAAACCTCACCTCCTAATGCGCCTTACAAAAGCCAAAGCCTTGTGAATTTTTTTCTAGCATTCCTGTTGACAATGCAATATATGCTAATTTTTGAGAGTTTTCATCATCTTTTACTTCTACTTCAAATTTATTTCCTAGGAAGTATATATTTTTATATGGAATTTTTATAGGTTTAATATTTATTTTTTTAATGTTTTTTATATAATCTACATGGATTTTCTCTGAATATATCTGATTATATTTCTTTTCAGCTGAAGCCAACATTCTTTTTTTTACTAAATTAATGTCATTATTTATGTTATAATCCCCTTTATCTGTTGTTAAAATACATGGAGTTAAACTTATTAATTTATTTATTTTTCTGTATCTATTTACTTGTATAGAAGAGTTTATAACCTTAAACATATCTGTTTCAGTTATGTTTAATAATTGCTTCATTTTTAAAATAAAGTCCTTGTTTACAAATTTTATATCAAAGCAATATATTTTCCCTTTTTTATATATTCCGTTTTTTTCTGCGGGATATAACGAACAAAAATTATATAGCTTGTACTCATTTTTTTCGTGCAAAGCTTTCAAATTCGAATCTTTTAACATTGCTAAAGCTATATAGTCAGATAACAAATTATATGATTTTAGATATTCTATGTCCTTTTTCAGAAGTACATACAATTTTAAATTATAATATACCATAGTAACACACTCCTTTATTTATTATACAAACGAAGTAGTGAAAAATTTAGCAAAAAATGTCAAAAAAGATAAAAATATATAAAAAAATAGTAAAATACATTATTTTTTATATGATTGCTAAATTAAATTATACCTTCGGGTTATGAGGGTTACATAACGCATTTTATTAGACATATTGAATTGTGTTGTATGCTAGTGATATTAGTACTTTGCTGTTTTTTTATTTAGTGTACAATTTTGTTAAAATTGGGGTGATTTTGAAAATTTGATCCCCAATTTCTCCCCAATTTTTATTGGGAGATTTTAGGAGATTTGTACTAATTTCATTTAATTTTTGTTGGAAAGTTTTATGAGATTTTTACTAATTGTATTTGATTTCTAATAGTAATTAAATTTATTTTTTACGATTTTGATTATTTTTTTAATGAATTCTTATGACTATTTTAGATTTTTAATTAAATTTTGAAAGGAATGATTTTTATGGATTTAGATAATAAAGTTAATGATTTGATGAAAGAATGGATAATTTTTAGAGATGAATGTTTGAGCAGACTTACTGAAGAAGATAAAGGACATTTGATTGAGTTTGATAAGTATTGTGATAATATTTTGAAAAATGTTGCAAATTGTAATAAGAAGTATGTTCAAAAGCAATTGGACAAGCTTGATGAGAATTATCTTGATTATATTGGTTATTGGAATGATAAATATTATAGGGCTGGTTTTGGTGATTGCTTGAATTTGGTTATTATGAGTTTGGGTGGTGGTAAATTTGAAACTAGGTAAATATGGTGTTTGGGCTAAGAAGTATTTGGAAGAGTATAAGCCTTTTAAGTTTTCTCGTTTGGTTATGGATGGTTCTGTTATGGATTATTTGTTGGAGTTTGAATATCATTTGAAGGGGTATGCTAATTTGGTTGAGTTTGAACTTAGAGAAAAGTTTCCTGCTCCTTCTGAGAATGAGAGTTTTTTTGAGCAGGTTAAGTATTTGAATATGATTCAGCAAATGGTTGATGAGTTTGTGATGGAAGAGGTTAAGTTGGTGTAGATGTTATGGATGTAATTTTTAAATTTGCTTCATAAAAATTTAAGTTTATATTAAATTTTTACAACTGTGCTATAAAATTACAAAAATGTAGCACAGTTGTAAAATATAAGATTTAGTTTGTAAATCATTATTATTTCAATTTTATTATCTTTCTTGTCGAAATATATCAATCATATATACAATATTTAATATAATTAATAGTATGGTAATAATTACTTCTATACTTTTTATTACTGGACTATTCCATGCATTATTTATTATTACTCTATATATTAATGCAATTATATAGAAAACAGGAAATATAAATTTATAGCAAAAATAAACAATATTTTGGGTTTTAGGATATTCTTTCAAATAGTTTTTTCCTTCTCTCGTGAAATTTTTACTTATTTGTTTAGACAACTCATTTTCTATTGTATGTATATATGGATATATTCTATTAATTTGTATATTGATTTGATAATATCTTATAACACAATATAACATACTTATCATAATAGCTATCTGAATAATGTTAATACTAAAATAAAATCCCATTTTCCATTTTTCCATCAATAAATCAGATATTACATTGCACATACTTTCTGGTTTATATGATACTAAAAATAAAACAAAAATATGTATCAAAATTATTATAAATAATTTATTTCTTCTACTCTCTTGTTTTTTTGTTTCTTGAATAGTATCCTTGTAATGATCATACAAGATTTCAGTATTATTCATTATGCTTCTCTCACCGCTTTCATAATTGCTTCTTCACTAAAATAATATGCCCAGCTTGCACCACTATTTAACAATTCCTCTGGAGATTCATATAAACTATTAATTTTTATCGCGATTAGTTTATTTCCATTTTCTTTACTTTTAGCAATTTCAAAGTTTTGCCAGTTTTTATATCCAATAAGCTGACTATCTTTATGCCTTTTATTTGCTTCTTTTCCTACTATTACAATAGTATAATCTGCTTCATTAATTTTTCTTGTCAATGCTGCTTTTATTGTTGCTATATTCCAACTATTTATCTCTCTTGTTGATTTATCATCAAATTCAAATTCAAAGTCACTATTACCATTCCATGCTTCTAATAAATATTTATAATTTCTGTCATTTTCAAAATCAAATGAAACAAATATCTTTCTTTTACTCATTTTCATTACTTCCTCTCTTCTCTGTATTTTTGGGTCTATAACTATTTTGATGTATTCCTAGTTCTATTCTTGGACATGTTGAATTTTCACTATCATTATTTGAGTTATTTTCTTCTTCTTTCATAAATTTCACCTCCTTTTATATACTTTGAATTATTAAATTTATTCCTATTAAAATAGTTTCAATCAATGTTATCATAGATGCATAATTATATAAAGTATGTTTTTTATCAATTATACATTCATTATATTCTGCTATTTGTTTATATCCCGTTAGCAATTCTTTATTTAAATCAATATTTTGGCAATTATAATATTTTTCTTCACAAATATTAGTTGGCATGTATTTTATATTTCTTGATTTCAAACTACATATAAATAAGCAAATTGAACTAATTGCTAAAATTAATATACTGATTTCTAATACTACTATAAATCCATATTTTAAAATCTGTTCTATATTTTGATATTGTGTTAATAAAATTTTATTTATATTTTCCGGATTAATTAATAGTAACAAAACCGCTCCATGAAATGCTATAAAAAAACCACTTTTATTGTCTATATTTTGAGTTCTTGCATAATATTGATTATAATTGTTCTTAACTATGTCTAGTATTTCTGTTATATTTTTTTCACTCATGTTAATTCTCATTCCTTTCGTGTTTCGCTCAAAAGCATATTTTTTATAAAATTCCTCCAAAACATTTCTTATTTTTTATTTTATACTTTTAGATTCAAAAAAAATGTCGAAACTTGTCTTTTATTATCAAAAAAGCAAAATAATTCTGTAACTTTCAATTACTTTCATATTTTGCTTTTCATCAGTATATTTAATTATTTTTTTCATCAATTAACCAATCCAACACATTTATCTTCTTTATTCCATCAAAGTCTGCATCTAAATCATCATCTAATGTCAAAATGTATTTAGGATAATTATCATTTATTTTCCTCAATGGAGTTAATTCTCTATCTAAGATTTTATTATCTCCTTCATTTTCTCCTCTAGTTGTTAATGCAACTTGATAATATATAGTATTCTCTGGCTTTCTTGCTACAAAGTCAACTTCTAAATCATCATATTTTCCTATATATACTTCATATCCTCGTCTCAACAATTCAAGATACACAACATTTTCTAATATATGCCCCATGTCTCGACCAGAGCCTTGTCCTAACATATAATATCTTAATCCTATATCTATTGCATAATATTTTTCTTGAGTTTTCAAAAATTCTTTTCCTTTAATATCATATCTGTTGGCTTTAAATACTAAATAGCTATCTATTAATGCATCTACATAGTTTGAAATTGTATTATATGATGATTTTTTTTCTATACCTTCTATATTATCGCTTATACTTTTCATACTTGTTCTATTTCCTATGTTGTCATACAAATATTTTGTAACTCTTTCTAAAACATTTTTATCTGTTATTCCTTTTCTTTGCATTACATCTTTAAACAAAATAGTATTATAGATTCCATCCAAAAATAAACTTATATTTTCTGGGTTTATTTTATATAATTCAACTGCTTGAGGAAATGAACCATATCTTAGATAATCTCTAAATTTTCTTGACAAGTCTGTTTTATCTTCAAAGCTTGATAAATATTCTTTAAACGATAATGGTAACATTTTTATTTCTATATATCTTCCTGTAAGCAATGTTGCTAATTCTGAAGATAATAAATATGCATTTGAACCTGTTATATATAAGTCTACATCTTTATTTATAAATAAACTATCTACTGTTTTTTCAAATTCGTTTACATTTTGAATTTCATCTAGAAAAACGTATGTCTTTTTTCCTTTTACTAATCTTTCTTTTATATATTCATATAATTTCTTTCTGTCTTGTAATTCCTCATAATCTGTGTTTTCAAAATTTATTGATATTATTTGTTTTTCTTCTACTCCAGTTTCTTTTAAGTAATCTTGAAAAATTTCAAGTAATGTTGATTTCCCACATCTTCTTATTCCTGTGATAACTTTTATTATTTGTTGATCTTTCAAATTTTTTAATATAGATAAATAATTTTCTCTACTTATTCTTTCCATAAATCTCCTCCTAACTATAATAATTATACTATCTTTTATTATTATAGTCAAGTTTTTTCAAAATTATGAAAAAACTTTTAGTTTTTATGATGTTTTTTCAAATATTTTTTATGTAATTTTTCTAAAAAGCAATAAAAATAAAGAAAATATCAATGTTTTTGAGATTTTTTCTCAAATTTTATTGATATTTCCCTATTATTTTTTATTTGATTATGTATCAAAGTTTTATCTGTCTATATACAAATAATTCAAACTTCCGCATAACGTTTCGTTATTATTCGTATTTTATAACACATATTTAGATATAAGCGAATTTATCATTCTTATATCAACATTTGATTTAAAATCAAATTGTAATATATGTCCATTACTAAATGTAAGGATTAGTTCGCTATCTATATCCATAAAACCCGCTGTTTCTATTCCATAATACTGTATTTTTGAATACGGATATGAAAAATATGCAATTTTTTTACCTGTGACTCCCTTTACATTTACAACAAAAATTCTATTATTAGTAAATATAACCTGATCTCTAATAGTTTTAAATGCACACATTATTTTTTCACCATCTACTAATAATTTCTCAACTTCTGGTCGTACTTCTTTTATTTCTATAGCTTTTAAGTTTAAAAAATTAGAATCTAAATTAATTCCTGTAGAAATATTTGGCATAACATCCCCTCCTTTTTTATTTTTAGCAATATAATTATATCATATTTTTAAAAGTCATCTAATTATGTAATATAATATCAAATTTTATTTTGTAATTAAATAAAATTTCAATATTTATTCAAATATACTTTCATATTCTAATGGTACAATATTTTCATATAATAAAGTAAACTGTGAATTTACTTGCTTATAATCATGATAATGTCCAAAATACCATCTTTTAAATGTGCATTTTTCTGAAATCTGCTGTAAATAGTCAGTTAAAATATCCCTTTTATATGTTGGATTTATTAATGTTTGTATACTTGTTGGACAACAATGGGAAATTACATAGTCAACTTTATAATTTACTTTTTCCAAATTACTTATTCTATTTTGTATTTCTTCTTCAATTGGCAATTCTAAATCCCACCATGAAAAATCTCTAATTCTAAAATATGCTCCTCTTTTACGATACTCATATATTTTTTCTTCTTCATCTAAATTAAATATTCCATCTTGAATATCATGCGATCTAGCACCACCAAAAGCAAATATTTTTTTATTGTCAATGTCAAAGATTTTCCCTCTCATTAAGTGTAATACTGAATCTCTTATCTTGTGTACTTTTCCACCTTTCCATTCTTCAATTGGATAATTATATAATCTTGTATAATTTTCATGATTTCCATCTACAAATAAAGTTGTAAAATTCTTGTTATTTAACCAATCTAGTGCTTCTTTTTCTCTACTACTCTCTTCTTCAAATGTCCATACTCCTCCAAAGTCTCCTCATATAATTACATAATCGTTTTTTGTCATTTCAGTTTGTATTGGGAAGTTTTCTTCCGTAAATTTTGAAAAATCACTATGTGTATCACCTGTAATATATATCATACTTCTCACCTTCTTTTAGAATTCTTCATTAGAGTATTCTTTTCCAAATCTGCTTGGAGTAAAATACTTAACTTCTCCCTTATCATTTACTGAAAAGATATGTAAACACAAAACTTCTGCTATTTCTTTTGGTATTCTTCTTAATGCAACTTGTGCTGATTCCCAATATAGTCCTAATCCATATTTATATGCATGATTTATTCCAGATATTTTTCCATCTGTTTTAGAAATAGAATATCTTTTTACATCCATTCTTGTTATTATTTGCCCTAAAGCATTTAGCCATCCTTCTCTATTTATTGACTTAGCAGATTTTGCATAAGATTTGCCTTTACACTCGATATAAAAATATTCACTATTTCTTTTACCACCAACTAATTTTATATCAACACCATGTTGATGTAATTCACTTTTTTTGACTTTTTCTTCATGCCAATTACCATTTTCTTTATTTAGCATAAATTCTATAATTTTATCTACAACAACTTGTTCTGTAATTCTTTCGTTCATATTTCTCCCTTTATTCATTCAATCTATACTTTTCTCCATCTTCTGCCACTCTGCTTAAATTATAGCCTTCTTCCTCATCAGTAACCTTATACTCAAATCCATCATCATTTTTATCAGCAGTTCCAAGTCCAAAATATTTTTCAAAAAACTTCTTAACTTTAACTATTATATTTTCCTTTTTCTTTGCCCTATTACCTCCGCCAAATCTTCTCATTGGTGGCAATATTTTTTCTATATCTGTTCCATTTGTTTTAACTTGTCCATCTCTAAAAGCATTATCTAAAAACTTTCTAGTTTCTTTTTCATTCAAATTTTCATCATTAATTATTTTCTTTAAGTCTATTTCTTTTTGTTCTTTTACAAATTTACCCCAATCATCCATAACATTTGTATCTGCATTTATTTTTGAAATAAATCCATCTATTAATTCTTTCTTTGAACGTAGTGCTAAACTTGATTTTATAGCTTTATCAATAGTTCCAAGTATTTCTTTATCTTCACAATTAGATTGATGATATTTTGCAACTAGCATTAAAATGTAGTCTATGTTTACTTCTACTTGTTTTACAAGTTCCATTTCAAATACTATATCATCTTTTATGCTTTCTTTTTCTCCATCATCTTTTTGTTTATATTTTTGATATAAATCAACATACATTCCTGTGTAGTCTTGAAAATCTCTTTCAGATAATATTGCATTTCCTGCAAATTTATCAAATGATGATAATATATTTCTTAATCTTAATATATTTCCTATTGATGTTATAAAGTCTTTTTCAGCTTTTTCTCCAACAATTTGTACTCCTAGTGGATATTTTTGTAATAACATTGCTATTCTTTCTTCATATCCTATTTGCTTTTTGCCATTATCGTCTTCATATCCATAATAGTAATCTTCATAAGATTTTAGCAATACAATTCCAGTTGCATTTTTATCTCCAAATAATGCTATTGCATCATTTGTTGCCTCTTGTAAGTTTCTAAAGCATACAATATTTCCATAAGTTTTTACTGAATTTAATATACGATTTGTTCTTGAATAAGCCTGTATTAGTCCATGTTGTTTTAAATTTTTATCTACCCATAATGTGTTTAATGTTGTAGCATCAAAACCTGTTAAGAACATATTCACTACTATTAATAAATCTATTTCTCTATGTTTTACTTTATCTGATAAATCTTTATAGTAGTCTTGGAATCCGTTTCCTTCTGATGAGAAATTTGTCTTGAATTTTTTATTGTATTCATCTATTGCAAAGTCTAAAAATTCTCTTGAACTTTTATCTAATAAATCTGTTTCAAATCCTTCGTCATCTAATATTCCATCTGAAGTATCTTCTTCATTTTGTGCATAAGAATAAATTGTAGCGATTATTAAATCTTTTTGTTTTTCTTCTAATTGTTTCTTAAATTCCAAATAATATTTTTTTGCCATTGGTATTGAAGCTACTGCAAACATCGAGTTGAATCCATTTACTCTTTGCCCTTTTAAATCATAAAATGAATTTCTTTTTGTTTTCTGATCAAAGTGTTCTATTATGTATGAAACTACATTTGATACTCTCTCTGGTGATGATAGTGCTTCTTCTGTATTTATTGCCTCTACTTCTTTATCTGTCATTTCTTCTTTTGCTTTTATTGTATTTATATAATCAATTCTAAATGGTAATACATTTCCATCATTTATAGCATCTACTATTGTATATGTATGTAATTTTTCTCCAAATGCTTGCTCTGTTGTGCAGAAATCTGGATTTGTTGTTTTTCCTGCATTTTTTGCAAATATTGGTGTTCCAGTAAATCCAAATAAATGATAATTTTTGAAGTTTTGTACTATCATTTTGTGCATATCTCCAAATTGTGAACGATGGCATTCATCAAATATCAATACCAGATGTTTTTGATATACTGGATGATTTTTGTTTCTTTTTACAAATTCACTTAATTTTTGAATTGTTGTTACTATTATTTTAGATGTTGTATCTTCTAATTGCTTTTGAAGTACTTTTGTACTTCTATTTCCATTTGCTGCTCCTTTTTGGAATCTATCATATTCTTTCATTGTTTGATAGTCTAAATCTTTTCTATCTACAACAAATAATACTTTATCAATATATTCTAATTTACTTGCTAATTGTGCAGTTTTAAATGATGTTAATGTTTTTCCAGATCCAGTAGTATGCCAAATATACCCTCCTGCTTCAATTGTTCCCATCTTCTTATAATTTGTTGCTACTTGAATTCTATTTAATATTCTCTCTGTTGCAACAATTTGATATGGTCTCATTACAAGTAGTAATTCTTCTGATGTAAATACACAATATTTTGTTAATATATTTAAAATTGTATGTCTAGCAAAAAATGTTCTTGTAAAATCAACTAAATCAGATATTACTTTGTTATTGCTATCAGCCCAATATGATGTAAATTCAAAACTATTGCTTGTTTTTTTACTTTTATTTCTAGTTGATGTTTGTTCTTTTATATGACTTTCTCTTGTTGTATTTGAATAATATTTTGTACTTGTACCATTTGAAATTACAAATATTTGAATATACTCATATAATCCACTTCCAGCCCAAAAACTATCCCTTTGATATCTATTTATTTGATTAAATGCTTCTTTTAGTGCTACTCCTCTTCTTTTTAATTCTATATGTACTAAAGGAAGTCCATTTACTAATACTGTAACATCATATCTATTGTCATAATTTCCACTATTTTCTACATATTGATTAATAACTTGTAATCTATTATTATGAATACATTTTTTATCTATTAGAGTTATATTTTTACTTGTTCCATCATCTCTTTTTAAAACTTGAATATTATCTTCTTGTATTTTTCTAGTCTTTTCAACTATCCCATCATTATTATTTGCAATAGAATCATTGAAAAATCTATCCCATTCGCTATCTGTAAATTTGTAATCATTTACTATTTCTAGTTGGGTACGAAGATTTTTTATTAATGATTCTGAATCATGAATTTCTAAATAGTCATATCCTTGCTCTGTAAGCATTCTTATAAATTCGTTTTCTAATGCTTGCTCACTTTGATAGCTGTCTGATTTTCTTTTTACTGGTTCATATTCTGTTACTACTGTGGAATCGTTCATTTCCATTACTACATTATATTTATTCATTTACTATTACTCCCATTTAAATTCTTTTTTAAAATTATAGAACATTTCCTTGAATAATTCTTTATCTTCTTCTGCCAATTCTTTATATTCCAAATCTATTAATCTACTATGGCTGTATAAATTTATCTTCTTTATGAATTCTTGTTTTTGATTTCCTATAATACAATTTGTCCATTCTTTATACCCTAAAAAATTACTTGTTTTTTCAATCAAATTTCTAAACAAATTAAAGTGATACTTTCTTATATCATCACTTTCTATTGCTCTCTCAATTTCTTGCTTAACAGTCAAGTGATATCCAAACGGTGTGTCTTTTGATTGATTAATTAAATAAAATTGATTATCTCTTTTATTCAAAACCATAGGTATAAACTCTTTTGATTTCCTATAATTAGAGTATATTACATTATAAAATAATGCTAAATGCGTTGTAATAAAAAATTTCAAATTACTTTTACTACTATTTATAATTTCCATTAATTGTAATGCCATAGTTATAATCTTGGAATCATCTATTGAAGAAATTGGATCATCAATAATAATATATTGTATTGCATTATAATCAACTGTACTTCGATTGCTTTTTTCCATATTTAATTCTTCTATTATAACAGTTAAAATTGTATAAAACACACTCCAAATAAATAAACTTTCTTCTCCCTTAGATATTTTGATTCCTTTTTCTACATTACTATCTCCAGTAGGTATATCAAACATGATTTTCCCTTCATTCAGTTCAAACCTTGGCTCCACTTTTGAAGTTACAAGTTCTTTAAAATTATCTTTTATTTGATTATCAATTCCTTGTTCATTTATAAAATCAACTACCCAGCAATCTTTTGGAATATTCAACACAAAATTTTCATTATCCCAGCTAAATAAATCCGTAAAAAAAGAATTAAAACAGATACTCTCATTATTTTCTTCATCAGATAGTATTCTAGATATTCTTGTCTTACCTGTTGAACTAAATGCATATAACAATATTGTTTTCTTCTTTCCTTCATTTATCAAATCTGTTTTTATTTTTTCGGCAACACTTTCTATTTTATCGTACACATCATCCATTATTTTTTTCCTCTTCAAAAGCTAATAATTTATCTCTGTAATATTCGTATTGTTTTTTTCTTGCTTCTATTTCAGCGGGTAGACCTTCTGAAATGTCATTAATATACGTTTCAAATTTATCTAATAAATTGATTATTTTTTCTTGTTCTTCAAGGCTTGGCAATGTAATCATATATTCTTTGACTATACAATCGCTAATTGCAGGATAACTTGCTCCTTTTTGATTTTGTTCAACATAATTGTAAAAATTATTTGTGCTTATCATAAAATAAATCCATTTAGGATTAACAATTTTTCTATTTGCTCGTAAAACACAAAAACCTGTACTACATATTCCATTATTAAATTTATTCTCAACAATACATGACCTTTTTAACATTGGTCTTGTTCCTCCAAATAATATATCATCCGTTTTTACTATTTGTTGAGCTCTACTTGGTGCATTTGTTTTATTAATTTCATTTGTATTTATTATCCTATGTCTTTCTCTATCAACAGATGATAAATCAATATACACATAATTTTCATTTGTTTGTTTCCATTTAATATTTTCAACTTTTAGTAAACAACTATTTAATTTAATCTTTTTTGCTTCATTATTTTCTAATAATACTTCTTTATAATATTCATATTGTTTTTGTCTTGCTTTCAGCTCTGCTGAAAGCTCTGCTGAAAGCTCTGCTGAAAGTAATGTGAAATCGTCCAAAATATGGACAATTTTGCATTGTACCTCCAACGGAGGTACAGCAATATTCATATCTAGTACATCCTTCATAGAAGGATGTTTAATTCCAGATCCTCTATAGAATTTTGAAATAACATTAATTTTTGATTGCATCCAATAATACAAAAATTTATTACTTAAAATATTAACATCTAATGAAGTTGCAATTCTATTATCTCCTGTAACAAATTTTCCTTTATGATATTTAACATTGGGTGTTCCTCCCCATGGAATACATACAACCTCTCCATCTGCAATATAATCACCAGCTAATTCTTCTGTTGTATATCTGTCATCTCCAGAAATACCAGTTGAAATATATTTTATATTCCCATTTTTTTTCTCTACTTTTGTGAAATCAGTAGATAAGTAATATTTATATGAAATAACCTTTTTTTGTTTTTCTTTATCTACACCGTTAAATTTTTTATCCCATGCAGTTAATGACCATATTGGTCTATATTCAACTCCATTTGGACATAACTTTTTAATTAATTCATCAATTCTGTTCATCTATTTCATCTCCTATGTCAGATAATCTATATAATGAAGATATTAACATTGTATTCATTTTTGAGGCTATTACATAATTCCAAGGTATTAGTCCTAAAATGTAATGTATATTTTCTAATTTTATAACTTCACATTTTTCGCCATATACAAAAATAACATATTTTATTTTATCTTTAAATTCATACATATATTTTAATATATTTTTATCCCTAGACATTCTATAACAATTTAATTTTTCAGGTTCTCTTAAATCCCCATTACTCATTCCATCAATCCAATTTTCATAAACATTCTCATACATTTCAAGTGCCATATCTGAATATTGAATCATAAATATAGATATATTTTTCTTTCCTTTATATTTTTGAAAACTTTCCAAATGACTATTCCAATTTTTCATAAATGAATTAACAAGATATTCATGGCTATGTTCAGGATACTTCATTGTCCAATGCTTAGATGTAAAATTTTTATCAGCCTGAATTTTTAACTTTTCTTTTCTAATTTTACATTCAAATTTATTTATTTCTTTTATATGTTCTGAACCTTTACCTATCTCTTCTTTTGAGGATGTTATTTGAAAGTGCTCAATAAATCCATTATCAAATATAAAATCAGGAAATTTACTTAATTCTTCATTTGCTTTAGTTTTATTTAAAATCTGATTTAGCTCTTCTACTTCTTCATAATTTAAACCAAAGAACCTATGTGAATAATTATTTCTACAATCCAATTTTACAATTTCTAAACATTTTTGCTCTTTTTCTCCTCTCATAAACTTTACACCTCGATTTCTGAAATAATCTTCTTTATTTCTTCACGAAGCACATTTTCTCTTTTAACTATTTCATCAATTTCTTTATTCAAGACATCTATGTCAATTTTTTCTCTAGTATCTTCTTTTTCAACATAAGTAGAAACAGATAAGTTATAATCATTTTCTCCTATCTCTTTATTTGAAACTAATTTTGAAACATAATCAATATCTTTTCTATCCGTAAAAATTTTAACAATATTTTCTATATTTTCATCTGTTAGTTTATTATTGTTTGTAACTTTTACACATTCTTTTGTTGCATCTATAAATAATGTACTATTATCTTTTTTACTTTTCTTTAAAACCATAATGCATGTTGCTATTGATGTTCCAAAGAATAGATTGTCTGGTAATTGTATAATGCAATCTACAAAGTTATTATCAATTAAATATTTTCTTATTTTTTGTTCTGCTCCACCTCTATATAAAATACCTGGAAAGCAAACTATTGATGCTGTTCCATTTGTTGCAAGCCACGAAAGCGAATGCATTATAAATGCAAAATCTGCTTTTGATTTTGGTGCTAGTACACCTGCTGGTGAATAACGTGGGTCATTTATAAGTACTGCGTTATCATCTCCAGCCCATTTTATAGAATATGGTGGATTTGAAACTATAACCTCAAATGGTTCATCATCCCAATGTTGAGGAGAAACTAATGTGTCTTCACATGCTATATCAAATTTATCATAATCTATATCGTGTAAAAACATATTTATTCTGCAAAGGTTGTATGTAGTTAAATTTATTTCTTGTCCATAAAATCCGTTTCTTACATTATCTTTTCCTAATATTTTTGCTGATTTTAATAGTAAAGAACCAGATCCACAAGCTGGATCATATACTTTATTAACTGATGTTTTTCCAACAATCGCCAATCTTGTTAATAATTCGCTTACCTCTTGAGGTGTATAAAATTCTCCTCCTGATTTTCCAGCGTTAGATGCATACATTGACATCAAAAATTCATAAGCATCTCCAAAAGCATCTATTGAATTATCTTTATAATTTCCAAGTGGAATATTAGCAATACCATCTAATATTTTTACTAATTTATCATTTCTTTTCGCAACAGTTGCTCCTAATTTATTACTATTAACATCAATATCATCAAATAAGCCTGCAAAGTCTTCTTCACTTTCTGCTCCTTTTGCTGAGTTTTCAATATTATTAAAGATTCTTTCTAATGTTTCATTTAAATTTTCATCATCTTTAGCTTTTTTACATACATTAGCAAATAATTCTGATGGTAATATAAAGAATCCTTTTTCGTTTACCATCTCTTTTCTAATTGTTTCTGCTTCTTCATCTGATAATTTTGCATAGTCAAAATTATCATCTCCTGCTTTTCTTTCGCCTTCATTTATGTAATTAGTCATATTTTCTGATATGTATCTATAAAACATTATTCCTAATATATATTGTTTAAAATCCCAACCATCAACTGATCCTCTTAAATCATCTGCTATTGACCATATTGCTTTGTGCAATTCTTCTCTTTCTCTTATATTTTTGTTTTCCATAAGTTTCCTCCGTTAAATCTAATTATCCTATTTATTTTATATCACATAATCCAATTTTTAACAATAAAAATCCCAATATTTTAAGCTATTTTGTCGAAAAAGTTTTTATAATTTCTAATGTTTTCTTACCACTTATTTTGTAACTCATTAATTCCATACCTTTCCTATTTCTTGTTTCACCTCACTTAAATCAACAGTATAAATTCTTCCACTATTTGCCAAATATGTTAATTGATTTATATTATTTCCTATTTTTCTAAGTTCTGATACAACTTCATTTAATCCATCAACTATAACTATCTCTTTATCTAAACCTTGTTTAATCAAATATTCTGATAAACTTAGTTTAGCAACTTCGCTTTTCTCAATCAACTTCTTCTTCTCTTTTTCACTAACTCTAATTGTTATAATTTTATCTTTCTTCAAATTATCATCTCCATTTCACAAAAGGGTTTAGGACTTTCCCAACTATCAAGAACCCTTTGTATACACAAAGGGGAATCTTGCTAAAAACATTTCTCTTATTTTAGTTTTTTTTGCTCCAAAACAATATAAAAAGAAAAGTGACATTTTTATCTGCCACTAATCGTTTCACATCTAAAGTAATTTAGCTTATACTCCAGTTATCTCAACTATTTTGTAGCGATTCCCTAATTAGGGAATCGCTCATTCTATGGTCATCATCCTTAATTTCAATACCACCACACATTTCATATAATCTTGAAATTATTAAAGCTACAATACTATAATTTTTATTTATATATAACCTTTCTCTCAATTCATTTTGCTATAATTTGTAGTTATAACAATAAGCAAATAACTATTATATCTGCTATTCTGTATTAAAGACAATTTTCTAGTGCTCATTCTTTTAGTTTTTCTCCATGCTTAATATACCAAAAAAGAAGGCTAAGCCTCCTTTTTTACCAACATTTTTCTAATTGTTTTGCAGAATAAGAATCTACATATGCTCCATTGTTTAACGATACCATATACAAACTCCCATTTTTATCAATAATATATCCCTCTTGTCCTCTATATTTAACTCTAACCTTGTCTCCAATTTCAAATTGATCATTACTTGAACTAAACCATCCCATAAAACTTTCTCCTTATTATTTACTTACCCCTTTTTTACAATCGAGATAAACATTGAAATAAATGTAATTACTATAAACAAAATCAACCACATAGTAATTCCTCCAATTCTATATACAATATGTTTTAACTACTAACATTATATTGCAAATTTCTGCTAAAATCAAGTAGTCTGAACATTTTCCACTCTACTTAGTTTCTTCATCTATCCAATTTAAATAATCTTTGTACCCATCTGTTATTTCATAACAAATTATTTGTGGAGTTTCGTAACTATGTATTTTTAAAATTTCAGTTTCAATCTCTTTATATAAAGATTTCTTTGATTTCATTTGAATTAAAAACTCATTTTCATATTCTATTTTTCCTTTCCAATGATATGAGCTAGTTATATTACTCATCTGACAACAACTAACAAGTTTTTTTTCAAGTAACACATTTATAACCTTATTAACCTCTTCTTTACTTTCAAAAGTAGTTGTGACCATTATATATTTACTTTCCAAAATTATCACCTATTCTTTTATTAAATTTATAAATCTCTACTAAGTATACAATAAAATACATAAAGATTTTTAGTTATTTTCATCATATTCCAAACTATTTTTATTACACCATTCTATAGCACAATTTTTAAGATAATTATATCTAAATTTATAGTAATCTTCTTCGATTCCAAAACTTCTTAATGCCTCCTTAAATCGCCTATACTTTCCTCTTCCATAAAAAGAGTAATCAAGTTTATTTCGAATGTTATCATTATCAACATTATAAATATATTCATCAATTATTTCAGAATCATGAAAGCCGTACCTACTTGGCAAAAAGTAATACCTATTTTCTTCATCATTTTCATATTTCAACACCTATCACTTTATTTTTTTTAACAATTCTATCATTAGTCTTCTAGTTGGGTATTTAGAAATGTATTCCTCTATTAATCTATTGGCCAGTTCTGTTCCACCGCTTAAAAAATTTTATATGAATTAAAATTTCTTGTAAATGTTCATAATTACGTCTTCCCACCGCCTCTGCCTGTTTGTCTGAAATCTCTCTATACTTCTCTAACAAGGTTTTTTCATAATTATCAATAACAATATCACCTATATTAGATACATGTTTTATATTTATATTATAACTATAACGAGTCTTAATGCACATAGTTTTACTTTATTACAATTATAATTTATCATATTTTGTACTTATTCCCTTTGCTTTTTCTACAGGATACTTCTTCTCTGATATTTTCATTTTATCTAATATTACTTGCTTAGGATCAACCCCTATTTGATGACACAAGAGAATACAATAATTCATAACATCTGCTATTTCATATTTAAGTTCATCTTTATTATAATTACTATTCCATTGAAAACATTCTAGCAACTCTCCTGATTCAATAGAAATCGATTTGGCTAAATTTTCTGGTGTATTAAACTGCAACCAATCTCTATCTTTTGCAAATTTTACTATTTTTTCTTCTAGTTCTTTCATTTCTTAAACTCCTTTCGCTAATATCTCATTTTCACCTTGCACATCAATTATACTGTACCTAAAAGCATTTGTCAAACGCCTATGGGGACGGTATCTTTATTATATAAAATTATTTAGTTTACTACTCTATTCGTTTCCTTATAAATTTCAAATATATAAAAGCCTAACGTATAAACTTCCATAAATTTTCTATAGCATCATAACTTGTAATATTTTAATTTATACTTACTCTTTATTGTACACCTGAAAATATAGACTTTTTTTATTGTTCTTTCAATTATATTTCTTATTTCATAAGTAGCTATTACTGTTATTTTCCACCTCTTTAATTCATGTTAATTATATACTATAGCATAGAAAAAGTAAATTAGTAACAAAAAATAGATACCTTTGAAAAATCAAAAATATCTATTTTTTTAAGTTATATATCAATATATACTTTTTAAGCTTTCACTTTTGTACTTTTTTCTTTCTTTTCTTTAATCTTTTCTATTACTATAGTTAAAGCAAAGAATACAACTATTATTCCTAAAAGAACAAGTATGTTTTCTCTAGCAAATCCACTATCTTGTAAAATAACTGATTCTTTTAACAACCTTATTGTATATGTCATTGGTAAGTAAGGAGTTAACACTCTAAATCCTTTTGCAATTGTTTCAACTGGGAATGTTCCACCAGAAGCAGCAAGTTGCAATACAAGAATTATTAATGATAAGAATTTACCAATATCACCAAATGTAAGTATCAAGAATTGTATTATACTTAAGAAAGTTATTGCACTTAAAATGCAAGATGCATAATACAAGAAATTATTTGTTACTTCAAGTCCTAATCCAAGTTTTAGAAGTACTCCTGTAACAAGTCCTTGAGCTATTGCTATCACAGCAAAAAGTACCATTCTTAAGCTTTTATTTTCTGCATATCTTCCAAGTAATTTAAATCTGTTTTCTTGATCATAATATAGTATAACAAATAGCATAAGTATTCCTACCCATAAGCCTATACTTAGGAATAATGGTGTAAATGAAACTCCATATGAACTTATCTCTCCATAATCTTCTTCAACAATTTCAACTGGATTTTCCACATAATCTGCAAGTCCATCAAGTTTTTCTATTTGTGAATTAGCATCATTTATTCCTTTTTCTATCTCAGTTTTAAATGTTTTAACACCTTCATTTAAAGTAACGCTTCCATCATATGCGCTTTTTGTTCCTTTATTAAGTATATCAAGTGCATCTTTTATTTGCAATGAACCAGCTGCAAGAGTGTTAGTTCCATTTGATAGACTTGCAACACCTGCATTTAACGTATTAACACCTGCATCTAAATTAATTGTTCCTGCATTTAATTTTTCTGCCCCTTTATTAATACTTTCTACGGAAGTTTTAAGTTTATCTACACCTTGCACTAAACTTGAAACCTCTGATAACTTGCTTTCAAATTGTGAAACTCCTTGTACTAAATCATTACCACCTGCAGCAATTAAAGCTCCATTTGTTTTTAAAGCATCTTTACTTCCTGTTGAAACTATAGCTTTAGCAGTGCCATAAAGTTTTGCAAAGTTTTGATCAGTTGCAAGTAATGTAGGATTACTATTACCATATGCTACTATTTTTTCTAACAAGTCTGTTGTATTTTTGTTATATTCATCTACCTTTGTAACATAAGCTGATAAATTATTACTTAAATTAGTGCTACTTGTTTTAAGTCTATTTATTCCACCTGAAATTTCTGTAATTCCAGACTGTCCTTGATATGCTAAATATTCTACACCACCATTTAATAATTTTAAAGCATCATTTAAGTCTGTACTTCCTACTTTTAATGCACTAGCTCCACTAGATATACCTTGAACTCCTTCTTTAACCGCCTTTGCACCACTATTTACAGTACTTACTCCATCATTAAACTCTGAATATTTATTTACTAATGTAGATGTGCCATCTTTTAGCTCACCAAGTCCTGCTTTCAAACTTTCAGTACCATCTTGTATTTTTGTAGCTCCATCATTTATTTCGTTTAGACTACTTGGTACTTCTTTTATATTATCCGAAAGTTTTTCTACAACCTTCTTTGAAACTTCTCCCCTTAACTTTGTTTCAGTAGAAGTTACTATTTTATTTATAATCTGAGAAGCTAAATAATTTGTTTTTTGGTTGGGGCTATATGTTATAACAGCCTTACCTCTATCTTTATTTTCCGCGTTATTTAAAGTTTTAGTAAAATCTTTTGGTATAGTTATAGTTGCATAGTATTCTCTATTTACAAGTCCATTTTTAGCAAATTCCTCATCATTTAGTTTAACTATATCTACTATATCTTTTTCTACCAAAGAATCAACTAATTTTTCACCTTGATTTTCTCCATTTTCTCCTTTATCTAAATTTACCAATGCAATCTTAATATCATCTAAGTTTCCATATGGATCCCAATATGCTTTTAAATAAAAGAAACTATAAATGATAGGAATGCATATTACTGCAATCATAATTACAGTTTTCATGACTTTTTTCATATTCATTTTTACTCATTTCCTTTCTTACATATTCCGTTTTTAATAATATATACAATATTATCTGCTACTTGTTTTTCGTCTATTTTTTTGCTATTTTCAGTCCATTCAAACATTAAAGCCATATACATTTTGTATATTAAAAAAGCTGTTATATCCACATTTTTAACTACTATATGGTCTTTTTCTATGGCCAAAACAAGCTTTTGCTTTATATATTTTTGTATTTCCAGATCAATAGTTTTAAGGCATTCTAGTATAACTGGCTCCTTGAATGTTTCTGATTCTTTCAAAATAACTTGTAAAAACTTGGCTTTTCTTGTATATTTTATTAAATTATATATTATCTCATGTATGGCATCGAAAAAGTCGAGATTTTTTCTTTCAACTCTTTCTACAATTTTCTTCATTTGTTCAACTTCCTCAGCAATAAAATATTTTAATAATTCTTCCTTAGAAGTAAAATACTTATATACTGTTCTTTTGGTTACCGAAGCATTTTTAGCTATCTCATCCATAGATACTTTTTTATATCCATATCTGCCGAACAACTCTCTTGCAGATTTTACAATTTGTTCTTCTTTCATTTCATTGCCTCCTTGGTATACTTGTATACCAATATTGTATATTAGTATACTATATCATATGCTATTTGTCAAGAAAAATTACTAATTTTTTAATACAAAAAAATTTCCCTACAAGCAAATCACTTGCAAGGAAATAATTTTTATAATTAAACTTAATACTACTTCTTCGTATGTATATCAATTTGTGTGTACGGAATATCTACTTTATGCTCATCTAATTTAAGTTTTATTACTTTTAATATATCTCTTTTTATTTGTGGTTTAGTTTCTGCACTAGACCATACTCTTAATTTATAATATATAGCCGAATCTGCAAACTCATTTATTCCTACATACTTAATTTCTTTAATCTTTTCATTTATTTTAACTGTATCTATTATTTCTTTTAATATCTTTTCCATTTCTAATGCATTTTCTTCATATGGTAAAGGAATGTCTATATCGAATCTATCAGTTATAACTATTGCTTTTGATATATTTCTGTTTGCTATAACAAAAAGATTGTCTGTATATATATCCCTTATTTTTATATTTTTTATTCCTATCTCTACTACTTTTCCTTCAATATCATCCAATTTCACAATATCTCCTAAAGAAAAATAATCATCAACTAAAACATTTACTCCCATAATTATATCTTTAAGTGCATCTTGAAGTGCAAGACCAATAATTACAGATACTACTCCTACTCCAGCTATAATTGAAGAAACGTTAACTCCATTTATTTGAAGTATTATAAATAGGATTAACAATAGGTATATATATTTAAGACTACTTTTTACTATCTTTAAATACGTATTCTTCTTTTTCTCTCTTTTATTTTTTGCTTTTATATTTATTTTATCTGTCTTAAGTAGTACCTTATTTACAATCCTTTTTAATATAAAATACACTGCAAATAGTACAACTGCAACTATAATTGACTCTATAATTTTAGGAGTAAATACTTGCTCTAAAATATTTTCTAAATTCATTTTTTTCACCTCTTAAATTTATTATTATTTTATCATATTTTTCAAAAAAAATAAAGAAAAAAAAGGAAGTTTCTTTATTTCTAAAGAATACTTCCTAAAGTCTATATAACTATTTTGTTTTTTTCTTTTTAATAATTAGCGAAATTGCAACAATTAAAGCAATAGCTACTATTATACCAATAACGCCCATCCAGCCAAGTGTTGAAACAATCTTGCTTCCTAGTGACATTATAATACCTGCCAGTACAACTCCAAGAGTAGTAGCCGCAATACTTGTTTTAAAGTCAAGCTTTAAAAAGCTTGCTGCAAGTGTTCCAGTCCAAGCTCCTGTTCCAGGCAAAGGTATTCCAACAAATATTAATAATGCCCAAAATATTCCTCTATTTCCAGCAGTTTCCCTTAATTTTTCTCCACCTTTTTCACCTTTTTCCAAGCACCAAGTAAAGAATTTTCCTATAATTTTTTTATCTTTTCCCCATTCTAAAACTTTCCTTGCAAACAAATAAATTATTGGAACTGGTAATATATTTCCTATAATTGCTATAGGATAATACAAAAATATATTTAGTCCCATTCCTTCCGCAATCGGAATAGCACCTCTTAACTCTACTATTGGTACCATTGACACTACAAATACAATCAAATATTTAACAACTATTGGTAATCCTGCCATAAATTTCCTCCCTTATACTAATGTTATTTTTTGATTAACGATTATATTATAATGTAATTATAACAAAAAATCAACTAAAAACAACAAAAAGTAGCTACAATTTAAAATATAGCTACCTTCATTATTATTTTACTGTGTATGGTAAAAGTGCAATATGTCTTGCTCTTTGAATAGCTTCAGTAACTTTTCTTTGGTGCTTAGCACAAGTTCCTGTTACTCTTCTTGGTAAGATTTTACCTTTATCACTAACGTATTTCTTTAATTTATCTACGTCTTTATAATCAATTTCATCTACTCTGTCTACGCAAAAATTACATACTTTTTTTCTAGGTCTTCTGTATGATTTTTCATTTTTTGCTCTTTTTTTATTGTCAGCCATTATATAATCCTCCCTTCAATTAATATATATTAATTAGAATGGTAATTCTTCATTATCATCTATAGTAATGAACTCTCCATCTACACTAGATGATGGAACTGCCATTGAATCATTTGATTGAGATGAAACATTATTATCTCTTCTTGAATCAGCAAAATATGCATTTTCAATTATATAATCAGTTGCATATCTTTTTTGACCATTTTGATCATCCCAACTTCTATTTTGAATTCTTCCTTCAACTAAAACTTGTTGACCTTTTTGATAATATTTAGCACAAAATTCTGCTAATTTACCATATGCAGTCAAGTTAAAGAAATCTGCTTTTCTTTCTCCATTTGCTTCAGCGAATCTTCTATTTACAGCAATAGAAAATGTTGTTACTGGTGTATTTGTATTTGGAGTAAATCTTGCTTCAGGGTCTCTTGTTAATCTCCCCATAAATTGAAATTTATTCATTTTTATTCCCCCTTTACGAGATTAGATACTCTCTTAAATTAAAACTAGTCTTTTTTTATAACCATGTGTTTTAAAACAATTTCATCTAATCTTAAAACTCTTTCGAATTCTGAAATAAATTCTGGTTTTGCTACAAATGTGAATAGTATGTAAATTCCTTCTTTTTGCTTTTTAATTTCATAAGCTAAAGTTTTTCTACCCCATTCCTCAACATTTGTAAGTTCGCCATTTGCTGAAATTAATTCTTTCATTTTTTCACCAAAAGCAACTGTTTCTTCTTCGTTTGCATTTGTTGAAAGGATTATAACTGTTTCGTAATTATTCATGACTTAAACTCACCTCCTTTTGGACTTAAGACTCTATAATAAATATAGAGTAAGGAAACTAACTTTTGTTATTATACCACAATTTATTTACATAATCAAATTTTTTTAATGAATTTTAGTAAAATTTTTAATTTTTTTGATATTTTACTTTTAAATTTTAATTTTTTTAACTATTTTATATAATTAATTATATTTTTTTAGTTTTAGGAAAAAATATATAATAGATAATAAAAACATTTTTACCATTCTTGACTTTGTAACTTTACTATTATATAATACATATACTACAAATAAGAATATTTTAACCAAATCTTTGGAGGTTACTTTATGAAGGTTGAAAAAATAAATGAAAATAAAATAAGAATTACTCTTACTCTAGAAGAACTAGAAAATAGAGAAATTTCGTTAACCGATATAGAAAAAAATTCTTCTATAGCACAAGAATTATTTATAGACCTAATAGAAGAATCAAATTTAGACGAAGAATTTGCCTTAGAAGGCTCTCAACTTTTTATAGAAGCTTGTTCTGATAACAACAATCTTTTTATTCTTACAATAACAAAAATTGACGCAATACCAGAATTAAAAAAATACAATAACCTTAATCTAAACAGTAACAAAAACAGAGGTACTTCACATATAGTAGATTATAAAGTAGATAGTAATATATATGCTTTTAGTTCAATAGACAAACTTCTTTCACTTTGTGAAGTTACAAAAAAGGAAAAATTATACTTTGGAAGAAATAGTTTATACAAATACAAAGATTCTTTTTATATCATTTTTAATAAATCAGCTGTTAGAAATAAAAGGTTCTTAAAAACTTTTGCTTTTATATCAGAATATTGTGATGATTATTATTCATCTTTATCAATAGAAGCATCTTTAAAAGAAAAATCAAAACTTGTAATAGAAAATAATGCTATTCAATCTTTAAGAAAAATTTAAAAACTTGCCCATATTTTGGGCTTTTTTTATACCATTATAAATGAATTTCCTACTTTAATATCTATTACTTGTTCCTCTTTAAAGACGAGTTTTAACTTATTTATACTAACACTATATTTAATTTCAAATTTAACCTCATCACCATAATATTTCTTATCTTTTGGTATATCCACTTCTATTTTTGATGGTTCAAATCCTTCAGCTTTTAAATCCGAATATAAATTTTTCTCTTCTTTTTCAGTTAGATTTCCATAGCTTTCTATTATCAATCTATATTTTTCATATATATTATTTAACTTTTGGTACCATACAAAAACCGACATTATATTAAACAAATATATACTAAGATATATTAAAAGTATCATAGTTATGAAAAATATAATTGTATTTGAAATAGCCGCATTTCCAGATTTTTTATTCATTTTACAACTACATTACCTCCATTAATTTAAACTTTACTTTTTTATTCAATCTTAATTTAACTTTTTTATTATTAAAAAGAATGGTTGGAAATATTTCATAATCTAACGAAATATAAAACGAGTTATCATCTTCTTTGTATTTGATATCGAAAACCGTTAAATTAGAATATTTAATTTGTAAGTTTTCTTCTATACTACTTTTCATATTTTCTATATTAAATCTATACACATTTAACTTTAATAACTCCTTATCTGCGTTTAAAACAGCTTGATTTTTAACTATAAATTTTAAATCTTGTTCAATATATTTTACTTTTATAAAAACCTGAAAGTATATTATAACTATAGAAAAAATTATTAAAAAGAGTATTGAAAAAGTACTAAAAATTAAAATTAATGCATTTCCGAGTTTTTGGTTTTAAGGAAATATTATTCTTTAGCAAATTTTATTTTTTCACCATTATTTTCTTGACTATCAGACTTATCAAATACACGATTTAAGTTACTCATATAGTCATCAATTACATCAAAATAAAGTGTATATAACTCTTCTTTTCCAGGTGTACAAAGAACTCTAATACATATTTCATTTTGCTCTTTAACTCTTCTTCCAATCTCTTCTTTTCTTACGGCAAAGTAACTTCCTTTTTCTTCTCTCATAGTTTTCCAGCCTCCCAAGCTTATATATGTCTTTTCTACTATATCAGGTTCTAAATACAAATAATTTTCATCTGACTTTAGTAGCTTATACTTGCATTCTATATTATTTAAATATATTTTAATATCACTAATCCTCTTAAAATCTTTTGCTCCTTCTATATATAATACTATTCTTCTTCCCTGTTCAAAAAATCCTTGTGTTTCAGAATTTAATTTATCAATTTGGACAAGTGGACTTACAACCCAATAATTTTCTTCTAAAGTTAATAATTTAATTTTTATGTCATTTATAGGAACTAGCTTTCTGGGGGCCATTTTTACAACAACATTTTTTTCTAACTTATCGCATAAAATACCGTCTTCTAAAAAATCAGTTAAAAGGTAACTTTTCACCTCTAACGAATATGACATAACCTGTTCGCTTAAATTATCTTTTTCTCGGGATATAACAAAATCTATTTTTTTGTCCACATTTGTTATTTTACTGCCACTTACTGTGTCGACTAACACGCCATTTATATATATTTCGGAATAAATCTTTTTTATTTGATTTTGATTTGCATACTCTGTAAGTCCTTTAACTTCTGAACCAAACTGAATGTTAATACTTGTTTCCTCCTCGGTTTCGTTAATATATACTTCATCTTGAACATTAAGATATGAATATATATTGGATTCAACTGCCATAGGCTTTGTCATAAATATAACATCTCTTATAACTCCGTTTTTTAATCTTCTTTTGGCTGTTACAATTCCCATAGTTTTCCACGTTGACAAACTATTAAGTCTAAATTTTCCAAGCCCATCTTTTAGAGGAGAGAGATTATATTCAACTAAATCATACGAATTACAAGTTTTATTTATTAAATCAATTTTATCAAAAAGCAATTTAGCATTTTTCATATATTCTAATTGATCTTTATATATATAACTTTGATTCCAAGAACTTTCAAAATCTTTTGAAATTACATATTGCCAACTTTCTGGATAAGTATCTGGTACAAAGTCCACGGGAAAATAAACATTATACACATATGCTCCATCAAAGTTGGTACCAAGAATATAGAATTCTCCTGATTTTCCGTTATACAAGTATTTACCATCATTTTTTACTTCTTTAAATCTTTGAAGGTTAGTTTCTTTTAAAATACTCACAGGATCAGAGTACACAAAGATATTATATTTTTTATATATTTCTTCATTCAAAATTTCGCCTTTTTTATTTAATTTTGGTATTCCTACCATATCAATAATATTACTAAAATCTAACTGGTAGGAATACCCTAATATATTGAAATACAATAATAAATAAATTAGTATTAATACAGGAATAGATATTATCTTAACTTTTTTTAATTTTTTCATATTCTAATTCTTTCTTTTATTTTCATTATCTCTATAATTTTCATACATATACTTTCAACTCTTTTGTTTATATAAAACACATAAGGTGTTAAACTTATTGAATAAGCAATATTATTTGTTTTTAGGCCTCCTGTCACTATAAAAATAGGAACATTATCTTGCCTAAACTTTTCTATTTTTTTACTATACTTATATGATATAGCTTTTTTAACATCATTTGATAGTATTAAAACAGCACTAACTTTAATTTTATTAGTATAATTTTTATCTTCAATTATAGAAAGGTTATATTTTTCGTATTGTTTCTTTTTTAATTCTTTTTTTAGTTTTTTATATATTTTTTCAATGTTTTCATTTTCATTTTTTTCTAAAATGACTTCATTATCATGTAAAATTAATATATTTACTCTCTTTCTCACCTCTTTATTTTTTAATTGTAATATTAAATTTTCCATAATTTTTTAGATTTTGTACAAGCATTGCAATATCTTGGTCTACTTCAATTTCTATAGCATAAGTTGTGTCACTTAAAAATGTGCTTTCACTTTTTACCTCCTCTCCATTTTTATTATACACTCCAACTACCTTAATACTATTTAAAAAAGCTATTGTTGTATACCCATCAGCAAAACTTGAACTTTTTATTTTTTTAAAGCTTTTGCTTGCTATTAAACTATCAAGCTGAGTTGTCCTCCCAGTATAATATATATTTACAATACTGCCTTTTGTAAGTTTATTACTTCCCTTAATATCCATATCTTCTAATTTTAATAATATTTTTTCTTTTTTATTATCTTCTAACGTTTGGTATTCGCTTTTATTAATTGCATCTTCTTTACAGAAAATTTTTCCTCTACTTAAATCTGTTTTTGCTACTAAGTTTTCCACATTTTCAACATATTCTAAGTTTAAATCACTATTTACTACTACCTTATCTAAATCAGTTATTAGTATATTTTCTCCTCTTGTTATATCATTATTTAACACATATACTTCTTTAGTGTTATTGGTTACAATGCATGATTTAAAATATACTAAACACAAATATATTATTATAGCAAGAGTTAATATAATAATATTTCTTTTAAATCTTGTCATTTAGTTTATCACCCCTATAACTGACACTGCATTGTCAAACCAAATAGCTAAACTATCCATAACTTTATCAAACAATTTTATAATTTGAGGATAAAATATAACAATAATGAGTACTAAAGTAATAGCAATCATAAGTATGTTTTCAACTAATACTGAACCACCTCTTTTATTTTGCTTAATGTTAATTTTATTTTTCTTAAATTTATACATTTATAATCACTCCTTTAATTTAAGATAGTATTTAAACTTTCCAGTATTTGTATAGAAATTGGATATATAACTATAACAAAAGACATGCATAATAAAATTAATGAAATAAAAATAACTTTCATATTAGTTTTTATATAATAACCTTTAAGGGCACTTTCTTCCTTTTTGGCTACTACTTGTTTAAAGCGTTTCATTAATTCTAAAGTATTTGAAACACTCTCACTTCCATCCAGTATTTCTAAAAAAGTTTTTAGTTCCTTTTGGTTAAATCTATATATTAACTTTTCAGATGCTTTTTTTATATTATAATTATACATTCTATACTCTTCTACAAAGTCTAAAAAGCAATTTTTAAACTTAGCATAATTTATGTTTTTTACGGAAAACTTTAAAGAGTCATATAAACTATTACTTGTTACTAAAGAAATTTGTAAATTATTAATTATTTGTTGTAAATCGTTTATTACATATACTTTTTCTTTTTTTCTGTAATTTGAAACTAAAATATTTGGTAGGTAAAATAACAATAAAAAAATTAAAAATATTTGAATAAAACTTCTTTTCTGAAAAATAAATATTAATGAACAAATACTTGAAATAATGTATTTTATAAATATATATCTTGTAAGATTTAATTTATATGGTCTTTCTAAAGAATTTAAATTTTCTTGAATTGTTAAAAAATAACGTTTATAAAAGTTTGAAAAAAATTTATTATTTAAAAAAATACTTTGTGCTTTTACTAAAAATTTTTCTTTGCGTTTTATGAAATAATATGATATTAAATTATATGAAAGAATTATAGATAATGAAATTATACCAATCTCATATATCTTACCACCTCCTCTAACAATACTATAACACCTATGCATACTAAAAGTCAAGAAAAATCGATCGTAAAATTTCGACACAAAAAATAGTAGAAAAAATATTGACAAACTAAAATAGCTAATTATATTGCCTCTAATAACACTTAAAATCATTATTTTTACACTTAAAATATATTGCAATATATCATACATTTTTTACCTCTTGATTATTTAACTTTTATTTGGTATACTTTATTTAAAGGTGATCTTATGAACGACGAAAAGATAACTAATGCAAAAATTTTAGTAATTGATGATGATGTAAATATGATGGATATTCTGTCTGTTATATTAGCTAAATATGGTCATACTGTAAGTACTTATACAGAACCAGTAGCGGCAATAGAAGAATTAAAAAGAACAAAATATGATATTCTAATTGTTAATTATCTAATGTCTCCTGTAAATGGAGATAGAATTGTTGAACTAGTTAGAGAATTTGATAAAGATATATATATTATTCTTATGTCTATGCATAAAGATTTAGCTCCTTCAATTGAAACAATGCAAAGTTTAGATATTCAAGCCTACTTTGAAAAAAGCACTCAATTTGATCAATTGATTATGTTTATACAAACTGGTATAAAATATCTTAATCAATTAAATAAGATTAAAAATATGAGTATGCAAATGGAACAAAACCTAATTGAATTTGCAAAAGTTTTACTAAATACAGTTGGTGCAAAAGATAATTATACAGAACGCCACTCTATAAGGGTTACAAGACTTTGTATATATTTTGCAAACTATTTAGGTCTAAGTAAAGAAGATATAAACACATTAAATTTAGCTGCATCTTTCCATGACATAGGAAAAATCGGAGTTCCAGATAGAATTCTTTTAAAAGAAGGAAAACTTACAGATGAAGAATTTGAGAGCATAAAGCAACACCCAACTATTGGAGCAAATATTTTAAGTGTATCTAAAGTATTTTCTAAAGTATGCCCTATTATAGAAGCTCATCATGAGAAATATAACGGAAAAGGTTATCCTAATAAATTAAAAGGAACAGATATACCTTATCTTGCAAGACTACTTTCACTATGCGACTGCTTTGATGCAATAGTAGATAAAAGACCATATAAAGAAGCTCAAACTATTGAACATGCTTTAGACATAATAAGCGACGAAAAAGGCACACATTTTGACCCTACTCTTGACGAAAAATTTGTAACTATGGTAAATGAAAATAAAGAAGAAATTAAGAAAATGTTAGAAAGTTAACTAAAAAGAGGTAAATAAAATGACACATACAATGAAATTACAACCAGATTATTATAATTATATATTAAAAGGAACTAAAAGAATCGAGTTAAGATTAAACGATGAAAAACGTAAAAATATCAAAATAGGTGATACAATTACTTTTCTTAAAGAACCAGATTTAACTGAAAGTTTTGAGACAAAAGTAACAGGGCTTTTAAACTATGCTACGTTCAGTGATTTATTTAATGATTTTGATATATCGATACTTTCAGATAGCTCAATGACTAAGCTTGAACTCTTAAATGTTTTGCAAAAATTTTATACTGAAGATATGCAAAGTAAATATGGAGTTCTCGGAATAAGATTTAAACTATAAATATATCTAATTAATCTATTACCCTAATGAAATTGGGTAATAGATTTTTTATTCAATAAACATAGCTATTGCTTTTATTATTTCTTCATCTTGTTCCAAACAATTCATTTTATATCCTAATACTTTGATTTTACATGACATTTGAGCAAGTAACTCTATATCTCCTGTTAATAGTTCATCGTTATACCAAATATACTTTCCATTTAGCATAAAAAAACTTCCTTTTTTCTTTATATCTGCTTCATCTAATTTTTCATTAATATCATATCTATCATAAAGTCGTATAAATCCCTCATCTACTTTTATCCTACTGGCATCTCGAAAATTTTCTGTGTTTAATTTCTCTATTAAATGATGATAAAAATTATTATTTTTCATATCTGTTATATCGTCTATATTAATATATCTCCTCTGAGTTTCTATAGTTGAACTATCTCCATATCCAGCTTGAGCTGAAATACAGTTTTTACACATGCTTTCGTCTCGTAAATGTACTTGCACATCTTCTTTATTAAGTGGTGTACTATCCTCGCCAGTATTACATATTTTTTCATTTGATGGTGCAATAGAAAATTGATTATTAGTAGTTGAACTTTTTCTAACGGAATACTCTACTACTTCTATATCAAAATCTACATTTTCTACTATTGAAAAAAGACTTCTAATAAAGCATTTATCTAAATATATATAATATCTCATTTTCTACCTCTACTTTACACTATATATTCTATTTTATATGTGTAATTTTAATTACCAAAATTGCATATTCAAAATATCACACGCAAATATCATCTTTTATATTGTTAAACTTACTTTCACCTATACCAGGAACATTCATTATATCTTCAATACTTTCAAACTTATTTTTATTTCTGTAATCTATAATTTTTTTAGCAGTAGAATCTCCTATACCAGTAAGTGTTTTTAACTCTTCAACTCCCGCTTCATTTATATTAATTTTATTACTTTCTTCTATATCTTCTTGAAAGTCACCATTTTCACTACTTTCCTCTTTTTTTACAGGAACATCGATTTTATCGGAATCATTTAATTTTAAAGCCAAATTAAGTTTTGAAATATCTGCATTTTCTTGTATCCCCCCACATATATCTAGTAATTGATAAAGCCTTGAATTTCTATCTAAGTAATATACTCCTGGATTCTTTACTGCTCCTGTTACATATACACCTATTTTACCACTTTCACCGGCCATTTCTTCATTATTTATCTTCATTGTATTTTTTCTATCTAAATCTTGAAATACTATTGATATTACTGAAAGGATAATAATTAAAAAACATATTATATATCCTTTATTTTTTTGTATAAATTTTATAATTTTTTCCATGAAATTTCTCCTTTATTTTTTGTATATTTTATTGTATAATTATATTAAAATTTAATGGGGTGATATTTTGACTTTTAAATGTTTTGAAAGAAATATTAAAAAAGTGATATTTTTTAGTTTTATAATTTTTATATATTTTTATTTTTTTAATGCTAGTATTAATGCTAACAGTATTAATACTAAAGAGGAAGAGCTTAAATCTTCACTTTACTGCAATAACGATATTATAATGGATTTAGAAAGTGGCAATATTATTTTTGAAAAAAATGCACATAACAAAGTTTACCCTGCTAGTACTACTAAAGTTCTAACTGCTCTTTTAGCAATAGAAAATCTCAATCTAGATGACACTGTTGTAGTTTCAAAAAATGCTGTATATTCTACTCCAATTGGTAGCTCTATAATGTATCTTAAGCCAGAAGAAGTGATAAGTATAAAAAACTTGTTATATGGTCTTTTGCTTCAGTCAGGAAATGATGCAGCTAACGCACTAGCTGAAGCTGTAAGTGGAAATATTCCAGATTTTATTAATTTAATGAATTTAAAGCTAAAAGAAATAGGATGTAATGACACCCATTTTACAAATGCACATGGATTTCATGATAGTAACCATTATACCACTGTTTTTGATATGGCAAAACTATTTAGATATGCTGTGCAAAATGAAACATTCAAAGAAATTATAGCGACAAAAGAAATTACAATTCCTAAAACAAACAAAACCGAAGAAAGAACATACAAAAATACAAATAAAATGTTTAATCCAAAATACACTAAGATGTATTATGAATATGTAATAGGTGGAAAAACTGGATATACTGAAGAAGCTAGAGGTACATTTGTAGGATATGGTAAAAAAGATGATAAAACAGTTATTGTATGTGCATTTGATGGTTCACAAAATATTTCTGGAAATGAAGGAAGATTTTTAGATTCTATACAATTATTTGAATACGCTTTTAATAACTTTAATAAATATAAACTACTAGATAAAAATAATTTCACATTTTGTATAAATGATGAAAATTACAATAAGAAATATACTTTTTCTATAAAAGATGATATGTATGCATTATACAATAACGATTTTCATTTTTCAAGATATACTTTAAATTTAACTCAAAATGATTTAGAAAGTTATAACTTAAATGATAAAGTTGGAACTTTAACTGTATCTACAAATGGAAATTCTGTTGATGTCACCAATACTCTTGATTTGATTTTAGTTTCAAAAGAAAATTACTTTAATGCTTCAAGCAATATAAAACTATATATAAATATTATCTTATGTATTTTGTGCATTGTGATAATATTATTTACTTTTAAAAATTGTTTTAAGAAAAGCAAAAAGAAAATCAGAAAACCTAATACTAAAATGCAAAGACGAAACTATAATATATAACTTTAATATTTAAAGATGAAAGCACAGTATATATTTTCCTATACTGTGCTTTTTGCATTAATTGCCTTTATTTACATCATCACTATTTTTAGTTGTATCACTTACATCTTCAGTTTCCATAGTGTTAAACTGTTCTTTTATTACTTTTCTTGTTTCATCTTCATCTAATACAAAATATGAAAGATTATCAATATATTTTGCTTCTCCAGGTGCTGTTAATGAAATGATGTTTTCAACATCTATTTTTGCTGCATCTGTTGCATATTTTAAAGCTTCCCTTACAGTTACATTTGTATCAGTATGCTCTAGCGCTATTTTTATAAGTTCTGGATACTTTGGTATATTTGAAGCTGATAATGCAGTTTTAGCAAAAGCTTTAATAAATGTTTGTTGAACTTTAGTTCTATCCAAATCCCCCATACTATATCCTACTGTCATATCATTATTATGTCTAAATCTAACAAACATTTCTGCTTGTTTACCATTTAATACTTGTAAACCTTTCTGGAGGTCTATATGTAAATTTTGCGTTGGGTCATCATACTTCATTCTCATTGGTACTTCTATCTCAACGCCTCCAACAGCATCAACTAATTCATGAACCATCTCTGTATCAAATATTAAATAATAATCTATTTTTACATCCAATAATTCTTGAATTTCTTCAACAAGTGGTACCACATTTTTTCCACGATAAATAGCATTTAGCTTATGACCTATGCAATAATCATTTGTTACATAAGTATCTCTTGGAATAGACATCATAGCTATTTTACCACTATTTACATCATACCTCACATATATCATTGTATCTGTCAAATTTTCATTTATACCACACACTAATGCATTTATTACGTCTTTTTTCTTTGTGGTTTCAACTTTTGTTCCATCTGCTGACAAAATTTCTTCATCTTCCCCTATGGTATAATTAACAGCATAAATAGCCCCCCATACAACTATTCCTATAATGCTTAATACCATAAAGAAAAGTTTAAACTTTTGCACAGTATTTCTCTTTTTTTTATTTTTTTTCATGAATTACTCCTTTAGTTTATTGCTATAATACTATATTTTTAGAGTTAATGAAAGTAAAGATACAAATAGGTTATTTTGATATAGTATTTTTGTCACTGTTGATGTATTAATCATATCAATAACTGGGTCAATTATATTCATTGGAGCTATAAAAGATATAATAGCTAAAACTATATATATTTTTAATAGTGCTTTTATTACTCCTACTCCAAGCCCTCCAAAATTATTTACAATGTCTAAAACAGGTAAATTAAATACTAAATTTAAAACTGACTGTAATATACGACATATTATCGTTACTATTATGAATATTATAACGAAACTTATACCTTTTAAAACAAACATTGTGACAGTCTTGGCAGTTTGCTCACTTGTAAGTGACTCAGTTGCCTTATTTGTTATACTATCGATAATTATGTTTTCACTTGCATTTGCTTCTTTTTCTTTATTATTTGCAGAGTTTAAGTTATTATATACTGTTTGTTCTATAACTTTTCCCATACCAGTATTGTTATATAAAGCGTCTGCAATAGGCCCTTGAAGTATAAGACTTAGTATTATTGCTAAAATCATGCTTACAAGTCCTACCATTATTCCTACTAGCCCTTTTTTGTAGCCTATAATTGCTCCTGTTATAATTAAAACTAAAACTATTATATCTAAAATCATTTTTTATCCTCCATTATATTATTACATGTTTAAAAAGTATATTTTATTAGAGTATACTAAAGCTACTGTTTTTTCATGATTAAATACTACTATATCCTTAGGTGGAAAAGTAATTTCAATTTCTTTTATAACTATTCCCCATTTATTTACAACTTTTAATTTATCTTGATATATTAAATAATTTAAATATCCAGAATTTTTCATAAATTTAGGAGAGTTTTCATCTTTTGTTACAGATATATTAGTATTATCAAATCTCATTGTTTTTATATTGTAATCTTTAACACTATCTCCTAATTCTTTTTCTATATAAGTATAATAATTATCTGAAAGCCCATTAAATAGTATTTGTGAATCATTGAAATTAATAATATCTGTAACTACTCCCGTATCCAAATTACAATTTACAAGTTTACTATCTAATAGTATTACTGCATTTTTTCTTTTTACTTTAATATCATAAATCAAAGAGTTTTCAAATTTTGCTACTTCTGTTAAATTGTCTTGCTCTTTAGTACTATCAACGATATTAATTATTGTTGATATATTAAATGTAGTTGAATCAGATGTTACAACTAGTAGTTTTTTCTCGTCTTGCATAAATTTTACATCAAGTATTGAAGTAACAGAAAGATAAGTATTATATAATAATTTACCAGATTTATTATATACTCCTAATATTTTCTTGTACCCATTAGTTGAATATTCTACTACAATATTTCCATTATTATTAATATATACAGATGAAATTGTTCCATCAATTTTCTTAGTAAATCTTTCTTTTTTATTTTCAAAAAAATATATTGTTGAATTAGCTGTATTTACTACTGCCATGTATTTATCATTTATATATATTTTAGGTATAAATACTTCTTGTAATTCATATTCCCAATTTTTTTTACCATTTAAATTATATGTTGTAAGCTTTCTATCGGTATACATTAGAAAATCTTCACAATAAGTACCATAATAGTCATTACTTGTTGATGATATATCTATTTTATTTTTCTCATCTATTCCAGAATTTTTATATATACTTATACCAAGTATCGGACCAAAGTAGAAGAAAAGATATACAAGTACAGCTATTATCACTAAAAGAATAAAAATTCTTAGTCTTCTATGTGACTTTATATTTTCCTCTTCTATTTGTTTTTTTTCTATAAGTTCATTTTTAACTTCAACTAAAGTTTTACCAATTCTTCTGCTTCTAATGTCTTCTTGCTTTATCTTATGATTATTTGCTATTTCTACTCCTTTTGTAAGTTCTTCTTCACTTATTTCCTTTTTTCTTTCTTTTATTTTTTTTAAAGGCTTTTTATTTAAAGATACTGTTATCTTATATCCCTTTCTCATAAAAATCCTCCCATTTTTTTGGTTTAAAATATTTTTTATTCTTTATTTTGTCAGGTAGATATTGTTGCTCAACTTGTGCATTTTCATAATCATGTGGGTATTTATATCCCTCTCCGTAACCAAAACTTTCCATTCCTTTTGCAACACAATTTCTAATATGCATAGGAATTTCTCCTACATCCATATTTTCTACATCAGCTAGTGCCTCATTAATACCTAAATATGCAGTATTAGACTTAGGACTTAGCGCTACTACTAAAGCTGCATGAGCAAGCGGTATCCTTGCCTCTGGCATTCCTATTTGATGCACAGCATTCATGGCAGCCACTGCTACTTGCAAGGCATTATTATTTGCAAGTCCTACATCTTCTGATGCTTGAATTACTATCCTTCTTGCTATAAACATAGGGTCTTCCCCACCCTCTATCATTCTAGCAAGATAATGAAGTGTCGCGTCTGGATCAGAACCTCTCATTGATTTTATAAAAGCAGAGATTACATCATAGTGAGAATCGTCTGTCTTATCATATAGGCTCTTCTTTTGTTGAATACATTCAAGTATTACAGTTTTATCTACAACAATTTTCCCTTCACTATTTGGATTTGTAGTAAGTACAGCAAGTTCTAATGCATTAAGTACAGTTCTTACATCTCCATTTGAAAGCATACTTAAAACATTTATTGCTTCATCTGATACTTCTAAGTTATAACTTCCTAATCCATTTTTTTCATCTTTAAGTGTATGAAGTATTATTTTCTTTACATCTTCATCTTCTAATTTTTTAAATTTAAATACAGTAGACCTTGATATTAAGGCCTTATTTACTGAAAAATACGGATTTTCAGTAGTTGCACCTATTAATATTACAGTTCCTTTTTCCACATGCGGTAAAAGAGCATCTTGTTGCAATTTATTAAATCTATGAATTTCATCTATAAATAATATTAATTTCCCAGTAGGATTTTCAAATATATTCCCAGCACTATCTACCACTTTTTTTATATCTGCCACTCCTGCAGTAGTAGCATTTAAAGTTTCAAATTTGTTTTTTGTAGTTTTAGCAATTACTCTTGCAAGAGATGTTTTTCCGCAACCAGGAGGTCCCCAAAAAATGGCCGATGTTAATCTATCTGCTTTTATTAATCTATATAATAGCTTGTCTTTTCCAACTATTTGTTCTTGACCAAAAAATTCCTCCAAAGAATTTGGTTTCATTCTATATGCTAATGGTTCCACTTATATATCACCTTTTATTTTTTACATTTTCTTATGCTAATTATATCATGTTAATCAAAATATGTAAAGAAAAAGCATACCCTAAATTTTAGGGTACACTTTAAAATAATTGTTACTGTTCAGCTCCGCATTTTGAACAATATCTTGCACGTTGACTTATATAGTCACCACACATTATGCAATATTTGCCGGTATCTTTTTCTTCATACTCACATCTTTCTTCTTCAACATGTTGCTTTAAAACAATTACAAGATCCTTTATTTCCTCTGGTAATTCTGCAATTTGGCTTGAAGATAATGAAAGAATAGATACCAGTAAACAGTTAGCTACTTGAAGAAGTTCATCCTCTTCATGGAATTCTCCCTCAAGTGATTCAAATAATTCATCAAAAAGTTCAGAAACCTTTTTTCCACTCATTTTATTTTCCTCCTAAATATTAATTTTTGAGTTTTTATTACCTACGTTATAATTATACCATACTTTACATAAATAGTCAACCTATTTAATACATTTTAAAAATTTATCTATAATATTTTCTACTGTCAATCCATACAATTTATATAGTTCGTCTTTACTACCTGATTTTCCAAATTTATCTTCTATTCCTATCTTATATAGCCTTTTAGGATAATTTTCTGTTAATACATTAGATATAATGCTACCAATTCCTCCAATTATACTATGGTCCTCTATTGATACAAGTATATCTGTATCTTTAGCACATTTTATAACGTTTTCTTTATCTACCGGTTTTATACTATATATATCTACTACTCGTACATCTTTTCCTAATTTTTCAAGTTCGTCTTTAGCCTTTAAAGCAATTTCTAAAGTAGCACCTGTAGCAAATATAGTTCCAGCTTTTCCATTACCAAATGTATTACTTCCGCCTAAATGAAACACTGCATTTTCATCATACACTGTTTCCGTTTCACATCTTCCAAGTCTAACATATTTTGTTCCTTCTTCTTTAAGACAAACATCAAGTATCTTTTTTGCGCTTATATCATCTGCAGGAGAAAATACCTTCATAGTTGGAATGACATTCATAAGTGCAATATCTTCTATGCATTGATGAGTTGCTCCATCAGCCCCAACAGCTAGTCCCGCATGTGTTGCACATAAATTTATATTAACATGAGAGTACGCTGCTGTATTCCTTATTTGCTCATATGCACGTCCAGCCATAAACATAGCGAAAGTAGAAGCAAAAACTTTCTTCCCCTCCATTGCCATACCACAAGCTGTGCCTACCATATCTTGTTCTGCTATACCTATATCAAAGTGCCTTTCAGGAAACTTTTCTTTAAATTTATTAGTACATGTAGCTTCTGCTAAATCTGCATCAAAAACAACTATATCTTCATCTTTTTCTCCCTCTTCCACTAAAAATTCTCCATATGCTTTTCTTGTTGATTTCATATATTACCTCCCAAATCTTTTATTGCTTGTACATATTCTTCATCTGTTAAGCTTTTACCATGCCATTTAGCTATTCCTTCCATAAAAGAAACACCTTTTCCTTTAATAGTATTTGCAATAATACAACTTGGCATATTAGCCTCTTTAGCATTACTAATACTGTCACAAATATCCTCTACATCATGACCATCTATTATTTGAGTATATATTCCAAAGCTTTCTATTTTTTTCTTTAAATCTCCATGAGGCTTAACCTCATCTACCTTACCATCAATTTGAAGATTATTTTTATCTATAAAAAATATTACATTTGAAAGTTTGTATTTATTCATTGTCATTAATGCTTCATAAAATTGTCCTTCTTCAATCTCACCATCACCAAGTAAGCAATACACATATCCTTCTTCTTTTGATAGTTTTTTAGCAAGTCCCATTCCATTTGCAATTGATAAACCTTGCCCTAAAGAACCGCTAGAGGAATCTATTCCATTTATTTTATTTGTTGGATGTCCTTCTAAATAGCTATCTACTTTACGAAGAGTTTTTAAATCTTCATGAGGAATAAAGCCCTTACTTGAAAGTACTGCATAATATGCTGGAGCTGCATGTCCTTTAGAAAGAATAAATTTATCTATTCTTTTTCCATTTTTACCAATATTTAAATTCATTATTTCATGATAAAGGCAAGTAAGTATTTCAACACATGAAAGACTTCCACCCGGATGACCAGAACCTGCTTCTTTTATCATAGTAACTATATCTATCCTTAAATTTCTTGATATCTCCTCTAATCTATTTTTTTTATTATTTTCCATTTTCTCCCCCTAATTTTCATTTTATCAACCATTTATTTCTTTAAAGCCTTGACCTATAGCTTCATTTATATTTGTAATGTATATCAAAGCCTTTTTATCATTTCTTCTTATTATCCTCTTTAATTTTGCAATTTGTGGCCTAGTTACAACACATGTAATTAAATCTACTTGTTCTTTCGAATGTGCTCCCATTCCTTTTATAACGGTTGCGCCTCTTTTTAAATCATACAAAATGTCATTTATAATATTCTCACTATTTTTAGATATAATTGTAACTTCTCTAGTATAATATACTCCTTCAAATAGTACGTCTATCATTTTAGTTGAGATATACATTGCTACTATTGAGTAAAGCCCTGCATTTACGTCCTTTAGTACAATTATAATAAGTGAAATTATTACCATTTCGATAACAAGTAATATTTGACTTATACTTTGAATAGATGTTAGATTATATATTATTTGTGCTAAAAGGTCTGAACCACCAGAACTCGCACCAGCCTTAAACGTTAATGAAAGTCCTATTCCTACTATTATTCCGCCAAAAAGACAAGAAGTAAATAAATCTGCATTAAATGAATCTACAATTCCTTTAAACTTAAAAACATCTATAAACACTGAAAGAAGAACCGTAGAAATTATAGTTTTGATACTAAATTTTAATCCAAGTTTTGTTATAGCTATAACAAAAAGTGGAATATTTACAACTAAAATAGTAACACCAAGTGGAATATTAGTCAAATAGTACACTACTGTTGCTATACCACTGGCTCCACCAGTAGTCATCTTATGTGGAAGTAAAAACAAGTTAATTCCAACAGCTATAAAAAACGCACCTAGTGCTATATATATAACATCTAATATGAATTCGATATATTTATTTTCTTTCTCTTTTTTTATCTTTTCATTAAGCATATTATCCATAAAACTTTAGATTCTCCTTATAGTTATTATGGATTATGAGTAGAAAAAATATTCTTAAACTTAAATTACTTCTTTTAGTATTTTAAGATAACTATCATCACTTTTATATTCTTTAAATTCTTTTTGTTTTAATTCTTTTATCTTTTCATCTATATCATCATCTTCTTTTAAATACAATATATATCCTTCTTTTTCAAGTTCTATACATATTTCTACTTGATGATCATTTTTATGTTCTTTATACTTTTTAAGCCTTGGCATAACTAGAACTTTTTTCCCCATATTTAAAGCTGAAAATATTGTTCCAACCCCACCATGACAAATAACAAAATCAGCTTCTTTTATATACTCGTTTAATTTTTCTTGTTCTATAAACCCAAGCATTTTTATTTTTTTACTATCAAACTTAGTAAAACCCGATTGAGCTATTATTTCTTCATTTTCTAATATTTTAGAATCTTCTATTTTTTTAAAGATCCTTGTAAATTGTTGCTTTTGCGTTCCTATTGCTACAAATACCACTTAAATCAACCTTCCTAAATACTTTGCTTTTTTATATTTTTTAGTTAAGTTTTCCCATTGAACAAAAAATTCATCTGCAAAAGGATATACATTTCTGGCTGTAACAGATAACGAATCTACCTTTGCCAAAGATTCAATATATACAATTTTAGCACCTCTGAGCTTAGCTATCATGCACATTATTCCACCAATCTGTGCACCAGTTGATACAACAGTTTGAGGTCTAAATTTATTTACCATTTTTATACATTTTATAACGTTGGAAAAAAGCACTGCAATATATTTGAATATATTTTTGTTTGGTCCATATTTTAAAAATTCTGTGTTGTATTTTTCTACCAAATTTTTAGTTAAATCAGTTTCTTCTGTTACAAGTAAATAATCATAATCTTTAAACAATTTATCTAACTTTAAAATTTCAGTTAAATGCCCACCAGAGCTTGCTACAAATATTACTTTTTTCAAAATCTTATTCTCCTTTTACTTTTAAATCTATATTAAATTTTTCCTTAAAATATATTTTGTTTACTTTTTTAGGGCCTACTACTAACGATATGTATCTTTTAGGAACTATAACTTCTAAAACGTTAACACCTTGATATAACATTTCACTATTTAAAGTTTCTACAATCTTATTTCTTATAGCTCTTGCAAAAACATGCTCTGCAAAATTATCACATACTGGCCCTACTATATTTTCATTTTTGCTACATATTTCATCTGTGGATTGGAGCCCTAATCTTATTACTTTTATATCAGTAGTATTTATTACTTTAAGTACTTCATAAGTCCTTTCTACTGCTTCACTAAACTCTAACGGAATATACTCACCTCTTAAATACATATCATACAATTCGCTTGGTGCTATGACATATACAGGGTAAATTCTTAACTCCTTTGGTGCTAGTTTTACTACTTCTTTTGCAGTAGTTATTTCAGTTTGAACACTGCTTCCTGGTAATCCTATCATTATTTGATGTCCTAAATTAAATCCATACATTTTTATAAGGTGTGATGCTTTTATAACGTCAAGTTTAGTATGTCCTCTTTTTGATAGTTTGAGAATATTATCATCTAATGACTGAACTCCAAGTTCAATTGTTTTGACATTATACTTTTTTAATAAATTAAGTATTCTAGGTGATATATAATCAGGTCTTGTTGAGATCCTTATACCGTCTACCCTCCCTTGAATAATATATTTATTTGCAACAGCTAAATACTCTTCTTGTAATTTAATATCAATTCCTGTAAAGCTTCCACCGAAAAAAGCAACTTCAATATATTTATTGCTATTTTTAAAATACTCTAAGTATCTTGAAATGATATCGTCCACTTCCTCTGGTAAAACTTCTTTTAAATTTCCACTTATTTTTCTTTGATTACAAAAAACGCACTCATTATTGCATCCTTTATGCGGTATAAATATCGGTATAGTATATTGTTCCTTTTTATTTTTTAAGTTCTTTAATTCTTCATCTAAATTTAACATTATTATTTTATTCATATTTTTTAATTGCCTCTTTAGCTGCCATTTGTTCTGCTTGCTTTTTATTTTTTCCTTTACCTTCACCTATTTTTTCAGAATTAAAATACAAATCAACAGTAAACTTCTTGTCATGCTCTGGTCCTTCTTCTTTTACTGTTACATATTTTATATCTACATTACCATTTCTTTGTAATATTTCTTGTAATTTTGTTTTGTAATCTGTATTTAAACTTCCTCCATTAAGTACTGTATTAATCTCCTTATCTAGTAATCTTAAGCAGGTTTTTCTTGCTATATCATAGCCTCCATCAATATATATTGCTCCAAGCACTGCTTCAAAAGCATCTGCAATTATAGCGTCCTTTTTCTTTCCATTAGTAGCTTTTTCACATTTTCCAAGGTACAAATATTCTTCTGCTCTTATCCTTCTCATAGCCTGTGAAAGAGAAGCTTCACATACAATATCTGCTCTTTTTTTAGTCATATCTCCTTCTGATATTATAGGGGTATGGTTGTACAACAAGTCTGATATTATATGTTCTAAGATTGCATCTCCCAAATATTCTATTCTCTCGTTATATGAATCGCCATTTTCATGTCCTTCTTCATACGCATATGATTTATGAGTAAGGGCAAGTTTTAAAAGTGATATATCCTTAAATTCATATTTAAGCTTTGCTTCAAACAAAAGCAAATTGTTATGTTCATTTTGTTTTCTTTCCATTGTTTTCACCTATATATATTATATACAAATATGTACTAGTTTTCAAGTAAGAAAATAGAAAAAATAGCTAGCTTACAAAAAAGCTAACTATTTTAATATCTATTTATTAGTTATTTTTATCAATATATTCTACTACATCACCTACAGATGTTATTTTTTCTGCTTCAGCTTCAGGTATTTCTATATCAAATTCTTCCTCTAATGCCATTATAAGCTCAACTATATCTAAAGAATCTGCACCTAAATCATCTATAAATGTTGTTTCCATAGTAATTGTATCTAAATCTTCTATTCCTAATTGTTCACCTATTACATCTTTAACTCTCTCTAAAATTGCCTCCATATTGCACCTCCTTGATATTAACTAACTCTATTATCTAATATTTACGTGCCATTGTCAAGAGTATTACTAATTTTTTTAAAAATTTTACTAAAAGTAAGTTAGAATTTAAAATTCAATGCTATAAATAGTATATTGCTTTTCTTTTATTTTTATATATATTTTTTGGCTCCACTGACTATTTTATCTAAACTCAATTGACAAGTATACATAATTTTGATATAATATACTCACATTTTAACTTAACGCATAAACTAACTATTATATGCTTTGTTAATACGTGCTTTTGCACTATTATATATTAATTTTAAGGAGGTTTTGTATAATGCAAAACATTTTCAGTAATTTAACCACTTTTATTCCAATCGCTATAATACTTATAGCAGTAGTTGCAATCCTTGCTATAGGATATGTTAAGGCTCCACCAGACAAGGCTTTGATAATTTCTGGTCTTCGGAAAAGACCAAAAATATTGATTGCTAAAGCTGGCATTAAATTTCCTTTTTTAGAAAGAAAAGATGCTTTAATAATCAAACAAATAAGCGTTGACATCAAAACTAATGGTTACATTCCAACATTAGATTTTATTGGTGTTGATGTGGATGCAGTAGCTAAAATACGCGTAAAGACCGATGAAGCAGGCATTCAACTTGCTATGAAGAATTTTCTTAATATGAGTGAACAGCAAATAGTTCAATCTCTTACAGATTCTCTTCAAGGTAATATGCGCGAAATCATAGGTACAATAAGTTTAAAAGAAATTTGCAATGATCGAAAAAGATTTGGTGATGAAGTTCAAGAAAAAGCTCAAAAAGATATGAATGCACTTGGTATTGAAATTATATCATGTAATATTCAAAGAGTTGAAGATGAGAATCAACTAATCAATGCCTTGGGTCAAGACAATATGTCTCAAATACAAAAAGATGCCTCTGTTGCTAAAGCTCAAGCAGATAAAGAGGTAGCGATTGCTCAAGCAGAAACCAAACAAGCGGCTAATGAAGCTCAAGTTAAAGCCGAAACGGAAATTGCAGAAAGAAATAACGAACTGGCGATTAAAAAAGCTGAGCTTAAAAAGCAATCTGATATCAAACAAGCTGAAGCAGATGCTGCATATGAAATTCAAAAGCAAGAACAGAGAAAATCAATTGAAGTGACTGCTGCTAATGCTGATATTGCTAAACAGGAACGCGAAGTTGAATTAAAGCAAAAAGAAGCTCAAGTTAAAGAACAAGAACTTGCTGCATCTATAAAAAAGAAAGCTGACGCTGAAAGGTATGCTGCAGAGCAAAAAGCCCAAGTTGAACTTTATCAACGTCAAAAAGATGCAGAAGCTAGACGTTATGAAGAGGAACAAAGTGCAGAAGCTTTAAGGAAAACTGCAGAGGCGAAAAAATATGCTTCAGAACAGGAAGCTGAAGGTATAAGATTAGTTGGTGAAGCTGAAGCAGATGCTATTAGAGCTAAAGCTATAGCTGAGGCTGAAGGTATAGATAAAAAGGCTGAAGCAATGAGAAAAATGGGAGAAGCTTCAATTATTGAAATGATTTGTACAGCATATCCTCAAATCGCTGAAGCTGTTGCTAAGCCGTTGCAAAATGTAGATTCAATCGTTATGTATGGCGAAGGTAATTCAACTAAAATGGTAAAAGACGTTGTAAATACCACATCGCAAATAATGGAATCAATAAAAACCGCAACCGGTATTGATCCTCAAGCCTTACTCTCAGGTTTCCTTGGTGGAAAGATCAATACTGAATCTGATACTAAAACATCTCAAACTAACGATTCTTCAAATCATGAAACGGAATCTAAAATTGATAATTCCACGGAAGATAAAGTTGAAGAGATCAATAGCGGCAACTCAGACATTTCCGATAATGACTATTCAACAGGATGGAATATTGACGATTAAACTTACCCCCCACACTAGAAAATTCTAGTGTGGGGTATACTTTTTCTTAACATACATTCATTATATATCATAATGCATCTCAAATTCTAAAATATATTTCTGTTCTTCTCCTTTTTCTAGTTCTCCGCTTATTAATGCTTGTCCACTAAAAGCTTCTTTTGGACTATATTCCTTAATAACAATTCCATTTTCATCTTTAATCCTGATTTTTAGATACTTTTGTACATTATCATTTATATTATTATTTTCACCATTAATGCAAAACATAAACTTTGAATATAAAGTCCCAGTATTTTTTATTATTACTTCTTTTGATATCACTTTATTCCATTTTAAATTTTCTTCTTTCCATTCTTTTATGTTTCCATCTAATTCTATTTTTAAATTTCCTGATGGCAATATTACTTTTCTGTAATTAATACTACTTTTTTTCTTTTCTACATCAATATTATAATATGTTAATTTTAAATCCTTTAATGTTACACTGTCTGTAAACCAGGCAACATCAGTTCCAGTTCTAGTATAACCTACATTTAAAATACTATATTCACTTGTCAAATCATCCACTTTAGCCTCTTCTTTTTGCGCTTGTGTTGCTGCTAAAGTAATATCAAAATTATATTCAAAATCTTCAATATATGGCAATGAATATTTATTATCTAAATCCGAAAGTAATATTTCTGAATTAATTTCTTTAACAAATACCCCTCGTATAATTTTTTCGTTACCATCTTCGTATGTTAATTCTCCATACTCTTGCAAGGCCTCTTTAATTTCATCATAACTTAGATTTCTATTTTTTTCTATTCCTTTTGTCAAAAGATCTACAATTATTTTTTCCTTGATTGATTCTTTAGAATATGATGTGGATGCTTTTTTAGCATTTGAAATTATATCTGTTTTACTTATAGTTAAAAGAGCTGCCACAGATAGAATTACTATAATTACAATAGAAATAATTAGAACAATTAAGGAAATTCCAGTTTTGATTTTGTTTTTAATTTTCATTATATCACCTACACAACAATTATATAATTGTGCAAAAAATATATCAATATTTTAAAGATAATAACATTATAACAAAGTTACATAATTTTTGCTTTAAAAAATAGGTGATATTTTGATTAACACCTGTTTACACTAATATATTTCCGTTTTCATCTGCTTTTTGACATGCTGCTATTATAAACTCAATAAATGCAACGATAACTGGTATGTATGTCCAACAGAATAATAAATACACTACCCCCTCTCCTATTTTTCCAGAGTAAAACTTATGACCACCAATTCCTCCCAAGAAGAATGCTAATAATAAATAAACTACTTTGTTTACAACTTTTTTACCATTTGTCTTCGAATTTTTGTCTTGGGCTGATACATTACTATTTGAATTATTTATATTAATGTTAATTCCTGAAGATTGATTTAAATTATCTATTTTTTTCTCTTCTTCTTTCTTTGTTACTATACAACTAGTTTCATCTTCAAATACTTCAACTATATCTCCAATTTTAGGTTCAAAGCTTATATCTTCTTTTCTAACTTCTTTTATGCCACCATCATCAGTTCCAATTTTTATAACATCATTCTTAATACTTATAATTTTACTCATTTTAACTCCTCCTAAACTTATGTTAAATGCTATACTTTTTATACTACTATTATACTATAACCAATTTTTGCTTACAATATTTTAACAGTATTTTTGTTATAACAAAGTTACATAATTTAGTTTTAAAAAACAGGTGCTAATTTAATTAACACCTGTTTAGAATATACTATATAGTTAGTATATATTATTCAATTATGTTAGAAACAGAACCTGCTCCTACTGTTCTACCACCTTCACGAATAGCGAATTTTAATCCTTTTTCAATTGCTATTGGAGTGATAAGTTTTATTTTCATAGTTACGTTATCACCAGGCATTACCATTTCTTTTTCTTTTGGTAATTCGATTACACCTGTAACGTCTGTAGTTCTGAAATAGAATTGTGGTCTATATCCTTGGAAGAATGGAGTATGTCTTCCACCTTCTTCTTTAGTTAGGATATATACTTCAGCTTCAAATTCAGTATGTGGGTGAATTGAACCTGGTTTAGAGATAACTTGACCTCTTTCGATTTCAGTTCTTTGAATTCCTCTTAATAGAAGACCTGCATTATCACCAGCTTCAGCTGATTCTAGTGATTTTCTGAACATTTCGATACCAGTTACTACTGTTTTCTTCTTTTCGTCAGAAAGACCAACGATTTCAACTTCTTCACCAACTTTTAGAGTTCCTCTTTCAATTCTTCCTGTTGCAACTGTACCTCTACCTGTGATAGTGAATACATCTTCAACTGGCATTAAGAAAGGTTTATCTGTATCTCTTTCTGGAGTTGGGATATATGAATCGATTGTATCTAATAATTCTTTGATACAAGCATATTCTGGAGCATTAGGATCTGTTGAAGTTGATTCTAATACTTTAAGTGCAGAACCTTTGATAATTGGAGTTGTATCTCCAGGGAAATCATATTTGTTTAATAGATCTCTTATATCCATTTCTACTAATTCTAATAATTCTGGATCGTCAACCATGTCACATTTGTTCATAAATACAACAATGTATTTAACACCAACTTGGCTAGCAAGAAGAATGTGTTCTCTTGTTTGTGGCATTGGACCATCAGCAGCAGAAACAACAAGGATAGCTCCATCCATTTGTGCAGCACCTGTGATCATGTTTTTAACATAGTCAGCGTGTCCTGGACAGTCAACGTGAGCATAGTGTCTGTTAGCTGTTTCATATTCAACGTGAGCAGTAGAGATAGTGATACCTCTTTGTCTTTCTTCTGGAGCACCATCGATTTGATCGTATGCTTTGAATTCTGCTCCACCAGTTAAGCTACAGTATTTAGTTATTGCAGCTGTTAAAGTTGTTTTACCATGGTCAACGTGACCAATAGTACCAATATTAGCGTGTGGTTTGTTTCTTTCAAACTTAGCTTTTGCCATTTTTATTTCCTCCCTTTAATCATCTAAATGCTTTTAAAGCATTATTTGTAATATATTTTACTACAAAACATAAAGTTTTGCAATATATTTACCTTAAATTTACATTTTTTGTAAATATTAATCTTCTTTTTTAGCTCTTTGAGAAACTATTGTTTCAAGAACTGATTTAGGAACTTCTTCATAGTGTGAAGGTTCCATAGCGTAAACTCCTCTTCCTTGTGTTTTAGATCTTAAATCTGTTGCATATCCAAACATTTCAGAAAGTGGAATAAATGAATGTATAGTTGTAGTACCTTGTACTGTATCCATACCTTCCATTCTACCACGTCTTGAGTTAACATCACCAATAACATCTCCCATGTATTCTTCTGGAACTGTTATATCTACTTTCATTATTGGTTCAAGTAGAACTGCTCCACCTTGTCTACAAGCTTCTTTAAATGCCATAGAACCTGCAACATGGAATGCCATTTCAGATGAGTCAACATCGTGGTAAGAACCATCAACAAGAGCAACTTTAACGTCTACTACTGGATATCCAGCAAGTATACCAGCTTTCATTGCATCTTGAACACCTTCATCAGTTGGTTTAACGTATTCTTTAGGAACAACACCACCAACGATTCTAGATTCAAATTCGTAACCTTTTCCAGCTTCATTAGGTTCAACTTCAAGCCATACATGACCATATTGACCTCTACCACCAGATTGTCTTATGAATTTACCTTCTACTCTAACTGGTTTTTTAATTGTTTCTTTGTAAGCAACTTGTGGTTTACCAACATTTGCTTCAACTTTAAATTCTCTTTTCATTCTATCAACGATAATGTCTAAGTGTAATTCACCCATACCAGCGATGATAGTTTGACCAGTTTCTTGGTTTGTATATGTTTTAAATGATGGATCTTCTTCAGCTAATTTTTGTAAAGCAATAGCCATTTTTTCTTGGTCTGCTTTAGTTTTTGGTTCGATAGATATATCTATAACTGGTTCTGGGAATTCGATTGATTCAAGTATTATTGGTGCACTTTCATCACAAATTGTATCTCCAGTTACAACGTCTTTTAAACCAACAGCACAAGCTATATCTCCAGCATAAACTTTATCTATATCTTGTCTGTTATTAGCATGCATTTGAATTAATCTTCCGATTCTTTCTTTTTTACCTTTATTTGCATTTAAAACATATGAACCACTTTCTAGTGTACCTGAGTAAACTCTAAAGAAAGTAAGTTTACCAACATATGGATCAGTCATTATTTTGAAAGCTAATGCTGCGAATGGTTGATCATCTGCAGATATTCTTTCTTCTTCTGTTCCATCTTCTAGAACACCTTTAATATGTGGTATATCTGTTGGAGCTGGCATATAATCAACAATGTTATCAAGTAATTCTTGAACACCTTTGTTTTTATATGAACTTCCACAAGTTACAGGAACCATAGTACCTGCAATAGTAGATTTTCTTATAGCAGCTTTCATTTCTTCTATAGTTAATTCTTCTCCGCCAAGATATTTTTCCATTAATGCATCATCTTGTTCTGCTATATGTTCCATAAGATCAGTTCTATACTTTTCAGCAAGTTCTTTCATATCTTCTGGAATTTCTTCTTCTCTAACATCTTTTCCAAGATCATCATAATGAACAAATGCTTTCATTTTAAGTAAGTCAACGATACCTTTAAATGTATCTTCTTTACCTATTGGAAGAGCAATTGGAACTGCATTTGCTTGTAATCTTTCTCTTAATTGTTTTACACAATTAAAGAAATCAGCACCTGTAATATCCATTTTATTAACATATACCATTCTTGGCACGTTATATTTATTTGCTTGTCTCCAAACTGTTTCAGATTGAGGTTGAACCCCACCTTTTGCACAAAGAACTGTAACAGATCCGTCTAGAACTCTTAGAGATCTTTCAACTTCAATTGTAAAGTCAACGTGTCCCGGAGTATCAATAATGTTAATTCTATTATTTTTCCAGAAACATGTAGTTGCAGCTGAAGTTATTGTTATACCTCTTTCTTGTTCTTGAGACATCCAGTCCATTGTAGCGCCACCGTCATGAACTTCTCCTATTTTATGAGTTTTACCTGTATAAAATAGTATTCTTTCGGTAGTAGTTGTTTTACCAGCATCTATGTGAGCCATGATACCGATATTTCTAGTCCTCTCAAGAGGATATTCTCTTCCTGCCATTTTATTTTTTTCCTCCTTCCTAAATATTTATTACCATCTATAATGTGCAAACGCTCTGTTTGCTTCAGCCATTTTATGAGTGTCTTCTTTCTTTTTGAAAGCTCCACCTTGACCATTAATTGCATCCATTATTTCACCTGCAAGTTTTTCTTCCATGCTATGTTCATTTCTTTTTCTAGCATATTCAACTAACCATCTAATAGCAAGTGATTGTTTTCTATCTGCTCTAATTTCCATTGGAACTTGGTATGTAGCACCACCAACACGTCTAGCTTTTACTTCTAGAGCTGGTGTGACATTTTCAAGTGCTTGTTGGAATGCGTCTAAAGCTTCTCTTCCAGTTTTTTCAGCAACTATATTAAAAGCTCCATAAACAATTTTTTGAGCAGTTACTTTTTTACCATCCCACATAACTTTGTTTATAAGTTTTGTTACAACTTTAGAGTTATATAATGGATCTGGCATAACTTCTCTTTTTGCAATATGTCCTTTTCTTGCCACTTTTCTTCCCTCCTTAATTTTGATTTTGAACTTAAATAAGTTCGTAAGGTACTCAAAAACTTTTCATTTTTGTAAGGGCTTGTAAATCTATAATAAACTTCAAGCGCCTAACCTAAAAATTATTTTTTCTTTGCTCTTTTTGCACCGTATTTTGATTTTGCTTGCATACGATCAGCAACACCAGCTGTATCAAGTACGCCTCTTACAATGTGGTAACGTACACCTGGAAGATCTTTTACTCTTCCTCCACGAATTAATACAACACTATGTTCTTGTAGGTTGTGACCAATTCCTGGAATATATGCTGTTACTTCCATTGTGTTAGATAATTTTACTCTGGCAACTTTTCTTAGAGCAGAGTTTGGTTTTTTAGGTGTTTGAGTTTTAACAACTGTACAAACTCCTCTTTTTTGTGGAGAAGATTGATTAGTAGCTTTCTTTTTTCTAGAGTTATATCCTCTTTGTAAAGCTGGTGATTTAGATTTTGTAACTTTATCTTCTCTACCTTTTCTAACTAATTGGCTAAATGTAGGCACTTCAAGCTCACCCCTTTCTTTTTTAACCATACCTAAAAAGGTACTCTTATATTATACATAAATTTAGCTTAAAAGTCAATATTTTTCTATATTTTTTGTATATATAATTTACATTTTTCGTTAACTATTTTTACTAAATAGTATAATTTTCATTTGCACAACACATAATAATCTAAATTATATCACATATACAACATATTATGTTTTATAACACTATATTTGAGCTATTTGAAGCTGTTACTTTTGAATAGGCCAAATGGTATAATTTAGTTATATCTCAGGTGGTGGTCATTAATGGAAGATTTTAAAATTTATACCGGAAAAAGAATAAAAGAAAATAGAGAGGCAAAACATTTTACGCAAGAATATATGGCTAAAGAATTAGATATTGCACCTAATCATTATGGTAGAATAGAAAGAGGCGAAAACGCTTGCACACTTTCTAATTTAATTCAAATATGCAATATATTACAAGTTATGCCTAACGATATTTTAGGTAGCTTAATTATCACTAAAGATGAAGATCTTGCAAAAGAAGTTCAAAAATTAAATTTAGAAGATAAAGAAGCTGTTTCCAAATACGTAAAGTATTTAATATCAAAATATTAATTTTCATATATCTTTTTACGAAAACCGAAGATAGTCATTCTATCTTCGGTTCCTCTTTTTTATAACTATTTATTCTTTACAAGTACAAATGAATCCATTAAAGAATAATATATGATCTTGTTATTTGATATATATTCGTTATATCTATTTCTACTTAAGAAATCAACTACTTTTTCTGGTACACTTGATATATTTGGTGTTCCAAACTCAGCAATCAAACTATCTGTATTTTTATCAAGTATCTGTTTTAGTTTACTATTAAAATTATCTGCTATAGTTATATTTTTACCAGTATACGCAAAATAATTATACTTAGTTTCTTTAGCTTCTGGTATATTTTCTTTATTATCTATAACATGTGTTTTTTCAATTTGTGAAGTTGTTACATTTAAATAAGTATGTAATACTATTGATTTATCTATTTCTTTTATAGATTTATTTGAAGTTAAATCTACATGGTACCAACTACCATCTAAATTTACCAAATTCCATGCATGAGATTCTTTTTCAAGACTTCCTAGTACTATGATGTTTTGTATATTTTTTCTGTCTAACAAAACCTGTAAAGCTTTTGCAAATCCGTCACAAACCGCTTCTTTTTTTACTAGCGCTCCATAAATAGTGTGGCATTCTTGTGGTACACTATCTAAATCGCTATATTCATAATATGTTAAATCTTTTCCTAGCATGTCATGTAATGCAATTTCAGCATCTACACCACTTTTATCTTTCACTCCATCTAAATATTTATTCATCTGATTTTTTATTTCCGATATTTTATTTTCTAAATCATTATGACCAGATACAGTATACTTTAAAGCAAGTTCTGTATAATCGTTAAATAATGTATGTTTTGTTGAAACTGTGTATTCGTTTTCAACATAAAAGACTTCTGGGTGATCTAAGAAAAACGCCTCCATACTCTTTTCAACATCTTTCATAGTTGTATCATTATCTATTATGTTATAATCTTGTAACACAAAGCTAGTTTTTAATTTTTTTATACCATTTGCTATTGATGTATATATTTTTTTATTTTCTTCATTTAATTTTGAATAAAAGTAAGTATTATTTGAAATTCCCAATTCATTTATAACGAAGTTTTCGTTATATTCCTCAATTTCTTCAACAAACAAACTATCATAGAATTTAACAACTTGTGTTTTTACGCTTGGTACATTTAATAAAATTAAAAATGTTACCAAACCGATTAAAAATATTATTAAAAATGTTATTCCCTTTTTCATACTCTCTCCTTGACTATAATATATATTCTATTTTATTATATTTAAGATAAAAAGACAACAAAAAAGGAGAATTTTTAACAAAACTTCTCCTTTTTTATTAGTTATTCACTTTTTACTCTTAAATACTCATTATTTCCTTCTGTTAAACCGGTTAATTTATTGTATGCATCATAAGCGTTATTAAGAGAACATATCTTTAAGTTATAAGCATAATTACTTGAGTGAAAATCCTTTATCATTATTAATAAATCAGCGCTGTTATCATTATCAAAAATAGTACCAGATACTCGAATAGTTCCGATATTTTTTAAGCTATAATGGATAAAAGTGCTTTTAAATGCTCCTGACATTTTAATAACCCTTTTGTTTGTTATACAAAAATATGAGTTCTTTGCATTCAATATGGTATAAATTAAATATATAATAACTATGATTGGTAATATATACACAACAGGTACAAGGTATGGACCTTGTTCCCATTTTTCACTAAATAAAAGAGGTCCAAAAAAGCATACAATAAACAAGGAGAAAATCCCTCCAAATAATATAGCTAAGGGCAAACCTTTCAAAATACAAGCTTTAACATTAATATTATTACACCATATTATTTCTTCATCATGACTTAATATATTTTTAAATTTATTTTCATTCATGGCAGTCACTCCTTTTTATTAGCCTACATTACTTCATCGTCTTTTAATATTGCGCTTCCAGCTAGAAGATTATCTATATCTTCCATTTGATATTTACTTAATGATTCTTTGGTATCAACTTCTATTCCAGCGTAATCAACTATTCCAGTTCCTGCAGGTATTAGTCTACCAATTATAACATTCTCTTTTAGTCCTTGTAACTTATCAACTTTGCCTTTAACAGCAGCATCTGTAAGAACTCTTGCTGTTTCTTGGAATGAAGCGGCTGATAAGAATGAGTCAGTAAGAAGTGCAACTTTAGTTATTCCTAGAAGAGTTTTTTTACCTTTAGCTAGTTTTTTACCTGCTTCAGCACATTTTTTATTCTCTCCATTAAACTCAGTCATATCAACTGTAGTACCTACAATTAAGTTAGTGTCTCCTGCATCCTCAACTAGTATTTTTCTTAACATTTGACGAGCAACTATTTCTATATGTTTATCATTGATATGAACACCTTGTGTTCTATATACTTTTTGAACTTCTTCGATTAAGTAGTTTTCTACAGCAACAGAGCCTTTAATACGAACAATATCATGTGGATCAAGTGATCCTTCTGTTATTCTATCTCCAGCTTCAATTCTGTCACCTTCGTTTACAACAAGTCTCATACCATAATCTATAACATATTTTTCTACTTCTTTTTCGTTTTTAGTTACAGTTACTTCTTTGTTATTACCATGTTCGCCAATTGAAACGACACCATCTATTTCACTTACTAAAGCAACGCCCTTTGGTTTTCTTGCTTCAAATAATTCTTCAACCCTAGGTAGACCTTGAGTTATATCAGAACCTGCAACACCACCACTGTGGATAGTTCTCATTGTAAGCTGTGTACCTGGTTCGCCTATTGATTGAGCTGCAATAATACCTATTGCTTCTCCTTTTGTTATTGGTTCTCCTGTTGCCAAGTTTTTACCATAACATTTTGCACATACGCCTCTAACAGATTCGCAAGTAAGTGCAGATCTTATTTTAACTTTTTCTATTCCCATTGATACAATTTTATCTGCTATATCTGCAGTCATGTATGTATTTCTTGCAAATACTACATTTCCTTTATCATCAAGAATATCTTCAGCTAAATATCTTCCTTCAATTCTTTCGTATAGTTTTTCAACTGGTTCTCCACTTTCCATAATAGCAGAAACCTCAAAACCATGTTCTGTACCACAATCGTCTTCCATAACAATAACATCTTGGTTAACATCAACAAGTCTACGAGTTAAATATCCAGAATCGGCTGTTCTTAACGCTGTATCAGCAAGTCCTTTTCTTGCACCGTGCGATGCAATAAAGAATTCAAGAACGTCTAGTCCTTCTTTAAAGTTAGACTTGATAGGAAGCTCTATTGTTTGCCCCATTGTATTTGCCATAAGTCCTCTCATACCAGCAAGCTGTCTTATCTGAGTTGGGTTACCTCTGGCACCTGTATATGCCATCATTTGAATTGGATTTCTTTTATTTGGGTTATTCATGATCTCTGCTTGGATTTTATCTGTAGCATCAGACCATATTTTAATTATTTCATTATATCTTTCATCATTGGATATAAGTCCACGTTTGTAGTTTTTGATTACTTTTTCAGCTTCTTGGTTTGCTTCTTCAAGAATTACTGGTTTATTTTCTGGTATTTCAATATCAGATACTGATACTGTTACTGCTGCTTGAGTAGAATATTTATATCCATTAGATTTTATATCATCAAGAACTACAGATGTTTTAGTAATTCCATGTTTAGATATACATCTATCGATTATAATTCCAAGTTCTTTTTTCTTAACTGGGAAATCTATTTCAAGTTTAAGTAAGTTTTCCTTTTTAGTTCTATCAACGAAACCTATATCTTGAGGTATATAACTGTTAAATATAAGTCTACCTGGTGTTGCATCGATTATTCCAGTTATTTTTTCTCCATCTATTTCCTTTGTAACTCTTACTTTTATAGGAGTATGCATTCCAATTACTTTTTCATCATAAGCCATCATTGCTTCATCTACATCAGAGAATACTCTTATTTTATCGCTTCCTGGTTCACCATCAAACTCTGCTGTTAAGTAATATGAACCAAGTATCATATCTTGTGATGGAACAGTTACTGGTTTACCATCTTGTAATTTTAATAAGTTATTTGAAGCAAGCATTAATATTTTTGCTTCAGCAACTGCTTCTGGTGAAAGTGGTACGTGAACTGCCATTTGGTCACCATCGAAGTCAGCGTTAAATGCTGTACAAACAAGTGGATGAAGTTTAATTGCTCTACCTTCAACAAGTACAGGCTCAAATGCTTGAATTCCAAGTCTATGAAGTGTTGGTGCACGGTTTAGCATTACTGGTCTATCTTTTATAACTTCTTCTAGTACATCCCATACTTCAACTGCTGTTCTTTCTACCATTCTTTTAGCATTTTTTATATTAAACGCTAGTCCTCTTTTTACAAGTTCTTTCATAACAAATGGTTTGAATAATTCAAGTGCCATTTCTCTTGGAAGACCACATTGATATATTTTTAAATCTGGTCCTACTACGATAACAGAACGACCTGAATAGTCAACCCTTTTACCTAGTAAGTTTTGTCTAAATCTACCTTGTTTTCCTTTTAACATATCTGATAGAGATTTTAAAGCTCTACCACCTGCACCAGTAATAGGTCTACCACGTCTACCATTATCTATTAAAGCATCTACTGCTTCTTGTAGCATTCTCTTTTCATTTCTTACAATGATATCTGGTGCTTCTAATTCAAGTAATCTTTTTAATCTGTTATTTCTATTAATAACTCTTCTATATAAATCATTTAAGTCAGAAGTTGCAAATCTTCCTCCATCAAGTTGAACCATTGGTCTTAACTCTGGAGGTATTACAGGTAATACCTCTAGAATCATCCATTCAGGTCTGTTTCCTGATTCGATAAATGCATCAACAGTTTCAAGTCTCTTTAAAAGCTTAGCTCTTTTGGCTCCTGTTGCTTTTTGTAAATCTTTCATTAAACTTTTTTGTAGTTTTATAAGGTCAACTTTAGCAAGTAATTCTCTTACTGCTTCAGCTCCCATTCCAACTCTTATACTTCCTGGTCCATATTTTTCAATTGCTTCTCTATACTCTTTTTCATTTAAAATATCACATTCTTTAAGTGCAGTATCTTTAGCATCTAAAACAATGTATGATGCAAAGTACAACACTTTTTCTAATGCTTTTGGTGAAATATCAAGTATAAGTCCCATTCTTCCAGGAATTCCTTTAAAGAACCATATATGAGATACAGGGCATGCAAGTTCAATATGTCCTAATCTTTCACGTCTTACTTTTTTCTTTGTAACTTCAACTCCACATCTATCACATATTATTCCTTTATATCTAACTTTTTTGTACTTTCCACAATAACATTCCCAATCTTTGGTAGGTCCAAAAATCTTTTCGCAGAAAAGTCCATCTCTTTCTGGTTTTAATGTTCTATAGTTAATAGTTTCAGGTTTTTTTACTTCTCCTTTTGACCATTCTCTAATCTTTTCTGGAGATGCAAGTCCAATACTTAATCTATCAAACTTTTCTAAATCTTGCATTTTATTATTTCCCCCTTATACTTATTCTTCACTATCAATTGTTTCATCAAATTCGTTATCTAATAAATCATCTTGGTCATCTTCGATGCTATCACCATTTTCATCTTCAAGTGACATTCCAACAAAATCATTTTCTGTTACAGTCATGTCTACGTCGTCATCTAAATTAGGTTCTACTCCATCTGTATCATCTTCAATAGATTCTCTTAATTCTAGTTTTTCATCTTCACGATACATTTTAAGATCCAATCCCAAACTTTGTAATTCTTTTGTAAGTACTCTAAATGATTCAGGTATTCCTGGTGTTGGTATACTTTCACCTTTAACAATAGCTTCATATGTTTTAAGTCTTCCAACTGTATCATCTGATTTTACAGTAAGCATTTCTTGTAATGTATAAGATGCACCATATGCTTCAAGAGCCCAAACTTCCATTTCACCAAATCTTTGTCCACCAAATTGTGCTTTACCACCAAGAGGTTGTTGAGTAACCAAAGAGTAAGGTCCAATAGAACGAGCATGTATTTTATCTTCAACCATATGATATAGTTTAAGCATATACATATATCCAACTGTAACTTCTGCATCAAGTAATTCACCTGTTCTACCATCGTGAATTGGGAATTTACCAGTAGGATTTAATCCTTTGCTTTCAAATAAAGCTTTAATATCTGACTCTTTTGCTCCATCAAATACTGGAGTTGATATCTTCCATCCAAGTTGTTTTGCAATATATCCAAGATGTACTTCTAATACTTGACCAACGTTCATACGTGAAGGTATACCTAGTGGGTTAAGTACGATTTGAAGTGGTGTACCATCTGGTAGGTATGGCATATCTTCTCTTGGTAATATACGAGAAATAACACCTTTATTACCATGACGTCCAGAAATCTTATCACCAACAGAGATTTTTCTTTTTTGAGCTATGTATATTCTTACAACTTTGTTTACACCAGCTGCAAGTTCATCTGAAGTTTCTCTTGTGTAAATTTTAACATCTACAACAGTACCAGCTTCACCATGTGGAACTCTTAAAGAAGTATCTCTTACCTCTCTAGATTTTTCACCAAAGATAGCTCTTAATAATTTTTCTTCTGCTGTAAGTTCAGTTTCTCCTTTTGGAGTAACTTTACCAACTAAGATATCTCCTGGTCTTACTTCAGCGCCTATACGAATTATACCATTTTCATCTAGGTCTTTAAGTGCATCATCACCAACATTTGGTACTTCTCTTGTTATTTCTTCAGGTCCAAGTTTTGTATCTCTTGATTCGCAATCATAATCTTCTATATGAATTGTAGTAAGTACATCATCTCTTACTAAATCTTCTGAAATAAGGATCGCATCTTCGTAGTTATAACCTTCCCAAGTCATGAAACCTACAAGAATATTTTTACCAAGTGCAAGTTCTCCTTTATCTGTTGATGGTCCATCAGCTATTACATCACCTTTTTTAACCTTTTCACCTTTTAAAACTATTGGTTTTTGGTTAATACAAGTTCCTTGGTTAGATCTTTGATATTTGATTAGATGATATTCATCTTTTCCTTTTTTAGTATCAATTATAATTTTGTTTGCACTAACGTATGATACTACACCATCATTCTTAGCTAAGATAACTATACCAGAATCAACTGCTGCTTTGTATTCTATACCAGTTCCAACAATTGGACTATCTGTTTTTAATAGAGGTACTGCTTGACGTTGCATGTTTGATCCCATAAGAGCACGTTTAGCATCATCATTTTCAAGGAATGGTATCATTGCTGTTGCAACAGATACAAGTTGTCTTGGAGATACATCCATTAAGTCAACTTTTTCTCTTTCTATTTCAACGATCTCATCTTGATGTCTAATTTTTACTCTTTTATTTACAAATTTATTATCTTTATCTAGAGGTTCATTTGCTTGAGCAACAATATATTTATCTTCTTCATCTGCTGTTATATAAACAACTTCATCAGTTACAACACCTGTTTCTTTATTAATAACTCTATATGGTGTTTCGATAAAGCCATATCTATTTATTTTAGCAAATGTTGAAAGTGAAGATATAAGTCCAATGTTTGGTCCTTCAGGAGATTCTATTGGACAAAGTCTTCCGTAATGTGTATGATGAACATCACGAACTTCAAATCCTGCTCTTTCACGTGTTAAACCACCAGGTCCTAATGCTGATATTCTTCTTTTATGTGTAAGTTCAGCAAGTGGGTTAATTTGATCCATAAATTGAGAAAGCTGTGAACTACCAAAGAATTCTCTTAATGCACCAACTACTGGTTTTATATTAATTAAAGTTTGTGGAGTTGCAACATCTAAATCTTGTGTAGCCATTCTTTCACGAACTACTCTTTCTAAACGTGCAAGACCTATTCTAAATTGGTTTTGTAACAATTCACCAACACATCTAACACGTCTATTTCCTAAATGGTCAATATCGTCAGTTTCACCTAAACCAAATCTAAAGTTTACAAAATAGTTAATTGAAGCCATTATATCATCTAATGTAGCACATTTCTTAACTAATTTTTCTCTATTTAATTTTATTTTCTTTCTTAATTCTTTTTCTTCTACATCATCACCTAAAGAATCTAATAATTCTTTTAACGCAGGGAAATATACTTCTTCTTTTATAACATCTTTATCGATATCAATTCCTAAATATTTAGAAATATCTACAGTATTGTTACCAATAATTTTTACTTTTTTACCATCGATGTCAATATATACAACATTTATACCACTATTTTTGATTTCATATGCTTTTTCTTTAGTGATTTTTTCACCAGCATTTACTAAAATTTCACCTGTTTCAGTATTTACAACATCTTCAGCAGCAATATGTCCTATTGTTCTTTCAGCAATACTTAATTTTTTATTGTATTTGTATCTACCTACTCTAGCTAAGTCATATCTTCTTGGTTCAAATAAAAGTCCAAAAAGTAAACTTTTTGCAGCATCTACGTGTAATGGTTCACCAGGTCTAATTTTTTTGTAAATTTCAAGTAATGCATCATCTTGAGTTTTAGCAGTATCTTTATACATAACACTGTTAATTAGATCATCTTCAAATAAACTCATTATTTGATCATCAGTTTCAACACCTAAAGCTCTGATTAAAGTTGTTAGAGGAACTTTTCTAGTTCTATCAACTCTTGCATATAACATATCTTGAGCATCTGATTCATACTCAAGCCAAGTTCCACGAATTGGCATAACTGTAGCATTATATAATAATTTACCAGTTTTGTCCCTTTCAGAAGCATAGTAAACCCCTGGAGAACGAACAAGTTGTGAAATTATAACTCTTTCAGCTCCATTTATTAAGAATGTACCATTATCAGTCATTACAGGTAAATCACCTAAGAAAATTTCTTGTTCTTTTATTTCACCTGTTTCACGATTGATAAGACGAACTTGAACTTGTAATCTAGAAGAATAACTTGTGTTTCTTTCTTTAGCTTCTTCAATTGTATATTTTGTTTCTTCTTCTAAATGGTAATCTACAAATTCTAAAAATAGATTACCTGAAAAGTCAGTTATTGGAGATGCATCTGCTAATACATCCTTTAATCCTGATTTTAAGAACCATTCATATGATTGTTTTTGAATATCAATCAAATCAGGCATATCAATTACTTCTTTGATATGTGAGAAACTCATTCTTTTTGCTTTTCCATTTTTAATTTCATGAATCATTTTTATACCCCCAAATAAACAAACTTAAAAAGACAACAAAAAGCCAAACTAGTTTACATAAACTAATTTGCTTTTATATTTCTATTAACTTTTAACTAAAAATAAACTCGAATTTTTTCAACTATTTCAACCATCCTTTAATATCATAGTTTACATAGTAATACCTCTTAAGAAACAATGTTTTAAATATTATACCATATGTTTTTTGTTTCGTCAATACACAAAGTTTATTTTTTTTAAATTTTTATACCAAATTATTAATATTAAATTTAAAGGGATAAACTCTCAATTATAAAGTTAAGTAAATTTTCGTCATTTTCTTTTTCTAAAAAAATGTATTCACTTGCCTTTTCGCTAATTGCGCCTAAAGGATATCCTTTATTATAATCTTTTATAACATTACTATGAAATATCCTTTCTGCTGGAAACGCCATGCATCGTATATCTTCTTCGTTTAACGCTATAGCCATACATTTATTAAATCTTCCTCTTAGAATTCCGTTTTCACCATATTTTTTTACCATAGAAATATAGTGTTCTATTACTTCTTCATCAGTAGCTCTTTTTTCTCCTTCTATTCTTCTTACATGAGTACCTGGTTGAAGATTTTCTGGTACGTTATCAAGTTCTAAGCCATCATCTATTGCTATAGTAGGAATTTTAGCTATTTTGTAATATTCTCTTGCCTTCATAATAGCATTTTCTTTCGAATTATTTCCTGTTTCTTCTACATCCACCTCAATATTTAAATCATCTAAACCAACTATTTCTAAATTACATTTTTTTAATTTTTCATTATACATTTTCTTTTTAGCTTCATTATGAGTAGCAAACAAAACTTTCATTTTTCTTTCCCTCCATTTTTTTCATATATTACCACATTTTTGTTATTATTTCAACTTATCTTGTGTCATTTTTACCTTGAAATAATAATATATTTGTGGTAACATATATATTGTTTAAGAGGTGAATTAATTTGTCTACAAAATTATACATTAATAAAGAAAATTTACTAAATAATATAAATTATATAAAATCAAAACTATCTAAAGAAACTAAAATAATAGCAATGGTAAAAGCAAATGCCTATGGTGCACGGCATGAATATAATAGCAAATTTTTTAGAAAAAAATGGAATATCAAATTTTGGAGTGGCCTTAGTATCTGAAGGTGTTAACTTAAGAAAATCTGGAATTAAATCTGACATTTTAGTTACTTCACAATTTTTAAGATGTGACTTTAAAGATATAATCGAAAACAATCTTACTTTATCTGCTTCAAATGTTAAAATGCTAGAAGAACTTAATGATTATGCTAAAGAACATAATACTACTGTAAAAGTGCATATAAAAATAGATAGTGGAATGGGAAGATTGGGCTTTGATGAAACAAATATTTATCCTGCTATAAAACATATAAATGAAGACCTAAATAATATACTTATTGATGGAATTTACACTCATCTTTCTTCAGCTGACACAAATGAAGAGTATACTGTGTTTCAACTAAATAGATTTGATAAAATAGTTAAGGAACTAATAAGTTTAGGCTTTAAATTTAATGCCATACATGCTTTAAACAGTGCGGGAATTTTGAAATATTCAAAATTTCAGTATACACATGTTAGAACTGGTATACTAATGTATGGATACATGCCAGATACATCTATCAAAGTGACAGAAATAAAGCCATGTTTAACATTAAAAGCTCCAATTCTTAGAATTCATAATATAGAAAAAGATTCTAAAATAAGTTACGGAGGAACATATACTGCTACTTCTGGTAAAAAAATTGCAACAATTGCAATTGGTTATGCAGATGGACTTTCACGAACTTGCTCTAATAAATATCATGTATATGTTGGTAAAAATAAATGTAAAATTGTTGGAAATATATGCATGGATATGTGTATGATAGATATAACTAATGTTGAGCAAGACTTAAATATTGGAGAGGAGGTAACTATATTTAAATCTGAAGAGGATATAGATGAAATAGCCAAAATAAATAATACAATAAATTATGAAATAATCTCTAGATTAAATGAAAGAATTGAACGAATATTAATTTAAAAACAATATATAAAAGAGTAACGATATTTAAAAATAAAAGATCGTTACTCTTTTTTAATTATATATTCCCTTGCTTTAATCTTTCAGCTCTATCTGCTGCAATTAAAGAATCTATCATTTCATCAATATTTCCATTTAAAAAGCTTTCTAATTGATAAATAGTATAGTTTATTCTATGATCTGTTACTCTACTTTGTGGATAGTTATATGTTCTAATCTTTTCACTTCTATCACCGCTACCAACTTGTAGTTTTCTAGTTTCAGCAAGTTCTGAATCTTGTTTTTGTTGTTCCATTTCATAAAGTTTTGATCTTAGCATTTTCATGGCAGCTTCTTTGTTCTGAAGTTGTGATCTTTCATTTTGACAAGATACTACTATTCCTGTAGGAATATGTGTTATTCTTATTGCTGAAGATGTTTTGTTAACATGTTGTCCACCAGCACCACTTGCTCTATATGTGTCAATTCTTAAATCATTAGGATTAATTTCAACTTCTACATCTTCTACTTCTGGAAGAACTGCTACAGTTACAGTTGATGTATGTATTCTACCACTTGCTTCTGTTTCAGGAACACGTTGAACCCTGTGTACGCCACTTTCAAATTTAAGTCTACTATACGCACCTTTTCCTTTTATCATAAAAGATACTTCTTTTACTCCACCAATTCCAGTTTCGTTTATATCAATTACTTCAATTTGCCATCTTTTAAGCTCAGCGTACATAGTATACATTCTGTATAGATTATATGCAAAAAGTGCAGCCTCTTCACCGCCAGCGCCTCCACGAATTTCAATGATAACGTTATTGTCATCATTTACATCTTTTGGTAATAATAATATTTTTAATTCTTCCTCTAATTCTGGTAATTTCTCTTTATTAGAATAAAATTCTTCTTCTGCCATTTCTTTCATATCAGGATCATCCATTAACTCTTTTGCATCATCCATAGCTTGCTTTACAGATTTATATTCTAAATATTTGTCCACAACATCTTTTAAAGCAGATTGTTCTTTCATATACTTTCTCCATGTATTTTGATCTGCTATTACTTCAGGATCAGATATTTTTTCTGTCAAATCATTATATTTATTTAATAATTCTTCTAACTTATCAAACATTTTCTATTCTCCTTAAATTTTCAACTTTAACATTAATATTTTACCATACTTTTTCCACACTTTCAACAATTTGCTGTACATAATTTTATAATATACGCTTTTTTAAAATCATTTAAACAGTAACAAAGAAAATTAATGTTTCAATTATTAAAATTTTCAATAAAAAACAAATATCTTTGGAGTAATATATGTGAACTAATAAAATTATATGCTCTTTAATTCAGTTTACTTATATTATATTTTCGTACATACAACTATTTCTAAAGCCATATTTTTATATCCTAATGATTTAGCGAGAGATACAGACGCCTCATTTTTTACATTTACAAAATATATTGGTAGTAGTTTTTTTTCCAATATTGAATTTGTAAGAGCAGCTACCACCATCTTACCATACCCTTTTCTTTTATTTTCTTTATTAGTACTTACAACAATATTTGCACCTTTATTATAAATATCAGAAGTAAATGCTATTGATGCAATTTTGTTATCATTTTGAACAATATATATCATTTCACTATTTATAATATATTTAAGTTCTTCCCATTTTTTCTCTTTAAAACATATATCATTTGCTTTATTTCCTGAATTCATAAAATATTGTTTTGTATAATCATTTAAAAGTAAAGCCTCATCATTTTTTATTTTTATTTTTATATCTTTATACATTCTGTACATTTCTTTTACTTCAAAATTATCTAATATATTTGAAAATATCCTTTGAAATATAGAAATGATTTCATTGTTATTAATAAGTGTAAAGTCAATATCTTTTATAGTGTTTAATATAATATCATAATACTTATTAGAAACAGATAAATAAGTTTCTCCATTATAATTTGTTAAAATTACTGGATAAAAAAATTCCCTATTTAATCCTATATCTCTATTATTGGTTCCGAACATACCATATGTTATTTACTTTAATTGCATTTTCCATATCTAAGAATGCATAATAATATTCATTAAATTTACTATTCATAAATTAACTCCTCATAACTGTAATATATCATAAAGTGAGAGGATAATCAATACATCAATCAGTATATTAATTATCCTCTCTTGAGTTATAAACTAGCCAGTCCAGCCTTCGCTTCCACCTTCACAGGTAACAATCTTTGCAGTTTCTGCAAGTTTTGCTAATTGCTCGGCGGTCAAGCCAAAGTCCAATGTAATTACATTGTTCTTCATACTATCTTCTCCTTTCCATAATTATTCCAGATATCTATTAAAAATAACAATAGCTGGCCTCGTTCAAATGTCGAAAGACTACATATTAAATTTATTGTGCTATCAAAAATCAATTGATTTTGAGAACATTCTTTTGGTATATTTTTATGTTCTTGAAAACCTAATGCATAAGCATGATGATAACAAACACCACCACACAAAAAAACATAGGGACATTCTTTACAATTGGAATTTCTTTCTATTGCACTCTCTCCTAAACTTGCTTGAAACTTTTCCATATTGTTCAAAAGTATATTTGGTTCTTCTACCGTTCCCATACAAAATAACTTATTTCCAATAAATCTAGGACATCTGTAATATTTACCATCTGCAGATAAAGTTATATACGATATACCCGCATTACAATGTGATTTACATCTTTGATGTAAAACTATTGAAACTAATGCAGTTGTTATATTTGTAATATCATAATAATTCCCTGATTTAATATCAAAAATATACTTTTTTATTAACTGTTTAAAAGAACATTCAAACTTATAATAGTCAGCCTCAGAAATATTGTAATCTAGAGCAAAAGTAATTCTTTTTATTCCCAAATCAACAATACTAGCAACTGCTCTATAAATGTCCACATTGTGATTTGCTATAGTAATTCTAGCATTAATTTTTGATTTGTTCTTAAACATATTTAAAGAATTTACAACCACATTATACGAACCATTTCCATTAATATATTTCCTAAAGGTGTTATGCTGTGTTTCATCACCATCTATACTAATGGTAATATTAAAATTATTAGTTTCCAAAAACTCAGCAATCTCTGGCGTGATAATAGTTCCATTTGTAGTAATCATATACTTGCAAATCAAATCACTTGCTATATTGGCCATATATTCTACCACTTTTTTTATAAGCTCAAAACTTAATAAAGGTTCACCACCAAAGAATGCAATTGTAATTTCTTTGCCATTATTATTTCTTACACATTTAATTAAATTATCAAGTGCCTCTTTAGCGTTATCAAAATTCATTTGTTCATTAGGTTTATCATACTTTCCCTTATTTGCGAAGCAGTATTTACAATTCAGATTGCAACTATTGTTAAGTACTAAGCAAATTGTTTTTAAATAATTAGCTCTATGGTAATTTATATCTAAATGCACTTTAGGTATATATTCATCCACACTGTTTTCATTTGCCAGCTCAACTAATTCAACATTATCTCCATCAAATAAATATGTCCTTCCTTCCAAATTAAAAATTTTATACCGAGTATTCATAAAAATTCTCCTTTCACATTAGTTATTAGATTACAATATTACTATATAGTATTATATCATACTTTACAAAATATGTGAAATGAATTAATATATTTTTTATTAAGAAAAAACACATAATAACAGTGAAGACATCTTTTGTTTATTTTATAAAAGAATAAGATGTCCTGACTTCTTTAGAATTTATTTAGATATCATTCAAATTTTACAATTAATATTATTACTTTATCAATTTTTATTTTATATGTGAAAAATAAAAAGATGGTTTTTTGGACCATCTTAAACATCTCTATCTTCATTTATAATATTAAGCTGAGCTTGAAGCATAGAACTTACTCTAATTTTATATATTTGCATTTGCTTTCTTTTCTCTTCAAGTTCTCCTTCTGCTTTTATAATTTGCTGTTTTAGATTTTCAAGTTCATTTCTTGATTCTAATTCTGCTTCTTTTCTCATGTTTTCAGCTTCACGCATTGCTACTTCTTTTATATTATCAGCTTGAGACTGAGCATTTTCTATAGTTTTATTAATTCCTTCTTCCATAGATTTATAATATTTTACAGACTCTTGCATATTGTTTACTCTGTCTTTTAATTCAGCATTTTCTTTATACAATACTTCATAATCGTCCATAACTTTCACTAAAAAATCTTCTACATCATTAATGTCATACCCACCAAGTTTTGTTTTTTTGAATGTTTTGTTATCAATATCAAGTGGTGTTAACACATATATCCCCCCTTAAAAAATATGCAGGTAACTTCTAAAGCCCTGCATAATATTCGTTTTTACTTAAGCCATGAAAAAGATGCTTTTTGTTTATTATACTGGCTTCTTTCTACATCGTTTTGTACTTCAACATTTTTTGGTGCCATAAGATAAATAAGATTAGAAACTTTTTGAATAGAACCTTCTATCATAAAAGCTGCTCCACTTAAGAAATCTAAGACTCTTCTTGCATCTTCTTTACCTACATTTTCAAGATTTACAATTACTGATTTTTTATTCTTTAAATATGCACCTAATTCTTCAACATCTTCATAACAAGTAGGTTGAGTAATAACCATTTTTGATGATGAAACTGAAGTATTCATTGGAATTACTTTAGTTTGGATATTTCTTGCTCCATATGGGCTTTCTCTTTCAATATCAGAAAAAGATTTTCTTGACCTTGATCTAGTAGGCCTTACATATTCCTCTTCTTCTACTTCGTCTTCCATAACATTTTCAATATCTATATTTTCATCTTCGATTCCATAATCTTCATCTTTATTACCTATTCCCATCATGTCCATAAACTTGTTTATTATTGCTGCACTCATATATACTCCCCCTAAGATATATTTATATATTCATTATCTAATAAATTTAAAAATATGTCAATACTTTTTAAAAAATATTATATAATTTTCACCTTTTTTATACATATCTAAAAGATATTCCTGGATAGTATTTTAATGGATCTGTTATTTTTCCATTTATACGAACCTCTAAATGTAAATGTGGTCCGGTAGAATTTCCTGTACTTCCTACGTAACCAATTACTTGACCCTTAGCTACAGTTTGTCCTTTAGAAACTGCTAGTGAACTGCAGTGACCATACAATGAAATATATGTATTTCCATCAGCTGAATTTTTACCATGATTTATCATAACATAGTTTCCATATCCCACATTACTATATGTAGCTACAGATACTGTACCTGATTCTATAGCCATAATAGGTTTACCAAATATTCCAGATCCTGCAATATCAGCACCAGTATGAGCACTACCTGCTGGGTTTACAAGATTATACACCTGGCCAAATCTTGTTGTAATAGTTGTATAACCCGAAACAGGCCATACATAATTACCACCTGTAAAAGATGTTGAATTCCCATTATTTCTTGATTCAGCCAATACTCTAGCCACTTCTTCTTCGATTTTTTTCTGAGCTGCTTCCCTCTTTTTTACAAGCTCTGCAGAGTTTGCTTTCAAAGCACTTTGTGAATTTTCCAACGCTTTTTCTTTATTCTGCTTTGCAGTGATAGCTGCATTTAGTGCATCAGTTGATTTTTGAGTATCATACTTTAATTGATCAAGTTGCAATTTCTGCACTTCAATATCTTTCTTTATATAATCTATATATTCTTTTTGGCTCTTCATATTTCCAACTAAAGATTTATCATACTCAAGAATACTTGTATACACATTCATTCTTGAGAAGAAATCTGAAATTCCTTGCGAAGCAAAAAGAATATCCCAAAATGAAGGTATTCCATTTTCATAGATTGCTCTTAATCTCATAGCATATGTATCTTCTGCTGCGTTATAACTTTGAGCAGAGTTTTGAAGAGCAGCTTCATTTTCTTCTATTTTTTTATTAACTTCACTTTGTTTTTCTTCTAGTTCCATAAGCTCTCTTTGATACTTATCCATTTGGCTATCTAATTCTGTTATTTCATACCTATACTGTGCAATTTCTTTTTCAATACCTGAAAGTTTAGAAGCATTTTCTTTTTCTTGCTTTTTTATACTTTCATATTCTGATTGATACTCTGAAATTTTATTTGCAGCAAGTGCTGTACTTCCGCAAATAATACTTACAAGCGCTAAAGATGCTACTGTACTTTTTACAATTTTTTTGTTATTCATACAATCTTCCTCCTTATGCTTTTAAGTACCTTTTAATAGAAATAGCACTACCAAATATTCCTATAAATAAACCTAAAACAAGATATACTATTAATACTTGATACCATAAAGTTGTATATGGTAAAAATCCAAATACTCCCATTGATGAACCTACTTTTGGTATTCTTGCATATAGTACAACATAAGCGATAGAAATAACGATAAATGACAATATAGCTGAAACAATTCCCATTATTGCACCTTCAACAACAAAAGGTGTACGTATGAATTTGTTTGTTGCTCCTATATATCTCATTATAAATATTTCACGTTTATTTGAATATACTGCAAGCTTTATAGTATTTGATATTATAAATATGCTTACTACAAGAAGTACCGCTCCAACACCAAGTAAGAAAATATTTGCTATTTTAGAAAGTGAAATTACTGCTTGAATTGTTGATTCGTTATATTTTACTTTGTATATTCCATCAACTTTCTCAACAGCTGTTTTTACTGCTTCACTTTGATTAATATTTTCAAATTTTACTACAAATGATGCAGGAAATATATTTACTTTATCAAGTCCCTCTAGGAAATACTCCTGATCCTTAAAAGTTGCTTTAGCATCTTCATATGCCATATCTTTATCAATATACTTTACTTCTTTTACTCCATCAATTTGTTTTAATTCGTCTTGCATATAATCTATTTCATCTTCTGTTTTAGTATCTTCAATAAATGCCTGAAGTCCTTGTTCTACTCTTACCGTTTCAACATTTTTATTTACGTTTTGAAATAGAATAATAAAAATTCCAAGTACCAACATTGTTGCACATATTATTAACATTGTTGAAAATGTCTTAGAACCATGTTTTCTTAAATTATCATAACCCTCTTTAATCAAATATGTTTTTGTTGTCATCTTTAGTATCCTCCCCTTTGTTCGTCTTTAACTATCTTGCCATGATCTAAAGCGATTACTCTTTTGTTTAGGTCATTAACTATATCTCTTGCATGTGTAACGACAAGTATAGTTGTTCCCCTTGCATTGATATCTAGTAATGTTTTAAATATATCATTTGCTGTATTCGGATCTAGGTTACCTGTTGGTTCATCTGCAATTATAATTGGTGGCTTAGTAGCCAAAGCACGAGCTAATGCTACTCTTTGTTGCTCTCCACCAGACAATTGATTTGGGTAAAATTCCTCTTTACCTGTAAGCCCAACCATCTCCAACACATTTTTAACTTGTGTCCTTATTTCTCTTTCCGAACATTCAATTACTCTTAATGCAAATGAAATATTATCATATACATTTCTATCATAAAGAAGCCTAAAGTCTTGGAAAACAAATCCTATTTTTCTTCTTAAAAATGGTATATCTTTTGGCTTTAATTTTCCTATATCTCTTCCATCAATAAGTATTTTTCCTGATGTTGGTTCTTCTTCTTTAATCATTAGTTTTAAAAAGGTTGATTTTCCAGAACCTGATGGTCCAACTAAAAACGCAAATTCGCCCTTGCCAATATTTAAACAAACATTATCAAGAGCTACTACGCCATGGTTATATTCTTTTTTTACATTAACAAATTCTATCATTTGTATTTTTCCTTTCATATATTTCTCTTATAATATATAGAAATAATATCACAAATAACAACTTTTGTCTACATATTTTTATATATTTTGCATTTCTTTTAACACTTTCTTTATTATATCTTCTACGCTATCTTCTTCTATATTAAGTTTATCTATTACTTCTTTAATGTTTTTATCTCTATATCCAAGTACTTGAAGGGCTGCTGATGCTTCTTCTATATTAGGATTTGCTTTTTTCAGAGTTTTATTAGATTTTTTAGAAGAATCAATATCTTCTTTAAGTATTTTATCTTTTAATTCAAATATAATTTTTTGTGCCATTTTTGGACCAATTCCAGGAACTGCTTTTAAAGTAGCAATATCATCAGTAGCAATAGCAATGCACATATCACTTTTATCTATATTCGCTATAATATTTAAAGCAACCTTAGCTCCAACTCCACTAACAGTTATTAATTTTTTAAAAAATTCTAAAGTTTCTAAATCTAAGAAACCAAAAAGTTTCATATCATCTTCTCTTACTTGTAAATATGTATATACTTTCACATCTTCTTTTATTTCTTCTATTTTTAAAAGTTCATTTTCTGGCATATATATTTCATAGCCAATATTATTTACTCCTATTATAACTCTATCGTTAAATATGTTCTCTACTTTTCCATTAAAATATGCGTACATTTTTTACACCTCTTTACCTTTGTATTTTACACAAAAATTGAAAAAATGTCAATTCATATATAATTGTTTTACTTTTATTACTGCTTATCTACTCTTACCGTGTCTACTACTTTTTCAAGATCTGTATAATCTCCTGTAAGTAATATATCTAACAGTTCATCTTCCTCTTCTTCTGTTAGATTTTTCATATTTACTAATATTTCCACCCTTTTTTCATCATCTTTAGTTTTCTTGCAAAACAAATTATATGAGGAATAATTGCTATAATTAAATATTTCTATAAATGTTATAGAAGTAAAAATTATTCCCATAATTGCTAATAAATATATTAATGTTTCTATTAAACTTGCCATATAAATCACCTATTTTAGTATATGAATTAAAATTTACTTGTGTTAATAAAGAAAAAACTGAAGAAATAATAATCTCCTCAGTTCTTTAACATATATTACTAACATCTTGAAAGTCTGTAATGATTAAAAGATTCTTCAACAGACATACATTTCTTTTCTAATTTCTTGAAAAATTTCATTCCTTTTTTAGAAAAATATAACGTACCTCCCTGTTCAAAAATAATCCCATAACTTTTTAAAATTTCTTTTGTGTTATCATAACTTGTATCTTTTTTTCCATTTGGAAGTTTAAACTTAAAACTTGTTGGAAAATCAAGTGAATATTTAGGATTACATTGGAAATATCCAATAAGTTCTACAAAAGCTCCATAATCTTCATCATCAATTTCTTTAAAGTTTAAAAGTGCTATTTCCAAATACCGCATATCAAAATTGCATACTAACATAATAATCTCTCCTTTATATAACGTCCTTTGTAAGTTCAAATACATTTTTACTTTCATCTTTCCAAAACTCATATGCACTTGCATGTATATCACGATAATATATATGGTATAAAAGTTCATACCAGTCAGTTACTCGAGTTATCCTTTTATTTCTTAACACTTCAAATGGTATATCCTTGTTATGATGTCTTGTAAACAGGATTTTCCTGTTTGTTACTTCTCCCTGCAAATTTGAAAGTAAGTCATCAACCTGGAAATCTACACCTTTAAAATTGTTTTTAGAAGTAGTAAAAATATATTTGTGTGGATCTATATATGGAAATGTTCTATATAAAAAGTCATATTTTCTTTTAAAGAAAATACCAGATTTCTCCTCCAAACCTTTTACAATGCATGAAGAACATAAATATACATCCATACACCGGTTTAATATAGGCATAATTTCTTTTACGCCTTGCATTAATCTACAATTTTTATATAAATCGTATGAAACAAGAAATTTACGATATTCTTTTAACTCATTACTATTAAAAACTTCTTCATCAAAAAAATAAGTTGTAAATTCATCTTCAGTATAATTTGTGCCTTTAAATTTATTTATCGCATCTAAAAAGGCTCCATCAACTATTACGTCATCTACATCAATCAAGATTTTTGATTTTTTATTATTCATATTATTACCTCCATTAATTAACTTTAGTTTATATATTTTATACAGTAATATTATACAATTTTTGCTTTGTTATGTCAAGAAAAATATTGCTTTTCCTTTGCTTGATTATAACTTTGTAAAATGAAAGCCGGCAATTACACCGGCTTTATCTATTATTATTTATTAAATATTTAAGTTTTACTGTTATAAATTAATCAACAAATATTTCTTCAAAATATTCTTTTATATTATCTGCAGTATCTAGAATTCTCTTAATTATCTTTTTATTCTTCTTCACGTTTTCTTTAACATATTCAAATGCTGGTTTAATACCATCAATACCTTCTCCAAATTTCTTTTGAAGCCAAATATAATTTGGATATATCCATATATGAAAATGACTAGATTTTTCCTCCTGTATTAATGTAACATTCTGAACAATGTTTAAATCTTTTAACGCTTTTTCAGAATAATAGAGAATTTCAGATATTTCTTCTCTTTCTTCTTTAGTACATTCTGAAAATGATCTAACATGTCTTTTAGTACTTAAGATTAGAAAACCAGGGAGTGGAATCTCAGGATCTATAGCAAGTATAACATGTATACCCTTATAAATTATTCCAGCTGGAATTTCTAAGTCTCCATTTGCTATACCACATCCCATACACTCAAAATTTAAGTCTTTTCCTAAGAAATCTTTTACTGTTTTTGTTTTATTGCTCATATTACTACCTCCATTATTTAATTTTGGTTATATATCATCATACATAGATATTATACTATTTTAAAATGATTATGTCAACACATTGCTGATTTATCAAATATTTGTTACATCTTTTTGTGTTTGTACAATTCTTTTTAAACTATTTAATAGAACTAATCCATATCCAATTTCAATATATTTAATAAGATATCTAGCAATTTTGTTATCTGCATATAAACATATTACTTTTATTTTATTATTTGCTTTCTCCTTAAGCAATAAAAGATATAAATACAGTTTTTTCCTTATTTATATCTTTTATACTTAAATGTATTATCTTATTTTATTTCTGCAATTAATCTATTACCTATCTCATCTAAATGATTGTATAAATATCTACATAGTTTTGTTCTAAATAATGCAAATTCTAGTAAAGTTTTCTTTGTATAATCATCATTAAATTGTTTATACCCAAATACACTTGCTATTAACTGTATCAAATAAAGGTGTGCTGCATATTTCAAATCATAATTATTCAATTTTATATACTTCGTAAATTCTTTAAAATAATCCACAAGAGTGTCTATATTTAATTCTCCATCAACTACTTCTTTATCAACATAGCTATATGATCTTATTATTTCCCAAACAATAGGCATTATTTTAGCAGTTTCAAAATCTATTACAGTTGTTTCATTCTCATCATTATAAATGAGTTGTTGTACACTGTAATCTCCATGTGTATTTTTTATTGTCATTTTATCAATAATGTTAAAATCAAAAATTTCTAATAATTCTTCTGCAACATTAATTTTAAATTCTAAATCATCGTAAAATTGTTCTTTATATGGATTATCTTCATTTAACTTAGATTGTAAAACTTTCATTTTTGCAATTCCACTTTCTATTGACTCTTTTGAAAAGCTCTTCTTATATATTCCATCTTCTTTTAATCCTTCGTAGTCTTCAAACGCTTTTGTCATCTTTCCTAAAATTGTTGCACTTTCAATAGTCTTCTTATAATCTCCAGTATTATTTTCCATTGTATATCCATCAATAAATTTTTGTAATACTAAAACTCTTTCATTATATATATAATAAAATTCTCCTTTTTTGGTCTTTATATATTCTGGAACTTTTAATTCTTTTTCTCTTAAATAATTTATAATATCATTTTCTTTTATTACAGATTCCTTACCTCTACATTCACTAAATCTTTTTAAAATATATTTATTTTCTCTTGAGGTTATTTTAAATATATCTGCTGTTCCTCTATTTATTTCATTTATTGAATCTACTTGAATTCCATACTCTTCTTTTAATATTTGTTTTATTTCATTATCTAAAATTTTTGCATTACTCATTATCTTTAAACCTCCATATCGCTTTCTATCATATATATTATTTTAATTATTCCTGTTGGGATTCCTAAGTCTCCATTTGCTATACCACATCCCATACACTCAAAATTTAAGTCTTTTCCTAAGAAATCTTTTACTGCTTTTGTTTTATTGCTCATACTACTACATCCATTATTTAATATTGGTTATGTATTATCATACATAGATATTATACTATTTTAAAATGATTATGTCAACATATTGCTAATTTATCAATTTGCAGTCTTACACCTACAATAACAAATAAAGGTCCGTAAAATTTACCAACCTTTATTCATTATTTTTTAATATTTTACAAAATAATTCCACCTATTTAATAAAATTTATATTATATTTTTTATTACATCCTATATTATTAATAGCGATAGAAATATACATTTTTGTTAAGTATTACATAATAAATAGAATTATTTAATAGTTAACAATGTATAATATATTGACTTTCATATATCCAAATGTTAATATTTAAATATATTAATATAACAATGAAAGAGTAAATTTAAATTGGTACAATGTATATTAAAACTAATTAAAGAACTGTTTAAAGCAAAAGCATATTATATTTTTGTAATAAATAGTAAATAATGAAAGGTGGTTTTAACATGAATAATTTAGTATATTTAACAACTAATCCTAATAAGGTAGAGGAAGCAAATAAATTTTTTAGCAAGAAGTATGGTTTTAACTTAAAAATTGTAAATCCAGACTTTGAAATATTAGAAATACAAGCTGACAACTGTGCTGATGTAGTAGCTTTCAGTGTAAAATATGCAGCTGATAAATTAGGCATTCCTTGTCTTAAATCCGATAGTGGACTTTATATAGAAGCTCTTGGAGGATTACCTGGTCCTTACAATCATTATTTTGATAAACAAATAGGAGTAGAAAAGTTTTTAGAATTATTTAAATTTGAAAAGAACAGAAAAGCAAGACTAGAACATTGTTTTGCATATTGCGAACCTAATAAAGAACCTATTGTTTTTTCAGGCGGTGGAACTGGCACAATAGCTTATGAAGCAAAAGGGGCTCGTGGTAGATGGCACGATAAATTTTATATACCAGATGGCGAAACGAAAACCTTAAGCGAACTTAGAGATATCAATTATGAATATGAAGCAAGTTTTTGGGGAGATGCAAAAGATCAATTTGCTAAATGGTATGCTAATAATGTTATGAACAAGTAATTTATACAATTATGTGACTATAAAAAAGTCTCACAAAAAATAATAGCCAAGTTCAAAATTAAACTTGGACTATTATTTTTTTTGAAAATTTATCAAAAACGTACTAAATTTATTATGATTTTTTTGCTTAAAACACAAAAAAGCCAGATAAACTGGCTTAAAGTGGCTCCTCCAGTTGGACTCGAACCAACGACCCTGCGGTTAACAGCCGCATGCTCTACCAACTGAGCTATAGAGGAATAAACAAAAATTGGCAACTCCATATTTTCCCCAAAACTTTCGTCCTAAGTATCTTCTGCATCTAAGGGCTTAACTTCTGTGTTCGGCATGGGAACAGGTGTACCCCCTTCATCTTCGTCACCAATATGTCTTAAGTATGTCTTTTTAACACACTCAAAAATATATAATGTAAACTTCTCTCTTTCCTTAAAAAACAGCATGCTCCTTGGTCAAGCCCTCGACCTATTAGTACTGCTACGCTCAATATATTACTACACTTACACTCGCAGCCTATCTACCAAGTAGTCTTCTTGGGGTCTTACTAACTTACGTTATGAGATATCTTATCTTGAGGTGGGCTTCACGCTTATATGCTTTCAGCGTTTATCCCGTCGGAACTTGGCTACCCAGCTATGCATCTGGTGATACAACTGGTGCACCATCGGTTCCTTCACCCCGGTCCTCTCGTACTAGGGGCAACTCCTCTCAAATATCTTCCGCCTGTGATAGATAAGGACCGAACTGTCTCACGACGTTCTGAACCCAGCTCGCGTACCGCTTTA
>OIZL01000034.1_pt1 | contig 118082 bp, 126 predicted proteins | sample 1588541 | NCBI WGS metagenome assembly OIZL01 (sample SAMN03283285) | human gut metagenome | biome: human-associated habitat; material: feces | host: Homo sapiens | place: Peru | collected 2012 | reverse complement strand
CCGAAAGCCTTGATATATCAAGGCTTTCGACGGCGGTTTATCCAATTTGAGGCGGACCTTGCCCCCTCAAGCTCCCCCGCTGCTATATTATCTGACTTTAAAACATAGTTTTTTGACAGTCTCAACTGAGGTTGAGCAAAGTTTTCCCCACGGCATTGCCGGGGGAAGAATAGCTTCCGGCGAGGAGAACAGCAGACAAGGGAAAAGCGCCCCATTATAGTGGAAGAGGTTTGCCAACCACTCAACTGCAAAAATGAGGATGTCTCCCTCATGAAAGAAAAAGACATAAATAGTTTAGGCAATATAGCATGGAAATATCAATACCATGCAGCGTTTGCCCCTCTCTGTCAGACAATTTCAATTGAATAACTCAACCTTTCCCTGTCTCACATCATTGACTAATGTACGTTTGTACTTGCCTGACTGCATGATTGCGGCAGCGGGGGGAATATGCTATAATTCACACATAATGAGCCGGGAGGTATCGTAATGGACAAGGAATATGAACAGCTTTGCGAACGCTTCAGGAGCGGTAAAGAGGTATATCACGGACCGCTGCTGCACGTGTACCACGACAGGGTCATTCTCCCGAACGGGGACGAGGCGGGGAGAGATTATATAAAGCATCTGGGCGCGGTGTGCGTGGTTCCGGTGACAGAGGACGGGCGCGTGGTCGTCGAGCGGCAGTTCCGTTATCCCGGCGGCATGGTGTTCACCGAGATACCCGCCGGAAAGCTTGACAGTGCGCAGGAGGATCGGCTGGAGGCGGCAAAGCGCGAGCTTATGGAGGAGACGGGCTATACCGCGGACGAGTGGACGTGGATAGGCGATTTCTATTCTGCTGTCGCGTACAGCAACGAGCGCATAAGTATGTATCTTGCCTGCTCCCTGCACAAGGGCGAGCGGCATCTTGACGCGGATGAGTTCCTGAATGTAGAGCTTGTACCGCTTGAAGAGCTTGTGCGGCAGGTGATGGACGGCGAAATAACCGACAGCAAGACACAGACGGGGATTCTCAAGGCCGCAAGGCTCCTCGGCGTGTGATTTTCCGCGGATTTTAAAACGCGCCGCGGGTTTTGAAAAAGACTATTGCTTTAAGGCAAAAGATATGGTATAATACCTAAGCCTTGGAGGGCTAGCTCAGCTGGTTAGAGCGTCCGCCTCACACGCGGAAGGTCAACGGTTCGAGTCCGCTGCTCTCCACTGCGTCGCTGCGGACTGCATATCGTTCGCAGCGACTTTTTTATGCCATGCATAAAAAAGTCGCTTCTCATTCATTCCGTCGCAGCTCCTTTCCAAACCGAACCCGCTGCGTTGGAGTTCGGTTTGGACAATAAAAATCCGAACATTTTCCCGTCAAAGGGAAAGTGTTCGGATTTGTTTTATTTATGAAGAAATTCAGCTAATAGAGCCTGTATATCTGAGTATTAAATTACTTTATCTGAAACATCCGGATGAGATTTCAAGTCATATATAAGGCGGAGCAGCTTCCGCGGTTTCAAACGGTTTTACCGCCGTTTGAGCGGATATACTCGATAAGCTCCTGCGCGCAGATGGGCAGTGTCCGGTTTTTCCGCCATGTGATGTAGCAGGTCGAGGGCGGGAAAGGCGTCGTCAGATGAAGTACCTGAAGCTTTTTGTATATTTCAAAGCTTTCTGCCAGTTCGCGCTGAACTACCGCAAGACCCAGATCGGCAGCTGCCATCTGGAGCATTATTCCGGTGCTTCCGGATTCGCCCGTAACGGTAGGGACGATGCCCTGCTCGTGGAAGAAGCTGTCAAAGCGTGTGCGCGTATATGTCCCCGTGGGGCGCACGATAAAGGGATAAGGGGCAAGCGCCTTATTCTCGACGCAGCCGTGATCGGCAAGAAACGCGTACTTCGGCCCGGCAAGCACCACGTCATGCAGCTCGGCTATCTGGAAGTAGTCAAAAAGCACGTTGTCCGGTTTGAGGTTGACAAGGCCGAAGGTGATGTTGAGCTTGTCTATCTGCTGTATTACCTGTGCGCTGTTGAGAGTCTCCGTTTCGCGGACTACCACACGCGGGAACTTCTCCTGAAACCTGAATTTTTGCAGCAGGGGGATCATGTAGTAGGCAAACAGACCGTCGCCGCTGGCAATGTTCATACATTCTGAAGTCTCAGCGTTCAGATGCTCGATCTTGTCGAGAGTTTCCGAAATTATCGACTTGTTTTTTGCCGCGCAGTCAAACAGTATTTCCCCGGCCTGAGTGAGCTGCACGCCGTCTCTTGAGCGTATAAAAAGAGTGCAGTTCAATTGCTCCTCAAGCTTTTTAACGGCCTTGCTCAAAGCCGACTGGGAGATGTTGATCTTATCCGCCGCAGTGGTAAAGTTCTTATACTGTGCGACCGCGTAAAAATAATCCAAAGCGCTGAACATCATAATTCCTCCTCGGGTATTCACAGGATGCACATCAAAAGAGAGAAGAGAGAAGAATATACAAAATATTAAAGAAGGAAAATGTGAAAAGAACTTTTTAAGCGTAAAAGCCCTAACTTTATATAGTTTACCCGCAATTATTGCAACAGTCAATAAAAAATTTTTGAAACGGCCATGAATTATAGGAATTGTTTGGGTGACAACAATTCATTTTACAAACGCACGGCGAATTGATATTATTAGCCCAGAAATTGAAACACACGACATAAAAAAAGGAGGCGGAAATATTATGATCGTACCTTTGCAGGAAATGCTCAAGGATGCAGAGGCAAGAAATTATGCGATACCGTCCATCAATACGCCAAATCAGATATCGCTGAGAGCCGTGATAGCGGCGGCGGAGGATACGGGCGTTCCCGTTACGCTCAACCATGCCCAGACGGAAAATGACCATATACCCATTGAGATAGCGTTCCCGTTGATGAGCGAATACGCGAAAAACTCAAAGGCCGCGCTGGCGGTGCACGTCGATCACGGATATGACCTTACGCACTGCATGAAGGCGGTGAGGCTCGGCGCAACGTCGATAATGTATGACTGCTCCCGCTTCCCTCTGGAAGAGAATATAAGGAGAGTAAAGGAATTTACCGAACTTGTGCATCCGCTTGGAATAGCGATAGAAGCAGAGCTGGGCGCGATGCCCAACAATATGCCGGACGACGTCCACGGACAGGAAAAGAGCGATCTGTCCGACCTGTCGAAGTACTTTACAGACCCTGCCGAGGCGGAGCGCTTCTGCCGGGAAGCGGGCTGCGACGTGCTGACGGTGTCCTTTGGCACGGTACACGGCATGTACGCAGGTGAGCCTAATCTCCGGCTTCCCCTTGTGGAAGAAATAAGAAAAAGAGCCGGCGGCGTTGCGCTCGGCATGCACGGCGCGTCGGGAACTCCCTTTGATCAGATACAGGGAGCGATCAACGCCGGTATCAGGAAGATAAATTACTTTACCGCCATTGACACGGCGCCCGCCCCCGTTCTCCGGGATTACATCGAGGCATCGACGCTTCCGGTCAATTTCTACAAGCTTGCGGATATGGCAATGGAGGTCATATACAGCAAGACGGTGGAATTTTTGAACGTATGCAAAAGCTGCATGAAATAACGGCAGATATCAGGTGATTTCTCTGTGTTGAGAAAAGCTTTAGGCTGGGCTTTGCTGAATACAGACAGAGATAAAAGAATAATTTGGAGGTATCACACAAATGAAAAAAACCCTTAGCTTGATCGTTGCGCTGGTTTTGGTGTTCTCTATGGCACTCTCCCTCAGCGCAACCGCATGCGCAGAAGAGAAGATCGTTATCGGATTTTCCCCGATGACCCTTGTAAACGAGTATTTCTCCGCGGTTCTCGGCGCTGTTGAGAAGGTCTGCGAAGAGAACGACGTAGAGCTTATCACCTACGATCCACAGAGCGATTCGACCGTCCAGGCGACCCAGATCGACGACATGATCTCCGCCGGGATACAGGCTCTTGTTTATATCCCCGTTGACTCCGCAGGCGGCCGCACCGTCATGCAGGCCTGCAAGGACGCCGGCGTTTATGTTGTCAACATTGACAACGTTGTTATCGAGGACGATTTTGACGTCGTTGACGCCGTCATCGCTTCCAACAACTACCAGCTCGGCTACATTTCCGGTGAAGACGTCGCAAAGCGCTTCCCGGACGGTGCAAACATCGTTATTGCACACTCTCCCACTTCCGAAAGCTGCAATGTTACCGTAGGCGCGTTCTTTGACGCCATCAAGGACAACGCAGAGGATCCTTCCAAGTATGTTGACGTATTTGAGTTCGACGGCGCCGGCGATACCGCAAAGTCCTTCAACGCAATGCTTGACGTTCTCGAGGCGCACGACGACATTGATGTTGTCTACTGCGTAAACGACGCTTCCGCACTCGGCGTTATCCAGGCTATCGCAGAGAGCGGAAAGGGCGAAGACATCGCCATCTACGGCAAAGACGGTTCCCCCAATGGCAAGCAGGCAATTGCGGAAGGCAAGATGACCCAGACCTCCGCTCAGTCCCCCACGTCCCTCGGCCGCATCGGCGCAGAGTATGCCCTTAAGCTCATCAAGGGCGAGGAAGTTCCCTTCGAGACCTACCTCGACGCATTCAGCATCAGCGTTGACAACATCAAGGACTTCGACCTTGACGCTTGGGAATAATATCCTGAGGGAAACGGCATAATTTTGTGAATCTATAATTTGACCGACTCCATAACGGCCTATTTGGGGTCGGTCAAATTCTTTACAGGAGGTACTTACTTGTGACTTGCGCCCTTGAATTCAAGCATGTAAGTAAAGCTTTCGGGACGAACAAGGTTCTGAACGATGTCTGTTTTGATGTCAGGCAGGGCGAGGTTCATGCTTTACTTGGAGAAAACGGCGCCGGAAAGTCTACGCTGATGAAGATATTGGGCGGGATCTACCACAGGGATTCCGGTGAGATACTGATCGACGGAACGCCAAGAGCCCTTGCCGGCGTGGCCGAAGCAACGGCGGCGGGCATCAGGATAATCCATCAGGAAATAGTTCTTGTTCCGGGCCGCACGGTTGCGGATAACATTTTTCTCGGAAGAGAGATAACGGATAAACTGGGCTTTGTAGACGGCAAAAAGATGCGTGCGGAAGCCCAGAAGATAATCAACGGGTTTGGGCTCAATATTTCGGCGGGAACCATGGTCGGAAAGCTTACTATCGGGATGCAGCAGCTTGTGGAGATCATGAAAGCGGTTTCCACGGACGCGAAGATAATCGCCATGGACGAGCCTACATCCTCGCTGTCAAAGCATGAGGTCCAGATCCTGTTCGAGCTTATAAAGAAGCTCAAGGCAAAAGGCGTCAGCATTATTTACATATCCCATAAAATAGACGAGCTGTACCAGATCGCCGACCGTATCACTGTTCTGCGCGACGGTATGTCGATAAAAACGGTTCCGATGCAGGAGATCAACTCCGATGAGCTTGTCAGCATGATGGTCGGACGCGTGATCGACCAATACTATATAAAGACTGAAAACAAGATATTGGGCAAGGCTCTTGAGGTAAAAGACCTGAGCCATAAAAAGTATTTCAGGAATGTCAGCTTTTATACTCAGTTCGGGGAAATAGTAGGTTTTTCCGGACTGATAGGCGCGGGAAGAACGGAGGTAATGAAGACCCTGTTCGGAATTTTACCAAAAGAGAGCGGCGCCGTTACGCTTGACGGCAAGCCCCTGAATATAACCCAGCCGGAGGATGCGCTGGACGCCGGCATAGCGTATATACCGGAGAACCGCCGCGAGGAGGGGCTGATACTCGGAAACAGCGTTGACTTCAACATGACTCTTGCCGTGCTCAAGGAGCTTATCAGAGGCATTAAAAAGGACAAGGCGCGGGAAAAAGAGCTGATAAACAATTACGTCGATAAGTTTGCCATTAAGATCACGTCCCCAAATCAGCTGGCCGGAAAGCTCTCCGGCGGCAACCAGCAGAAGGTGGTTCTGGCAAAATGGCTTGCCGCGAACCCCAGAGTGCTCATTCTGGACGAACCTACAAGAGGTATTGACGTCGGCTCAAAGTCCGAAATTTACGGAATTATAAACGACCTTGCGAAAGCGGGCTGCTCGATCATCATTGTTTCAAGCGAGCTTGCGGAAATAATCAACATGTGCGACAGAGTGTACGTAATGTGCGGCGGGGAAATAACCGGCGAGCTGCCGCGCAGTGAATTTTCGCAGGAAGCAATAATGAAATATGCCGCGAGGGGCAATTCAGCGCCGGCCGAGGGCGATCAGGAGGTTAGGGAATGAACAGACGGTTGAACGAAACCCCGGTTATCGGGTTTTTCATACGGTATTTTAAAAGAAATATGGGGCAGGTGGTCGGCCTGCTGCTTATGTGCACGATAGTGGCTATACTCACGCCGAAGTTTTTGACAAAATCAAACCTGCTGAATCTGTTGAAAAACTGTTCGGTCAATGCGATGCTGACATGCGCGCTGTCAATGGTCATTCTTCTTGGCTTCATTGACATTTCTGTCGGTTCCACTGTCGGCCTTGCGGGTATTGTCAGCGCGACGCTGATAACAAATTACGGCTGGCCGGTCGTTCCCACGGTGGCGGTCTGCCTGCTGATAGGCGTTGCGGTGGGCGTGTTCAACGGCTTTTTCATCGCCAATGTGGGCGTACCGCCGTTTATCACGACGCTGGTCACTCAATGCCTCGGACGCGGGCTTGCGCAGGTAATATGCGACGGCAACCCGATAAGAGTGCGCAACGACGCGTTCACCGTGATAGGCAACACGACTATAAACGGCTTGTCCATCATAGTGCTGTATGCGCTTATTGCTTTGATAATAACAACTATAATACTGTATAAGACGAAATTCGGCGGGTACATTTATGCGGTCGGCGGGAACAGAACGGCAGCCGATTATACCGGCATAAACTCCAAAAAGGTAATAATCTCGGTCTATGTTATCAGCGGCGTTCTGGCGGCGTTCTGCGGCATCGTATGGGCCGCGAGACTCGGCTCCGCCACTCCCACGCTGGGCGCCAACTTTGAGCTTGACGCGATCGCGGCGACCGCTCTGGGCGGCGCAAGCATGTCGGGAGGCGTCCTCTCCATAGGAGGCTCCATTCTCGGTATTCTCATGATAGGCGTCATAACCAACGGCCTGAACCTGCTCAGCGTCAACTCCTTCTGGCAGTACGTTGCGAAGGGCGTAATTATCATTATTGCAGTTGTTATAGATATTGTCCGCAAAAACCGCGAAGACAAATAATCAGGGAGAAGAAAGTATATGATTACCAACCTTACAACTCTTTTAGAGGACGCAAAGAAAAGAAAATATGCCGTAGGAATGTTTACGACCACAAGCATCACCATGGCGGAAGCCGTCATCGAAGCGGCGGAGGAGCTGAACGCGCCCGTTATCATCGGTCAGGCACAGCTTTTTGAAGAGTTCGGTCCCATGGACAAGTACGGTCCGTATTACAGAAAGCTTGCCGAAGAGGCAAAGGTTCCCGTCTGCCTTCATCTTGACCACGGCACATCGGTGAATTATATTATGAGAGCGATCAAATGCGGCTACACATCCGTTATGGCGGACTTTTCGGAGCTGCCCTTTGAGGACAACGTGCGCATGGTAAAGACGGTAGTTGACGTCTGCCACCCGATCGGCGTAAGCGTCGAGGCGATGTGCGGGAAAATGCCCAACGTCGCCATGGTCGAGGCTGACTCCGATATCAATCTGAGAGAATTTTTCACCGATCCCGAAGAACTCAAGAGGTTCATCGATCTGACCGGCGCGGACGCAATGACCGTCTCTTTCGGCACTATTCACGGCATGAAGGTGCAGCAGCCCGTGCTTGATCTTGAGCACCTCAAAAAGCTTGAGGCGGCTTCCGACTGCGCGCTGGTAATGCACGGCTCCTCGGGTGTGGAGCGCAGTCAGCTGCGCGAGGCTATCACGCTCGGTCTCAGGAAGGTCAATGTGTATACCGCGCCTGCCATCCGTCCGCAGGCGGTTCTTACCGAGGCGTTCAAAAATGCCAAGGAGCCGTTCTATATCCACGAGATACTGGATATGAGCAAGCGCGCCATAACCGAAGCGGCCAAGGAATACATAGTTCTGCTCGGCAACGGCAATTTCTGAGCCATGATCATCGGAGGACTTGACGTCGGAACAAGCGGAGTAAAGTGCGTTCTTTTTGATGAGAACGGAACCGTGCTCTGCCGGACCCATCGGGAGTATTCCTATACTTCCGATGGGGGACAGTATTGTCTGGATGCGAATAACGTCCTTCAGAAGGCCTGCGAGGTTCTTTCCGAAGCGGCGCATACAGTCAATTCACCTATTGACGGGATAGGAGTCTCGGCAATAGGTGAAAGCTGCGTTCTGCTGGATGAGAACGACAGGGTTCTCGGAAACTCGATACTGTACAACGATCACCGGGGCTTTGATGAAAGCGAAAAAATAGCGGCGCGCTTCGGCAGCCGTGAAATATTCGAGCGCACGGGCGTCAGACCGAACGGCACCTACTCAATAGAAAAGCTGATGTGGATACGCGGCAATGAAGCCTATTGGGACAGGGTAAACAAGATACTCCTTTTTGAGGACTTCATCATATATAAGCTTACGGGGAACCGGCTGATCTCCTACTCGCTTGCCTCAAGGACAATGGCGTTTGACGTGGTGCGCAAGGCGTGGGATGAAGAAATACTTGACTTTGCGGGCGTCAGGAAGGAATGGCTCTCAGAGCCGGTAAGGTCAGGCACCTGCGCGGGCACCGTGCTTCCCCGGATAGCGGAGGAGTACGGCCTCAACAGTACGCTCAGGGTGTTCACCGGCGGCCATGACAGCTGGTGCTGTGCTATCGGCGGCGGACTTTCGGAAGGTATCACGGTAAATATATCCGGAAGCGGTGATACGCTTAATTTCCTTATGGACGCGCCGAACCGGTCCAAGGCGATGTTTGACGGAGACTATACCTGTTCGCCGACGGCATACGGCGATTCATTCGGCAGTTTTTGCCTTTGCCCCATGAGCGGCAACCTTATACGCTGGTTCAGGGATATAATGTATCCCATGATCCCCAGAAGCGAATTTTATTCGTACATGGAGCGGAATATGCCCTCTGGACCTTCGGGCGTGATCATAAACCCCGGCTTTTCCGCCTCGGGGCACCCCTGCTTCCGGCTGAGATCGGAAGGGGTCATCAGCGGCCTGACAACGAAGACGACGCCGTTCAGTATATATAAGGGGCTTATGGAGAGCGTTGCAATGCATTTGAGGGCAAACAGGGATTATTTCCTGAAGCACGGCATAAAAAAGCTTGAAAATATCCGCTCTGTAGGCGGAGGCTCAACCTCGGCTGTCTGGATGCAGATAAAGGCCGACATTCTGGGCGAGAGCATACTCACGCTTGAAAGCTTTGAAGCGGGCGCCGCAGGATGCGCGATCCTGAGCGGCGTGGGCTGCGGTTTCTTTGCCGATATTGCCGAGGCACAGAGCAGCCTTATAAAGCCCGGAAAATTGTACGAGCCGGACAAAAACTCCTCGGAAAGATACGAGGAGGAATATGTCCGTTTTATAAAACAGATGGAAGCTTACTCCGAGGTGTACAAGGATGTATATAGGACTTGATATCGGTACTTCCGGCTGCAAGGCAGCCGTTATGGACGCGTCGGGAAAAATATTGGGCAGCTGCGGCGTATCGTACAGCATGAATGTTCAGCACGGCGGGATAAGGGAGCTGGACGAGGAGCTTGTTTTTGCGGGCGCGATGAAGTGCGTCAGCAGAGTGGCCGCCGGGAGAGACGTGCGCAGTATCACCGTGAGCAGTCTGGGCGAGGCGGTCATCCCGATCGACGCAGACGGAAATTCCCTGCACAGGGGGATCATTGGCTCTGATCTGCGCGGCGAGGAAGAGGCCGGCACGCTTGTCCGGAAACTCGGGCCTCTGAAGCTGTCGGAGATCACGGGTCAGCACGTTTCGTCCATTTATTCCCTGCCGAAAGAAATGTGGCTGGCGAACAATGTCCCGGGTCTTGCCGACAGAGTGTGGAAATACCTCAGCTTCCAGAGCTATATGATCTATCGCCTGTGCGGCGCGGCGGTCATTGATCATTCGCTGGCGGCAAGGACTCTTGCGTTTGATATCGAAAGCCTCAGCTGGTCGGAAGCCGTGCTCGGCGCGGCGGGTATACCCAGGTCCGCCATGCCGGATGCCGTGCGCCCCGGGACATGTGTCGGTATGCTGAAGGAATCCATATGCAAAGAGATCGGCAGCCGGAACGTGAAGGTGATTGCGGGCGCGCATGACCATATCTGCAATGCCATCGGCTCAGGCATCAGCAGGGTCGGCGAGTGCGCCATGCCCTGCGGTACGACAGAGGGCTTCACCGTCGTTATGCCGCACGGCAGCCTTAAAGCGGAAACGATAGCTTCCTGCCAGATATCCAAGCAGCCCTATCTCATCCCGGGACTTGAAAACACGATAGCATGGCAGAATACGGCGGGCGCGGCCTACAAATGGTTTGCTTCCCTGTTCGGTCCGGAGGGAAGCCATACGGATTTCTTCAGGGACTGCGAGGAAAAAATGCCCCCGAAGCCGTCGTCCGTCATGGTCATGCCGCATTTTTCCGGCTGCGCCACCCCGTACAACGATTCGCAGTCAAGAGCCGCGTTTCTGGGAATAGGCCTTGAAACGGACAGATACCGGCTTTACAGGGCCATAATTGAGGGCGTCGCCTTTGAAGACGCAATGATCCTCGGTACGCTGAAAAAGGCCGGCATACCGATAAGCAGGATATGCTGCACCGGCGGTACGGCGACTGACAGGATACTCCAGATAAAAGCGGATGTTCTCCGCACGCAGATATACAGACCTGCCGTCAAAAATACAGGCCCCTTCGGCAACGCTCTGCTTGGCGCGGTGGAGGACGGCTGCTTTGACAATATAGCCGAGGCTGCCGAAACAGTGACGTATGACCGCGTCTTTGAACCGAGCGCAAGCGATTATTACGCGGAACGCGTCGAATTGTACGGCAGCCTGTACGAAACCCTTAAAAAAGCGAATCATACGCTCAGCTCATTATAAAAGGAGGATGGAACCATGCTGCTGACAATGAAGGAGCTGCTTGACGAGGCAAACAGAAATAACTATGCCGTCGCTGCGCCCAATGTCACGAATGAATTTGATGCGCGTGCGGTTATCGCCGCCGCCGAGGAAATGAAAGCACCTATTATATTGGACGTCGGGCCGCTCCAATCTCCCGATTTTGTGCTGACCGGGAAATATATGTGCGAGCTTGCCAACGAGACCGACATTCCCGTCGCACTTCATCTTGATCACGGCGGCTCGGTCACGGGCGCAAAGGGGAACGAGCAGGTCCTGCACGATATGATGAGAGCCATTATGGGCGGCTTCACATCCGTTATGGTGGATCGTTCCTGCCTGCCCTTTGAGGAAAACGTCCGGCAGGTGGCAGAAATGACCCATATCGCCCATTCCGTCGGAGTCACGGTGGAATCCGAGCTGGGACACGTAGACGATGCCTGCAAGAACAGGGATGAACGCACTTCCGGCCTTACGGATCCCGCCTTTGCGGCCGAATTTGTCAGCAGGACAGGCATAGACTGCCTTGCCGTTTCGATCGGAAATGCCCACGGCACATATACGCAGCTGCCCGTAATGGACTTTGCGCGTCTGGCAGAGATAAAGGAGGCGACAGACATTCCTCTTGTCATGCACGGCGGCTCCGGCTCCGGCGACGAGAACCTCTATCGAGTCTGCCGCTCGGGCATAAACAAGGTGAATATTTATCATGACCTCTGCACCGCCGCATGTATGGCGCTCAAGAACGCCGACATAAGCGGCAACGGCTCCTACGCGTTCTGGACGATGGTGCAGGATGCGATCAGAAAGCGCACCTGCGAACTGATAAAGCTCTTCGGAAGCGACGGGAAGGCATGGACGCCTTCAAAAACTGCCGTGCCGCAGAAAGAGAAGCTGTTCAGCAGCATCACAAAAATCGGCTCACTCTGACCATGCACGGCGCCGCCGCGAAAAAATGCCCAAATCAGACTGCTGTTTTCCTGGATAGCTCAAAAAGCCCATAACGGACTTCTTTGACAAACTGAAAACCAAAATTTGACGTCTTGTTTCCTTTCTTTCCAATCTGGAGCCTTTGGGCTTCAGGTTGGTTTTTTTGTTTAATATTTATTTAAAAAACCGCCGTATGCGCATGATATACGGTTGTAAACTAAATTTAATCTGCTCTCTCATAATGGGCACAAGCTCAATGAGGGAGCAGTTTTTATATATTCGGAGGATATCAGAATGAAAGATCAGGTTATGAAGCCGGACTACACAAAGACTTTTAAGCGTATTGCCGTTTTCTTTGTCATACTCGCCGTAATTACCGCCGTTGCGATACCGCTGAGCCTTTCGCGTCAGATAAGCGACGCGGTATGAGCTTACGGCGCGCATCTCCGCTCCATTTTTTGCCCGCCTGCTTGCGTACAGTATGCCGCTTATTCCCACTGCCGTGTTCTGATGGATAACCGGCGTTTCGGACCGGACCCCCATTCAGATTGGGATCCGGTTTGTTTTTGGTTTTTAAAAATTGTCATTTTGTTATGATGCCGGGTTGACATGACAAGTTAAATGTGTTATAGTCCTAAACACAGAACTTGAAAGCAAGTTTCAAAAAAATTTAAAAGGAGGCAAATCATGAAGAAATTTCTCGCAATCGTTCTTGCACTTTCCATGTTGTTCGCCCTTTGTGCGGTTTCTGCGTCAGCAGAACAGAAACTCACATTCGGCTATATCACACCCGGCCCTGACACGTGGTATCTCAGAGACGTAGAGGGGTTCCAGGCGGCGGCGGAGCTTTTGGGCGTTGATGTCGTTGTTCTCAACTCGGGCTACGATGTGAGCGCAGAGCTTGCAAACATCGAGAATCTTGTCAATCAGCAGGTTGACGGCATCTCGGTCTTCTCCTTTAATGAGAGCGGCGCGATCACGGCAGCTCTTAAAGGCGACGAAGCGGGCATTCCCGTCGTCGCTACCGACAGTGTGGGCTCGGTGTTCAATGCCGACTGCGACGTTGCAGGCGCGGTTGACTTTGACTGGGCAGGCATGGGAGTTGACTACGCAAATTGGATGGCAGAAAATCACCCCGGCAAGGATTTCGTTATTATTACCGGCAATTTTGAATCCGTCCCCTGCCAGACTGTGAACAAGGCAATGGAAGACACCGCAAACGACCTTGGAAAGAACAAACTCCTCACAATTGAGGACGGCGACTATACTCCCGCTGTTGCGGCCGACAAGGCGGAAGACCTTGTTAACTCCGGTCTGGAGTTCGGCATTATCTTCGTTATGGATGAAGACATGGCTGCCGCTGTCCGCCAGCGCCTTGAGGACATGGGCGTTGCCGACAACTATGTTATCATTTCCGAAAACGGCTCCGATGTCGGCCTGGAAATGATCAATAACGGAACCCTCGGCTTCACAATTTCCAGCTCTCCCGGATGGGAAGGCTTTATCGCGTGCCTTGCGCTGTACAACGCGGCCGTCAACAAGGAAGCGGAGAAGAACGTACAGTATAACCTCCCCAATATCTCCATTACCCCGGATACCGACACCTCCAACCCGATTGAAGTAGTTCCCTGGGTCGTGAATATCGACGCGTACAGAACCCTTACTGAGCAGTATTTCCCCGAACTCTACGAGTACATCAAGTAATTCGCTTAAATATCCATGCATAGGGGAGAGCGTTCCGCTCTTCCCTATGCGAACATATAAATGCATGGGGTTATGATATGGAAAAATTACTGCATTTGAAAAATATCAACAAATCATTCAACGGGGTACAGGTACTCTTTGACATAAATCTTGAATTATACAGCGGCGATGTTCTGTGCCTTGTAGGTGAAAACGGCGCGGGGAAATCAACGCTGATTAAGATATTATCCGGCGCAGAGGCTCCATCCTCCGGTTCAATCGAAGTATATGGCAGAACCCGCTCAAGGATGCATCTGCGCGAAGCGATAGATATTGGCATCGCCGTTATCTATCAGGACGCTGATCTTGTGGATACGCTTACGATAGCGGACAATGTTTTCCTCGGCGAAGAGATAAGAAAGGGTCCTTTTGTGAACCGTGCCGAGCAGGAGCGGATCACACAGGAGATAATTGACAAGCTTGGTCTTGAGCTCAATGCCGGAAGCCTTATTTCCGAGCTTTCTCCGGGACAGAAACAGTGTACCCAGATAGTAAAGGCAATAAAGAGGGACGCACAGATCGTTGTGATGGACGAACCTACTTCATCCCTTGGCAAGCGCGAAACGGCTGCCCTTATGGAGCTTGTGAGGCGGCTTGCGGCGGAGGGCAGAGGGATTATCTATATCTCACATTATCTGGAGGAAGTCTTCGAGATCGGAAGCAGGGCGCTTGTCCTGAAAGACGGCCATCACGTCTGCACAATGCGGCTCGACGAAACGACACAGGATGATCTTGTCCGGAAAATGGTGGGACGCTCAGCTTCGAGCTTCTATGCGAGAGAAACGTCGGAAATACGCGATGGACTTCTTGAAATACAAAATTATTCTACCGCAAGCGTTGTCAAAAAAGCCGATTTTACAGTTCGGCAGGGGGAAATATTCGGACTTGGCGGCCTTGCGGGCGCCGGGCGCAGTGAGTTGATGCGCGCCGTTTACGGCTGTGACAGAAAAACCTCCGGACGGCTCGTTCTCAACGGCAGGGATATCACGCCAAAAAGCCCGAAAGATGCGGTAAATAAGGGCGTATACATGATCTTTGAAAACAGGAAGCAGGAAAGCATGTTTGATATACGCCCGATCAGTGAGAACATAATGATATCCCACAATGAGAAGAAAGAGTTTATCAACCTGAAAAAAGAGCGCGTAAGTGTTGAACAGAGCATCGGGGATCTTAATATAAAAACCTTTTCTCAGGAAGTTGAAGCCCGAAATCTTTCCGGCGGAAATCAGCAAAAAATGGTTCTGAGCCGCTGGCTCGTTGACGAAGGACAGGTATATATCTTTGACGAGCCTACAAAAGGTGTGGATGTGGGGGCGAAGGAAGAAATTTACAGGAGAATAGTTGATCTGGCAAAAAGGGGTAAATATGTTATAGTTATCTCCTCCGTCCTTCCGGAGCTTATCTCGCTCAGCGACAGAATAGGCATCATGCGCGGCGGGGAGCTTGTAAATATTCTGGATCGAAGTGAAGCTACGGAAAACGGCCTGCTCAAAGAATTTATCGGCACATCCTGATCATTCGGAGGACAATGATAATGAAAAACTTCAAAAAACTGCTTTATTCACAGTGGTTTGTGCTTGTAATAATTATTATTCTCATAAGCACTGTCACGGCGCTCGTCAATCCCAAGTTTCTGACATGGAAAAATCTCCTTGCGATCGTCACACAGGTCGCAAGTCTTTCCCTTGTTGCAATCGGCGCAACGATCATGATAGCCTCCGGTCATTTTGACATTTCCGTCGGCGCGATAGTCGGTCTGTGTACCTGTGTTATGGCGATTATGATAATAAACGGCGTGAACGAACTGGTCGTGTTTATAACGGGTGTGGCATTGGCAGCGCTCTGCTGCCTCCTCAACGGGGCGCTCTCCATTGCTCTCAATGCGCCGTCGTTTATAATAACAATGGCCACGACGGGTATTTATACCGGCATCGGCCTGCTGCTTACCAAGGGCGTCCTGCAGATGATCACCGGAAAGTTCAGGTTTTTTTCCGGAACAAAGGTATTCGGTGCTGTTCCCGTTATGGTGGTCATTGCGTTTATCGGGTATGTTATCGCCTACATAATACTTAAATACACCCAGACGGGCAGACAGATATTTGCGATCGGCGCAAATCCTACTGCGGCGTATCTCTCCGGCATCGACGTGAACAAAAGCAAGCTCAAATTCTTTGCGATTGACGGGATCCTTGTGGGAATCGCGGCGGCAATGTATATTTCACGGCTCGGCTCCGGACTTCCGTCCTACGGAAGCGGCATGGAAATGGACGCAATGGGCGCAGTCGTCATAGGCGGGACACCTATCTCCGGCGGCAAAGGAAACATCGGCGGTACGCTATGCGGCGTTTTGCTTATCGGACTTATTTCTAACTCACTCAACATGATGCATGTTGACGCATTCTGGCAGGACATCGCGTCCGGCGGCCTGATCATCCTCGCCCTGGCGATCTCAGCAATCAGAATGAGACTTGCCGCAAAGCAGCAGGCGGAAACCGCCAAAGAGAAAGCGTAAACCACGCATACGTAAAACTGTGAATTAAAAACAAATGGAGGATAAATATGGTCAGTAAGGTCAATTCAGACAGCCCTGTGCCACTGTATTATCAGCTTAAGGAGATAATTATTGAAAGCATAAATAAGGGCGAATACGGGGTGGGGGATATAATCCCGTCCGAGAATCAGCTGTGTAAAATGTATAATGTAAGCAGAAGTACATCCCAGAAAGCTCTCGATGAGCTGGTGCATGAGGGAATATTGACAAGAAAGCAGGGCGTCGGCACATTCGTGACTGCTCCGAGAATAGAGCAGGCGCTTTCAAATTTCTATTCTTTCTCGGACGCTATGAAGGCTCACGGCTATGAGCATGAAGCAAAAGTTCTGTCAATATCCGTGGAGGCGTCAACTCCGAAGCAGGCAAAGGTGCTCAATATCTCCCAAGAGGAGCGGGTTATAGTTCTCACCCGGCTGAGATATGTCAACGGCACTCCGTTTGTGCTTGAGACATCGTGTATCCCGGAAAAGCTTGCTCCAGGCCTTAACGAGGTGGATTTCAGCAAAAATTCGCTCTATAAGACTCTTATGAACACTTACAGGCTCTATGTGGTAAAGGCAAGAGAAATGTTTGAGCCGGTTCTTATCAACAAGAGCGAAAGTCAGCTTCTTGAAGTACCGGAGGGCTCTCCCGCAATCATGCTGGAAAGAATTGCCTACTCCTCAAACGATGAGGCAGTCGAGTTCTGCCACAGTATCATTCCCGGCAGCAAATGCCGGTTCTATACGGAACTGAGATAATCAAAATAATCAACAGGAGAAATATGCTATGTCAAGCGCGGGATTTGAGATCTTCAATCAATACGATGCACTTAATAAAACGGGGAATTATCTTTCGGAAAATATGGACGCGATACTCCGGGTTGTCGGAAACAGCGAGAATTTTGTTTTTTTCGGCTGCGGTTCAAGCTTTTCACTTGCCAAAAGCGGCGCGGCGATAGCCGCAATGTACGGCGCGGGGAAAGCGGCTGCTGTAGCTGCGGGAGATTTTATCGTCAACTTCGACACATACCGCAGACTTGTTGAAGGAGCATGCCTTTTTATGCTTTCTCGCTCCGGCAGGACTTCAGAGATGCTTATCGCCGCCGAAATGATACGCAGGGAGAAAATAAACTGCACCGTCGTTTCCATCTGCGCTACTGAAAACGCACCTATGGCGGCGCTTTCCGATTACAGTGCGGAAATTCCCTGGGCGTTTGACGAAAGCGTGTGCCAGACAAGAACGGTCTCCAACCTTTATATGGCCGTTGCGATAATACTTGCGGAAAGATACGGGGACAAAAAAACCGTCAGGGATTTCGGACGGCTTATTGCCGGGGGAGACGCGTTCCTGCGCGAAACAGACAAGCGCGTTGAGCCTGCGGCAAAGGGCAGCTGGAAAAATGTGGTAGTTCTTACCGACGGTACGCCATGCGGTATTGCCGAAGAAGGGGCGCTTGCCTTCAATGAGATCTGTATGTGCCGGTCAAATTATTACCATCTTCTTGACCTTCGGCATGGACCGATGGTGCTGCTGAACAGGGAGACACTTGTTGTCATGCTGATGTCCTCCGATGAGCATGACAGGCAGGCTGCGCTTCTTGACGACATAAAAAGGCGAGGATGCTATGTAGTATGCGTCAGCTCTGACAAAAACTATCCCGCAGCAGATATTATGATCGACATACCTGACTATTGCCACACTGTAAAAGGTCTGGCACTTCTCAACACTATACAATGTATTACTCTCGGCATGGCGCTTGCTGCGGGGAATGACCCCGATCATCCGACCGGCCTTGACCCCTGGATAAAGCTTTGATAAGGAGGCAATCAAAAAAATGAATAAAGTGGCTATAATCGGCGCGGGCAGCCTTGTATTTACAAAGCAGCTGCTCAACGATATGTTCAACACCGAATGCATGGCAGGCACAACGTATTTCCTTATGGGACCTACGATGTGGAAGCTTGAAAAAATGAAGCAGTACGCCCAACTTCTCATAGAAAAGAACAACATAGACGCGGAAATAATCTGCACGACTGACAGGCGCGAAGCGCTCAAAGACGCCAACTTTGTCATATTGACATTCCTTGTCGGAGGCAATGCCGCGTATAAGTATGATATTGAGATTCCGCTCAAATATGGCGTTGACCAATGCATAGGCGATTCTCTAGGTCCGGGCGGTGTGTTCCGTATGCTCAGAACAGCGCCTGTGATGGCGGCGCTTGGCAAAGAGGTGGACGAGCTTTGCCCACATGCGTATATCCTCAACTACGTCAATCCAATGGGCGCTGTATGCACGACGCTTTCATGGTGCACCAAGGCGCAGGTCGTGGGACTGTGCCACGGCGTTCAGACCACGCTTGATCTTATTTCCGGTTATACGGGCGTGCCTAAGGACGAAATAGAGTACATCAATGCAGGCATAAACCATATGGATTGGTTTCTTACCCTTGAGCATAACGGCATGGATCTCTACCCCATTCTCAAGGAAAAAATGGAAAAACCGGAGTATTACAAAAACGAAAAGGTTCGCGGTGAGCTTATGCGCCACTGCGGCTATTTCATGACAGAATCCTCAGGCCACCTTTCAGAGTATATCCCGTGGTTCAGAAGCTCGCAGGAGGGGCTTGACACCTACTGCAACGAGCCAATGTTCGGCGGAGAAACAGGTGCGGCGCTGAAATTCAATATGGCGGTTGCGGAAAAGTTCAAAAACACGGATGTTTTTTCAATCGAGAGCGGAGAGCTTGAGCCGCGCTCAAAGGAATACTGCTCGTATATTATTGAAGCGATCATGACCGACAGGCCATTCCGTTTCAGCGGCAACATTTCCAACAAAAACGGGTCCATTAAAAATCTGCCGCTGACCGCTACGGTGGAAGTGCCCGTCTACGCTGATAAATATGGTTTCCACCCATATAATGTCGGAGAGCTTCCGGCACATCTGGCGGCAATGAACATGAGCAACATTTCTGTTCAGGAACTGGCGGCACGCGCCGGCCTTGACGGAGACACGGAAATGGCGTTCTGGGCGATAGCGATGGATCCGCTCACCTCCACAAAGCTCACGCTCAAAAACTGCCGTAAAATGGCAGCGGAGATGTTAGAAGCGGAGCGAAAGTGGCTGCCGCAGTTTGAGGGAAAAACGCTTAAAATAATTGAAGATGTTGCAATTCCTGAGGGGACTGTCGGCGTTCCCGTGCCCACGGATCCCGCACTTGCTATCAATGAGCGCTTCAACAAGCTCGCACAGTGAAAACACGCCGCTCCCCATCGGGCTGCGCTTGATGGGGAGCGATTTTCAGGGGACGAATATGAAAGAATATTATCTCGGCGTTGATTTGGGCGGCACAAAAATAGCCGTGTGCGGATCGAATTACATCGACGATAAAGACGGTATCATGCGCTTTCCGTCCGGATTTTCCGTGAAGAGCGCGGATGTTGTGAAAAGACTTATAAACTCTGTCGATGTATATATCGGGGAGAAGGAAAACGGCGTCCTTCCGAAAGCAATTGGCTTCGGCCTGAAGGATTCCGTGGATTTTTCCGAGGGAATATGGAACACCTGCCCGTCGCCCGAGGGCTTTAAAAAAGTAGCTTTCGGCAAGCTGATGTCCGACAGATACGGGGTGCCGGTACTCGTTGATAATGATGTGCACGCAGGCACTCTTGCGGAAATGAAATACGGCACGGGGATTGCGTACAGGAATTTCCTCTATATCAATATCGGCACGGGGATCGCCGCCGGTGCGGTGATCGAAGGAAAACTGGTGAGAGGAGCCTGCAATTACGCCGGGGAGGCAGGGCATTTTTCCGTTGACCCGGACGGAGAATACTGCGATTTCTGCGGTCAGCACGGCTGCATTGAAAATATTGCCGGGGGGAAGGCAATTATCCGGCAGGCAAAAAAGGCTATAGGTGGGTATCCGCACTCAATGCTTGCCAGAATATATTCCGAAAAAGGTGCGATTTATTCAAGCGATGTGTTCTCCGCCGCCGATGCCGGGGATGAGCAGGCCGTGATAATAGCGCAGCGCGTTCTGACAGGCGTTGAGATGCTCTCGTGCGGATTGATAAATATGTTTAATCCGGAAGCGGTCATTTACGGAGGCGGGGTAATGTCAGATGGATGGTTGTTTTCAAGGCTTGAAAAATCTGTCCCGAAAAAAATTATTCCGACAAATGCCGCCGCGATCAGGGAATTTTCCCTTTCGAGACTCGGAGCGGATCATGTCGGGGTTCTGGGTGCGATCGCGCTGGCAGCGATGACAGGCAAATAATTCAAAGGCGGTAATATAATGAAAGACCATATGCGCGAGCTTATAAGACGCAGACAGACAGGTGAGCTTTGCGGGATACCATCGTACTGTACCGCGAACCCTCTTGTTATAGAAGTGTGTCTTGAGCAGCACAAAAGGCTGGGTGAAGCGGTGCTTATAGAGGCGACCGCGAATCAGGTGAATCAGTTCGGCGGCTATACGGGGATGCAGCCGGCGGATTTCAGGGATATGGTGTATGCAATTGCGGACAGGGTCGGATTTGAGAAGGATATGATAATTCTCGGCGGCGATCATCTCGGTCCTCTTACGTGGGTAAATCTTGACGAGGACGAGGCCATGGAAAATTCACATGTATTGGTTGAGGCTTTTGTCAGAGCGGGATTCAAAAAAATTCACCTTGATACCAGCATGAAACTCAAAAGCGACGATGTATGTGCCCCTCTTGCCGATGAGGTGATTGCTCGCCGAGGCGCGGAACTGTACGCGGTGTGCGAGAGAGCATATCAGGAGATGAAAAAAGAAAATCCTGATGAGAACCGTCCCACATATATTATCGGCAGCGAGGTTCCGATCCCCGGCGGGGTGCAGGCGGTGGAGGACTGCATTTCCGTGACAGAGCCGGAGGCGCTTGAGAAAACGCTTGATGCCTATAAAAAGGCGTTTGAAGATGTTGGCCAGAGCAGAGCGTTTGAAAATATCATAGGCGTTGTGGTGCAGCCAGGTGTTGAGTTCGGGGACGACAGATGCTTCGGCTATGACAGTAAAAAGGCCGCTGCGCTTACCGCCGAAGCGAAGAAGCACGAAGGCATAGTTCTCGAGGGACACAGCACGGATTATCAGAATGCAGAGTCGCTCAAGGAAATGGTGCGCGACGGGATAGCGATTCTGAAGGTGGGACCGGCGCTGACCTATGCCCTGCGCGAGGGGCTGTTTGCTTTGAGCTATATGGAAAAGGAACTCCTGGACGAGGATAAGCAGGCGGATTTCCCCAAAGTTCTTGAAACGGCAATGATGAACGATCCTTCAAAATGGTACAGGCACTATCACGGAAATGAACGGCAGCTTGCCCTGTGCAGGAAATATTCCTATTCGGACAGAAGCAGATACTATCTGACTGTGCCTGAAGTTGAAAAGTCCATGGCTAAACTGCTTGAGAACATGGACGCCGTGGAGATACCCATGAATATGCTGCATCAGTATATGCCCGTGCAGTATGCGTCGATCATGCGCGGAAAGCTTGAAAACAAAGCAAGCGAGCTTGTAAAGGATTATGTAAGGGTGGTTACAAGACAGTATTGCTGTGGTGCGGGGACTATCTCCGACATTCCGGAGCTTCACATATAACAAGCGGCGGCTGATTTGAAAGCTCAGATGATAATAAAACCTGCCAAGGACTTGAAATATCGCTTTCAAGCCCTTGGCAGGCTGCTTTTTGCCGTCTTCGGCGGTTTATTCAGTCTTTTCCAAAATTCAGATATCAAGAGTGCCCAGCCAGTCGGTCAGCTGCTTTTCGCTCACTCCGCCTCTGAACACCTTGCCGGTAACGAGCTTTGCGCCGGGGCAGCTTGCGGAGAGGCTTTTTGCGGTATTTTCCATTTCGCTTCCGCCGGAGGTCGCAAACGTGACGACCGTTTTGCCGGTGAGGTCATAGCCTTCAAGGAAGCTGTTGATTATCGTTGGGGCGGTATACCACCAGATCGGGAAGCCGACAAAGACCACATCGTAACCGCCCATAGCGCCGCATTTGCCAGCGACGGCGGGGCGGGACGCGATATCGTTCATTTCAACCGAACTGCGTGAATGCTTGTCTGTCCAATCGAGATCGGCGCTTGTATAGGGGACGGCGGGCTTGATCTCAAACATGTCCGCGCCGGCAGCCCCGGCAAGCGTACCGGCAACTTTTGCGGTCGTCCCTGTCGGTGAAAAATATGCAACAAGCTTATTCATTGAAAATACCTCCCTGTCAACATTATATAAATAGTATAGCACAAACGGCAGTGAAAATAAAGAAGCGTATGAGAAAAGAAAAACCGCCGCGGGCTTTGATGCCTGCGGCGGTTGGCACGCTGTAAGGGATTCGAACCCCTGACCTTCTGGTCCGTAGCCAGACGCTCTATCCAGCTGAGCTAACAACGCATATCTCTTTTGAGAGCTTATATATATTAGCACAGCCTGTTAAAAAATGCAATAGTTTTTTGAAAAAAATCCGAGGTTTTTTCTCAGACGATCCGCTTGAACATCTTGTCAAGCTCATTTTTGGTCAGCGTAACGGCGACGGGTCTTCCGTGGGGGCAGTATTTCACCCTGCCGGAGAGCACCGCTTCCACAAGCTTTTCAAGCTCAGGCGGCTGCGTGTCCCAGCCGGCCTTGATCGCCGCCTTGCACGCCGCCGTGTGCAGTATCTCGTCCCGCGCACTTTTCGCGTCGAGTTTTCCGCGGCGCAGCTTTTCGCATATTTCCTCCAATGCCGCCGCCGCGTCGGGGGATTCCATATCCGCGGGAACGGCGCGTATTACGAAGCTGTCAGCGCCGAACGGCTCTATCTCAAAACCAAGCTCGTAGAGAAGCGTTCCGTTCTGCTCCACAAGCTCCGCATCCTCGCCGGAGAGCTTCACCGCAGCGGGGATGAGCAGGGTCTGCGCGGCGATCTCCCGATCCTGCGCCTTGAGCCTGTCGAAAATAATGCGCTCATGCGCGGCATGCTTGTCAATAAGAATAAGCTTGTTATCCTGCTCGACAATTATATATGTCCTGAACGCCTCACCCACTATCTTGTGTTGTGCAATTCGGACACTTTCAACACTTTCAACAGAGTTTTCAACATTCGCATCAGGAGATTTTTCCGATTTTTCAGCCGTTTTTTCGACAGGCTGCGCCTCGTTTCGCGCAAATTCGCCTTTTTTCGCGTCAGCAGTGGAAGCGGAATATATTGTAGTGCGCGCCCCTTCCGCAGGCGTACAGGCAGTGGTTCCTGCGCTTCCGGCAGACGCCGCAAGAGACATTTTTGTGTAATCCGGAGAAAATTTTTCCTTTGCCGACGGAATATAAGCGCGCGCCGCGCTGCTGAGTGCGGCGCTCTTCGGCTGCTCTGCGGGCTTTGAAACGGCGTATCCGTTTTCGCGGAAATCCTTTGCGCTTATGCTTCTGTAAAAGTCCTCCCGAGGCGCAGTGACGTTTCTTGCGGACTGCGACAGCTCAGGCTTTGCGGTAATGCTCTCGCCGGTCAGCGCCATGCGCACGGCGCGGTACACCGCATCGAACACCTTCTTCTCATAGGAGAACTTGACCTCCGTCTTGGCGGGGTGAACGTTCACGTCCACCGCAGAGAGATCCATCCTGAGGTAGATGACGCAGGCGGGATATCTCCCGGTGAGCAGCGTATTTTTATATGCCTGCTCGACGGCGGTCTGCAAAAGCTGGGACTTTATATATCTGCCGTTGCAGAAGAAAAACTGCATACCGCGGTTGCCGCGTCCCGCAGACGGCGAGGATGTGTAGCCGGAAACCGTTATCCCCTCCTCAGCGCCGTCGCATCTGAGCAGCGTGGAAGCAATGTCGCGCCCCAGAAGCGTATAGATGCATGAATCGGCGCGGCCGTCCCCGGGGGAGAAGAACTCTTCATGCCCGTCGCGTATAAAGCGCACGGACACCTCCGGATGGCCGAGCGCCACGCGCAGCGCCGTAAGCACGCAGGCGGAATTTTCGCTCCTGTCGGTTTTGAGGAACTTAAGACGGGCGGGCGTGTTGTAAAAAAGATCGCGCACGATTATCGTCGTGCCTTCCGGACAGCCGAACGGGAGCATATCCCGTATCTCTCCCGCCTCAAGCGTCAGACGCGTCCCCTCGCCGTCGCCGCGGCGGCGCGTGGTCAGCTCAATGCGCGAAACGGAAGAGATGGCGGCAAGAGCCTCGCCGCGGAAGCCCATTGTGCCGATGGAGGAAAGGCCGTCGGCATCATGCAGCTTTGACGTGGCGTGCCGCAGAAAAGCCACGCCCGCGTCTTCGGGAGCCATGCCGGAGCCGTCGTCGGTCACGCGGATATAAGCCGCCCCTCTGCCCTTTATTTCAACCGTTATGTTCCGCGCCCTGGCGTCAAGAGAGTTTTCCATAAGCTCCTTGATAACGGAGGCGGGGCGCTCCACCACCTCGCCGGCGGCGATAAGGTCGGCAACATGAGGGGGAAGAATATTTATTATGGGCATTGAGGGTACCTCCGCGGTTTTTTCTAAGTGAATATACTTCCAATCAATTATACAACAAAAATCTTGAAAAAGCCACTGGTTTTATGGTAATATAACTTGATAAAATATGTTTTCCGCAGAGGTTTTTTCTATGAAGTATGAGCGCAGGGTTATAGACGTTGATAAGGTACGGCAGCAGCTTTCATACTGCCGGGAGATATATGAGCACATGAACGCCGACGGCGGGGTGCATCTTGCGATGGTGGACACCTACGGCTGCCAGCAGAATGAGGCGGACAGCGAAAAGATACGCGGCTATCTTGCCGAGATGGGCTACGGCTTTACCGACGACGAGTTCCAGGCGGACGTTATCGTCGTGAACACCTGCGCCGTCCGTGAGCACGCGGAAATGCGCGTGTTCGGCAACGTGGGTGCGCTCAACCACTCGAAAAAGGCGCGCCCTAACCAGATAATTGCGGTGTGCGGCTGCATGGTGCAGCAGGAGCATATCGCGCAGAAGCTCAAGAAGAGCTACCCGGTGGTCGATCTTGTGTTCGGCCCTCACGAGCTGTGGCGGTTTCCGGAGCTTCTCATGCAGGTGATGGCGCGGAAAAAGCGCGTTTTCGCAACCGAGAACGACAGCGGCGCGGTTATCGAGGGTATGCCCGTCTCCCGCAAGGAGGGGGTAAAGGCATGGCTTTCGATCATGTACGGCTGCAACAACTTCTGCACCTACTGCATAGTCCCCTACGTCAGGGGACGGGAGAGATCGCGCACACCGGAGGACATCGTAGCAGAGGCGAGGGAGCTTGCCGCCGAGGGGTACAAGGACATTACCCTGCTCGGTCAGAACGTCAACTCCTACGGCAAGGATCTTGAAAGCCCCGTGGATTTTGCCGATCTCATACGCATGATAAACGATATTCCGGGCGATTTTATCATACGTTTCATGACAAGCCATCCCAAGGACGCGACGGAGAAGCTTTTCAGAACGATGGCGGAGTGCGAAAAGTGTGCACATCAGCTGCATCTGCCTGTGCAGTCGGGCAACGACCGTATTCTGAAGGCCATGAACCGCAGCTATACAAGGGAAAAGTATATCGCGCAGGTGGAGCTTGCGAGAAGCTATATGCCGGATCTTGTGCTGACGACGGATATAATAGTAGGCTTCCCCGGCGAGACGGAGGAGGAGTTTGAGGACACGATAAGCCTGTGTGAGCAGGTGCGCTACGACGCGATGTTTACGTTCATCTACTCGAAGCGCGTCGGAACGCCCGCCGCCTCCATGCCCGACCCCTTTACCCGCGAGGACAAGCAGCGGCATTTCGACAGGCTCATGGAGGTGTCGAACAGGATAAGCGGCGAAAAGCACCGTGAATATATCGGCAGAACGCTCGAGGTGCTGGTGGACGGTGAGACGGGCAAGGAGGAATATAACCTCTCTTCCCGCACGAACGGCGGAAGACTGGTTCACCTGCGCGGCGATAAGGAGCTTATCGGCAAGCGCATAAAGGTAAAAATAACCGCAGGCAACACATGGGCGCTGTACGGGGAAACAGAATGACAGAATAAAACCGCACGTTTGCACATGACGTGCGGCGGAAAGCAGGGTAAATGAACCGCAGGCGGCGGATCTTCTCATCAAACACCGTTTTTTAATTTTTGACAGGGAGAAACACAAAATGTCAGAGCTTACACCGATGAAGCGGCAATACAACGAAATAAAGGCAAAGCATCAGGATTGCCTGCTGTTTTTCCGGCTGGGCGATTTTTACGAGATGTTCAACGAGGACGCAAAAATCGCCGCACGTGAGCTTGACCTTGCCCTGACCACGAGGGACAGAAACGTCGAGGATCCAGAGGAACGCACGCCGATGTGCGGCGTGCCGTACCACAGCGCGGAGGCGTATATTGCCCGCCTTATCGCCAAGGGCTACAAGGTGGCGATCTGCGAACAGATGGAAGACCCCGCGCTTGCCAAGGGGCTTGTCGAGAGGGACGTTATCCGCATAATCTCCCCCGGCACGGTCACTGAAAGCTCCATGCTTGAGGAGGGACGCTCCAACTATATTTGTGCGCTGCACGTGACAGGCGATATGGGCGGCGCCGCCTTCTGCGACATTTCCACGGGCGAATTTTGCTGCGCCGCCTTCGATAAGGACGCGCTCTCACATATGATAAACGAGCTTGGGCGCTTTTCGCCCAAGGAAGCGGTGCTCTCAGGCACGGCGGCAGCGGAGCGGGCGATAACAGATTTCCTGACCCTCCGGCTCAACGCGATGCTTGAACCGGCGGAGGGACGCTTTGAATATCTGCCGTGCGCCGCGCTTGTCTGCGAGCAGTTCGGCTTCAAGGACGTGGACGAATCGTCCGTCGGCGACAGCCCCGCTGCGATCTGCGCAGCAGGGGCGCTTCTGCGCTACATACTCGACACGCAGAAGTTCGATATACGCCATATAAACCGCATGGACGTGTTTTTCGGCGGCAGATATATGGAGCTGGACTGGGCGACGCGCCGCTCCCTTGAGCTGACAGAATCGCAGCGCACGGGCGAAAAGCGCGGATCGCTTCTGTGGGTGCTGGACAAGACGAAAACCCCTATGGGCGGACGGATGCTGCGCTCATGGGTGGAGCGCCCGCTGCTGTCGGCGGTCGCAATAAAGCGCAGGCTTTCCGCAGTGGACGAGCTGACGCGCAATAATGTCATGCGCTCCGAGCTTATGATACTGCTCAAGGGCATAAGCGATATGCAGCGGCTTGCAGGGCGCTGTGTTTACGGCACGGCGGGCGGGCGCGATCTGCGCTCTCTTGCCGAGTGCGCCGCCGTACTCCCAAAGCTCAAGGAGCAGCTTGCGTCCGTTCAGAGCGTGGAGCTTAAAAGCATACTCAACATGGACGCGCTTGACGATATGCGCACCGAGATCGACCGTGCGATCGACGATAACCCGCCGTTTTCCGTGCGCGAGGGCGGCATACTGCGCAGCGGCTACTCCGAGGAGGTGGACCGGCTCCGCTCCATACGCGACAACGGCGCGGAAATGGTGGCGCAGCTTGAGCAGCGCGAGCGCGAGCGCACAGGCATAAAAAAGCTCAAGGTCGGCTACAACAGGGTGTTCGGCTATTATATAGACGTTCCAAAATCCGCGGGGGAGAACAATATTCCCGAGGAGTATATCCGCAAGCAGACCCTTGTTTCAAACGAAAGATATTTCACGCCTGAGCTCAAGGAGCTTGAAAGCTCACTTCTCGGCGCAAAGGACAGGGTAAACGAGCTTGAATACAACTACTTTGTCGAGATACGCGACAGCGTTGCGGCAAAGGTTGACAGGATACAGGCAAGCTCCGAGGCGGTGGCGCGGCTGGACGCGCTGTGTTCATTTGCCGAAACAGCCGTGCGCAGCAACTATACGATGCCGGAGGTCGATACATCAAAGGAGCTGCGCATAGTCGAGGGGCGGCACCCGGTCGTTGAGCAGAGCCTGAAGGATGTGCTGTTTGTCCCGAACGACACTTTTCTCAACGACGCCGAGGACAGAGTGGCGATAGTCACCGGCCCCAACATGGCGGGTAAATCCACCTATATGCGCCAGACCGCGCTTATCGTGCTGATGACGCAGATGGGTTCGTTCGTTCCGGCCAAGAGCGCGACAGTCGGCATTGTGGACAGGGTTTTCACGAGGATCGGCGCAAGCGACGACCTTGCCTCCGGTCAGTCAACATTCATGGTGGAAATGAACGAGACAGCGCAGATAATAAAGCACGCAACGTCCTCGTCGCTGCTTATCCTTGACGAGATAGGGCGCGGCACGTCCACCTTTGACGGCATGGCGATAGCACGTGCGGTGCTTGAATACTGCGCGGACAGGAAAAAGCTCGGCGCGAAGACAATGTTTGCAACGCATTATCATGAGCTGTCCGCCCTTGAGGGCAGCATAAGCGGTGTGCGCAACTATAACATAACCGCAAAGAAGCAGGGCGGGAATCTTGTGTTCCTGCGCAAGATAGTTCCGGGCGCGGCGGACGACAGCTACGGCATTGAGGTGGCAAAGCTTGCGGGGCTGCCGGATGCGGTGATAAGCAAGGCAAAGGGCTATCTCAAGGAGCTTGAGAGCAGCGGCGCAGCCCCGATCGCGCCGGGCGCAAAGCACGAGGATGACCAGATAAGCTTTGCCGACGTCGGCGCGGACGAGGTTCGTGAGATACTGCGCAAAACCGATATAAACACGCTCACCCCGATCGAGGCGATGAATCTGCTTTTTGAGCTGCAAAGAAAGGCGCGGGGCTGATGGAAACAGGGAAACGTGCTCTGCTGGAGTTCACAAGCGCCATGACGGGCAGGGAGCTTATATTTGCCGCCGTCGGATTCGTGCTGCACATCTTTCTGCTCCCGCGTGTTTTTTCAGGACTTATCGAGGCGGGAACGCTTGCCTCAGGCACGGCGAATTTCCTGATGTACGCCGTTATGGCGGTCTATACCCTTGCATATGCGTGGGGCTTTCTCCGGCGGGACTTTGACGCGCTTGCCGACCGCCCGTTTGCGGTCATTGCCGGGATCGCCGGCGGATATTTCATAATGATGGGCTGCAACACGCTCACCGCGCTCCTGCTGACCCTTTTTGAGCGGACGGAAAACCCGAACGACGCGGCCGTGGCCGAGCTGGTCTTTGACCGCGGCGGCGCGGTCTCCGCGATGGTGATCTTCCTTGCGCCGATCGTTGAGGAGGTGCTGTTCCGCGGGGCGATGTTCGGCTTTCTGAGAAGGTACAGCCGCGCCGCCGCCTACGCGGCGACGGCCGCCGTTTTCGCTCTCTATCATCTCTGGGGCTTCATATTGCAGGACGCGTCAAACCTTGTCTATCTTGTGCAGTATATCCCGGCGGGAATAATTCTCTGCCGCCTCTATGAGCGCGGCAACACGATCTGGGAGCCGATAGGCATGCATATGCTTGTAAACTTCGTCTCCATACGCGCAATGGAAATGCTTTCCTGATGTGAAACTACAGAGCAGGGAGCTTCATTCAGTGAGGAGTTAGGAGTGAGGAGTTATTGTGTCGGCATAGCCGACAATCAAATTATAGAGTGGAGAGTTAAGAGTAGAGAGCGGAATTGTTGAGCCGCTGACGCGGAAAATAAAAAAAGAGGTTTATCATGCCCGAGTATACGATTCGCCCCATCGCACATATTGAGAGCGATTTTACAACAAAATTCGGTATTCCGCGCCAGGCGGGGATCGTGGACACGCTGGAGGCGCGGATAGTTTTTGACGGGGAGTACGCAAATCCCGACGCTTTGCGCGGCATAGAGGGCTTTTCACACCTGTGGCTCATCTGGCAGTTTTCGGAAAACCTGCGTGACGGCTGGTCGCCCACGGTAAGACCGCCGCGCCTCGGCGGCAACGAGCGTCTCGGCGTGTTTGCCACGCGCTCTCCCTTTCGCCCGAATGGGCTTGGTCTGAGCTGCGTAAGACTGCTGAGAGTGGAAAAGGACGAAAAATGCGGCGTATGTCTTGCGGTCGGCGGAGCCGATCTTATGAACGGCACGCCGATATTCGATATAAAGCCTTATATACCGTATGCCGACTGCCGCAGTGACGCGCTTGCCGGGTTTGCCCCGGACAGCGGCGCGGTACTCGAAGTGGAGTTTGAGGACGGCGCCTGGGAGCGGCTTCCGCCGGAGAAGCGGAACGCGATAGCCGCAGTGCTTGCCAACGACCCGCGCCCGCGTTATCATAACGACCCGGAGCGGGTGTACGCAATGGAGTTTGCAGGGCAGGAAATAAAATTCAGGGTCAGCGGGAAAAAGCTGACGGTGCTGAATACCGACACGGACTGAGCGCAGAAGCGCGTATCGGCATCCGGACGCTGCGGTCATTTGACAGAGCGGTTATAATATATAATAAATGCACACTGCTCCTCAGAAGCCGTCCGGCATGAGGAGCAAATTTCAGAGAGGAAACCAGACAGATAAATGGAAAAAGCAATATACGCCACTCAAAGAGACAGTGCAAGAGACGGCTATACATGGGTGGGGACAAATCTGAAGGACAGGTCCGTCATGCAGGACAAGGAGCTTATGAAAACGCTGCTCCGCCGTATGCAGCTCGGCCGTAAATTTGAAAAAAAGATACTGAGCCTTTTTGCCGAAAAGCTTCTGCACGGCACGATGCATCCCGGCATCGGCGAGGAGGCGAGCGGCGTCGGGGCGTGCGCCGCCCTTGAAAAGCAGGACTATATCCTTGCCACACACCGCAGTCATGTGCAGCTTATCGGCCGCGGCATAGACGTGCGCGGAATGATGTGCGAGATCATGGGACGCGAAAACGGGACGAACCGCGGGCGCGGCGGCTCAATGCATATCGCGGATGCCTCACACGGTATTCTGGGCGCGAACGGGATACTCGGCGCGGGCGCACCGCTTGCCTGCGGCGCGGCTCTGGCGATAAAAATGGATAAAAAGGAAAACACCGTCACGGCGGTGTTTTATGGCGACGGGGCTTCCAACGAGGGCGCCGTACACGAGAGCATGAACCTTGCCGCAGCATGGAAGCTGCCGGTCATATTCATCCTGATGAACAACACCTACGGTATGTCCACTCCGCTTGAAAGAGCCGTCAACGACATGGATCTTGCCAAGCGCGGCATACCCTACGGCATAAGAACCTTTGAGTGCGACGGGAACGACGTCCTGTCGGTATACGAGACGGTAAGATCGGCAAGGGAGTACTGCACCGGTCACGGCGAGCCGGCATACGTCGTGCTGCACACCTACCGCACGGCGGGTCACTCCAAATCCGACGTCAACCGATACCGGACGCAGGAGGAGATAGAGCTGTGGAAGAGCCGCGACCCCATTGTCCGCTTTGAAAAGAACCTGCTTGAAAACAACGTGCTTTCCGAAGAGGAAATAGCCGCCGTAGACAGGGAGAGCACCGGAATTGTTGACGACGCCGTGGAGTACGCAAAGGCAAGCCCCGCTCCCGATGCCGGACAGCTGCTCGACAATGTATGGGCGGATTGAAGGAGGAGAGAGAAATGGCGGAAGAAAAAAGAATAATAACCTATAGCGAGGCGATACGCGAGGCGATGTGCGAGGAGATGCGCCGCGACGAGAACGTTTTCCTCATGGGGGAGGACATCGGCGTTTACGGCGGCTGCTTCGGCGTGAGCCGCGGCATGATCGAGCAGTTCGGCGCGGAGCGCGTGCGCGAAACGCCCATTTCCGAAACGGCGTTCATGGGCGCGGCGGTCGGCGCGGCCATGCTTGGCAAGCGCCCGATAGTTGAGCTTATGTTCTCCGATTTCATCGGCGTATGCATGGATCAGGTGATCAATCAGGCGGCGAAGATACACTATATGTTCGGCGGGAAAAGCAGCGTTCCCATGGTTCTGCGCACACCCCAGGGCGGAGGCACCGGCGCCGCGGCGCAGCATTCCCAGACGCTTGAAGCGCTGTTCGCGCACATTCCCGGCCTCAAGGTCGCGGTTCCGGGCAACGCTTACGACGCGAAGGGACTGCTCAAGACGGCTATCCGCGACAACAACCCCGTGATCTTCCTTGAATCCAAGCTGCTGTATAAAACCGAGTGTGAGGTCCCGCAGGAGGAATACACCGTCCCGTTCGGCGCTGCCGCCGTCAGGCGCGAGGGCAGCGACGCTACGCTTGTTTCGTGGGGACGCACGGTAGGTATGTGCATGGACGCCGCCGAAAGGCTTGCCGCGGATGGCGTAAGCTGCGAGGTCATCGATGTGCGCACGCTTGTGCCGCTGGATATAAATACGATTATTGAGTCCGTGAAGAAAACGCACAGGCTCGTTATTGTCCATGAGGCGGTCAGAACCGGCGGCTTCGGCGGGGAGATCGCGTCGCAGGTATGCGAAAGCGAGGCGTTTTCATATCTTGCCGCGCCCGTAAGGAGAGTGGCGGCGGCGGATTGCCCCGTACCTTTCAGCGCAGTGCTTGAAAAGGCGTGCTTCCCGGATGCGGAACGCATCGTGCGCGCCGTCAGGGAAATAATGTGACAGTGATATAAAACGGCTACGGCAGAATCCGAATCGTCTGCCGGAGCCGTTTTTGCGCTCGCGGTATTCAGTTAAGAATTATATCGCATATACGGTCAACGTTGTCAGAGGAAAGACCGGCGTACAGCGGCAGCGTCAGCACGTGCTCCGCCGTATGTTTTGCAGCGGGGGTGGCGTCGGGGTCAAAGCCCGGCTTGCCGCGGTAGCACTCAAAGGAGTTGGTCAGCGGATAAAAATATTTCCGTGCAACGACGCCCTCTTTACCAAGCCTGTCGAATATCTCGTCCCTTGTGTATTTGTACCCGTCAAACACGACCGGATAATAGCCGTAGTTCGACTTCACGCCGCTCTGCGGCGTGTTGAGCTTTATGCCATTTATGCCGGACAGGCGGGCGTTATAATGCTCACTCACGGCTCTGCGCTTTTCTATCTCCCTGTCGAGGTGGCGCAGGTTGCATAAGCCCATCGCCGCGCAGAACTCGTTCATTTTCGCGTTGCCGCCGACATATGGGACGGACTCCGGTCCGTGGATGCCGAAGTTTTTGAGGTCGCAGAATATCTGCTCAAGAGAATCGTCGTTATAGCAAAGCGCCCCGCCTTCAATGGTGTTGAAGACCTTTGTCGCATGGAACGAGAACATGGACACATCCCCGAAGCAGGCGGCGCTTACGCCGTTTTTCGTCACGCCGAACGCGTGGGCGGCGTCATATATGACCCGCAGCGAATACTTTTTTGCGATTTTTTCTATCGCTTCCGTATTGCAGAGATTGCCGTATACGTGCACCGGCATGACTGCGACGGTTTTGTCCGTGATAAGGCTCTCTATTTTGCTCACATCAATGGTGTAATCAACGTCGTTGATGTCGCAGAAGACAGGCGTATTGCCTGTGCGGACTATCGCGTGGGTGGTGGAAGCAAAGGTATACGGCGTCGTGATTATTTCGCCGTGCAGCCCCAGCCCCTCAAGCACGTTTTCAAGCGCAAGATGCCCGTTTGTGAGGAGCGTGACATGCCTGACGCCCAGATATTCCTCCAGCTGCCGCTGGAGACGCTGATGCTTTTCACCCATGTTCGTCAGCCAATGCGTATCCCATATATCGCGTATCTCATCGCAGTATTCCTCAAAGTCAGGCATTGAGGAACGCGTTACGTTTATTATCCCGCTTTTCTTGTTTTCCATATAAATCCTCCAAACAGCTCCGAAAAATCCTTACGCATTATTTTAAACGCGCCAGTCCAGAAGACTCTCCACCATGTCAAGATCGAAAACCGCCGCGCCGCACTTTTCGGAAACCAGCCGCCGCTCGGCGAATGAGTCGTCTATAAAAACGGAACGCGGTCCGACGTATTCCGCCTTGCTCCCGTCCGGCGGGATATGTATTATCTCATCGAAAAGAGCGGGTGATACGGCATATTTTTCCATGCTCCGTCCGATGTCGTCCGCGTGCTTTGTCAGGAGAAAAAGCTTTTTGCCCTTGCCGCGTGCCTGATAGAGAAACATCATAAGAAAGCCGTTGACTCTGCCGTTTACGACAATGGTATCGTCAAAATCGACATATACGCTGTCGTAGTCGATGTCCGTTTTGAATCTTGAGATGAACGCCCTGTCAAGGAGCAGAGCATTGCCGTTGTTTATTATGTCCACATCCATGCCCCACATATTGAAAAGCGTCAGCATCGGCATATTTACGCCTAAGTTCCTTGTGAGACACATAGTGCCGGCAATGCGCGGCGCGATCTCCATGAGCCTGTATTCGCCCTGCGCGTTCTCCTTGAGCTGGAAAAACCATGCGCCGTTGAAGGAAAAGCGGCTGTTTATATCCAGCGCGATCTTTTCTATCGCATCCGTGCAGGGAAGCTTTTCGGAGCGCACGGATATTCCGGCGCGGATACGGGCGCGTGTACGCGGGCTTGCTATGCGCAGTCTTCCGTGACGGTCGGTGAAGCAGTCCACCGTAAACTCCCCGCCCGGCAGATATTCGCATATCGCGTATTCAACGCCGTCCGAAAGCGCCTCGTCAAGCTGTGCGCGGCTGTCAATGCGCCGCGCCCCCTCAGCGCCCTGCCCTACGGCGGGCTTTATGAACACCGGGAAGCTTTCAACATCTTCCGCACACGCATAGGTTTTCGGAAGATAGTACGCACCTGCAAGAAAGGCATAGGTCCTGTTCTTCGAGCGGGTGATCTCAACGGTCTCAAGCGCGGAGGTCACGACGGCGGCATGAAGCTCCTGCTGTATCTCGGTAAGCTTTAAGAGAACGCTGTCGTGCGCGGGATAGATATAATCTATACGGTACTTATCCACCGCTTCGTTGACCTTTGCCGCAAAGTCCGCGCTGTCCGGGTAGGGTATATCCTCAACGCAGGTCTCATATACGAACTCTGCATGACAGGGTCTGCTTGTGCCGCCGAAAAGCTTCACAAACTTGCTGTATTTCAGCGCGTTGTTTATTTCAAGCGCAATTTCCGTCCCCGCAGGGAGGACAAGAATGTTTTTTACGTCAGCCATATGCTTTTCCTCTGAAAATCACTTGCTTCTGTGCAGAAGCTTTTTCGCCGTGGAAAGAATGTAGGAGAATGTGTCCACCTTGAAAAGCGCGGAAATCCCGATATACACGCCCGCGCCGAGCAGCACCTGAATGAGCAGCACCGGCAGATCGCCTATATTGAGCCGCTGCACCGGATAGACGCATGCGCCCATGACGCAGCTTAATACGATCGCCGGAAGCATATCCCAAAGCTGTGCGGGGTATGAGTAGCCGAGGAGCTTCTTGTTCGGCCATGAATTTATGATCTGCGCAAGCACGCTTGTGAACAGCAGGCTCAGCGCCATGACATAGACGCCGTAGTTCATCGTCGCCAGCAGCACGAGCACGCCGATAACCTTCTTGATTATCTCAAGCTTCAAAAACATATCGCTGCGCCCGACGGCCTTGATCGCGTTCAGGTTTGCGGTGTGGAGCGGGTAGAAGGCATAGGAAAAGCAGAATATGCGCAGGTACGGCACACACGGCAGCCACTTTTCCGTCAGCAGGAATCTGACGAACGGCTCTGCGCAGACCGCAAGCCCCATCATCAGCGGCATCATCACATAGCTGCTCACCTTGATGGCGCGCCGCGTCATTTCTCTCACGCTCTCCGTGCTGTCCTGCTTGTCGGAAAGCACAGGCAGAAGCACGCTGTCTATCGAGGAGTTTATATTTTCGACAAGAATATTCGGGATGTAATTGCCGCGGTTATAAAAGGCAAGATCAGCGTCGGTATACTTTACGGCGATGATTATTTCCCTCAGCTTGTTGTAGACCGTATCCAGCAGACCGGAAGCAAGCAGCTTCCAGCCGTAATTCAGAAGACCCTTGAGCCGTTCAAAGGAGAACATCCGTTTCGGCTTCCAGCCGACCGTGAGCCACAGAATGGCGGTGTTCACCGTGACGTTGGAAAGCTGCTGCGCGACGAGCGCCCATACGCCGAAGCCCATGTACACCATCGTTATCCCGACAGCCGCGGACAGGAGCGTCCCGCCGAGCGTGGCGAAGAAAAAGCGCTTGAATTGCAGGGTTTTGGAAACGTATGCCTGCTGGACGTTCTTGACGCCCGCCACAACGACCGTAAGGCCGAGCACTCTGATGATCGCAGTCAGCTGAGCGTCCTTGTAGCCCTTTGCTATGAGCGGGGCGAAAGCGAACAGCAGCGCATACAGGACAAGGCAGAACGCTACGTTGAAATAAAATACCGATGAAAAGTCAAGATCGTCGGGATCTTTCTTCTGTATAAGCGAGTTTGCCATGCCGCTGTCCACAAAAACGAGCAGAATGGAGGTGATGAGCGTCACCTTGGCAACGGTTCCGAAAACCGTCGGATCAAGCATACGCGCAAGGATTATCTGCACCGCCATCGACACCAGCTGCGAGCCGAAGCGTTCAAGGAAGCGCCATATAAGATTTGAAAAGACCTTTTGTCCGTTGTCCATTAAAACTTATTCTCCGTAGCCCTGTTTTCTGCGGTAATATGCGTGAAACGCGGGGAAGGTTTTCTTGATTCCCGTCTTCAGCCGGTACGAAAACGGCTTTGCCTTCAGAATGTCGAGGTATGGCTTTTCATAAAGCTTCTCCACCTGACCGGTGATATCGTAAAGCTCATACCGGCGCAGTGTAAGCTCACGCTCTGCGGCGCGCAGCTTTTCACCCTTGAGACGCGGCAGCAGCGTTTCTATCATGGCGATCTCACCCGTGACAAACTCCTTGAGCTTGCCGTAGCTTCTGCCGAGATTGCTGCTCCATGCCTCCGGATTGCTGCTTATACGGTAAACGGACATCTCCCTGTCAAGAAAACGCACCTTACCGTTCATCGTAAGCCAAAGCCCGATGGCATAGTCGGTAAAGCCGTAGGAGCCGGCAACATAATGAAAGTCCGGCGGGGAGATGATATATTCGCGCCGCGCAAGGATGGAGCTTGTATGGAACGCGTTTGACATGCCCGTGACGACCGTTTCAAAATCCACATCCCGATCGCCCTTTTCCGCGATCAGCGGCCTGTCGGCGGCGGAATCTGCGCAGAAATGAAGCGCGGTGTTGTGGACGCAGGCGGAATAATCGGGATGCGCCTCAAGAAAATCCACCTGGCGCTGAAGCTTTTCGCGGTCGCACCACTTGTCGTCGCCCTCGCAGAGCGCAATGTATCTGCCCCTCGCGTTAGGGTAAAAGACCTTTTCGAAAAGCCCAGGCATACCGAGGCGGGAAAAAAGATTTTCCTTCTGGTAAAAGGGGCGGATGATCTCCGGATATTTCGAGGCATATTCCCTGATGACAGCGGCGGTGGCGTCTGCGGAGCAGTCGTCGTTCACCAGAACCTCAAACGGGAAATCCGTTTTCTGCGATATAAAGCCGTCGAGACATTCACGCAGGTACTGTTCATGATTATATGCCGTACAGAGGACGGAAACCATACATTCGTTGTCGGGCATTTCCACGCTCCTTATCAGTGTCCGTATTTTTTTGCGGCGCGGGCGGAAAACAGGGAGATATAAGCGCACTGCCTGTTTCCTGCGCACTCGTGTCCGCTATGCCGCAGGCTACTGTTTTAATTTTTATATACCATCAATTGACAAGAGCACGCACGCCTGACAGCGTGCCTTTCCGGCGCTTTTTGTCCTTTTCGCCTTGACGGGCGTCAGCCCGTCTGCGTCTCAAAAACCAAAAATCGCACAAAAATCCGTCACTGTCAGGTGCAGACGGTTTTGACGGAGCAGAAATGCGTTCAGGCAATGAAAAGTCCGTAGGCAATACTTGATGTATTGGCAAGGTCTTTGAAGCGGCATGGACGTTTTTCTGCCCGTCAAAACCGTGCGTATCCTTGTCAACTGATGGTATTATACTGCCAAACCATGCCCATTTCAACCAAAAACTTTCCCGTATAATTCCGCACATTTTCTCCTCCCGCCTCCTCAAAGAAAAAACGGAAAATCGGGTATTGACAAAATTCAAGATACCTGTTATTATAACTCTGCTATGGGGGTATAGCTCAGCTGGGAGAGCGCTTGAATGGCATTCAAGAGGTCAGCGGTTCGATCCCGCTTATCTCCACCAATGTAGAACTGTACGAACACAATACGGCGAAGTCAGTGTTTATCTTACTGCGTCGAGCTTCGTACTCTTCTCCCCACTTCCGAGTGGGAGATAACACAAATCGCAGCCAAGTAATTTGGCTGCGATTTTTCTTTATGTACGCGCAAGTCGTATTTGATTCTTCAAATTTCCCCTACGCATATCGTAATAATCTTCCGAATCCGAGAAAAATCTTAGAATTGCTGATAGATTATTACGAAAGGAGCGAGGGCAAATGATTAAGATACTCCTGTCCAAGAAGCTGGGCGAGCTTCGCTGGACGCAGGCCGATCTATCACGCAAGACCGGGATAAGACCGGCCACAATCAACGAGTTGTACCACGACATCGCAGACCGTGTGAGCTTGGAACATCTCGACCTCATCTGCGAGGCGCTTGGTTGCGAGCTGACGGATATTATCATCCGTGTTCCCGATGAAATTCCAAATGTCGAGCACACGCGCACTGGTGCAAAGGTACATAGTTGAAACAAGGACGCAGGGCATAACCGCTCTGCGTCCTTTGCCTTATTTATATCTCTGTGCCGTCAGGCAGAACAAAACTGATTTTTGCTTGGCACCCAAGCGCTCGAGCCAGAGACTCGATGTCTCTTTCTGTGAAATTCCCGCGTGTCATTTTATTTGAAAGATTCTGACGGGTCTGCCCAGACGCTTCGGCCAGCTCTCCCATAGTCATGTTTTGCCGTTTCATAATAAGCCTTATCTTTTCGGCCACTGAAATATCCATGCAATCGCCTCCTGTCACCAATATACACGTATTAGTGTTATTTGTCAAAGAAAATTTTGCAATATCCACGCAAAAGTGTAAAATATCTATTGACAAATGACACGAATTGGTGTAATATAATACACGTAAGGCAGAGATGCAAATCTCTTACGAAGGGAAGTGAGGAAATGGATGAGATGACTACCGCAGAACTCAATCAGTATCTTGAGAACATAGCAAAGCTGATTGAGGCAACAGCGAACAGCCCCGAGGCTGCTGCTGAAATCGTCCGCGACAGCAAGATTAACGCATAAACGAAAAGTGAGCGACCCCCGCTAAAGCGCCGCTCACTCCACCCGATAAGGTGAGCCGGGAGCCTTACCCCGGCCACCTTGATGATACCAGAGTAGGGCAGAAAAATCAAGAAAGGAAATAGCGTAGTTATGCTGATGTCTGAATTTATCGACCGCACGGGGTTCACCCCCACCTATGAAGAGTATCGAAAGATTGAGGAATCTTATTACAGCTTTGACGGTGACAAGGACGCCTTTTGCAAGGCTTTCGTCAAAAATTGCGAAGCAATGAAGTTCTGCGAAGCCAGAGCCACTGAGATTGAGCGCCTGACCAGTCTGCTCATGGAGAACGAGCGTCAGTACAAGAAAGATATCGCTGACCGTGAGCAGCGCATTAACGAGTTGACCGCTGAGCTGGATCACGAGCTTGAATGGAAGCCCAGCGATAGCGCCGGCACGAACATGACACAGGAGCGCTATGAACACCTTGCTAACTGCGGTCAGACGATGACCGACGATGAAGCTGTAGCGTTTATCGCTGACGAGTGCGGCTTTGCTCCAGAGAAAATCCGCATTCTACACGAGGCCAACACCTACGAGGTCAATAAGCACCGCCGTCTCCGCGTGGCTGGTACCTTCGAGCGTGCGCCCGTGTACGAGTCCTCCGACTGGAACTATGTCCGCTTCGACTGCGCCTACTTCATGTATGAGCTGGTCAACGGTGAACTCCGCTTCTACAGTTGCTAAATAATCACCCGCCCCGGAGGTTACGAGGGCAGGAAGGATACTGGTATGAGCTTGGCAGACCTGCTATACAAGGTGTATGAGAATACCACCATCTGGGTCGCGGAAGACCCAACCAACTCTGTGGGTATCTACTTCGGCCCGGTCAAGGAAATCACGCTCCGCGTTGCCGCTGCCTACGAAGTTGTGGAGCTTTACCCGGAACATTACCCAGCAATCGGCAATTTCGTTGGAATCTCTGTAATTGTCAAGAAAAAGGAGCCTAACAATGATTACTGACTATACCCCCGGCGAATTTCTTACGTACGAAGAATATGAGTTGGTTTTTGACGATGGGGACAACAACGGATTTGCTTTTCCTTGTGACGAAAGCGGAAACCTACTTTCCAGCGCAACTGAGGCAGCCGTCGAAAACTATCTGTGGTGCATGGCGCATCCCGACGATTTTGTACGGTGGAATAGAATCCTCTGTCACAAGCGCAAGTACCGCGAGAATGCGTCTGGCGTTTGCTCATGCGGAAAGAAAATCCAATTATGGAATGAGTACGCCGGAGCTTGTGAATGTCCGAACTGTGGACAATGGTATAATCTTTTTGGGCAAGAATTATTGCCGCCTAAAGCGTGGATCGAATAAATTTGCTGTATTGCCGCCCCTGAGCCGCGAGAAAGCGTTGCAACGCTTATGTGCTGAGTTGGGAATGTAGACGCAGGTCACATCCTCTGCCGCTACCACAAAGCCCAACAAGCGCAAAGTCCACAAATGAGAAAAAGCCCCTCCCAGTCCAAAGATTTAGGACTGAGAGGGGCAAAAAATTATGTGGTAGTCTTGGGCAGCACGAATACAGCCGCCTCTATGCAACCATCAACAACATCCTTGAGCTTGTCGGTCACTTCAATATCTGCTGCTTCAAGGAGCTTATACACTATTTCGGTCGCTTTGGCATTGCGTTCATCCGCGGCTATCTGGCTGGCTTTGTACATCTGCTCTGCGGCGTTCACGGCGGTCTTGGCATAATCAATAATGCGTTCTACTATGCACAAGCTGGGCGTTTCAGGCACAAACTCTTTTATTCCATCAACGACTATTCCAGCCGCGTCAAGCGCCGAGCCGGTGCCGGACAGTATGCCCGAGATATTGATTCCTTTCCGCACGAGATACGGAATCAAAAGACAAATACCGCCAAATACGCAGATTACGACGGTAACGATGATGAGAAGCATGGTGTAATTACTCATAGTTTTTTCTCCTTTTTAATTTATAACATTGGCGCCTATGTCCTTGAGCCAGTTTTCATAGGCCTTCTTTGCTGCGTCTGCCTTTGATCGTGCGGCCTCCACATTGCCGTTGAGATGGCCGCCCTGAAGCGCTATGGCGTTTATCTCTCCGAGTTCGATAGACGCCATCATCATATCCATAGAGAGCCGAGCTTCTTTTTCTCTCCGGGTATTTCGCAACTCAGCGGCTTTTCGGTCTTTGCTCATGTGATTTGTTATCACTGCGACAGTCACAAGCGAGGCCGCAGATATTATTGCGGTTATTATCTCTACCATCTCCCGGCTCCTTACTTGACCAAGGCCGTCCACGTCTGTTGACCGCAAATACCATCCGCGTCAAGTCCGTGTTCAGCCTGAAAGGCCATGAGCATATTGTTTGTCCGCACTCCAAATTCTCCATCAACCCATGTCGGGTCATAGCCGAGGTATTTAAGCGCTGCTTGCAGCATTGCCACGACGACCCCAGCCTGTCCGCTTTCCAGCATAGGCAGCTCGACCATGACATACTGCGTCGGTTTCCTGACATCCGGCACAGCCTCCGTCTCTGATCCCTTATACCTGAGCACGCAATCCCAGGGATAATTATAGTAACTGCGCGTGTATATCTCTCGCCCAGTCTGATCCCCGGTCTGTCCTCCGGTCGCACCGCCAGCCTCGTTGATACTTGCCTGCACGAGCTGACCGCCGCCTATATGCAGAGCAGTGTGGTGAATGTGGTTTAAGAGCACGTCACCGCGTTCAAGCCCTGCGCCGGTATTAAGATTGACGCTACCCGTTACGTCTTCAAAGCCATGTTGCAGCATGTCGGAGCGCATATTGCCTGTGTATGTGCAACTCAGGGGAAGTCCCGCTCTCTTGAAGCAATCTATTACGAGGCTGCTACAATCATAGTCAGGCCCCCACCTGTTTGCTTGGTCATAGCCGTGTGAATCATCCGCAGCTATTTCTCTGGCTCTCGCTACTGCATTTTCTATGATATTCATAACTAAGTTCCTCCCGAAAATCTGCAACAAAAAAGCCGCCTCTTTCGAGACAGCTTAGATAAGGGTATCGCCAATCAGATTTTTATATGCATTGTGTGCAACGTTGATTTCTCTCTGCTCTTCCTCTGTCAAAGCAGAAATTTCGGCAAGGCGCGTTGCAAGATGCTTTATTATTTCGTTCTGAATTTCAATCTGATTGCACAACCCCTCTATGAGTTGCAGATTGTTCATTTAGCCTCCTGTTATTCCTCAGCCGCAGCATAAGGGATGCCGGTGATCTCCCTATACTCATCGGCCGTTATCCATCTGCCAACCGCGTTGTAAACGCGATTCACAGGCCACAGCCCCGCGTCATAATATTTCTTTACCGTAGCATACTTGGGAGAATGAGCAGTATCAGCCATTACAGATCCACCTCCGTCATCATAGAAAGATACTCAATATCCGAGCGCATTTGAGACTGGCTTGACTGAAGGTCGGGGATGATATTCTTCTCATCCTCGATTGCTTTCGCCTGAGCCAAAAGCTGCGCGAGGTTGGCGGCGACGTCCTCGGCGAGGCCTCCGTATGAATTCATCTCAAGATGATATTCATCCCACTCCCAGCCGACAGTTTTGACGCCGTCTTTCTCCTCAGAAAATGCCTTGATGTTCTGGAAGAATCTAACCATAGACTTGCCCAGCTTTTTGGGGATTGCCTCCAAAGTGAATGCTGTAACTGGCTTTGTTCCGCCTCTTACTTTCATTCCGTATCACATCCTTTAATAGTTTTTCTCCAATTGGAGTGTAGTATTTTTGCCTTGCCTTATAGCAATTAACGCCTTTGAGCAGCCCCGCTCTTGAAATAAGAGCCGATGCCATTCTCGGCGGTATGCCCCATCCTTTGGCCTTGCGTTTGATTGCGCGTCGGCACTGTCGGATAAACCGAAGAAATGTTCTTTTGCGTATTGTGCGATATTTCCTATACTGTTTCACCCCAACGAAATCCAGCGGCCTTGACTTGAGCGGAAACACCTGCCAATTGTCTTTTACAGTCAGCAGCATTTCTTCACGCAAATACGCATCTATAAGTTTGCGGATTTTATGGAGCTTCTTCTTGTTCCTGCCCATAACAACAATATCATCCATGTACCTGACGTAATGATTGCACCCGTCGAGAGAACAGATATATCTATCCAGCGGCTCAAGATAAAAGTTTGCAAGCCACTGGCAGATATAAAAGCCTATCGGCAGTCCGGCGTCACTGGTATCAAGGATGGCTGAGACCATGCCGAGAAATCGTTTATCTTTCACTTTTCGTGAAAGAGCAGCCATAACTTTCGCGTGGTTTATGCTTGGGTAAAACTTCTTGATGTCGAGCTTCAAAATATATTTCGTTCCTTTGACATCCTGCCTTATAGAACGCTGCACATACTTCTCGGCTCGTGAGCCTCCACGTCCGGGGATGGCCGCACAGGTCCATGCATACATACCTTTCATGAGTGTGTCTTTGAGCACAAGAACCATGAGCTGATGAATAACCCCATCCGGCCAGTACGGTACAACACTGATTTCCCGTTCCTTGCGGCTTGCTGTGTCATATCGTATTTTCTTTTTCGGCATTGATGGTCTGAAAGCTTCAGCAAGGAGAAGGTCGTATGTTTTATCAACATACTTGTCCATGTTGCGAATTACTTTCTGGACATCATGCCTGTGTCTTTTGTGACGTGAGCTGTTGATGATGGCAATGCGGATCAAATCCTTGTTGCACATCTTTTCATATAGGAATCCGACTCTCTTAGGCATTTGAGAAATGCCCTCCTTGTTTGCCTCAAGGCCTTTCGAGAGAAACCTACTAAGCCCTGTCCTTGCGGCAATATTTTTGCCAAGCGGCATGGAGCGTGCGTGTGCAATGGAGCAGAGGTCTGAAACAAGCAGCCGGCCGCCATTGTTCGCGTTCGCGTTCGACGAAGCATTGTTCGCAGTCCGCGCAAGCAAGCCAGCGGCAAGACCATTGTCATATCTACCGCCAACTTTGAAGACCAGAAACAATGGGGAGAACTAACACACGCAGCCCCAGAGAATAATAAAAAGCGAATTCTGTTCTGTCAGCATTTCGTTTTATTATTACTATTTCCGATACATAATTACGAAATGCGTAAGACAATTTTATAAAAATCGGTCGGCTACGCCGACATAATACCTGGGGGCTGCGGCCCCCAGACCCCTATCAGGGGATATAAAGGAGCCGGCCGCCATTGCTCGCGTACGCGTCCGACGAAGCACTGCCCGCAGCCCGCGCAAGCAAGCCAGCGGCAAGACCATTGTCATATCGACCGCCAACTTTGAAGACCCTCCATCCGGAGGATGTCCACCATCCATCCGGGATATATGTTGCATTGCTGCCGCCTGTCGAGGTGGGCAAGAAAAGCCACGGCGCATTTGCATCAATGCCCTGTGTCTTTGGATAATCTCCATTGCCGCTGCAACAGGCATAGCTCAACTGCGAGTATCCAGCGGATTTGTCATCGCCGAAATTAGAACGGTCGAGACAATAATAAGCCTGTGTTCCGCTAAAATTGATACCGTCGATCCACTGCCAGACATTGCCCCAGAGGTCTTCAATACCGCGGTACTGGATAGATGTTTGCCCGTCCGTTCCTGCCGGGCGGCCTGTGTGGTATGCCATGCTATCAGTTCCGCCGCAGCTTATAGCGGCTGAACCGCTTGTATAGCCCTTACCAACAACGGCCTGAGAGTCCCAATCCGCATATTCCACGAGATATAACATAACCACTGCCGACCATGCAGCAATGTTCATCATATCCCAATGTGCGCCCTTGTTTCTGGCATTGCTTCGTAACGTAGCTCGTGTGATGCTCACGACCGGTTTTACTGCCGATTTCGATACATAGCTATTGCCCGCAAGATACTTGCCGACGTAGATAGCATCCTTTCCCTCAAAAGCGGGATGCAGCGTGTACCCGGTCATAGGGCCGTTTGCAATATGCAACTGCCACTCTGCCCCTGTTGCCGCAATCTTATACCAGAATTTCGGCACCCTTACCACGGTATCAAATGCAGAACGGCTGAATGCAGAATCTACGCCCTTTTCATAGGCGATTGCATCGTTGATAACGTTGAATTCTTTCATGCCGCTCCACGGCCAGATATCATCAAACGGCGATGAGCCGACCGTTGCTCCGACACCCGGCACAGGGTCAGTAAACCCTACCGCGTCACCCAAACGAGAAAACTGCGTGCTCGGTCCACCTGACCACAGCACGCCGTAAGATCTCGCTGTTTTCGGTTTTTGTATTTCAGGACGTGCGCCTAAAAGAATTCCGCTCATCAGCTTTCACCCCTTGCTTTTAATTCATAGAATATCTGCAATGACTTTGTCGGTTTCTCTTTTGCCTGTATTGAAAATCCAGTATTCTTTATGGCAAGTTCATAAAAGGCGTTCTTCGCAAACCAGTCGTATGTATCAGCGTTGGCAGCAGACACAACTACATCTTGCTCATTACTGTCAAAGTCGCTTGGTGCGATGTCGTAGGCATACCAGAACTCTTCCGATGTGTCTGGCGTTTGCTGATACCAATTCGCCACCGTGAGAGTTGCAAGATACTGTTCACCGGACCCGCCGCCTCCACCGCCGACCAAGAAGAAATCGGTACCAGACAGGAAGCCGATAACAACAGCCCCAGTCACGAAGAAATTGTTTCCGGGAGCTTTGCCGTTCGGCAGCCGCACCGTCACAGAACCGCCGTTCACCTTGAATGTGTCGTTTTTCGCGTATGCGGCCGTTGCAACGAATTTCACATTGCTCCCACCGCCTGCCAGTGTAAGAGAGTGTACCGTACCTTCCTTTGCGTGAGTATATGTTGAGAAGCCAGTAAGGCGCACTTCTTCAATGGTTTCCTGCATAGACTGTTCAAGCTCGGCAACTGCTGTGTTGACAACAGCCTCCATTGCGTCTATCTCATTTTGCAGGTGTCCGGCAACATCGCCGTCGAGAACATACTGAAGGTTTGCAAACCAGTCGTTGAAATTGCTCTGTGCAGAAGCCTCGAATGTATCCATAGCTTGGTCGAACGAGTCATATCGAGCCTGACCAAGCGACTGAAAATAGTCGTATTCGTTCGCAATGCGTACCTTATATTCGGCAAAGAACGCGTCAAACTGAGTGCAGAGAGATGAAAAATCGAACTGGTCTATTATGCCGGTGACAATTCCGCAAAGGCTACTGTCGAATCTGCGGTCAGTAATATTAGACTGCAAAATGGCGGTTACACCTCTGCCGATGTAAACATCCGCAAGTGCGATTTCATATATTTCTGCGTCTCTCGTAAGAGCCGTTGCGGTCGGCGTCGTTGCAGGCACGCCCTCCAGCACCTCAACAGACAACTTTCGGTTGAGCAAGCTCCACCGAAGAACGATTCTATCTATTCGGTTGTAAACGCCATCCGCGACAGAGAGCGTTTTGCCAAGGTCCGTGGTGTTGCGGTAAAAATATCCGTTGATAAAACCTGCTCCAGCTTTAATCGTTATGCCCATGCCAGTTGCAATAACTACCTGCAATCCATTGCTCGGATTTGCATACACCCCATTGGACACAAACGATGCAAAGTATGCCGCCCAGTCCTCAGCGGAGTATTTGCGGTCGCCTGACACGGAGTTGAAAAAGCTACCTCTTTCCGCCATGATTAACCTCCTGTTGCCATAGATTTTATTTGTTTATAGATGCTCGGAATTGACTCTCCGAAAGTGATCTCTAAGCCCTCACCGTCAACCTCGTATATTTCTGAGATTTCTGTAATCCTTGCGTCAATGCGCACGTTCCACGTCTTATTCACGCACGTCACTCTATCGCCGAGGTCAAAGTCCTTCCGATAAATGAGGTTTGCCCCAACGTTTATTTCAGACGAAAATGCCTGAGATATCGGATACTGCTCCAGCTTTTCTCCGCCGCGTGCGGCCAAAGCCGATTCGTACTCGGCATCAGTCAGCGTGATCTCCTTGTCATTGTCGTCTTTGTATGTCTGCTTGATATCCCCAGCTGATACATATAGCTCTTTTCTGGCAAGGCCAGAATTCTCGCCGTTCACAATGACGAGCACAGGAGACTTATCTTCGGTCTCTTCGCCGGTAACATATGCCGTGGTTTTGTGCTTTTCAGTAGACTTCGTATATTCCTGCTCCAGCACATTATCGTACTCTTGAGAAAAGATACACGGTGGATTACCTGCGGTGTTGTCCGCTGTGCAATCAACGCCCTTATACACTGAGAACTGGTGCGTGCCGGCAGCACGGTCGGTGATGACCTTCATCCCTAACTTTGACCCTTCGGCCAACTCCACAGCTGCATCCTGAACATTGGCATAAGGTTCTGAATTGTAGGGAATGCTCTTCCCGCTTATAACCGCGTCTTCATGCAAAGAAAACGCCGGGAGTTTTCGCTCCGGCGTAGTATCTATGCAGTTTTCATTAACCATGCGGCGGATAAGCACTTGCGCCGTAGCTGAAACGTTGACGAACGGCGTTGCAATGACGCGCCGAGAAATCCAATTCAGCAGAAATTTACCCTGTACTTCAATAACCTCATAGCCCTCAAGATTTTTGCTGATATTTGTATAGAGAATTTCCGCCGCTTCATCGTCACCGTGCTTGATTGCGATATTCCCGTCTTGCAGCAGACGGTTGTGCGCATCATTAAATGGTACAAGAAGCTTGAACTCACCGCAATCCCAATATCTGCGTGTCCATATAAGGCTCGTTATCTGCTCAACAATGCCGAGCATATTCATCTCCGCATCATAGATATACAGCTCCATCACTACACCCCCAGATACAGATTGCTGTGTTTGATCGTCACATTGAGATTGTCCTCACCTGACGCAGCGTAGTAACGATAGGGATTGTCGCCAATGGCAAGCTGCAAATACGTTGACTGAATGTCCAGATAACGAAAAATATCGCTTTCTTCGCCGCGCTGATTCTTGAACGTGACCGACTTCTCGCCATATCCCGTTTTAATCGTTATCTCCTCGCCGGCGAGCATATCCATATTTACCTGAATATATTCTTGCGTCTTGACATCAATCAGACCGGGATTTGAAACGGCTCCCTGTGCGGCAAAGGTTATTGTCAGTCCCGTAGTAGCATCGCCAGTGTTCTCAATATTGGTGATAAGATTTGGGAGGCGATATCCCACCTCCCATTGAGGGTCATCCTCGCTGTTGGTCAGTTGCAGTCCGTCCACACTGTCAAATATCATGCCGCCTATCCACGTCGCAATCTGCGTATACGTTTCAGCTTCGTCCGTCCAGAATGGATTCAGACATAATAGATTGATGGTGAATCGCAGGAAAATGCCATCTGCGTCAAAGTGTGGCGCAGAATTGACCTTGCACTTTATCTGCCGCGTAAAGCTGTCATGCTGATACACCAGAACAGCAGAATATGTAGGGTTCAGCGCATGATTGAGCTGGTGCCGGTATTCACGCACGATGGCTTTATCAAGCTCATTTATGTGTCCGACTATTTCAATGTCACGACTTGCAATATGATACCCCAGATATGTGGCCCCGGCCTGATTTATGCCTGATGTGGAATATATCTCGTTCTCGACATCGGACAGCCCGGATACATCTTTTGAGATATTGCAATGGAAAACAGAATTAACGGAAAACTCTATCGTTGAGCCATTTTCGTTGGTAAATGTAAGCTTTTCAATGTATTTGCTCCTCATCTGTTCAGCTCCCTTGCTATCTGTCTCAAATTGCGCTTTGCCTCTCGCTGTTGCCCAGCATAGCTGGTGTCATCCGCATAGATGTTTTGCGTCAGATTCATGTTGATTTGACGATTTTTTGCATTCGCCAGCTTGTCTATTTCAGCAAGAAGTCTATCGTCTGTGGAGGGAACACTCCCTATGGCCTTGAGTATCGCTGTTGTGTTGTCCGGGATCTCCGGTACTTCAATCTGCACATCCACGATTTTTTTCATAGTGTCACGCATCTCTTCAGCTACCGCATCTTCCATCTCTCGAATACCGATAATAAGGCCTTTGCCAAGGTCATTGCCGAGGGCTATTGTCTTTTTCGACGGAGAATTTGACTGTGCAGCTTGCTTTGCGGCAGCGATAGCATTGCGCACCATTGCCGCCGCTTCAGCTGCTACCTGAGCGGCGTAAGCTCTGACGCCGACCGCTGCTCCCTGAGAAATTGCAGCACCTATGCCATACCCGGCGTTATATGCGCTGCTTGCATAGCCTGATACAGTCTGATTGACATCCGACAATACCTGTGTGGTCGTATCAACCATATTAGAAAGCTGCTCCTGATATCCAGTAGCAGCCTGCAAGCCCATATCTGTAACCGTTGCCGTGATTTCAGGTTTTGCGCTGTCAACCTGCGCTTTCGTCTCAGCCATTGCCGTAGCTGTTGCCTCAGGCACCTGCGCAATACTCTCCCCAGCGCCATCGCCTAACGTGCTCAGCGTCTCATTGGCATCGCTTATGCTCTCGGCCATCTGCTGCGAGGTTTCCGCAGCACCGGTCAAACTCTCCTTGTAAGAGTCTACCATGGCCTGAGTTTCAGTCAGAATATTTGCCTGCTCATCGACCTTTGCGCTTGTTTCAGCAATACTATCCTGCAAAGCGAGCATTGCTTCAGCGGCTTTGGCTTCCTCCTCAGAGAGATTTGCCCAAAGCTCACTTACTTTCATAGAAGCGTCAGCCTCAGCATCACGGGCAGCAATAACAGCCTCAGTTTCCTTGCCTTTAGATTCTATAAGAGCTTCAGACAATGCCTGCTGTGCAGCTTTCTGCTCATTGGCAGCCGCGACGAAATCTAATGTGCCTTGAGTTGCAGATTCATTGTATTTCGTGAGTTCTATGCGAGCTTTCGCGAGTGCAACCTGCAACTCTGTAAGTGCGGCTTCCTGTTCGGAAATTATTGTAGCGAAAGCCTGTTCTTGAGCATATTCTTTCCACGCCTGAGCTCCAAGCCTCAGCTCCTCAGTCGTCGTTTGCAGTCTGCCAGTAGTCTCATCCATCTGTATATTGACATCTGGCAGCAGCTCACGCAGTCTGCTGACTATGGAATTATACTCGGCCTGCTCTTCTTTAGTAAGCGCAGTTTTTGAATTGAGTTCGTCGAGCCGGTCTATGTGTTTAGCGATTACGATAGATGTCGCTTCGATTTCTTCTGAGGTTTCGGTGAAATTCTTACGCGCATCTTCAAACGCTTTATTGCAATCGTCAAGAGTGTCATTCAGAGCGTCAGCCTCTTTTGTAGCGGACGGTGTAGCTGCCGCGAGTGCTGCAATAGCCGATACAAGCGTGATTACCGCCGTGGCGACCGCAAGCGCTGGATTCCCCATAAGGACGGCATTGAATGCTTTTATGATAGGAATAACCACTTTAGTAATTGCCATATATGAAGCTAAAACTGTAGTGAAAGAAGTTAGTCCTGCCGTGAGAGCGGTTATCGTTGGAACGAGCCAGTCATTGGCTTGAACGAAATCTGTTGCCCACTTGACGATATCCGTACCCTTGGTTGCAAGGTCAGCAATCGCGGGCGTGAGCTGGTCGCCTATGGCAATTTTGAGATTATTCACGCTGTTTTCAAACATCGTGATTTTGCTTTCTGTGGTCGCATATCGAGTGGATGCTTCTTTCATCAGTGCGGTGTTCTCAGCCCATGCAGTATTGGCCGTGTCTACCGCATTGGAAAGCAGCCCTGATGCCGTGGCAAGAGATTTCAGCATATTACTCTGACGAATGCCGGAAAGCCCCATCTCGTCAAGCACGAGTGTTGCGCTTTCGCCTTTTTCGTCAAGCTTTCCAAGGCCCTCTATAAACGCCTGAATTGCAGTAATGGGTTCATTCTGCCACACTGCGGCGAATTGCTCCGCCGACATTCCGGAAACATCCGCGAACTTTGCAAGGCTATCGCCGCCCTCGGCCACGGCTTTTTCAATCGCAGTCAATGTCTGCGTCATTGCTGTACCGCCCGCCTCGGCTTCTATGCCAACAGAGGACATCGCTGTTGCGAGAGCCATTATTTCAGGCTCTGTCAGCCCTGCCAGCTTACCCGCAGCAGCGAGACGCTGACCCATATTTACGATTTCGGATTCGGTTGTTGCAAACGAGTTTCCCAAATCTACGATAACAGAACCCAGATTCTCATACAGCTCCGGTGCCATCCCTGTCACATTCGCAAATCTGGCAAGCATTGTTGCTGCTTCCTCTGATGTGAGATTTGTTGCAACTCCGAGATCTGCCATGACGGTTGCAAATGACACAAGATTCTCTTTTTCTATGCCGAGCTGTCCAGCGGTCTCGACTATGCCCGCCAGTTCTTTTGCGGTTATCGGAATATCAGTTGAGAGCTCTTTTATCTGACCTCCCATTGTGGATAATTCTTTGTCGGTGAGGTCCGTTGTTTTTGCGACGCCGGCCATTGCCGACTCAAATTCAACGGAGGCATCGACACACTCCGTCAATGCCTCCACTATTTCACGTATGGATTGCTTCAACCCCGATGCGGCCAACGCCTGGGCAAGCCCGTTGATAGCATCGGTGTTTCCCTGCACTTTGCTCTTGTTGTTATCCAGCGCCGCCGAATTCTGACGTATGGCGTCTTCGGTCTCGTTTACGGCAGTCCTGGCCTTATTCAAATCTGTCTGCCAGTTGTTAACGGCCTTTTTTGCGGCAGTTAGGTAATCCTCATTCTTCCTGAGTTCTGCGTTGAGCCGTTCATTCTCCTCGGTCAGCTTTTTCTCTTCAGCGCTTGTATCCCCAGACTTCTTTTTCAGTTCATCAAGGGCCTTGACATTATCCTCTATCTTTTTACTGAGTTCCGCTTTTCGCTGGGCATACTGGCGCTCAGCCTCTTGCGCATTTTTTAATCCAGCTTCAAGCGCGGATACTTTGCTTTTCTGGCTTACGAGCAAGTCGTTGAGTGCCTTGCCCTTGGCCGTAAGCGCCTCTGTTGAAGTCGCATTATTTTTATACTGGCTCTCTGTCATTTTGAGAGCAGATTGCATATTGCGAAGTTCAGCGTTTATCCCGGTTATCGCGGCACGGTACTGACTTTCACCCTCTACCGCAACGCGGGTGGAAATTGTTCTGGTTGCCATACTCTGCCCTCGCTAATCATCAATGTCGTTGCTGGACTTTTGGGGTCTATTTGCCTTTGTCCAGATTTGCACCATATCAAAAAACAAGCCGGGGGTCATCCGGCCGAATTCAATCCGTGAAAGGTGCAGTTGCACGGTTGCAAAATAGGTGTATTCAGCCCTCAGATCCCGGCTACCTCTTTTTTTTGCAGTTCAAGCAGCCCTAAATCAGTTTCTGTTTCAGATTCATTCGCGGTCTCTTGCTTATAGCCAAGCGTTATCGCTTGCATTACCGCATCTATCAGGTGCAAATGGACACCCGGACGGATTCTCGTTGTAATATCTGTTTCTGACAGCATATCACTTTTATCAAAGCCCTCAGCACGGCGGCACAGTTCCGCATCATTGGCCATCATAACAACGAGCTGCCGCAGACAGGCGAAGCCCTCTCGGTTCTGCTTTTGAAGCAGTTCAAGCGCGTCCTGCACAGACCCGTATAGTCGGTTTATCTCAAACATGACCTCTACCGAATAATGCAGAGGCCTTATTTTGCCGTTTATTACGGCGCTTATCATTGCGTCCACCGGCAACAACCTCCATGTCGTAAAAACTGCGGGAGAGCCGTTGCAACAGCTCTCCCGCGCAAATTTGAACTATCAGCCGCCCGGCGACGTTGCGATGGCGCACTGAGTATTGATCCAAGTCTTTGCTTCTGCCTCAGTTTCAAAAGTCTCGGTCTTTCGCCAATCACCATTTTCATCCGCCATAATGGTGAATGTGGTCTGCGTGGTTGCGAAAGTAATAGAGCTGCCCTTGGTCTGAGCGTTGTCATTGCCAAGCGCGGCTCTCGCGCAGGGATAAAGAATTCCCTTATAGTATTTCTTCTTGTTGCGCATAAGGCTCTTGTAATACGCAAGTTTGCCAGACGGGGCGGTGTCGCCTACGTTGTACGTAACGACTTTTTCAGAAACATCACAGCCGTAAACTTCCGCTGCATTTTCGTCTGTCAGGTCGTTGGTCTCCATGGCAACCGTGCCACTTGCGAACTCCGAAAGCTGCTCGTCAAGAGCGTCATCCGCGTAAAGCTCACCAGAGGCGAGATTTACAGTGAGATTTGCGGCAACCAGTTTGCCAAGCACAACGCCAGCATCCTTGCCATCAGCCTTAAAGCAAGGGTACTTTGCTCCAAATTCAGCCATAGTGTTATCTCCTTCTTATAGATTATGTTTTTTCTGCCATGCATAAAGAACAGCGGCCTCGGCGTCAGCAGCCTCGGTCGCATGCTCTTCGTTGGCTTTTCTCATCCACTGTTCGGCGGCATTGCCATGTCCGCCAAACTCATGAACAAAGCCGACATCCTGATTGGTGGCATTCCTTGCGCCACCAGTATTTACGGTGTCGCCCTTTCTTCCCCAATTTATCTTGGTGTATGTTTTTCCGCGCGCCTTGTATGTGTGGTGCACACCAGCCGGGTAAACGAGAATATAGCGAAGATGGCCTCCCTGGCCGCTCATCTTCTTGTATACTGTGGGTGATTCCTCGAACTTACCGCTTCTATGTCCGAAAATCTTCTTGATGGCCTCAACATGGGCTTTCCTGATGACCTCGCCGCCAGCTTCAAGCATATCAAGCACGGTTTCATCATCAATCTCGCTGATTTCATCAAGGTCGATAATCAGAGCGTCAAGCCCGTTTGTATCAAAGCTCGCCATAGTCGATACCCTCAGCATCCTCCGTCTCAAAAACAATGTGACGACCATTGCCATCGCTTTCATCTAACGTTTCCGGGAATATGAATCCAGCGTTATACAGCGCAATTTTGATGGATTTGACCATAGGATTGATGTTTTTCTCAAACGGCGGGGCAAACAGATGAACCTGAATCAGATACCGTTCATGTTCCGGCGCGTCATCCGAAAAATCATCCGGGATGGTAGTGTAGTTGAAAACGAAGTATTTTTTGCTCTGCCCTGTATAAACAGACCGCTCAACATCAAGATCAAATACAGACAGCGCGTCCACAAGGCGAGAATCTATGCTGTTGTTATTATCCATTACCGCGCTGCCTCCTTTCGCTGTACCTTGATTTCGAGCCAGAGGTTTCGCTGTTCAACGTTATCTATGGATATAATCTCGTATGGTATGGAATCGCCGGCCTTGTACACATCGAGACGCTCGTTGATAAGCGGGGAGTATCGGCAGGTTATAGTTGCAGGCTCTCGGAGCTGCAGTTGCAATGCCGAGAACATTTCACTGCCGTGAGCATTGACCCATTTGCACAGTACAGATGCGCCGTCCCCGAATATATTGACATCTTTTACGACTGGATAACCTTCGCCGTCAGTATCGCGCTTCGTTTGAACGAAAAAAACCGGGGTACGAAGCTCCCCGGCATTTGCACTTTTGCTCACGTATTCTCACCGTCCTCAGAATCTTCGGATGCATAGCGCAGCTCAAGCACATGACCGTTTATCATCTTCCGGGCATTCTCTTCGGCTGTAGCCTGATACGAGCCACCGAAAGCCATTCCGCGGTTATCGTAGTACATGGCTGCGAGATCCTTTATGAAAGAATCGTACTGAGCGTTGTTCTTAAAAGCCGGAATTCCGGCAGTGCGCGCTTTAGATTTCGCAGCGGCCAAATGCGGAGCAACCTTGCAAGCGGCAGTTTGTCCGATTGCGATCCATTTCGCATTTGCCGTGCCCGGCTCGGTAATGTTGTCGTCGGCGGTAGAGCACCAGATATAATCGTTATGAGAAACAGCACTGCCGTTGATATAGGCAGTGCTGTTATCCCATTCAGCAGGGTCAGGCGGCAAGCCGATATGATTTATGACATCTTCAACAGTTACCGCCATGACTGTCAGCCTCCGCTTTTTGTCACGGTGACGGTATAGGTCTTGCTGGCGGTGCCGTTGACGACCTTTACTGTGAGCACATTTTCACCGTCAGCCCATGTTGCCGCTTCTCCATTCACAACTTCGGTATCGCCGTTCTTTATGGAGATTGTGGCTTTGCTGTCCTCCGCAGTAGCCGTTACCTTGTTGGTGGAGTTTGTGGTTGTGGCTGTATATGACACGACATTTTTATCAAAAGCCGGTGTCAGCGTCAGCGAACCAATCGTCAGCCCCGACAGGTTCGCGCTCAAGGGTTTACCTTTGCGAGACGGAACGCGCTCTTGAGACGAATCTGCTGATCGCCCCAAGCGGTAAACACGAAGTAATACTCGCCCTTCTTCGCATCCTTGTCAGTCTCATAGATGGCGCCAATGTCATAGTTGATGCCATAATAGGTGAAATCGCCGACGACAGGAACAGTTGCCTTGTCGCAGAACACAACCGGAATGCCGAGAATCTTTGCGGGCTTGTCCGTGAACAACGCCTCGGCAGTGTTGGTCAGCGCAGCAATCATGCCATAGTAGTCGGCTTTCTTCATGACGACCCGTGCATTAGCTGCATAGTCGTCGGCAAGGTCGGCATAGGCGTTTACAATGGCATTGTACAGGTCTGCGCCCTCCACTTCCTTAATTACCGACTTGTTGCTCTCCTTGTTGTAGAAGCTCATGTGCGCATGAGCAGTATCAGTCGTGCACGTAGCTGCGGGAAGAAAAGCAAAGTGCTTCTCACGGATTGCCAGAGCGGAACGGAGGTTTTCGTCTATCTCGCTTACGAGATTGGTGTCAGTACCGTGAAGGACGGTGTCTTTGACAGTCGCAGAAACCTTCATCTTCAGACGGCCATAGGCCACAGTATCGCCGTCCATTTCAATTTCATGCGCGGTTTCCTTGTCGGTCACATCGCCGATGTCCGCATCATCGATAGTAAAGCCCAGCTTCGGCTCTTCAAGGCCAGTGATATTGGTGACACGGCAAATAGGACGCAGGGGGTTCTTCTCTATGGGCTCAGTCAGCAGCTCATTGCTGATGTTGTTCGGCAGAAGATTATCGCCGTGACCCAAATCGGCATCATCTGCAGGAATGCCGCCGAGACCTTCATAAGCTTTCTTGACATTGCCCCTAGTGAGGGCGGCACGATAAAAGGCAGCCTTTGCCTTTATACCGCGCTCTTTATCAGTCTTCGGAACAGCAGCTTCGTGAACCTCCAGATCTGCACGCTGACGAGCCTCCATCGCGTCATGCTCGGACTTGAGCATATCATAACGGTTCTGGAGCTCATCACGATGAGTTTTCTTTGCGGTGATGTCTTCCATCGAAACCGATGCATCAGCAGCTTTTTCGGCGATCCACGCCGCATCTGCCGCGATTGCCGCCTGAAGAGTGGCCATCTTTTCTTTCATTTCAAACAGAGTCATTACTTTTTCTCCTTTTCAAAATTTTTGAGATATTTCTCGTTTTCGGCGAGGATTTTTTCTCTTGCCTCGCGATCTGCCGCATCAGCCATAGCCGACTGAATGCGCGGCAAAAGGGCTTTCAGCTTGCAACTGTGCGCGCTGAGATCCGCAGACATGAGCACTTCAAAAGCGTCGTCAACACAACCGACACTTTTTGTGACTCCCGCGCCTTTCTGTGCCGGCACAGCGACGAAGGAGAATTCATAGGCGTCAACAGCATCTTCGAGATCACCCACACAAAGCCCCTCAGGGTAGGTTTCTCCCTTGATATGGCCTGTTTCGCACTGGTATTTCCACGTGCTCCAGTTCATTTTCAGCGGTTTCTTGCAGATCGAGCAGTTGCAGGATTTCACTCGGCAGCCGATAGAAATCTCTTTCAGAATGCCGGCATCAATAGAATCAACAATCGGCTTTGTGGCATCACTACGAACCATATAAGCGCTGGCGCGGAGCTGTTTGAGAGGTGCTCCCAGCTTCGTTTTTTCTCCCGTTGCAACTACTTCAGTGCGGTATATCCGAGCAATCTGGCCGCTTGCACGCCATTCATGGTCACTTATGCCTGTCTTACCAACAAAGAGCTTGGCAAGGCGTTCCAATGTCTGGTCAGTGAAGCGTTCAGTATCGCGGTCAACATCGTTGTCGCAGAGAACGAGTGAGAAACAATACACGTCATCGGGAGACAGCTCTTTTACAGCAAACTGATTTATCAGCGCAATATCGGCAGCAGAATCGGCCTTTTTGACGCGAAATCCCTTGAATTTTTCAATCCGTTCCATTCGTTTCCTCCTTCCTCACAGTCTCTTGCTGTCCTCGCAAAGACAGCAGGCTATAAAAAATCCACGCTTTTCAGCGTGGTTGCGAGCGTTATTCATCCCCGGTATCGTCCGGGGTGGGCGGCTTATCGGGGGCAATCCCCCCTGCCAATACAGATGGCTTCTGGTTGACGGTATACTCCAGCGTTGCAAGGTCCTGCGAAATCATAGCCTTTTTGCCGATACCGTTCGGCAGCGGCGGCAGGTTGCGGTTCTGGCGTATCTCATCCGGGGTCTTCCACGCGGAGCGCACCGCCTTGTAATCGACTTCGGCCTGTGTAGCAGCGTCGGCGCGGAGTATGGCATCCATATCAAATTTGAAGTGATAGCCTTTCTTCCTCTGCGTCTTTGAGAGCAGTTTTCTGTTGAGCTCCTGCTCGTATGCAGTCACGATAGGCAGCATTGTGAGCATTAAAAACTCCAACATCTGCTGTTCTTGGGATGTGAACGACGTATCAGAGTAGTCTCCCAGCAAATGCGGCGGGATGTTGTACACCATTGCAACCTTTGAGCGCGTAATTTTTTCAACCTCAAAGAGCTTTGTATCGACCGGAGACAGATTCAGGCTTTTGGCCGTAACTCCAGATTCAAGCAGCAGAATATTGCCGGAGGTTTCTTTGTAGGTTTCCATGAAAGACTTGACCATCGTTTTCTTCTGGGTCTCGCCGAGGTTGGCCGGGGCTTCCAGAACTATGGCTGCGTTCACGCCCTGATCGAGCTGCTTTACGCTGAATGTCTGAATGTTTTCGGAATAACTCAGCGTGTCATAGAGAACAGAGACAGGATTAACACCGGAGTATCCATTCGTAGAAATAAAAGGTACATGGATCACATAGAATCCATGTACATAAAACTCTTTTCCCTGTTCTGGCGTAATCCTGTACCAAAGCTCTCGGCTGTTTGTCTCCATTATTGGCTGTACCCTTGACGGGTCGAGTATGTCCAGACGTTCGATTGTGCCATTGACTGAAAAAATTTTCAGCGCGTACGCATTGCCTGACGTATCTCGGCACGCCTCAAGCGTTTTGAAAAATTGGCAGCTTGTCATATTTGGATTGGGGCTGAATGATACCAGGTCATTCAGGTCGGTATGCATTGGCATTGACCCTTTATAAAGCTGAATAGGCATAGCCGACAGCGAATTTGAAATGCGAGATACCGCTGAAAAAAGCAACTCGCTGTTTTTGAGTGTGTAGTCGCCTCTCAGCCAATGCGGCAGCCACGATTTATGTATTACCTGCTGACTTGGCACCATCAGTCCTTCCGCAAGCGCTGCCTTTATTATCCGCTGGCGGCGCCTTTCTTTTAATCTTGTCCTAAATCCCAAGGAACATCACCCCTTCAAATTCTGTAAATTGATGACCGTGGTCAATTCTTTGTCTGGTGGAATCTGTGTTGGATGTTTGCGCAAAAACTCCGTGTGAGCGTCCAGCAAAGCCGCAAATCCGTCAATTTTGCGGTATTTTGAAAGCTTGGTCGGAAGATATGTGGCATTTGCCGAGCGCTTTGTGAGCTTTACATTGCTCAAATACCATTTGAACATGGCATTGTTGTTGTGAACTATGCTCCCATCGAGGAAGTGTTCTTTGAGATCGTCCAACGGTCCTGTCAGTGTCAGTTCGCCTTGACGTACATCATTCAAGACAAATCCGTGTTCTCGCATTTTCTGTACCATCATGAACGCTTTTGCTGGGTCAAAACCAATAGAATCTATGCGGTAAAGCTTCTGCATTTCAACGAACCAGTCAAAAATGTAGATATAGTCCACATATTCGCCCGGCACTATGGTAAGCCAGCCTCGCTCCACGAGCGTCTGCCAGTCGAGCTTTTCATGGTCAAACTTTACTTTCTTTTCGGGTACCCATGAATGCTCCAACACAAAGAAACTGTTATCGGGCAAAGGAAACTCAAGACAGGCTGAAGTAAAATCTTCTGTCTCTGCCAGGTCAAATCCGCCGTAGCAGACCGCTCCATGCAAATTTTCAACGTCATATACACGGTCGTTCTTACATATCGTCCTTACATCAAGAAAGCTCAACTCATCCACCATTGTGAACACGTTGAGCTGCTTATTTATGAAATTGTTTCTCTCGCTCGGAATGGTTTTTACTCGTTCCCATTCGTCTTTTAAGTCCTCAATATCGAGCAACGCTCCAAGTGAGGGATTCGCTTTGCCCCAACAGGTATAATCTTCAACGTCGTCATTTTCGTCTATTTCATCGATATAAACGAACATGCGATCTGCGGCGCGCTGAGCAATAGCTCCCGTGTCGTCGAGAATCTGACCGCCGAGAATATAAAAATCCATCAGTGGGCCATCAATAACCGTGCCAAGAGTTGTGATGTATATTATCAAGGGCTGTTTTCTCTTTTTAATTTTACCTTTGATAACGTTAATCAGCTTATAATCGCGGAATTCTTGTATTTCATCGAAAACGCCCATGTGCACATTTCGACCGTCAAGGTTTTTGCTGTCGGACGCGAGCGGCTGAAATTTGCTGTTCGTTTTATCATAAAACACGCCCTGCTTCGTAATACGAACGTGCTTAGACAAAGTCCGACTGTTTTTAACCTGCGCTGAGCACTCATTGAAAATAATCCTTGCTTGGTCTTTTGAATTTGCCAAGCAATAGACTTCAGCGCCGCGCTCACCGTCTTTCGTAAGAGCATACGCCGCATTCCCGGCTATCATGGTAGATTTGCCATTTCCTTGTCCAACGATTACGAGGGCTTCGCGGAATCTACGATATCCTGTTTTTCTGGATATCCAACCGTACATATTGGCTTCAACGAAATGCTGCCACGGGAGCAGTTCCATGCGCGTATACGTGCTCTTTGTCGGCGTCAGAAACCGCTCGATAAATTCTATCGGGCGGTATGCTCTTTCAATGCTGAATTCCCATGGATATGACGGGTCAACTGCCGATTTTTCAAGTTCGTCAATGAATCTCTGGCAGGCTTGCTTTCGGCGTTTCCCGGATATGATTTTCCCATTTACGACATCAGCTGCAAACTGAAATGCTTTAGACGACTGGATGATGCTTGCGACATGGAGCTCTTCGAGGTTTATCATGCCGCCTCACCCCCAATTAAAAAACATCGAATGCGTCGCCGTCGTCCTCGTTCTCATCTTTCAGCGGCTGAACTATATATCGCATCAGGAGCTGCGCTGTCCTATCCGCTGCTGCGGATGTCGCATTATAAGCGTTTACTGCCGGATTCACATAAATGTTTGCGCGGCCTTTGACATACTCCTTTTTCACGAGCATGCCATCTTTTTTTATGCTTTCCTGTAATTTTTGCAGATGGGAGATTAACTCCTGATACCTTTTGAACGCCGTGACAAACATGAAGCTATGCTCAACACCCTTTGCCGTGGCTCTCTCAAGAATCTCCCTTGCCTGAGCATTGAGGTCAACTTTTATCACCATGCTTTTTTCTTCTGCCGAGTTTTTTTCTTCTGTCATACTGAACCTCTTTCCAAAAAAATCTTACGCGCGATTGTTTGTGCAAGGTCACAAGGTCGCGCGGTTACTTGCGCTGATAACGTCAACTTTAAGGGGAGGGGGGTATAGTCTAATTCCGGCAGATACCAGCCGGCAGTGGATGCAATCTGTCATCAGCAGCGATACGGGCTATATCTTTATAATTCGTACACCAGATGGATGGTCGCGCTCGCGTACCTTGGTAAGCTCATGGCATGAGTAACAGCAGCTCGTAAGGTTGTCTATGTCAAGAGCAAACTCAGGGTAATCCTCAAGCGCTTTGATATGATGCACGGTTGTTGCAATTTTTGTGCAGTTTTTAGAAAGTCTGAGCTGACACTGATAATGATCGCGCTGAAGCACCACCAATCGAATACGTCTCCATGCTGGAGTGTGATAGAATCCATCCTCCTTGAGTGTCCGCTTGCCGGTGCTGCGACTATACTTCTTCATGCGATGCTCACCGCCCATCACTTTCCATACTTGTCGCGCCGCATAACACGCCGCCACTCAGAGAACTTATCTCGTGTGACCTCGCAGCGCTCGCATGCGCAACCACAGCGCTTGCGCGCTGCATGGCAGATGCAGACGGTTCTACCCTTATCAATCTTTACGAATACCTGAATAGTCTCCGTTGTTTTCACATCTGCCATGCTCCTCTCATATTTTCTTGTACACAACGGCGCGGCTGTACCCATTTACGCCCTTTGTCATCATGTCGAGGAATTCTTCTCGGGTGAAATCCGAAAGTCTGAATACCTCTTCCGGTTTCATGCCAAGCTGTTTACCAATTTCATCTACGGTTTTGCCGTCATCCAGCAACCTTTTCACAATGGCTTTCATAGGCTCAAGCAAATGCGTACCTCTTGCCCGGTTATGAGTGATCGTGCCATATATGTCATCACTCGCGTCATCGTGTTCGACAATGACAACCGGCACTTTGCCGCCGAGCTGCGTTTTGAGCGGCTCACGACCGGCAACGGTCCAGCGATGGAAGCCATCAATGATAGTGAAGTCTGGGCGCACTACGATAGGCAACGTCCATCCGTTCGTTTCGATTGATTGCATCAGCAGTTGAAGATTGTCCTCGGATACTTTATTGGGGTTATAATCATTCGCGTGCAGCCGGTCACGTTCTACCCATTGCAGCGATGCCAGAGGTGCGAACAAATCCATTTCTTTCATCTCTTCACCGCCTTATCAGAATTGTAGTCGATGAAGATGTTTGTCCAAAGGATTCTCAGCACCCGTGATTTGGGGTCGCCATAAAGAAGCCCCTCATACATCCGCTTATAGTGCTTTTCCTGTGCAATCCCATAGGTCTTGATAAACAAAGAGCGCCATCCATCAAGCTTTGCCTTGGTGTCTGGCGCTATTGTGTATTTGTCGGTATTGAGGAAGAGAATGTCCTTGCAAAGAGCGCGATAGTCTTTTTTCTGCCCATCCGATTCAAGCTCACGGCGCTTGCGGGATTGCCTGCGGAACATTTCACTGTCCCAGTAGAGCAGCACAAGGTAAGCATTCGGCTCTCGCTTTTCTATGCGCTGCCATAGCTCGTTATCGGTTTCTGCAATCCACCGCAAACCCTGTGTGCCGCAGTCTCCGAAGAACGCGCACAGGCGCAGGTTTCGTTTCTGCACGCCGGCCTCATACAGGCGAATATATATTTCTGGGAATTCAAGCTTGCGCTCCTTGATATAGAGCCACACATCATTGTCTTTCCAGTCGTAGATTGGATAGAATGAGCCACCCGGCGTTACCCTTGTAAGGTCAAGATTTGTGACGCTCTGCAACCGCGTCAACGATTCTGACGTTCGCAAGCCTATCATCTGCATACCATCGGAAAACGCTCTGCGGCAGAACGTTTGATAGTTCATTTCCCCGGGATAACGCAGGACCGGATGCTGCATGACAGCGAACGGTGGCGGCTGTCTGATCCAAGAATCTTCTTTTCCCGGCTCCCATGTTATCCAGCTTTCGGACGATGCCAGGCGGTCAAGCACAGATACCTGCTTCAGCGGGAGGCACAGCCATATAAACGGCACGCCGACCGCCATGAATTTCTTGCGCCATCGCAAAGCGGCATCGACCATAGATTTATACAGCCCCTCTTCATCAACAAAGATGACCGTCAGCTGCGCGCCGTTTATCTCCCCGGAGATTATAAGGTCAAGCGTAATGCTTGCCATGCAAAGACTGTCTTTCCCGCATGAAAAAGACAGATACACTTTACAGCCGGTATTGAAGAGATTTTTGATACGATTCTTCGCCGCATCGAGGACGCTGACGGTGCTTTCAAACTTTTTTACAGGCATATCTTCTCACCACATTTCGGGCAGATGATATATCTGCGTTGCAACGCCTCAGGCGCGTCGCTCGTGAGCGTTTCCGGCTCATGGTAGGTATTTATATGTTCCGCTGCACGCGCTGACGTGGGCGGCTCTTCGGGCTGATGCGCAATGCTGTCTTTGCGTGCCGGTGCAGGCGGCTTTTTGTCAGAGAGGCGTGTGATAGCCGACGCTTCAAAATCGCCATAGTCGAGGACAGCGTCATCAACATCATCGGCTGTCGCATTCATCATTGACAGGAGATCTTCATCCCACCCGGGAACGTCTATATCTCCGTCAAGGTCAAGGATGATTTCCTCGAATGCGCCAACATCTGTAATGCCAAGCTCATATACTCGGTTGTCGGCGAGCATGAGCTTTTTCTTCTGTGCGGAGGTCAGCCCGGAAACAATGTAACATTCGCATGTCTCCCGCCCCATAGCGCGAAGTGCAAGAAACAGGCCATTACCAGCTATGATCTCTCCGTGTTCGTCTATGACGATAGGCTTTATCTGGCCGAACATTTCAAGTGACCGCACATATTCTTTTATCTGCTTATCCGTATGCTTGCGCACATTCTTCGGGGCTTCGTGCAGGTCGGCGAGGCTCTTTGTTACGACTTGCATCATAGTGCCGCCTCCCGCATATCATGCCGTCTCTTTATAACCGCAGCAACAAGCATTGCAACGACAAGATATACCCGGCTCTCCGCCATGAGCGTCCAGACGCCCATCACACCGAGCGGGGCAACTGCTATCCAAAACAGAAGAGCAAACACATTTATTGCAAGGCCTACTTTCTGCCCGAATACAGCAAACTCTGAATAGATGAATGTTGACAGCGTCGATATTGCCAACGCAGATAATAGCACGGCTTTGCAGACGTTAAGCACCGGCGAGAACGTCGTAAATACCAGCGAGAACGCGAACAGAAGATATACGCCAAAACCGATACCACCATTTATGAAAGCCTGAGTCATGTCTGTTCTGCTGACGCCCTCATCATTGCCCTCGTTATAATCGAGCAGCTTATAAAAGTATGGATAAGTAAACGGTCCTGGGAGTAGCAAGAGTCCCTTGTACAAGCCCTGCATCAGATTTGCCGTCTCAAGCCCTTTGGAAAGACCATCAAAATTCCATCCGGCGATGTATAAGGATGAAAGCGACAGGACAACCACAAGGGCATAAATAATGTACATCCCGCCGTTGTCAGTCATGATATTTGCAATAATGCCGCGCCGGTACAATGCGATTATGAATCCAGTTGTGAAGGCATAGGTAATAACCATGCCTCCCACCATACCTACCGCAGTAGATGCCCATGCTTCATTCATTGCAGTCATGCACAGCCAAATTTGAAAGATGCTGAATAAGGCCAGAACAATGCGGCTGATACGCATCCGCATTATTTCCCGGACAGTCGGCAGCTTCCAAATAATCAGACCGAACACCATACAGGCAACAGTGTTGAATGCACACCAGATAAGCGCTGGAACTACGCCGAGCGTTTGAGCCAGCGTTGTGGAGTTCATGAGAGAGCCGGCACCGGCCCAAGAAGCAGCGATGCTCAGCGAATAATACTCAATGGGATTGGCTTTGAATTTCTCTTTGATTTGTGCAAACACAAGATTTCCTCCTTAAAGTTCATCAAACTATAAGGAGCGGGTCAGTTGCTGCCCTCCTTTGTGCCAAAAGTAAAACTCCCGACTTTCTCAGCGGTCTGGGCGAAGACCTCAAAAATCGGGAGTTCAGGCTATGATTAAGATTTTACAAGTGTCATAATAACACATTCATATTGAATTGTCACTGACACGTTTTTGACATCAGCTTTTCTTTATTCCGTCGATGCCGAAAATAAGTGCAGCTATGCGCTCGCTGGCAATGTCTATATCTCTGTAAATCGTCCGCTCAGTGACGAAGTTATCATTGGCCAACTCCTTGACAGTCATGGGCGGTTCTTTTATGTACAGGCCGTTGATTACCACCCAACGGCGCAGCTCCTCTGCGCTGCCTGACTGCGTGCAGTAGACTTCATAGAGATGGAGCATAGCGTCGATGTGCGATACTATCGTAACTGTCCGGGCGACGGATTGTTTTATGCTTTCGACAATAGCATCACTGTCCTGCCAGCGGTCAGACATGAGGTCGATAATGTCATAGGCGTCTTCGTCCACGTCCTGCGCATCATATATAGCATTCTCGGCGTGAGCCTTAAACATGCGGTAGTTTCGCAGCAGCAGCCGGGTGTTGCGAAGTCTCCGATCTGAGCGCTCATTCTTGGATTTGACCATCTCGGCCTCGAACTCTTTAAGAGCGGTTTTTGCGCCGACTTCGGCCGCCAGCCGAATGATATAATCTTTGCTCTTATCGCCCATCTTCGAGATTCACCAGCCTTTTCTTCCACATTCCTCTGGCGTCGCCAAGCTCAATATGCTTTGGCTCTTGAGCGGGGTTTACCATGCATATAGCGTTCATCAGCATGGTTTCATCCACGATGATGATATCCCGCTCTCGGTCATAAGCCAGCATGAGCGATACACGCTGCCATGAAAGCATATCGTAAAGCATTGTGCCGACATCTTTCTTCCTGCAATCTGAGCAACTGCGTATTTCAATTCCCAGTTCCGGCATCTTCACCAGCTCCTTTCAGTCGGCACTCCAAGCGCGCGAGTTTAACGTCGAACCATTGCATCACGCGATTGGAGTAGTCGTGCAGTATCTCCATCTGTCGCAGCATGATATACACGTCAGCTATCTCCTCAGCGATTGCGTCAATGTTGTCCGCACCACGAGCATGCTTGCAAAGCTCCTTTGTCAGCTCGGACATTTCTTCCATGACCATCAGTGTCTGCGCTTCCGCTCCATAGGTTTTAAGAGCAGCGGATAATATTTCTCTGGGTATCATTGGTTGACCTCCTCATTCATAGGCTTTTTCTCCGTAGCTGCAAAAATCGTCGGGGTTTGTGGCTGTCAAGCCCACTTCATGCCCAGCAAGCACTTGAGCGTTTTTCGCACACATATCTCGTTTCAGAAATATTCTGTGATGCTTACAGCCCTTACACCGCACGACCTCCACGAGCTGGCCACACTCGACTTTTTTCAAGAGGCTGATAAACTCATTCGTTGCGTACATTCTGCCTTTAGCGGCTTCATGCGCCATGTCAGCCATCGGGCATGGTTCTACACAATTTGTACACTTTTCATCCTGCATTGTCAGGCCTCCTATTCCATGCTTCGACTGCCAATAAACGTTCATCCAGTGTTATTTCTATTTCGCCGTTACCGTTAAGCTGAAACTCAATGCCATAATTTGTTTTTGACGTAGTAATGTCGCATTTTGTGCAGTATACGCCAAAGGAATACCCCCTTGTAATCCCACGCTCCATGTGGGTTTTTACTAAAAATTGGGCTTTCCCACCGCAGAATGGGCAAGGTTTAAGCTTCTCCATCTGTTTTACCGTCCTTTCTGAACATTACCAGCCTAATCACATCATAAACGTGGATTTCAGTGTTCTCAAATGGGAATCTTCCACAGTTCGGGCAGTGGATTGTGTCTGACCTTTCTTCTTCGGAAAGCTCATACCCAGTCCAGTTTTGCGCAGTGTCGATTACTACCGCGTTTTCCTCTTCCTCGCGGAATGCAACGTCAACGAGTCTGTCGCTGCCATCGTAGTTGAACATATCGACACTTAATGCACCTAACTCATGGCCGCATTTTTCACACTTCATTTTCGACACCGTCCATTCTCGCGCCGCAGTTGGGGCAGTAGTTGCTTTTTACACCTGTTTTTCTCCGGCATTTGTAATTGTGGCAGATGTAAAATCTGCCATCACGCCATTTCGGCTCGCCCCATTCATCCACCCCCATAAATTGCGAACAAGCGTATTCTTCCCAATAGCTATGCAACACTGGCGCAACATCAGCATCTGGAATGTTCTCAACAAACAAAGTCGCTGCATCCAGATCCCACCCCGACTTTATTAGTTCTGCATGGACATCACCAGCGTATTTGGCACGCTTTATCAACCTAATAGCAGCCATAGTCAGTACCCCCAATCCAATGCTGCGCGTTTATTGGCGGCTCGTTCGGCGGCGGTGTCAAGCGGGACGATGACATCCGGATTAAGGATCAGGATACAGTCACAATCCCATCCATACATCACCCAATATAGCTGCCTATCAGTAGAAAGCTTGAGTTCGATAGCGTCAATGCCTGCATGCAAAATCCTTTCAAAGTCAAAGGTTCTTGTGCTTGGGTATTTGATATCCGGAAAAGGCCAAGGTAGGCTCGGCAGACCCAGCGCCTTTGATTCGCTGTCAATGCAGTATACAACGGCGTCAGGCGTCAGAGTAAAGCGAAATGAGTTTTCTTCGGAACACACTCTATAGTGGCTTTCTGCATTCCATCTTTTCCAACCATAATCGGCATTTATAGGGCTTGCCCATAACCCTCCGTGCGGCTTATTCCACCAATTTCGTATAGGTTCAAATTTGCTTATATCAAACTGCTTTGAACCGTAATGAATATACACCTGATTGCCCCCGCTCATTTCAGTGCCGGCACAGGACATATATTCACGCATTTACTTCACCTCTTTCGTTCATGGTTGTTATGTGCGTCGGCGAACATTCCCAACTGCTGCGGTAAAGATTCTTTGATTGAGATAACTTTTGTATCTCCGAAGCGCTCCAAATCTTGAGCAATCTGCTCTTTTACGCCGATTGCTTGACCAGCAGGTGCATCAACATGAATCGTGATTATCAGCACCGTTGTTATCCTCCAACTCCACATAGCGCTGGCTTTGCGGCGCGGGTTTCCCTGATGCGCATAGCTCCTGCAAAGCTCGGGCGAAATCCTCCATGCTGGCAGAAACTCGAAATAGCGCATCTTGAAATTCTTCGAGTCCTTCTACGACGAATTTTATTTTTGGCCGAATGTATTTTGCTGCCGCTGAATAAGAGCCTTGGATTTGGAGTGCGCGCTGTGCAACTGCGTTTGCTTCATTTCGGCTGAATCCGCGAGACATAAGCAACTTAACGTACCTTTTTCGTGTCATGCCCGCGCCTCCCGCTCCGCAGCTTCAAGATTTAGTGCAGCCTGCCTGAAATAGCTCTCCTTCAGCTCTATCCCTACATGGCGCCGCCCCATCTTGAGTGCCTGGTATCCTGTTGAGCCGATACCGTCAAACGGGTCGAGGACTATTTCATGCTCTTTGCTCCACAGCTCAACGCATCTTTCAATGACCGGAAGCTGCAAGGGGCAGATGTGCTTTTCATCCTTTTCTGTTCTGGCGCTCTTGCGCTGGAGAGTCGCGCTCTGATTGATGTCCCACCACACAGGAGCGGGATACTCATCCCAAACCGGGGACGCGACCTGCTGCCAATGGTCAACAGAATAATTCTCGTGCGTATGCTCCAGAGGCTCAGGATTCATCCCCGGCTTTCTGAATGTGACTATGTAATCGGGGATGCCCATTCTGCTCATTGCGCTGTCCTTGCGAATCTGTTTATGCAGGAGGCCGAGAGCCTTTGTGCGCTGCATTTCTACAACGGGATTTTTCCATATGCACACTTCGCTGTGAAAGATAAAACCGCAAGTCTGCATCCATCGAATCACATCGCCTCGGAAATCTTTCACCCCGATAAAACCATCCCGCTCTTTCATAGCGGGAAGATTCATGCAGTGGATAGACACCAAGCGGCCGGGCATCATCACTCTGTACCATTCCTTGCCGAGGTACTGATAATGTTCTGCAAATTCGCCATAGTTTCTGCTGTTTCCGAGGTCTCTTTCGCTATTTGAGTAAGTGTACAGCGACGCAAACGGGATAGATGTAATCGAATAGTGAATGCTGGCGGTCGGTATGCCGACAAGGATCTCACATGAATCGCCGTTGTACAGCACCCAGTTTTCACCGCTTTTCTGGCCTAATACTTTCATGCTGCGTATCCTCCTTCAATGAGCCATGATGGAGTTGTCATATCAACCGTTGGCTCGTATAAGTCTGTCATTCTGACAGTGGCCTTTATATCTGCTGCCAGAATGTCTTTTGTGTGTTTGACCATTTCGGCAATCATGGCCTTGCACTGTTCATCTTTGCGGATGATGTTCTCTTTTACAGCTCCTTCCGCCTGAGAAATGACAATATAGACATTTACGGGCTGCTTCTGCCCGAATCTCCAGCACCGGCGAATTGCCTGATACAGCATTTCATAGCTGTCGGAAAGGCCGACAAAAATCATGTTGTGACACTTCTGCCAATTCAGACCGAATCCGGCAATGCTGGGCTTGGTGACAAGCCGACGTATCAAGCCCTCCGTAAAGGCAGTGAGGCGCACATCTTTTCTGTCGGAGCTGTCAGAACCTCGTACTTCACGCGCGCCATACACGATGCTGCACAGCTTATCGGCCTCGTCATTCAGATCGCACCACATAAGCCATTGCGCGTTCGGCTCTTTTTCAACGAGCCTCGCGGCAGCGGCACATCTGGAATCAAGACTTTTTCTGCGCGCCTCCCTGCGCTCCGATAGTGTAGCTGCGAACGGCAGGTCCGACGGCACTTCGACATACTGAATATTCAGCTCCGGGAGCACATATTGTGACCCGTCATAGCCGAGATCTGCCGGAGTAGTGAGAACCACGGCCCAGCTTGCAAGCCATTCCCAGAAATCATTCTGCGCATGGCCTTTCAACCGCCATTTGCTTGTTTCCCCGCCGTCGTGTACAAAAAAGGTTGCCAACATTTCAGAGCGTGTCATCACGCCCAAAAACTCTGCCTGATTGCCGATCTCCATATAATCATTCGGGGCTGGCGTCGCCGTGCAGGACAGCTTGAAGGCTGTCCCTTTGCACGACTCAATAATCTGTGTGCGCAGTTCTCCGCTGTAATTCTTCAGGATTGAACTTTCATCGAGAACAACTCCGCCGAACGTCGAGAGGTTGAAATGCTCGATCATTTCATAATTCGATATGTTTATACCGGGCTTTACATCTTTCTGGCTGCGGCAGATGTTGACCTCATATCCGAACTTGAGTCCTTCTTTCTTTGTCTGCCGGGAAACGGCCAGCGGTGCAAGAATCACGGTCGGCATTCCTGTGTACTCGGAAACGATGCTGCACCATTCCAGCTGCTGTATTGTCTTGCCAAGACCGCAGTCTTCAAAAAGCGCCGCTTTGCCTTTTTTCAGCGCCCATGAAACGATGTCTTTCTGCCAGTCAAACAAATTGTGGTTCATTTCGGCTTTCTGAAAGGTGAAACCACAGCAGGGAATCGTCTGCGCTTTGCGTTCAAGAAACTCTTTATACTCCATCGACATCACCGACAGTATCCTTGAGCTTTTCCCGAATAGCGTCATCGAAGTCGTTATCATCTTTCTCGTCAAGCTCGTTGCTTTCCATAGCCGGGGTATCGTCGTTGCAATACAGCTCGAAAATGTCAGCGCAGCCAGTCCGCATAAGCGTTTCTTCGTCGGATACCTCATATCCAAGCGCTTCAAGCAACTCATATATGCTTGTGAGCATTTCGTTTTCTTTATGCCCATAGGCAAACTTGCCGTCTTTCCAGTTGCGGCACCAATAGCCCTTGCCTCGTCCGTCAGCAGCGGAATATATCATGCAAAGAATGAGCTTTTCAGGCATAGCCTCTGACGCGCTCACAAATCCAGTTTCATCTTCAAGGGAGAATTCGTCATCCGTGTAGTCTCCCTCTATCTTCACATTGAGGCACGATGCGCAAAGCTTTGCGTCAATTTTCGGATGGGTATATCCGCCGCTGGACATCAGCCAAAGCACTTTCATTGCAAAGGAGCTGATTTCCTTCATGTGCTTCTTGCAGACTGCGTTGCTCAGACCTTTTACAAACTCGGAACGGAGCTCGAAGTGCGCGCTTGTAATGCTCTCAAACCCATATCCGATCTGTTCACTCTGGCGGCGCTCTTCCTCGCGCTTTGCACGCTCTGCGTCCTCACGGGCATCATCTTTGTCGCGGTAGATGTCTATCTGCATACTGCTGACTGTGTAATAATATTTGACTTTGTCAGCGTCATCCGGGATTTTGACCTCGGCAGACAGATTCCACCTGCCATAATTGCAGATGTATTTGTGCGTAGAAATCTCACAATTTGCATTTTCAACAGCAAAGGTCTTTATAACATTGAGCCATTCATCACGGCGTTCAAGATACCGCTGTTCAGCCAGAGCCTTTTTGAGTTCATTCTGAAAATTCGGCGTTCCTATGGTATCGAGCACCTGATTCTTGGTGTCTGTATTTTTGACCTTGTCGAGGGCGGCATAGTCTTCCAGCGTCGCGCCGCGGCTCTCAGCTCGCTTAAATTTATCCTTGTCCAAGTCAAGCAGCTTCACGCGGCGGCGCACAGTGGACTGTGAAAAGCCGGATTTTTCTGCGATAGTCTCAACCGTCTCGCCGAGATCAAGCATCATCTGAAAGCCCTGCGCTTCTTCATAGACGGTCAAATCTGAGCGCTGCATGTTCTCTACCAGCATTGTCTGAATCTGCTCTTTCTCGGTCATTTCCATAACGACACAGGGCAGTTTACTCAGCCCGGCGAGCTTTGCGGCAGCTAAACGGCGATGGCCGATGATTACGGTATAACCCTGCTGACAAGACTCAGCGGTAAGCTCACTTGTGGCCATACGGGGAACAACGGTCAGATTCTGAAGAACGCCGTTCTGCTTAATGCTGTCTGCAAGCTCCGTCAGATCTCCAAGTTCCCTGCGGGGGTTATCGGGATGAGGGAAAAGTTCGTCTATGCTCAGATACACCATCTGACTGTTTGTCGTATTTTCAAACATATTTATCCTCCAAATAGTTTTTTCCGAATTCTCTGCGGAAGTCCTCTATCGTCCAGCCGAAGCGTTCCATTGCTATCTGCTGCCCATATTGCCGAAGTTCCCGCATTGTATCGGCGTTTCTGTGTACGGCATACTTGCCGAATATGTGGCAACTATCATGGCAGAGCATTACAACAAGCCCGTATTTTTCGGATTTGTCTCTATATGCGCCGCCGAATATGTGATGCCTGTCAAGTGGGTCTTGCGCGCCGTTTCGTCCGCAAAGCCAGCAGTATCCTTTTTCACTCATCGCTGCTTATGCCGACGTGCTTACGCATGAGACCGTCTTCACCTTTTATGAGGGGGAGCGCCTTGCGGCGCTCTGCCTCCTTTTCCTCGAATCCGCAGCGGCGGCATCTTGGCATATTGCCTTTGCCGAATCCGCAGCCATTCATGGTGCAGATATAAACATATTTGTCATCCAATAGATTCTCCCCTCCATTCAGGGCGGCAGTCCTGGCCGCTGCGAGAGCAGTCAGCATCGCGGAATTTGCATACTTTACAGCCCTGCACAGGATTTTTCAGCGCAAAAGCGAGGTCGGTTCTCAGCTTTTCGTTCTGCCGTCTGAGCTTGGCTATCTCTATATCCTTGCCGGTCATACCTCTTCACCCTCCTCGTCCTCATAGAGTTCATCAAAAATGGAAGTCTGATCGCTGCCGATGGGAATCATGGCGAATGTGCCAGAATTTCTATCCCATACAAGCTCGAAATCTGGACCGCCGAGGAATCCGCTCTTTTCGGCCTTGAGCTGCATTGCCGCCGTGATTTTGTGCTTGAACATCGGCATGATGATTTCGCGCTCATCCTCACTGTCGGGTGCTCTGAGATTGGGATTACCGCCAGTCTGGAGACTTATCTCGAACTTGGCCGTAATGGACGCATTCTCAACATCTTTCTGCTGCATGGTGTTGAGGGTGCTGTTGAGGAGCTGCTTAAAATCAGCCTTGAATGCATTGAAAGCCTCACTCTCAAGGGAAAGTTCTACTGCGTTGCTCATTATCATTTTCCTTTCGTAGTTGATTAAATTTACTTTTCTCTGCGCGCCGGGCGAATGACTATTTCTACTCGCGGATTGTCTGAGTAGAATTTGCGCGTTACTGCATCAACGACCTGCGCATCATCGTGATATGCGACGCCATTAAGGGCATCGGCAACGATTTTCCCGATGTTATCCCAGTCCGGCTTTTTTGTCGGTCTGGTTTCTTTGCGCAGCTTTTTCAAACGCGCTGAAACGGTATCTGACGCTGGAATGCCGATGTACGCCAATATGCGCATTTCCAGCGGCTCACCGGCCGAGAATTTGAGATTGCCATATTCAGCCTTGTATGTATCAGCAATCAGCTTTTCATAATTCTCGGTTTTCGCCGGCGTGTAGATGGTTTTGCTCTTGCTGCTGTATCGCGGGCGTTCTTTACCTTTTGGCTCTCCGGGTATCGTGATATGGATGTTCATCCCCGATGTCCTCCGCCGCAAATGCCGCCTATAAGCATAAGCGTTGCAATCAGAAATTGCCGAATGCCATCGCCTATGGAGATATGGCCGCCCATCATCCCGGTTATGGCGCCTATTGCAAAGCCCGCGCCGAGGAATGCCGTGATCGCACAGATTTTGTTTTTTTGCTCTATCGACATCGCTACTCCTTTCTTGCGGCCGGCAGCGCACTTGACGATTTGCCGCTCAGCGCGTCGCCGCTGTGCATGGCTTCTTTCAGGCAGGTCTCGAACTGAGCCCAATTCCATATCGATTTTGATTCTCCTGCATGATCGTAGGTGGTTATGAGCTTTGACACACCGCCCATAAGGTCGATTGCTCTTTTGAGCGGGTCGCCGGGAGCAAGCCGCGCATAGTACACGTCTAAGCCCTCTATGTAATCAGCCGTGCGCAAGTCGTTGATATACCGATTCACAGTTAAATCAAAAGCTTTTGCTGCGGCCTTGGCCTGCGTCCTGAATTCGGCAATCGTCGGCGGAAATTTGCACTCCCGGCAAACACGGGCAAGAGCTTGCTGCCCTGTCCAAAAGTCCACATCTGCCAGGCAGGAAGCCCAAAGCTCAATCGTGGGCTTGAGCGTCTCTATGCCGCCCTTGAACATTTCGGCATTCGGATAGGCTAATTTCATGACAGCGAAAATCTCTGTCATTTCCTTTTTTGTCATATATCATCCTCCCTGTCGAAAAGCTCGTGCAGCTCTTTCAGGTCATCCATTGCAGAGCGGCTTTGCGGCCAATAGATATCCCGCTCGCTGACTGGATAAATATCCTGCCAGCAGTGGGATATGCTCCTCTCTAAAGCAGGTATCCAATCTTCAGGGTGAAATTCCTTTCTGAGCTTGTTGATGAGCATAGTTTTTGCCCGGTCGGTCAGCGGCTTCTTGATTTTATTGCGCATTTTTTCAAAATCACGGAGTGCGGAAAGCAACTCGCTGTCCTCGGCCGCGAAAACAGAAAAAGCGTCAGCTTTTTTCTCTTTCTTATTTCTGTTCTCTATACCTCTGATATCTAAACTCTTATCTCTATTCTCTTTATCTCTATTATCTGTGGACACAGTTTCAGCCTCATCGTCAGACACATCCGGGGACACGTTGTGTCCATCTGGCAGAGCTGGTGCAGCTGTCCCTTTGGCTCGTAAACGCCTATTTTTCTCAGCATAGTCAGTTTCGCTGCCAACCAGATTTTTATGATCTGCAAGAACCAGCGTTCCGTCCACATCCTCATATATGAGGCCGAACGCCTTATAGAGATTAAGAGCAATACGGATGGTATCAGCGGAAAACCACTTGCAATCACGCCTGATTTTCTCAATATCGAACGGGATAATGACCTCGCCGATTTGTCTGGATAGCCTACCATCCGTATTGATGGTCTTAAGGCAGAGCATTTGATAGAGAACAACATAGTTTGCACCGTCTGGCTGCCCCATGAAGTAGTCGATCGTGTCCGAAGTCATAAACGACTCTTTGAGCTTCATCCAGTAGTATCTTTTACCTGTTGCCACGTTTTGCTCTCCTGCAATCAGAACGGGAGTTCTTCATCGCCGTCGTCCATTTCTACGAAGCGTGACTGCTCATATGCCGGGGCTGAATGACTCTGCTGCGGGGCGCTCTGGGATGCAGCAGGATTGTCCTTCTTGCTTCCACCGAAGTATATGTTGTCAACAATGACCTCGGCGCTGCGGCGCTTGCCGCCCTCGCGGTCCGTCCAGTCTCGGAGCTGAAGCCGCCCGGAGACGGCTGCCATGCTTCCCTTGGCGAAATACTTGCTGATGAATTCGGCCGTAGAACGCCACGCCACACAATCAATGAAATCGGTCTGCTTCTCGCCGCCGTCTTTTCCTGAAAAGTCTCGGTCAACAGCAAGTGTGAAAGACACGACCGGAAGCTGTGACTGCGTATACCGCAAATCTGGGTCTCGCGTCAGCCTTCCCATGATGACGATATGGTTAAGCATCCTCGGTCTCCTCTTTGTACTCATAGCCAAAGGACTTGCAAACAGCGCAGACAATCGTGCGGTCTGCACCGTATCTGCCGATAGACTGCCCGATTAGGTCAATGCCGCTTCTTGCAACAACGAGCTTGTTGTACTCTTCGAGAGGTATAGTGACGAACTGTTCAGAGTTTTCCATGTCGATAGTCTCCTTTGAATTCTTTGTTTATGATTTCGATTGCCTTGCGGCACTGTGATACATCGAACATCCCGATATGCGTCTTTTCAGGCGGAATGCCCATTTCCTGAGCAAGCCACACATACGCTGCATTCCGGTGCCCTTTGAAACATCCATACCGCCAAAGCGGATCAAATACTGCGTGAGCGGCTTTCTTCCAGTATCGAAGCTCCGCATTTGCAAGCCGCCCGAGTGGCTTCGTGGTTCCTTTGTGGCATCCAACATAGGCGTTGCAACAACCACAGTAATAGATTTTCCCGTGACTGCGGCCATAGACGATTTTGCTGTCACACAGCTTTGCGGGTCTGCCGCAGTAATCACAAATTACTTTTTTAATAGCTGTTCCACCTCGCTCTTTCTTCTGGTGTGTCAGTATCGATGCCGAGTTCTTTTGCCTCTTCGACGGCTCCATCTATGAGACGCGCCATTTCTTTAGAGTCCATATCAGCGCTATGCTTATAGACAAGATAGCAGTTAAAGCTTTTCCCGTTTTCCTCTATGGTCTGGTACAGCTTTGTATATGGATAGATAAAACTGACATCAACGCCTGAGGGCAGTTTGAATCCTATGATTTTGCCATCATCGTCTCTGGCGAGAGAGCCATAATCCACAACGAGCGACCGCTTCACTTCTTCATCAGAAATGCCTCGAGCTTCAGCAATGGCATTCACCAGCACATGAAAATATGCGTTCGCGTCTTTGCTACGCTTCCTGCGCCATTTTTTGATGCTGATTTCAAGCTCGGCTTCTTTGAGGGCTTCATAGCCCTCGCGGAAGTCGCTTTCTATTTCGAGTGTAATGCGCTGTTTGCGGTTATAGCCGGTTGAGAAATCAATAAGTCGGCCTTTCATTTTGCTGCCCATTTCTGCTTGTACAACGGCAGCAGCCCCATCGCTTCAATGGAAACGATGAATTCCTCTATAATCTCTGATATGGGTCTACACGCCTCTGGGCGGTACTTTTCGATATAGAGGTCCTGACCGTCACTCACAAGATACTGAAACTCATAGGCTTCCGGGACTATGTAGAAGTAGGCCGGGTGCTGCGCGCTGTCAAAATATCCTCCGGCAAGCTCAAGCGAACCAAAGCTCTTGGATTTCTTCTTGACATCGTATATAACGCCAGCTTTAAGGCCGTCGAGAATGCCGTATACGAGGAAGTCCATGCCGTGGACATTGATATCTCGCTGTGCTTTGACCTGTGTCTGTGCGCCGCGGAGTATCGTTGCAACGGCCTGAATACCAGTTTCCCATTTTGCATGAGGCTGACGAGCCATACCCGCTGCGGCCTTATAAACTTCGTTCTCAAAGTCTATGCCCTCCTGCATTGCGTCTGTCGGCGCTACCGGCTCTCGGTTCAGTGTGTGCATGAAGTCAGCCATTGCGTCATCCTCCAACCCATCCCAGCAGTTATAGACATACGCCCATGAGGACAGCAGCGTTTGAGTTACAAGGTATCGAGCCATGACTTACGCCTCCTTGGGAACATAGCCTCCAGATTTGGTGTACTTAAGGCCGAGTTCATCAGTCCTGGCTTTGAGCATGGCGCGAGCTTCTTTCTCAGAAGTCAGAACGTGCTCAAGCGCAGGTATACTTGAGACGGCTGCATTGGCCGTTTCCGCATCGACGATGTTCTCAATAATGTCCTGCACCTGGATCATCGTCTTGTCGTACTGCTCCCGGATAGGGGCAAACGCTTCATTTTCGGCCTCGATATTCGCCTTTGCCTTGTCAAATATCCGCGTCAGAAAATCATTGCTGTCAGCGTCGCCGAGATTGGGGATTGTGTACTTGCCGTTTATCCCGTGACATCCCTTAGCGAAGAACTCCTGCTCAGGAGAAAAGCAGATAACACGCTGATCTCCTATCATCTGCACGTAGCCGCCGAAATCGCAGGGCGTCCAGACTATGTTTTTCGCTGCGCCCTCGCACATAAGCCGCTGCTGTGCGTTGCCGTCCTTGTCCTGCTGCTCCTGAGAGTGAAATACATAGATGATGTTCTTGTTCATCACGTCTTTCACCATGGATGTAAAGCGGCTGAATTCGGACTTCACCGCGCCAAATCCCTTGAGGGAGATAGCGCCGTTCTTCTGCCGATTGACGGTGGGATTTGTCCTCATGGCCCAATCCTGCAAAAAGGTCACGAAGCTGCCGCCAGTGTCAATAATGAGCGTCTGGCAGTCGGAGACCTCCGGGGATTTGATGTCGGTGAGGACTTCCTCATAGTTGTCACAGAAGATGGCGGTTTTGCGGTGCTGCGCCTTGACGCGGCTCATGCCGCGGTCAAAATCGATGATGATAGGGTCAGGTGCCGATAAGGCCAGAGTGGTTTTTCCGACGCCCGGCGCTCCGTACAGCAGCATAGAGAACTTCTTGTCGGAAAATGTCATTTCTTCGGGCTTTTTAATCATTGGTGTTACCTCCATTTTTTCTCGTCGTCTCCCCGAGCGCAGCAAGCCACTCGGAGCTAAGCTTTTCAATATCTTTGAGCAGGGCGTCAACACGCTCAGCCTCGGTCATGTCAGCCATGCGGACGGCATCATTGACCATCATTTCAATCTGCGCCTCAGATTCTCCGCCGTTCCTGAAAGCTCTTTTTACGCCGCCAATAGCATCCGCGAGATCCTGAAATAACTCATCAGGAGTACCGACAATCTGTATTGAGCCCCTGTAAACGTTAATCATTTGCGTGTTCTCCCTTCGTCCTTGTTATCACAACAGAAATTACCTCATGGCAGAAATAGCCGAAGTTTCCTTTGCTCCCTGCCATTTGGGTCTTGTCGAACTGCTCTTCGGAGTAGACTGAGCTGCAATTCAGCAGCCCATCGGTTTTGTCGGGATGCACCGCTCTGAATGCCGCACACGCGACATTCCTGTTTGGGGCTACAACTTCCGTCCAACCTCCGAAATAGGGCTGTCCGCTTGTGCCGTAGGTAAAATAAAATTTCGCCATTATCTCTTCCTTTCCGGTCGTGTGTCGAACCAAGCATCATACTCCATCCATCCGGCATCATACGGTTCATCGTCACTCAACAGAACGGCTACGAATGCACGATTTTTTATGAGCGTCCAGCCGGCAACGACCACAAACAGGACAACCGCCGCAAGCGTGATTTGCCCTTTGAGACTCATATTGCCGATGGTCTTAACAAGCCATGGCAAATGCCTGTTTATCCAGTCACAAATCATCGTCATCCTCCTCAGATTCATCGTCTGTATAGTCCGGGTCTATCCAAGGGGGATAGCCCGTTCGTTCAATGGAACGAATAATGGGGTCGTCAGGTATTTCCATACTTGGCCTCCATCTTCTCAATGAAGCTGTCTACCTGCGCCGTTACCCAGTCCTGCGTTGTTTCGTAGCCTTCCATGCGTATGTACCGTTGCAACAACAGGTACTTCTCATCTGGAAGCCTACCGGCCACGCGGCAGGTAAATAGATGGTCCTGCTTTTTGCGCTGCCTGCGCGGCTTGTCTTCTTGCGCCTTTTTATCCTGCTGCGCCTCCGGTGCAGGGATGTTCAGCAAACTACGCAGGACAACATAACCGTGAGGATGCAAAACGCATCCATACTTGTTTGGGCTCGCGCACTTTGAGAGCACCGGTTTATCCAGAGACGGGAAATACTTACTCAGGAGTATCGTCGCCTCTTTTGTGCTCAGGCCGACCGCAGCAAGCGCCGCGTTCAGGTCGTTGCGATTGACAGCGCTCTCAAATGTTGCTACAATATCTTCCGGGTTTAATGCCTTGGGGTCGTTGTGTGCCAGCACAGCGGCCTCTTCTTTTTTCGCCATCATAATGGCCCTCCTTTCTTGCTTTGCTCAGCTTTCCATTGCTGGAACTCGGCCTCGTTTTCAGGATTATCAAAAAATTCTTGCATGGCTGCAAAAAACAGTCCTGCCAATCTAAGATGTTGGCTTTCAGGCACGAGGTCGAGATTAATTTTTACATCCTGATTGCCCATTCGCATCGCCTCCTTTCTCAAATAAGTTCATTAACAATGAACTTATTTCGCAAAAAAATATGCAGGAATATCGCTGCCCGGTATTCCGAGAAGTGTACATGCAAGCTCTATCTCGGGCTGCTTCCAATACACTTTATTGTTGAGCTTCAAAGAAAGCGTCCTCTCTGACAGCTTCATCGCCTTAGCAAACGGGGCAACCTTGCCATAAACCTCAACAATTTTACCTCTGAGCTTCGAATAATCGTAGATCATGGGTTTCCTCCTTTCTGTCGTTGAGTTCATGCTTAATGAACTTTTCGCTTTTATATTAATCCACGCTGCATTGAATGTCAATACGAATAATTCATAAATTTAGAACTTTCGTTCTTTTTCGCTTGAACTTTTATTCAAGCTCGTATATAATAGGGGCAACTGAACGGAGGATAATTCATGGAAACCAGACCTTACACGACAAGCGATAGGCTTAAACAGCTTATGAAAGAACGCAACATGAAGCAGGTGGATGTTCTCGAACTTATAGAGCCATTCTGCAAAGCCTATAATGTTCATTTTGGCAAAAGCACGATAAGTCAGTACGTTTCTGGGAAAACTGAGCCGGGGCAAGACAAACTTTCAATTTTGGGGCTTGCATTCAATGTAAATGAAGCTTGGCTGATGGGGTATGCAGTACCAAGAGAAAGAAAAATACCCACCTCGGAAAACCGAGATGGGCTTGATGCGGAAATGATGACATTATTTGCGTTGCTTACAGACCAAGAGAAAAAAATAATCATTGCGCAGACAAAAGGCGTTTTATCAAGTCGATAACCGCCTGACGATTTGCCGCCGTCAAATGTTGAAATAGTCCCGCGGCAAAAAGCATATCTAATTCTAATTCTGACTCATTCATATCGCAGCTCCCTTAACTTTTTTATGCGGTGCTGCCGGCAGTAAGTGTAACAATAATAGCAGATTTATTACAAACTGAATAGCATTCGGAAGATTATTACGCGAACAGTTAGGAGGGTGTTTCATGCCTATATGTGAGAAGTGCGGCAAAAGAATTTCGGCCGCAGAAATATCCAAGCAAGGACTATGTCAAGCGTGTGCAAGAGCGGCAGATCATATTTACGTTGGCGAGGAAGCTGTACGTGTTTCGCGTGGAGAAAGTGCGGGGGCATATGCCACGCACACGAGTAAAATCCCGTCCGGAGATTTGCCCGAGCTTCCCTGCATTACGCCGAAAGCACTAAAGTTGACAAGCAGCAGTTTGATTTTTATCGAAAAGAAAAAGAACACGACTATACCTATTCAAAGCATCGCATCTTTCTCAAACAAAAAACCTTCGTTCATGTCAAACGGAATGATAACCATCAAGCTCAAGAAAGGGAGCGATTCTTTCGTTGATATTGGTGGCTTTGGTGTGGGGTTCGGCAGTGAAATGACCGCAGTCTACAAGCCTGAATACGCAGAACTCGCAGGAATCTACGAAAAGCAGGTTGCCAACTGGAACAGTAATCCCGCTCCGGCTTGCCAGCCCGATATAGCGGTTCCAACAATAAATGATTTGCGCGCCCTCAAGCAGCTCGTTGATGAAGGTGTGCTTACCGAAGAAGAATTTACAGCCAAAAAGAAGCAGTTGCTCGGCATCTGAGCAAGGAGGCTATATGGCTTCGCAGAAGTATAAAAAGAAGTCAGACAATTTGATAATCACCGGTGTAATATACGCGCGGTATTCTTCTCACAGCCAAAAAGAAGAAAGTATAGAACAGCAGATAGAGGAATGCACAGCCTTTGCCGTGACCACCGGCATTTCTGTTGTTGGCATATACGCAGACAAAGCCATTTCTGGCCGTACTGACCGGCGCAATGAGTTTCAGCGGCTTATGCGCGATGCTGAAAAACGCAAGTTCGATGTTGTGATTGCCTATAAGTCTAACCGAATTTCCCGTAATATGCTGAATGCATTGCAATATGAATCCCGGCTCGATAGCTTTGGCATAAAAACGCTCTATGCCAAAGAAGAGTTTGGGAACACAGCGGCAGGCCGCTTTGCTTTGCGAACAATGATGAACGTCAATCAGTTTTATTCTGAGAACATGGCCGAGGATATCAGGCGAGGGCTGAAAGACAATGCCGCCGAGTGCAAGGTGAACGGTTCTCTCCCGTATGGTTATAAAAAAGGCGAGGATGGCAAATATGCCATTGACGAGCCGCGCGCCGCAATAGTGCGGGAGATCTTTTCCAAAGTTGTGGATGATGTTCCCTATGCTGATATTATTCGCAGTCTCAACGACAGAGGGATTCTAACAAAAACACGTAAGCCTTTCAACAAAAACTCGTTTAATCGTATGCTGAGGAACGAAAGATACATCGGAATATATGAGCATTCTGGTGTACGAGTCGTTGGCGGTGTTCCCGCGATAATAAGTGAGGAGGTTTTTTACGCTGTGCAACGTAAGCTTCAGGAAGGGCTAAATAGCGAGGGCGCAAAGCGCAAATCTAATTCTGATTATCTGCTTACCGGCAAGCTATATTGTGGGGAATGCGGCTCTCCCATGGTCGGGTATGCTGGGACGAGTCGGAACGGAACTCTTCACTACTATTACACCTGTAAAAGCCGCGGGAATGACGGCTGCACAAAGCATAATGTCCGTAGGGATTTTATAGAGCAGTTCGTCGTGGATCTGACGCGCGCCTGCCTGTCGCGGGCAGATGTGACAGACTGGCTTGTTTCTGGATATATTGAGCTGAAAAAGCAAGCGCAGGAAACATCGGATGTGCCGGTGATGGAGGAAGAGCTTTCATCCCGGAAAAAGGCGCTGGATAATATCATGAAAGCAATAGAAGCCGGCATATTCAATGAGACAACATCTGCAAGAATGCAAGAGCTGGAAACGGAAATACACGACCTTGAAAGAAGCATTGCTCTCGGAAAGGCCATGTTTGAAGAGCCGGTCGATGGTGAACGTATGCGGTTCTATTTAGAAAAGCTGCGTAATGGTACGCCTGACAACCAAGCTTATCGCAAGGAACTGCTCCGAACTATGGTAAAGGCCATCAGGCTATGGGATGACCGGATAGAGATTGAGTACAACTTCACCGGCACTGATGGAGACGGCAATAATTATCGTGTTGTCACAGAGTTTCTGAAAGGGGATAGCGGCTCTGCCTCTGGTGTTCATACAGAGCCTCCACAGCCCCACCAACTTAAAAAGCTGCATTTCAGTAGAAACTGAGATGCAGCTTTTTGTTTTGCTGCTCTCCGTGATAAACTGACAGCAGTTTTATCACGGAGTTTTTTCGCAAAGCTTCTTCGACAAGCTCATGACCCCAGACGCCGGAGAGCGGCGTCTGGGGTCATGGATTTTTATGCAGGCTGTACGGCAGCCTTTGTCCGGAAGCGTATCAGTAAGCGACGCCCCAATAGATCATGTGCTTGGCGGGCTTGCCGCAGCAGGCGCATACATCGCTGAGATGTTCCTGCTCAAAGGGGATGCAGCGGGAGGACATTCCGGCTTTCTCCTTCATATCCAGCTCGCACTGAAGCTCGCCGCACCACATGGTCTTGATGAAGCCGCCCTTTTCCTGCTGTATCTGCTTGGCTTCCTCAAGAGAGTACGCGGTGTATGTGTGCTCGTCAAGATTTTTCTTTGCCTTGGCGTAAAGACCGTTCTGCACGTCGTCAAGAACGCCGGGGATGCACTCCGCCAGCTCGTCGATTCTTATCGTGACCTTCTCGCCGTTGTCGCGGCGCACCGCAACGCATACGCCGTTTTCCATATCCTTGGGGCCTATCTCGACGCGCACGGGAACGCCCTTCATTTCGTACTGCGCGCACTTCCAGCCGAGGGAATTATCGCTGGTGTCGATTTTTACGCGGATACCGGCAGCCTTGAGAACCTCGTAAAGCTCGGTCGCCATTTCGATAACGCCGGGCTTATGCTGTGCCACGGGTACGACAACGACCTGAACGGGGGCGATACGCGGGGGCAGGACAAGACCGTTGTTGTCGCCGTGGGTCATGATGATGCCGCCGATGATGCGGGTTGACATGCCCCATGAGGTCTGGAAGGGATGCTTCTGCTTGTTGTCCTTGTCTGTAAAGGTGATGTCAAACTGCTTTGCGAAGCCGTCGCCGAAATAGTGGGAGGTGCCGGACTGCAAAGCCTTCTTGTCGTGCATCATGCACTCGATCGTATATGTGTCCTCGGCGCCGGCGAATTTTTCCTTCTCGGTCTTGTTGCCGCGGATAACAGGCATTGCGAGATAGTTTTCGCAGAGATCTGCATAAACCTCGAGCTGCTGAAGAGTTTCCTTCACGGCCTCCTCGGGAGTGGCGTGAAGGGTGTGTCCCTCCTGCCAGAGGAATTCTCTCCCGCGCAGGAACGGACGCGTGGTCTTCTCCCAGCGCAGAACGCTGCACCACTGGTTGTAGAGCATCGGCAGGTCGCGCCATGAATGGACGACATGGCTCCAATGATCGCAGAAAAGGGTTTCGGAGGTGGGGCGCACGCAAAGACGCTCCGGCAGCTCCTCGCTTCCGCCCATCGTGACCCATGCACACTCGGGAGCGAAGCCCTTGACATGATCCTTCTCCTTTTGCAGAAGACTTTCGGGGATAAGGACGGGCATGGAGACGTTCTCGTGACCGTCTCTCTTGAACATCGCGTCAAGCTCCTTCTGGATGTTTTCCCAGATCGCGTAGCCGTAGGGGCGCAGAATGAAAAGGCCCTTTACGCCGGAATAGTCCACCAGCTCCGCCTTCGTGCAGACATCGGTGAACCACTGGGTAAAGTCAACCTCCATATCGGTGATCTGCTCTACTTTCTTCTCTTTTGCCATAAAATCAAATTCTCCAATCTCGCCAGAGCCCTTGCTCCGCCGTATTTCGCCGCACAGCGGCAAATAAATATTTTATATGCAATATATATTTTTGTCAACCGCCGGAAAACGGAAATTCAACAAAGCCTTTGCAATCGGGCAGGATATATGATAATATTTCAGTAAAACGAGGAGAGGGAGGACGGTTATGCCGGACAGGGAAAGAACGTGCTGTTTTTCCGGACACAGACCGGCGAAGCTGCCGTGGCGCGCAAACGAGGCCGACGCGCTCTGCATTGCGCTTAAAAACGAGCTCCTCTGCCGTCTTGATGGGATATACGAAGCGGGATACAGGCATTTTATATGCGGCATGGCGATAGGCTGCGATATGTATTTTGCCGAGGCCGTGCTTGAGCTGAGAAAGAAATATCCCGATATAACGCTTGAAGCGGCGATACCCTGCGGCTCCCAGCCGGAAAGGTGGACGCCGGATCAGCGCAGACGCTATAACCGGCTCATTGACGCATGCGACAAGGTGACGGTTTTGCAGATAGAATACAGCGCCGACTGCATGATGCGGCGGAATATGTACATGGTTGACAGAGCGTCGCTGCTGCTGACCTGCTTTAACGGCCGCCCCGGCGGCACGATGAACACCGTTTTGTATGCGCAGAGAAACGGCGTAAAGAGCGTTATTATAGACGTATGAGAGTAAAAGCCGGAAAACCCAAGACAGGTTTTCCGGCTTTTTTGCGCCTTTATAATTCAAAGAGATTGAGCTGGTTGCTTTCGGGCATATCGCCGAGGGCGCCGAAAGCCTTGAGCGCGTCAAGATGGCTCTGCGAAACCTTGGGGCAGGCCTGCGAAAGCTCCTGCATGGAGATGAACTTCCTGCCGCTGTCCTTGACCTTTTCAAGGTCGAGAGCGGCCGTTTCACCGAGTCCGCCTATTGCGATAAACGGCGGACGCAGGCGCTTGTCCTCGGTTATGAGGAACCTGAACGCCGCGGATTTATACAGGTCTATCGGCGCAAACTCAAACCCGCGCATATTGAACTCGTACACCGCCTCAAGCGTCGTCAGCAGATCCTCCTCATTCGCGGAGAGCTGGCGCTTGCGCATATCGTTTATTTTGCGGCGCACATCTTCCGTGCCGCCGCACATGAGCGCGGCGTCAAAGCCGCCCTTCTGGCTGCGCCGGTAAAAGTAGGCGCTGTAAAATGCAAGCGGCTCATGCACCTTGAACCACGCAATGCGGAACGCCATCATGACATATGCCACGGCGTGCGCTTTCGGGAAAAGGTAGGCAATCTTGCGGCAGGATTCTATGTACCAATCAGGTACGCCGAGATCGCGCATCTGCTGTTCGGCGTCGCCCGGAAATTCGCCGGATTTCTTTACCTTGCCCTTACGCACCGCCTCCATCGTCTTGAAAGCGAGAGCGGGCTTCATGCCCTTCTGGATAAGGTAGATCATGATGTCGTCGCGGCAGCCGACGGTCTCGTTGACCGAGGCGACGCCGTCTACGATGAGGTCGTGGATGTTGCCCGCCCACACGTCGGTGCCGTGGGAGAAGCCGGACAGACGCACAAGCGTGTCGAACTGCTTGGGCTGGGTGTCCACAAGCATCTGCCGGGTAAAGGGCGTGCCGAACTCCGGAACGCCGATAGAGCCGGTCTTGCCGATTATAGGATCGTCGTCCGGCAGACCGAGAGCCGCGGGGGAGACGAAGATCGACATCGTTTCCGGGTCGGAAAGGGAAATTTCCTTCGCGTCCACGCCGGTCATGTCCTCCATCATGCGTATCATGGTGGGGTCATCATGCCCCAGCTCGTCAAGCTTTAAGAGGTTTGCCTCCATGCAGTGGTATTCAAAATGCGTTGTGATAATATCGCTGTTGGGGTCGTCGGCGGGATGCTGTACGGGGCAGAAGTCGGTAACGTCCATATCCTGCGGAATGACGACAAGACCGCCGGGATGCTGACCGGTCGTGCGTTTTATGCCGACAAGCCCGAGAGCAAGGCGGTTCTCCTCCGCCTTCGTTGCGGTTATACCGCGCTCCTCAAGATACTTCTTGACATAGCCGTAGGCGGTCTTTTCCGCCAGCGTACCGATCGTTCCGGCGCGGAAAACGTGATCGGAGCCGAAAAGCACTTCGGTATATTTATGCGCCTTCGCCTGATATTCGCCCGAGAAATTAAGGTCGATATCGGGCGTCTTTTCGTTGCCGGGGAAGCCGAGGAAGGTTTCGAACGGGATATCAAAGCCCTCGCGCTTCATCTTTGTGCCGCATTCGGGACAGTCCTTTTCGGGCATATCCGCGCCGCAGCCGTAGGAGCCGTCGGTTATGAACTCGCTGTGACAGCACTTTGGGCAGACGTAGTGCGGGGGGAGGGAATTGACCTCCGTGATGCCGGACATATACGCGACCAGCGATGAGCCGACGCTGCCTCTCGAACCGACGAGATAGCCGTTTTCAAGCGAGTTCTGCACAAGCTTCTGCGCAGACATATATATAACGTCGTACTGGTGGTCAAGTATCGTATTAAGCTCGACGTCAACGCGCTCCTGCACTATTGCGGGCGGGTTTTCGCCGTATATGCGGTGCATCTTCCCGTAGACGAGATCCTTCAGCTGCTGGGCGGAGTTTTCGATCTTCGGCGCGTACAGATCCTTTGGCAGAAGCTCAATATCCTCCGCCATGTCGGCGATAGCGCGTGTGTTGGTGACGACGACCTCCTGCGCAGCGTCCTTGCCGAGATATTCAAACTCCTTGAGCATCTCGTCGGTGGTGCGGAAAAATATCGGGCAGCTTCTGTCCGCGTCGGAAAACTTCTTTGCCGCCTGAAGAATATGGCGGTACTGCTCATCCTCAGGGTCGAGGAAATGCACGTCGGACGCGGCGACGACGCGCTTGCCCATGCGCTTGCCGAGATTGTAGATACGGCGGTTGTAATCCTCAAGCACGTATCTGTCCTTAACTCTGCCGTTGTCGATAAGAAAGCCGTTGTTGCATATCGGCTGAATTTCAAGGTAGTCGTAGAGCGAGGCGATCTTCTCAAGCTCCTTGTCGGGCGCGCCGTTCATGACCGCGCCGTAAAGCTCGCCCATGCCGCAGGCGGAGCCGACAAGCAGCCCCTCGCGGTGCTGCACAAGCAGGCTTTTGGGGATGTTGGGGGTCTTGTGAAAATGCTTGAGATATGACTTCGATATAAGCTCGTACATATTCTTCAGGCCCTTGCGGTTGAGCGCGAGAAGGATCATATGATAAGTCTTTGCTACGTCCGTGCGGCGGAGCGAATGGTATATCTTTTCAATATCGTCCACCGTCTTCGCGCCGCGCTGCCTGAGCATGGGTATAAACTTGTCCATCATGCGCGCAACGACCATTGCGTCGTCACTTGCGCGGTGGTGGTTGAACTGCGGCAGTCCCAGATGATTGGAAACGATGTCAAGCTTGAAGCGCTTTAATTCCGGACACAGCGCCTGGGACAGCGCAAGCGTATCCATGAATACCGGCGAGAAGCGCAGACCGCAGCGGTTGGCGGCGGCGGTCATAAAGCCGACGTCAAAGTGCGCGTTGTGGGCGATTATGGGACGGTCGCCGATGAAGTCGATGAACATCTGCATGGCTTCCTTTTCGTTCGGCGCGCCCTGCACATCGCTGTCCCTTATGCCGGTGAGCTTGGTTATCTCCGCAGGTATGTGCATACCCGGATCAACAAAGGTGTTGAACTCTTTCAGGATGGCGCCGCCGGAAAAGATCTGCGCGCCGATCTCGGTCATACGGTCGTTGAGCGCGTTGAGACCGGTCGTTTCAATGTCGAACGCGACAAACTCCGCATCGAGCGGCAGCCTGCTCTTGCCGATAACGGCGCTGTTGCCGTCCATGTCGTTGTAATAGTACGCCTCAAGACCGTATATGATCTTGACGCCGTTCTTTTTGCCGGCCTTCCACATATCGGGGAACGCCTGCGCGACGCCGTGGTCGGTCACGGCGATCGCCGGCATGCCCCATTCGGCGGCGCGCTTCACGACGGCCGCCGGATCGGTGAGCGCGTCCATCGTGGAAAACCTTGTGTGCAGATGCAGCTCCACGCGCTTTTCCTCGGCTGTGTCGGGGCGGACGTACTTCTTGCCCTTTACGATGCTGCGCGGGTCGATCACAAGATCGTCGTCATACTTGCTGTATGTGGCGTCGCCCTGAACGATGAGGTGCGCGCCCGGCTGGATCGCGTCGATCACGGAGTGATCCTCTTCGGGCTTGAGATACCTTGAGACGTGCAGCGTGTTTGTGCGGTCGGTGATGTCAAAGCCGAGTACAGCGGCGCCGCTTTTGGCTATGAGGCGGCTGTCCACCTTGACAACGTCGCCCTCGACCGTGACGCGGCCGGATTCAAAATCGACCTTGCTCATGGGAATGGGCGCCTGCTTTACGGCTCTCCCGAACAGCACATTGCCGCCCGCGCTGCCGCCTGAGGACGGCTGCGACGCCGTGGGGACGGATCTGGGCGCGGGAAAATCGGAGTTGAGCCTGACGGCGTTCAGCGCAAAAACGTTTTTAAGCCTTGTGCACAGCTCACTCTCCTCGGCGGGGCTGGGCATGGAAGAAAACCATGCGTTTACCGTCATGGTTTTCTCTGCCGCGGTTATCCGCACCTCGGTCACATATGCTTTTTCAAGTCCTCCGGCGAACGCGTTCATGGGAACGCAGTCCGGGAAGATGGTAAGAAACGGGGTATGCTCGCTCATCATTTATCCTCGTCGGTGTTTATTAAATCAATAAGTGCATCGCACAGCCTCTCATATGGGTATGTACCGAGAACGACGCCTTTTTTGAAAAGCAGTCCCTTGCCTTTGCCGCCCGCAATGCCGTAATCCGCCTCGCGTGCCTCGCCGGGGCCGTTTACAACACAGCCCATGACCGCAACGGTAATATCGCGCTTCATATCGCGCACTCTGTTTTCAACCTCGGTTGCAAGCGAAATAAGGTCTATCTCCGTTCTGCCGCAGGTCGGGCAGGAGACGAAGCGCACGCCGCCCGGACGAAGCCCCGCCGCCCGGAGGATCGCAATGCCGGTGCTGACCTCACGCACGGGGTCGGCGGTAAGTGAGACGCGTATGGTGTTGCCGATGCCCTCGCTGAGAAGCGTACCGATGCCGACGGCGGATTGTATGGTGCCGTTCCACTCTGTACCCGTCTCGGTGACGCCGAGATGCAGCGGATACGGGAAGCGCCCGGCGGCAAGCCGGTAAGTCTCTATCGTGAGCGGGACGCTCGAGGTTTTCATGGAAAGACAGATGTCGTCAAAATCAAATTTGTTGAGCAGCGCAATGTGTCCGGCGGCGCTTTCGACAAGCGCCTCGGCGCAGGGATGGCCGTATTTTCCGAGAAGGCGCTTTTCAAGGCTCCCCGCATTTACGCCTATGCGGATAGGTATGCCGTGACGGCGGCAGCTCTCTGCGACGGCTTTCACGTTCTCCTCACCGCCGATGTTGCCGGGGTTTATGCGTATCTTGTCAATGCCGCGCTCGGCGGCCTCAAGGGCAAGACGGTAATCAAAGTGGATATCCGCGACCAGCGGCACATCCGTTTGCTCCTTTATTTTGTCTATCGCCTGCGCCGCCGCCATATCGGGTACGGCAACGCGCACGATATCCGCCCCCGCCGCGCACATCGCCTTTATCTGCGCAACGGTAGCCTCGACGTCCCACGTTTTCGTGCTGCACATGGTCTGCACGGAGACGGGCGCATCCCCGCCTATTTCGATTTTTCCGACCCTGATTTTCTTTGTATTTTCTCTGTTCATATCACTTAAACGCAATCTTTATTATATCGTTGAACATTATCACAGCCATCAGCCCCAGCAGCAGCACCATGCCCGCGGCGTGGATATAGCCTTCGTATTTGGGGTTGAGCTTCTTCCTGGTTACGGACTCGATTATCCACGTGACTATAAGGAAAAACACGCGTCCGCCGTCCATGGCGGGGATCGGCAGCATATTCATTATCGCAAGGTTCACCGCGATGAACGCCGCCAGAAACAGGATATCCAGCAGCCCGTCGGTAAACGACGCGGCGTTTTCGCCTGTTTCCGCCATGAGATCAACTATCCCGACGGGACCGGAGAGATCGTCCATTTTCACATCGCCCTCGACCAGCATTTTAAGCCCCTGCCAGACCCAGCGGGAAAACTCCGCCGTTGTGCCCCATGAATAGTAAAGCTTATTGCCGAGAGTAGCGTCGTCGTAGCCGAAGTACAGGCCGTATCTTTTCCCGTCCTTGTATTCGACCGGAACAAGGCGGAAGTCCTTAAGCTCCACCTTTTTCCCGTCGCGTTTTACGACGATGTCATACGTCTCCGCAGATGGGGAGAGAAAGTCGGAAACGTCGCTGTACTTATACACCTTGTGTCTGTCGATGCTGAGTATGCGGTCATTTTTCTGAAAGCCGTCCTCGCTGTAATAGGGACAGCCCTCCGCGAAGTCCACGATAACCGGCGCGCGGAAGGCGGCGGCGTCGATAAAGAGGAAAAACACAATGAGAAAGCCCAGCACAAAGTTCATAAAGGAGCCTGCGACAAGGATCACAGCGCGCTTCCATGGCTTCTGGATTGTAAACGCCCTCGGATCGCCCGTTTCCTCGTCCTCGCCCTCCATTGCGCAGAATCCGCCTATGGGTATGCAGCGCAGCGAATACACGGTCTCTCCGCGCTGCTTCTGCACAATCGCAGGCCCCATGCCTATCGAGAACTCATTGACCTTGACGCCAAGAAGCTTCGCGGCTGAAAAATGCCCGAGCTCATGCACGGCAATGAGTACGCCGAACATCAGAATACCGAACAATACATAGATAACTGTCATAGATCCCTCCGGGAAAATATAGAAAGTGAAAAGCTGCGTATAGAGTGGAGCTAAGAGTGAGGAGCTTTATACAGTGAGGAGTGAGGAGTTGCGGTGTCAGCAGAGCCGACGGATAAATTAGAGTGGAGCGTTAAGAGTGGAGAGTGGAGTGATTGAGCCGCTGGCGCGGCGATTCAACTCATGGCTCCCTCTGATGAGGTAAGTAAGCGTCCAAATCTTGATTTGCCCAACGCGCACTCATGGGTCCCTGAAAGGGGAAGACTCTCCCCAGCGGGGAGAGATGTCGGCGCAGCCGACAGAGTGGGGGGTGGAGCTGTCAGCGATAGCTGACTGAGGGGTCTTCTTATGCCTCGCCCAAAAAAGTTTCTCTGACGTACCGTCTTGCGGCGGCGTCCGCCCCGATTATCGTTTCAAGGTCGGGGTGCTGTACGACGCCTACGGCCTCAATTGCGCCTGCGGCGGCGTCATAAATGCGGTTGTAGCCGAGCCTGCGGTCAAGAAACGCGTGGACCGCGACCTCGTTTGCCGCGCTCATTATGCACGGCGCGGTGCCGCCTGTGCGGGCGGCGTCCATTGCAAGCTTCAGGCAGGGTGTATTTTCAAGATCCGGAGCTTCAAATGTCATGTCTTTCATGTGCCAGAAATCCATGCGCTTGAACGTGGAGTCCATTCTCTCCGGATATGTAAGTGCAAACTGAATAGGAAGCCCCATGTCGGGAACTCCCATCTGGGCTATGACCGTGCCGTCAACAAGCTCTACCATAGAGTGTATGACGCTCTGGGGATGTACTACCACCTGAATGTCATCCGGCGTTACGCCGAACAGGTGCATTGCCTCGATAAATTCAAGACCCTTGTTCATCATTGTCGAGCTGTCAACGGATATTTTCGCGCCCATGTTCCAATTGGGGTGCTTCACGGCGATCTCGGGGGTGATGTCTTCAAGCTCCGCTCTCTTTTTACCCCTGAACGGGCCGCCGCTGCCCGTGAGCAGGATTTTCTTCAGCTCTCCGGCCTTTCTGCCGATAAGACACTGAAAAATTGCCGAATGTTCCGAATCTACCGGAACTATCTCCGCGCCCTTTTCCGCGGCGCGCTTCATGACTATTTCGCCCGCGCATACGAGCGTTTCCTTGTTCGCAAGGGCAATGCGCTTTTTTGCGTCTATTGCCGCAAGCGTGGGTTTAAGACCGATCGAGCCGGAAACACCGGTCACGACGCAGTCGGATTCTTCCGTGACGGCGGCCTCGATGAGACCATCCATACCTGAGCCTACTCTGATATCCGTATCCGCAACCGCTATTTTGAATAACTTAGCAGATTCTTCATCATATACCGCCACAAATTTGGGATGCAGCCGCCGCGCCTGCTCTTCAAGCAGCTTTATGCTTGACTGAGCGGTCAGCGCCGCGACGGGCATACCAATGTGCTCGGCCACCGCAGCGGTCTGCCTGCCGACAGAGCCGGTGCTGCCGAGAATTGATATTGATTTTACCATTTAGTCTTCTCCGAATTTCAGAAAATTATTTGACCTTTACGCCGCCGAAACGTCTGTCCCGGCTCTGATACTCGACAATTGCCTTGTCAAGCTCGTCTGTGGAAAAGTCAGGCCACAGAACATCGGTGAAATAGAACTCGGAATATGCACACTGCCACAGGAGAAAATTGGAAATGCGCTTTTCCCCGCCCGGCCTTATAAGCAGATCGGGGTCGGGAATACCGGCGGAGTACATATAATTGCCGAAGCTCTCCTCGTCAAGCTGGGGCGCACTGCCCAAGGCAAGATCCTCGGCGTAGCGCCTTGCGGCATGGACGATTTCGTCTCTGCCGCCGTAGTTGAGACATATATTTGCCTGAAAACCGTCATAATGAGTGGAAATTACGTCGGTTTTGTGCACAAGTGACTGAAGCTCAGGCGAAAGGCCGGACACGTCGCCAAGAACCCTCATTTTTATGTGATCGCGCTCCATCGTGTCGATAGCCTCATGAAGATATTTGTCCAGAAGCTTCATTATGGTTTTGACCTCTTCGGGAGGACGCTTCCAGTTTTCGGTGGAAAAAGCGTAGACCGTCAGATAATCAATGCCGATATTCTTGCAGTAGGTCGCTATTTTGCGGAAATTTTCCGCGCCCACGGCATGACCGGCGGTTCTGGGCAGACCGCGTTTCTTTGCCCAGCGGCCGTTCCCGTCGAGAATTATTGCAATATGCCGGGGCAGACGTGCGCTGTCCCACGGCTTTGCTGTTTCTGGCATGGCATTGCCTCCTTTGGAATTTCATAATAATTCCCCTGAAAAAACAGGGGAAGCAATGGTTCCGGCCGGAAGCCGGTATCAGATTTCGGTAAGCTCTTTTTCCTTTGCGGTGCAGATCTTGTCGATCTCCTTTGCAAAGTCGTCGGTGAGCTTCTGGATGTCCTTTTCAGCTATTTTGTAATCGTCCTCGGTGATCTCGGAGACTTTCTGCTGCTTCTTGAACTTGTCTATCGCATCGCGGCGGATATTGCGTATAGCGACCTTTGCCTCTTCGCCGTACTTCTTGGTCTGCTTTACGAGATCCTTGCGGCGCTCCTCCGTAAGCGGGGGAAACACAAGGCGGAGCATACGCCCGTCGTTCTGGGGGTTGATGCCGAGATCGGATGCGATGATAGCCTTTTCAATGCCCTTGAGGATGGACGCGTCCCAAGGCTGGATGAGCAGGGAGCGCGGGTCGGGGGAGGCGATGGAAGCGACCTGATTTATCGGGGTGGGGGTGCCGTAGTAGTCTACCTGTATCTGGTCGAGAACGGCGGCGTTTGCACGTCCCGCACGGATAGTCGCAAACTGCGCCGTAAGGGACTCGCAGGTTTTTTTCATCTTGCTTTCAAATTCTTTGTAGTCAGACATGGAACTTACCTCCGTTTAGTTATTATATTGTAATCCAAAAAGCTTTCTTTTTTGTGAACAAATGTGAAATATCAGCTGACTGTCGTGCCGACCTTCTCACCGGCGACGACTCTGCCTATGTTCTCCGGCTCGGCAAGGGCGAAGACGATGACGGGCAGCGCGTTGTCCATTGCAAGGCTCGTCGCGGTGGTGTCCATGACCTGCAAACGGCGGGCAAGGACTTCATCATAGCTTATCTCGTCGAATTTGACGGCGGAAGCATCCTTTCTGGGGTCGGCGGAATAAACGCCGTCTATATTCTTTGCAAGCAGCAGCGCATCCGCACGTACTTCCACGGCTCTCAGCGCGGCGGCGGTATCTGTCGAGAAGAAGGGCATGCCGGTGCCGCACCCGAAGAGAACGACTGTGCCGTTTTCCATATACTCTATGGCCTTTTTCGTGTCGTAGCGCTCGCCGACGCCCTGAATGTCAACGGCAGTCATTACCTTTGCCTTCACGCCCGTCTGGGTGAAAACGTCGCACACCGCAAGGCAGTTCATGGCTGTTGCCAGCATACCCATGCGGTCGGCGCTGACGCGCTCGATATGTCCCGCGCCGTCCTTTACGCCGCGCCAGAAGTTGCCGCCGCCTATGACGATGCCGACCTGAACGCCGCCGTCAACGCAGCTCTTTACCGCGCCGCAGACTCTTGTCACAAAGTCGAAGTCATAGCCGGTGTGCTTGTCGGCGGCAAGCGCCTCACCGCTTATTTTTATAAGAACTCTGCTGTATTTAGCCATTTTCTCGCTCCTTTTTCAATGTATAGATCGGAAAAAACGCGGGGAATAATCGAAACGCTGCATTCACGGGCAGAAAGACGCTTATATGTCGAGTATACCCAGAATAACAACGCCGATAATCACAAGCAGGATGGACAGATAGTGCTTCAGGGAAAGCTTTTCCTTGAGGAAGAGCCTGCTCCACAGTACGCTCACCACGCAGTAGGAGGAGATGATAGGCGCGGCAAATGCCACATGGCGGCTGTCGGCGAGGGCATAGATATAGAAGAACTGACCGACGGTCTCAAAGATCGCGCCGGTGTACTTCGGCACCTCCTGCCGCACGGCAAGCTTCTGCTTCTTTATGCCGAGTACGTATATTGCGCACACGATGCCTACCGCAAGAAACGTCAGCTCATAGGCGGCGTTCGCGCTGTCCTCGTTGAGCTTTTCAAGCACGATGCTGTCGGCAAAGGTGCCAAGCGCGTCCAGCAGACAGTAGACCACAGGCAGCGCCAGCGCAAGCCAGCTTTTGGCATAGCGGTGATTCGAGGCGTCCTGACGTGCGGCGCGAAGCTCCTCATCCTCGGTCGATTCGGTGATGCCGAGGAACAGTACGCCCAGACACACCGCCGCGACGGCAGCATATGCCGCGGCGGGAAGCTCTGCGGCGGCGCCCATCGTTATAAGGCTCAGCACGGCGACGATCGCGCCGGAGCTGTTGCATATAGGAGAGGATATGGAAAGCTCGATATAACGAAGCCCCACATAGCCTATCGTCATTGAGAGAATGTAGAGTATGGAAACGGGCAGATATGTAAGGATTATTCCGCCGTTTATCTCAACGCCGCCGAAAATTATCTGATACAGTGCGTGAAGACCCATAACGGCGCCGACCGCCATGACCATTTTCAGATGACTGTATTTATCCTCACTGTCCCGGCAGCCGATTTTGGAAAAAAGATCGGAGCCGCTCCAGCATAAAAGCGCGATTATCGAAAAAATGAACCACATAAAAGTATACTCTCCTAACCAAATTTAAGCATTTTATTCTACCACAGCCCAGCCTTTTTGACAATCAATATTTTATGAAGGAGGTTCGATACCGACAAATTTCACGCCGTGCGCCGGCATATAATGCATCCATGGAAATCATCTATGTGGACAGCTTGTTCCTCCTGAACCTTGCGATAGATTACCTGCTGCTGAGCTGTACCGCGGCGGTGTGCGGGCTAACGGTGAAAAGGCTGAGGTACTTTGCCGGGGCGCTCATCGGGGCGGCGTATTCCGCGGCGGTGTACATACCGGGGCTTGAATTTCTGTCCTCGCCGGTGATAAAGGTCGCCGCCGCCCTGTTCATGGCGCTTGCGGCTTACGGCGGCGAAAAATCCCTGCTGCGCTGCTCGCTTGCTTTTCTTGCGGTGGCGGCGGCGTTCGGCGGCTTTGTCTACTGCATAACGCTTACCGGACGGCGTCCCGCCTTTGATATGCGAACGCTCATACTGTCCTTTGCGCTTTGCTATGCGCTGCTGACGCTTGTTTTCAGATACCGGGCGGCGCGGTGTGAAAGAAGCTTTGCCGACGTGGAAATAGAGCTTGGCGGAAAACGCGTGAAATTCAGGGCGATGCACGATACCGGCAACGAGCTTCGGGACCCCATATCCGGCGAGCGGGTGATGGTGGCCTGTCCGCATGCGGTCAGCGGGCTTTTTCCGGAGAGCGGGAGCCTTCCGTTTGACGACGCCGTGGCTTTTGCGGAGACCGCCGCGAAAATGCCGGAGCTTACCGGCCGCGTGAGACTGATACCGTATACGGCGGTTGGCTCAAAGGGCATGCTGGCCGCGTTCAGGGCGGACAGGGTCGTTGTCGGCGGAGAGGAAAAGGAGCTGCTGACGGCAGTGTCGGAAAGAGTGTGGGGCGACGGCTTTGAAGGGATAATCTGATGCGTTTCAGGGCTTCGCAGCCGGAAAATACTGTTTGCCCGGCGCAGCCGCGCCGACAGCGATCAAAATAAACCGGGAGGGATGGCAATGCTTTGCAGACCGCAGATCATGTTCATAAGAGAGCAGATTTTTGAAATATTAGGGATAAAACCGCCGGCGGTTTTCTACATAGGCGGCAGCGACACTCTCCCCGCGCCGCTGGAAAAGGACGAGGAGGAGAGAGCCATAAAGGGACTCGACAACGGAGATGAGTACGCAAAAAAGCTGCTTATCGAGCATAACCTCCGGCTTGTCGTGTACATATCCAAGCGCTTTGAAAACACCGGCGTGAATATTGAAGACCTTATATCCATCGGCACGATCGGCCTCATAAAAGCGGTGAATACATTCAATTCCGGCAAGAACATAAAGCTTGCGACATATGCCTCGCGCTGCATTGAAAACGAGATACTCATGCATCTGAGAAAGATAAACTCCCAGCGCACAGAGGTGAGCTTTGACGAGCCGCTCAATACCGATTGGGACGGGAACGAGCTTCTGCTGTCGGATATCCTCGGCACGGATGACGATGAGGTAGCGCGGCCTCTGGAGGATGACGCGGAGCGCAAAATGCTCATGGACGCGATAGAAACGCTCAAGCCGCGGGAAAAGAGCATAATCCTCATGCGCTTCGGTCTGCCCGGCGGGCGGGAGTACACACAGAAGGAGGTGGCGGATATCATGGGCATCTCACAAAGCTACATCAGCCGCCTTGAAAAGCGGATAATCGACAGACTGCGCAAGGAAATGATGAAGCTTCAGCAGGTCTGATACTGACGTCCGGTCAGAAGCGGCTTTTGACCGGACGAAGCGGAGGGTGAGCGGAATAAAACAAATGATGAAATATGCGGCGCAGCGGCGCCGGCGCGGTGTGCGCGACACACTCGAGGATTTTGCATGGTGGCTGAAAACATGGAAGCGGATGCTGTCTTTCCTATCGCATTCTCCGCGGCGGACCGTAAGAGGGCTGAAAAAATATGCGCTCGGCGAAAGCTTTATCTCCGTACCGGCGCTTGTGGACGGCTTTGTCGGCTCTGCTTCGGGCGCACGGCTGCGGGAGAAGCATGAGGAAATAGACGGCGGACTCAAGCGGTGCCTTGACTGTGCGGGCGCGGTCTTCGCGGCGGATGAGAGCATCGGCGGAAGCGGTGCGGAGCGCGGGAAAACGGTATGCGTTGACGGGGAGCGCGCCGCGATGATAATGCAGGGCTTTCCGAACGTAAGGACGGCAGGTCTGAGCGCGCTGACGTTCATCTTCGGAAGGGACGGAGAGGAGCTTCCGAGAGCGTGCGCGTGCAGTATAGTATCCTGCCCGCGTGAGCAAACGCCGAAAAAACAAAAAGCTCCGCCGCCGGTTTTTGAGCTTACCGGAGAGGCGGAGAATATAATAGCCTGTATACGTTTCACCGAAAAGCAGACCGGCGAAAGGTTTGACTGGGACGAATTTACCGGACATATGTGCCGCATGACCGGCGAGCGGGGGATGAAGCCCGCCGCAGCGCTTAAAAGGCTTTCGGAATTTCAATGAGAAATTGCCGTCGGAAAGAAGCGGGAGCGTTGAGCCGTTTTGGCGCGGTGATCATTTTATGCCCTGCTGCCTGCACCAGATGTCCATGACGAGATTTACCGGCAGCAGCTTGACAAGGCGAACCTGCCGTCTTACCGGATGACCGAGTATCGAGACGGCTTTTTTCTTTTTTAAATCCTTCATCGCCTGCGCCGCCACTTCGTCCGGACCGTACCATTTGTCCACATAGCGGATATATTCGTCGTGATGTGCATTTTTCTGGAACTCCGTCTTTATCCAGCCGGGGCAGACGCACATGACGTGAACGCCGCTGCTTTTCAGCTCCCTGCCGATGGCGCGGGAGAAGCTGAGAACATAGCTTTTGCTTGCCCCGTATACCGCCTGATACGGCACGGGCTGCCACGCGGAGTTTGAGCCCATGTTTATGATGTTGCTGCCCGGGTGCATATAGGGCAGGCTCACGCGGCACATTCCGGTCAGGGCAAGTGCGTTGAGACGTGCGCTGGCAAGCAGCTTTTCCAGATCGTTTTCCGCGAACGGACCGAATACGCCGCAGCCCGCGGCATTTATCAGCAGGCAGATATCAGGCCTTTCCGCCTCAAGCATGGCTTTGTATTCGCCTATGCTCCCAGACTCCGACAGATCGAGCGTTATCGGACGGATGCGGTTAGCGCACACGCCCTGAAGCTCCTCAAGGCGCTCCTTTCTTCTTGCAATCACCCATATTTCGTCATAGCGCCCCTCTTTGTCAACGGCGCAGACAAACTCTCTCCCTATTCCGGCAGACGCGCCGGTTATCACTGCGATCCTCATAATTTTCCTCCTGCCGCATATTTGTCCCAATAATACCGCTTTCCGGCCGCGCCTGTCAACAGTACGCGCTCATATCCGCGCCGGAGTGCCGCGGGGACGGGATGAAAAACGCAAAACCTAAAAATGCGTGTCCTGAAAAGAGAGTATATTAAACAAAAGGAGAACGGAAGGCGGGTCATATCGGATAAGGAGGCGGATATGCTTAAATCAACGGTTATGACGTCAGCAGGGAAGGAACATGCCGCCGCAGGATGCTCCTGCGAGGATGTAGTGCTGACTATTGAGACGGAAAGCTTCTGCTTTTACGGTCTTGCAGACGGGCAGAGCAGAAAAAGATACTGCACGGAGGGCGCGTACATAAGCCTTGCGGCGGCAGCGGAATATATCGAATCGAGCGGAGTGGACGTCTGCCGTGCGCAGCAGGATTTCTGCGATCTGCAATACGCTCTGGCAAGGACGATACGCGCAGGGCTGGAACGTGCGGCGGAAGAACATTCGGCAGATATTTTTGAGTTCGGCTCTACACTGATAGCGATGGGCGTTGATCCCGCTTCCGGCAGATATGTGCTGGCGCATCTCGGAGACGGGCGTGTGGCGGGAGTGTGCGGGGGAGAAACAAGAAGCCTCAGTCCGCCGGAAAACGGACTGTGCCTTAACCAGACATGGCTCACCACTTCGCCCGACGCCGCACGGCACATCAGAGTGTATGCGGGAAGCGTGGCGGCATACGGCAGGATAATCATGATGAGCGACGGCGCGGACGGCGTGTTCCGGAGAGGCGAGCGCATGGGGAAAGCGGGACTTGCCGCAGACAAGGACGGCCATGCGCTGCTTGAGTACATCGCAGAAAACCGCCCGGACGACGATTCCGCCTGTATCATAATCGACTGCGATTAAGCCATACAAAAACCTAAAACCGTGAATATCCGGCACTTTTACCGGATATTCACGGCTGAAACTGTCAAAAAAAGCCTCGCAGAGATTCTTTGACAAGCTGCATCGTTCAGCCTATGACGGCTCTGCCCATTTCTATAAGCTCCTGCACGGAGTAGCGGTGAAAACTGCCGAGTACGGGGCGGCAGCTATTGTCATTGTCGTATTGTTGGGCAAATACGATAAAGCTGTCGCTGAGCTCATCGAAGCCCACGCAATTGCCCAATACCGCTTCTGACGCCGCACCGCCGCCAAGATCGATAACGGCGGTCACGGGGTAGACGGAGACGACCATCAGCTCATCGCCGATGAAGCTGCAATTAAAATATTCATGCAGCAGATAGGAGCCGAAACGCCCGCTCGATTCGATGCGGTTGAGGACCTCGCCGCTGCGGGAGTATTCGGTGATACCGCCGTCATCGACGGCAAACAGCCGCCCGAGAGGGGAAAGCACGAGCCTGTACAGATCGTATTTATTGGGCGCGGCATCGAGATAAGCGGACAAGTGATCAACGCTGATACTGCTGCCGTCGGCGCCGCGTATGCACAGCGAAAGTGCGTTCGAGCCGTCGTCAGCCGTGGTGCAGAGCAGGTACATGGCTTCGCCGCGCTCGATATCCCAGATATATGTATCCCACAGCACCTCATGCGTCGATGCCGCGCCGGTATCCGGAAACGCGCCGGAGACGGAGAGAAAGCGGTTTCCGCTCCTGTCGAAAGCAGCAAAAATATAGTCCTCTCCCGAATCGCTTTTCAGCGCGAAGCGGATGTATTTGTCCGTAACGCCGAGTGAGGACGGAACGAACGAGCAGCCGTCGGGGCAGTCATATACGGCTGCGGCCGACACATCGGCGCTCCCCGGTATCCATGAGCAAAGGCGTATTCCGCCGCCTTCCTCTGACGCGGCATAGTACATCCTGCCGTCGAAGAAAGCCGCGTCCTCTACGCGCAGGCTATTGTCCGAGTATATCGGTTCCTCCGACAAAACCGCGCTTTCGTCACGCAGGGACACTATATAACATCCGAACTCGCCGGGGTTATACTCAAACTCATATGAATAGTAGCGCGGAGCTGAGCGGAGATAGAAATACTCACCGTCGGGGGAGGAGCCTGAAAGAGAAATTTCCGTATCGGAATATCCGTCAGCGCCGCTTCCGGCGGATGGGAGCGTTATGCCGGCGCAGGTATTTTCGCGTGTATCGCTCACATAGAGCCTGTCGCCGTCAAGAAGCACGAAGCGGCTCAGTACGCCGCCGGATTCATACATGTAATTTATTATGTTCCCGCAGGTGTCGGAAGACATTGCAAGCCCGGTAAAATTTTCATCATAGCTGCCGAACTCATATTTTACAACGGCATCCACCGTGCGGACAAAAACATGTCCGCCGTCGGCAGGAATACAAGCATCCTCAAGCTCCGGCAGGAAGTATTTCGTTATGGCGGGAACTGTCTTTCTTGAGAAGTCAAACGATGTCATACAGCCGCTGCGGAGAATGGCGTATACGCCGTTTTCGGAAATTCTGCTTAAAATCACGGGTGAGCCGAAATCATATTTGCGCAGCTTTTCACCGGTATTGAGATCAAGCAGCTCGCAGAAATCGGCAAATACAAAAGCCGCCGCCTTTGTGCGCACGTTTTCGTCGTCAAAGTCTACCGCTTCTATGCGGCAGTCATAGCCCACGCCGAACCTTTCCACTTCAAAGCAGCAGAGGGTTTCGCCCTTTTCCAGATCGAATATGAACAGATTTGCCGCTCTTGAATCATTGATGATGTCATCGCCGATGTGCGCTGTCAAATCATATGAGCTGCAACCGACAAGATAATTATCGATCACCTTTATCGCACGGACATAATCAGGCACGGCGACAACTTCGCTGACGGCGCCGGAGGAGAGGTCAAGATAAAAGATATTGCTGAGCGCGCTTTCCTGAAAAGCCGGGAGGGAATCCGAAAGCGAGAAAAAAAGTCCCTTTTCATCCGGGTCGAAAATGAGCAGATCTTCGGTGCGCTCAAATTCGGGGAAATTATCGTCAAGCAGACAGCTCTTTGATATTTCGCCTGTGCGGGTGTCCATCAGCGCGATGCAAAAAGCCGCATTAAACGACTCGTCATACTCGGTGTAAGTTACCGCGGCATAGCTGCCGTCGGGCGAAAGAAGAAGCTCGCGTATATATTTATCGCTCAGCAGCGTCAGCTCACCCGAATCATAGTTCCAGCGGCAAAGCTTAGAATAGCTTGATATCAGCATCTCCGGTCTGTCCGGAATAAGCCGCTCAGGGGAAAAATCAAGCGAACTGATACCATCCGGAAAATACACTGAATCAATGAGTCTGAAATCAATATCTCTTACACAGACGCGCTTGTATTCGTCTTCAAGCGTGAGAATATGCTTTCCGTCGCCGCAGGCGAACATTTTATATACATTTCCCGCGGAAAAGCGTTTCACTGCCTTGAATGGGCTTTCATATCCGGGCATCACATATGCACCGACTGCGTCTGCAAGGAGCTTTTCCGCATCGGCAAGCACGGGTCTGTCCTGCGCTTCGGAGGGCAGCGCACGCAGAGCAAGCTCTATCGCGCCCGTTGTGTCGTCCGCCTCAAGGCGCTTGCTTGCCTGTTCGGTGAGAAACATCGACTCGTTGAGCAGCGCGGCTTTATACTCTTCCTCTATGCGCTCCGCCTGTTCGGCAATGGTGGAGGCTCTGTCGGCGGCGTATACGCCGAAAGCGGACGCGATGACCGCCATGACGACGGCGGCGCCGGCGGCACGGCGCAGCCGGTATACTTTTTCCCGCTGCCGCAGGGAATCAAAGGTAGTGGAGAGCATGGGCGCGGCAAGCTTCAGAAGCGCATCGCCCCTTATCCTGCCAAGCACCTCTTCAAGCGTTTTGCCCCTTGCGTCCGCCGCGATAAGCAGATCGCCGCCCGGCGCTTCCTCAAGAAGCCGCGGCGGGAAGGACTGCTCCGGTTCTCCGCCGGTGAGAAGCGCCAGAACGCGAGAGCGGTCGTGATATTCAAGAAAAATTCCGATCTCCTCATTGACCCAATGGGAGCCGCCCGTGCCGGGAGAGCAGATGACAATGAGCCATTCCGAGTTTCTGAGCACTTCCCTGAGCTGCTTTGCATAGTCATAGCCGCTTGAAAGCTCGCCCTCGTCCACATAGCAGCGCCTGAACGGTCTGCGCACGGCGGAAATGTCTTTCGGGGCGCGGAAGCGCTCAAGCTGCTTCTGCACTTCAAGCGCGGCGCGGCTGTCAATATCGCCGTGCCGGTATGAGATGAAGGCGCTGAAAGAGACGCCTGAAAGGGGAGTGACCGTAAGGGGCAGAGCATTCAGGAAAGCCTCGACGTCCTCGAGCATTTCATCCGCGGAGCTGTATCTCTCCGACGGTTCGTTTTCCAGCGCCTTTGCTATTATGCGCTGGAGCATGTCCGTCAGGTGGCGCGGGCAGTTGATGCGGTATAGCTTCATCGCGTCGATATATCTGCCGCTGCGGTTGGAAATAAGCTCGGAGGAGGTATATCTTTTCCCGGTCAGCAGGTTGAGGAGAACACAGCCTGCGGAGTATATATCCGCCGCCGGAGTGAGTACGAGCGTGCCGTCGTTGTGCAGAAGTATCTCGGGCGCGGCAAAGCCCTGCGTGGCGAAAACGATGCGGTCGGATATCATGTCCGTATGCCCGTCCGTCAGCGGCCTTGCGCAGCCGAAATCTATCAGCGTGAGGATGCTTTCGCCTTCCGTGAGCGAGCCTTGTATAAAAATGTTGCCGGTCTGGACGTCAAGATGCAGAAAGCCGGCGCCGTGAATCTCCTTCAGCGCGTACAGAAGCTGCCGCACGACGGAAAAGCATTGGCGCAGAGGGAGCATCATGCGGTTTCTGACGCAGGAGGAAAGCGCCGTACCCTTGAGGGAAAGAGAATCCATTACGGTGAAAACGTTGCCGATGACGCACCCGTCCCGCCCGGGCAGAACACATTCCTCACGCTGCGCGGATTCCTTGATGGGCAGGGCGTGTATCGCGGTTCTGTAAAGGCTTTTGCTTATCGCCTCCTCGCGCAGCTGCATCGTCTTGCAAAGGCGCAGGTATTCTTCCGCTTCCGCACTCTCCGTCTCGGGTACGATCTCTCCGTCGCCGCGGCGGGTAAAGCCGTGTGCGGCGCAGACGGGAAAGCACTCCTTGAGAACGTAGTCAAACCCGTCGCTTACCGCCGTTTCACCGGCTTTTGCGTATCTGACGGCGGGATAAATAATACTGCCCCCGCCGAAGCCTATCGGCTCTCCGGATATTTCATATACGCTTCCGCTTTCAAAGCCTATTTTTGTACCGGGCGGAAGCGGATGTCTTGTATCTCTCATTTCTCTGCCCTCACGCTTCAAAGCATTCCTTTATCCCGGAATCTTTTCTGCCACAGGGAAACGGATTTGGGGCTTACCTCGTATTCCGCGGCAAAATCGCCGAGACTTATTGTCTTTTTCCGTGCGATCCAATCCCTTACGATCGCAAGCTGTTCTTTCTCGCTGTGCTTTCTGTTGGGCTTCGGCGCTTTTCTCGGATTCTTTATTTCCTCGCACAGCATCGCGTAGGTCTCGGAAGGGTCGTATTCGGCGGTGCTTGAGACTATGGACAGGAAAATGCTCGTCTCCATTATGTGCGGATAATACAGCTCCGGCAGGTTTGCCGCCCTGAGAAATTCCTCGCATACGCGCTGAAAATCACACAGATGCTCAAAGGTCAGGTTTTCATCCGCCGCTTCAAAGCACCAGCAAAGCCCCGACGCTATCCACAGCAGATACAGCATATCGCTCTTTTCAACCTCGTCTCTGCCGAGAAGGATATTGTATACGTGTTCTTTGAAATCCTTCGTTGCGTCCGCAGAGGAAAGCTCCATATTCTTATTGGCGGAAACGGCGAACGAGCCGAGATAGCGGTTGCGGCATTCAACGACCGTCCCGAGCAGCGCGTCCGAAAACTTTTTGTCAAGAAGCATCCTGTCGTCCGGGATCAGTTCACGCGCCTGCTCGCTCGGTTCGTCGTCAATAAGCTTCATCAGCTGCGACAGATCGGAGGAGTCTTCGCCCATGTATGTATCGTCGGAAAATCTGCACACAAACGCAAGCAGATTGCGGTAGAGCGTCTGCGCGGAACGGGATGGTATATCCAAGTGCGGCGCGTTTTTGAGCAGCCACGCCATAAAGCGCTCGTCCCTGTCGTCGGGATGGTGCATCCATTCCGCCGCGCCGCTGCCGAGTACGGCGGGAGCAAGCGCCGTCCAGCCTTCCATTCTGACAGATAAGTCTTTTTTGACACCGACGGAGCGTTTACCGTACTCCGTTTTCAGCCTTTCCGCGGTTTCGAGATCGGCGCCCGTCAAAAAGGCATAAGCCTCTATTATATCCTCGGAGCGCGTGAAGCGCATGCACTCGCCGGTGTCGAAAACGCGCAGGAGAAACTGCTGCATCTCGTTGAGCGTGAAGCCGAGAACATGGCCGAGATCAAAAGCCTCCTGCCTGGTGAGCCTTGTCCGGTACATTTCCTCGGCAAGCCTTTTTGCCTTTGCAGCGCCTGCCGTTTTCTCCAGCTTTTTCTCATAGCTTTCCGGGGTGTGCCACGCCTTTGTTATCAGATGGCGGCTGTATTCCGCGTCCTGCTCATATCTCAGGGCGATGTCCGCAAGCACACGCTCATACGCTTCGCTTTCCTCCGCGCTCATGGAAGAGGCATGGTCGGCGCTTATGTCCGTAAAGGAGCAGCGTATGCCTTCGCCGACGTATTCAAACCCGCCGTCGCTGCCGGCACGCGCCTGAAGAAGACGCATGAGCATAAAGCGGCTGGAATAGGAGAAATCGACGACAGTCTTTTTAAGGACCGCGACACGTGCGGAAGGAGCCGCTTTCAGCAGATTGCTGCCTATAAGATCCCACAGCTGCGCAAGCTCGCTGTCAAAAGAGTCAAGATATCTGTCCCATATAAGTTCCGTGTATTCCATAGACCGGCACTCCTTTATATAGTATGCTGACGGGTATGCTGACGGCGGCGCGAACGAAAAACCTAAAAACTTCTCCTTTCAGATACGGTGTATATTCGGATCATCAGGAGCAAACATTCAAAATAAGGAGAAATCAATATGGAAAAGCTTACAAGATTTACCGCACTTGTCCTGGCAGCCGTCTGCGTCTTTTCTGCGATCGGCATAACCGCTTGCGCAGATCACCAGAGCGGCTCCGAAAAATTTGAGGGCGTGTCGCGTCAGGAAAAGGACGCCCAGAAGCTTCAGGAAATCTATGACGACCTTATTTACCGCATCTACCAGTTCGACCCAGACATAATGCTTCCCAATTTTGAGGACATGAACGACCTTGATGACATCTGCATCAAGTATGTTCAGGCACAGCGCGGCACGGCAAGAGGGCAGAAGCTTTACACCGAGCCTGACGGAGATGTCCGCTGGTACGCGAAGGACGGATGCAAGGTAAAGGTCTATGCCAGGTACAAGGACTATTCTCTCGTTGAGCTTATGATGAACGACAAAGAGTCCGAAGGAACCATCGCATGGATGCCCACGACATATGTGGTGAACAAATGGAGCGCAAAGATCAGCAGCGACAGGACGCGTGCGGCAAGAGGCTGGTGAAAAATACTTTTATATTATATATTGCCATATATGAAAAAACAAGAATAAGCTTAAAAAAAGATTAATAAAAAGAGGAGAATCAAAATGGCTGTTGAAAAAACAGGAGATTTGATCAAGCAGCTTAAAAACGGCGAAGAACGCAGCGATAAAACGGATTCCGTGATACGGCGGATTGAAGCAAAAGAGGTGCAGCTGGGCGATTATGCTACGGGAGAACAGGTGGAGGACGCAGTAGCCGAATGTTTTGCAGAAGAAATTGCAGGGTCATTGGGATTCTTAACCGATGTCAATCCCCGTGAAGATTCGCAGGACTTTATGGAATCGGCGTCGGACGCGGTCGCGGCTTTCTTTGATCAGCACAGCTGGCATTACAGCAAAGTCATTTCAAGGCCGGAGCTTGTGATGTATCAGTTGGAGTTCAGCCTTCAAAAATGCAGCCTGACTATGAAGGTATGTGTTGAGGCGTCGCCGCGGGTTTGCCGCATTGACGCCGTTCTCCCGATCACAGCGGATAAAACATACGAGTATCTTCTCTGCGAGGCGATAGTGAAAATAAACTATGATAAACGCTTTGGCGCGTTTCATTATGATGAAAGCGACGGAGAGGTATCATACCGGTGCAGCTTCCCTATCGCTCACGGGGTGTACATGGATGAGCTGGAGCAGGTCTTTTTAGCGGTACAGCACACGGCAGCTTCCAATTATGCCGAGATATTGAAGCATTGCGTGGGGAAGTACAAAATAAAAGAACTCAGCGATATCCTGAAAAAAACGGACGCTCTCGTCGCCGACCTGAACGACGACGGAGTCTGACCCCCTTCCGAAAAGCGCAAGCGTCCCGAGGAACCGAAAAAACAATACCGCCGGTCTGAGACGTTCAGCCGGCGGTTCTGAGCTTTGGTACAAGCCCTTCTGGTTATATAAAAAATAACGAATCTGGATATTTGAAATAACCAGAAAAGGGAGTATCTTAATGCCATTCCAAAAGCAGGAGATACTTCACATGAATCATAAAAAAATTCTTCGTCTGACACAGGGCGCGCTGATCGCGGCGCTGGCCTTTGTGGTTTTTCAGTTTCTTCGTTTTGATATTCCCGTCGGGACGGAGCGCACGGCGGTGCATCTCGGAAACGCCGTGGTCGTGCTGGGCGCATTGCTTCTGGGCGGGGGCTGGGGAGGCGCTGCGGGCGCGATCGGCCTGACCGTTGCCGACCTTTTCAGCGGCTATGTCACAAGCGCACCGAAAACCTTTGTTCTCAAGCTGGTGATCGGTCTTATCGTGGGGCTTGTGAGCCGCAGACTTTTCAGCATTGAAAAGGAAGAGTCCGTCAAGAAACAGACGCGCATAGCGCTCATTTCATCTGCCTGCGCGCTTGCCTGCAATGTGGTGCTCGATCCGCTTTTCGGCTATTTCTACAAGACCTATCTCTTCGGCATCCCTCAGGACATGGCGGCGGCGCTTGCAAAGATCGGCTCTCTGGCAACGCTGACAAACGCCGTTATTTCCACCGTTGTTGTTACCGTGCTCTGGCCTGCACTCTACACCGTGCTCCGCCGCGCCGGACTTCTCGTCTGGGAGAGCGGGAAATAATTCCGGCGCACATACCCGCCGTTTTAACGGAGTGAAAATTAAATATGAATCAAAACAGGGGCAGCGGCAAATGTAAATTTTGCCGCTGCTCAGCTTGTCAAAGAAGCTTGCTTCTTTGACAAGAAGGCAAAAAGAATATCCGGCAGACGATGAAGACTGTCGGATATTCAGGGAGAAAGAGAAAAGAGAGGATAGGAAATTATCTATAAGCAGCAAGTCCGCGCCGCATAAAGCCGCGGCGAACCTGGCTCAAGCTGATGTCTCAGAGCGCCGCAGCTGACGCCGATCCTGCCGGAGGAAATCCAACGGGCGGAAACTCAACAGGCGGAAAAACAGTCTCTGCCGACAGACCCGCTGCATTTATCAGTCCGAAAGAGACGACCCTGCCGGATATCTCCATGTCGTTTTTCACTGCGGGGCTTTCGCTGCTTCCGTAATAAAAAGCGCACGTAGTGAGAATCGCAAGGATCAGAACAATGCCAACACACACGATAGCTTTTTCTTTCATCATTTTAATGCGCCTCCTGTATTTTTTAGTGTTTTTTGTTTTCACTCTTATATACGAATCCGGCGCAAAAAAGTTTCCGTAAAAACAGAAATTTATTTGTGAACTTTTTGTGTCACTGCTCTGCCCGCCGCAAGGAAGTAAAGGACGCACTCTCCGACCTCCATATTGAATATGCGGCTGAGCGCGGCGGCATAGGCGCTTATCTGTCCGGCGTAGTATGCGCTCCGCTTCTGCACTTCCTCCTCGGTATGCACGTTGTCGGTCTTATAGTCGATGACGGTCAGTCTGCCGTTCTCGGCAATACAGCAGTCCACAACGCCCTGCAAAAGTATCTTTTCATCCTCCGCCTTGCCGAGAAGCCCGCACGAAGAACAAAGAAGGGAAAATCTGAATTCTCTCTTCATGAAGTCCGCGCTGCGCATACGCTGACCAAGCGGGGAGGCGAAAAGCCTGAATATCGCCTGCACATCGACAGCTTCCTTTTCGCGCCGGGAGATGAAGCGCCGCTCAAAAAGCCGCTCGATCTCCCGCTTGATCGTCTCGGGACTTCCGGTTTCGGAGATATCCATATATTGCAGGGCAAGGTGGGTGGCAATGCCCTTTTCCGTGCCGGTGAGAGGCTTATACTTTTTGGTGAAGTCGGGCATACGGAAGGCGCGGCGGCTCTTCGGCGCAATGCTCTCCGCGTCGGCGTCCTGCTCCATGCGTCCCTTCAGCTCCGTCGCCGTGACCTTTGAGGGAAGCTCCTGTGCGTCCTTGTGCGGGTAAGAAAAGCTCAGTCTCCGTGCAAGCTCCGCCGCCGCATCGGCATCCGGCGCGGCGCTTCCGGCGCTTTCCTGAATATTATCATCCTCCCCGTCGGCAGAGACAACGCTTATCGCAAGATGCTCCTCCCCGTCGGCAAGAGCCGCGCTGACGAGCCAGCTTATCGGCGCGCCCGCCGCGCACAGGCTTTGCGGCGACATCGGAACGCTCAGCCCCATGCGCTGCTTTTCCATGAATTTCGGCACGTCCCTGAGCGCCGCCGTGATGTAGAGCCGTTCTCTCGGACGGGTGAGCGCCACATACATAAGACGCATCTCCTCCGACAGCGTCTCACGCTTTGAGCGCAGGACGATGGCGTTTCGCGCAAGGGAAGGATATTGTATCCCCTTGGCGGCGTTATATACCTTCGGCCCCAGCCCGAGCTTTGAATGGATAAGCACGGTGTCCCGGTTGTCCGACATGTTGAACTTTCTTGCGGTGTCGCAGAGGAAGACCACGGGGAACTCAAGCCCTTTGGACTTATGCACCGTCATTATCTTTACAGAGCTTCCGTCCGAATTATGCGCGGCGACGCCCCCGCCCTTTTCCGCAAGCTGCTTGAGCCACAGCATGAAGCGGTGCAGCCCCCTGTATCCGCTGGCGTCAAACCTCTCGGAAAGCTCTGCAAGCTCCATGAGGTTTGCCCGCCGCTGCCTGCCGTCGGTCATGGCAGAGCATATCGCAAGCAGATCGAGACCGTTTATAAGCTTCCACAGCAGCTCGCTTGCGCTCATGTCCGCCGCAAGGACGCGGAATTTCCCCGTTTCCTTGAGAAAAGCGGCGCATTTCGCGCTTGTTTCCGCGCTCTTTACAAGGGCGGAGTAAAAGTCTCCGTCCTTTTTCGCGCCGCGTATCTCCGAAAGCTCATCCGCGCTGAAGCCGAACGCGGGGGAGCGCAGCACGGCGATAAGCGGGATGTCCTTATGCGGATTATCTATGACGGAGAGCATTGAAATAACGGTCGATACCTCAACGGAGGTGAAAAACTCGCGGCTCTCCCCGCCGTCGGCGGGGATGCCCATCGCGGAAAGCTCACGGCGATAGATGCCGCCGACGCTGTTGGCGGAGCGCATGAGAAGCGCAATGTCGCCGAACTCCAGGCTCCTGCCGCCGATGGTCATGCCACTGTCCATAAGCTCAAGTATCTTCCTGCCAACAGCTCGCGCTTCAACGGCGATCTTATCCGGCGTTTCCTCCTCGTCGTCTCCGGCGGCGTCCATGAGGTCGATAAGAAGTATCTCGGGCTTCGGCACATCATCCTCATAGCCTATCGCACCGTACTTGAGCGCGGCGTCCGCGTCATAGTCTATATCACCCAGCTCCCGCGACATGCACAGTGAGAAGACCGCGTTGGCGCAGTCGAGTATTTCCCGGCGTGAGCGGAAATTTTCCTGAAGCATTATGCGCCTCGCCTCGCCCTCGCGGGCTTCTCCGGCGTTGGCATAGGAGAGGTATTTCTGCGTGAATATCTCGGGGTCGGCAAGGCGGAAGCGGTAAATGCTCTGCTTCACGTCGCCCACCATGAAAAGATTGCGGTCATTGTCGGATATTGCGCGGAACACCGCGTCCTGAACCTGGCTGACGTCCTGATACTCGTCAACCATTATCTCGGTGTAGCGCTTGGAAAGCCTGCGGGCAAGCGCCGTAGGCTCACCGCTTTCATCGGTCAGCAGCCGCGCCGCAAGATGCTCAAGATCGGAATAATCCACATATCCGGCTCTGCGCTTTTCCGCGCAGTACGCCCTGTCGAAATCCAGCGTCAGCTCAAGGAGCGCTGTCATCGCGGGAGCGCTGTCACGTATCTCCGCAAGCAGCTTCTCACTCGGCGCGTAAAAGAGCCTGCTCAGACCATCCATATCCGACTTGCATGCCTTCCTGCGCGCCTTCACCCGCTCCGACAATTCCGCGTCGGGCGAATTTCTGAGCGGCTTCAGGCGCGGAAATTCGACCGGCGGACACTCAAACGCCTTGTCCCAGCCGAGCTTTACCGCACGCAGCAGCTCGCGTATTCCGGCGGCAGTCGTTTCGAGGTTTTCAAGATACGCCGCCGCGATCTTTTCGTTTCCAGCAACCTGCCCGATGAGACGGTCAAACTCCGCGCTCCAGAACTCCGCCGATGCGCGGGCGCTTTCAAGTATCTCCTGCCCCCACGGGGTGTCTCCCGCGTCCGTGCAGGCACTGTTCATAAGCTCCGCCTGACGCTCTGCCCACAGCTCCGGACGGGGATGGCACTGCATTTTCCCGTGCAGGGTCAGAGTGATCGCCGAAAGCGCCTTGTCGTCACGCCCCTGCCCCACAGTATCCGCAAGGAGAATAAAACCGGGATACTTATCGCTTTTTTCATATCGCTGCTCAAGCACCCGGTCGAGAGCCGCCGCCTTCATTGCCGAGGCTCTGTCCTCGTCGAGTACCCTGAAGTCCGGCGAAAGTCCGGCAAGATGGCAATTTTCCCGCAGAAGATCGGCGCAGAAGCTGTGTATCGTGCCGATCTGCGCCTTTGCGCACAGCGCGCTCTGCTTTCTGAGATGCCGGTTTCCGGGGTCTTCGGCGAGCTTTTTTGAAAGCTCCTCCATTATTCTGCCGCGAAGCTCTCCCGCCGCGGCGCGGGTGTAGGTTATTATGAGGAATCTGTCAAGATCCGCAGGCGACGACGGGTCGGTAAGATACGCCATGAGCCGTTCGGTCAGAACCTTTGTTTTACCGCTGCCCGCGCCGGCCGAGACGAGAATATTGCTCCTGCGGCTCTCTATTGCCTGCCGCTGCGATATCGTGGGTTTGAACTCAGCCATTTTTCCCGCCTCCTTCCAGCATGTTCCATACGGCCTCCGGCTTAAGCTTTTTCAGGTATCTGCAATGCTCGCCGTTCTCCCCGTCGGAGAAGTGGCAGGCGTCAAAATAATCGCAGTTGAGGCAGGCGTTTTCCTGCTGCCCCCTGTAATAAGGATCGGCGGCAATATTGCCCCGATGCAGCTGCGACGCCATTTCCGCAAGACAGCCCTTTATATGCGCCGACAGCATGCCGAGCCGCTCAAGAGACGCAACGTCATCCGCCGACGGCGCACCGCCCTTGAATTTTACAGGGATATATCGCTTGTCGTCGCCGTTTTCCCACGCGTTTATAAGCGCGTCGTCCTCAAGCACAAGACCGCTCCGGCGAAGCTCCCTGCTTCTCGCCTTCTCCGCCTCGTCCGCGTCAATGTCTCCGTCGGAGGAGAGTATGGCGCTGCGCGCCGGCTGATACATCACGCCTGCCGGAACTATCTCGTGTCCGTAAAGCGCCTCGCCGTCGCTTTGCAGCGCGAAGAGATACAGAAGCATTTGCAGACCCATGCCGTAATAAACATCCGACATGGAAAATTTCTTTTTTCCGGTTTTGTAGTCCACCACGCGCAGATACAGCTTGCCCTTGTGCAGCCAGCCGTCCACTCTGTCGGCAATTCCGGTAAGCGTCATGGAATACTCGCCGTTTCCAAGCTCAACAGGTCTGAATTTTGACGCGTCGCCGAAATTCAGCTCAAAATCCAGCGGCTCAAAATCCGATTTGCGAAGCTCCGCCGCCGTATCCGCAGCGACCGCCCGCACATCGCGGCAAAGCCGCTTGAAAAGATATACGAATCTCGCGCTCTTTTCGTTGAAGTCGTTAAGCTCGTCATGCACATATTTTTCGACATACTTGTCGGTTATTTTGCCTATCTGCGTGTCGTCAACCTTTTTGAAGCCGCCCCTTTCCCTGACCTCTCTCGCCATGTTTTCAAGGACGAAGTGCATGAACGTGCCTATTTCCGGAGGGCGGAAGCCTGCCGGCTCGTAAGCCTCCGCTTTCAGACCGTACTGGCAGAAGTATGCAAACTTGCACGAGGCGAATTTGTCTATTTTTGACGCGCTCAGTCTCATCCTGTCGCCGTAAAGAACCTTTACCGCATTGGGAGACAGACGCCCCCTTGTCATCTCCGAGGCTTTTTTCAGCGCCTCGCATCTTTCGCCGTCCGTGCGCAGGAAGTATTCCTTTGCCGCCTGCTCCGCGGCGCTCCCGCCGCGCATGGCGTGCCCCGCCATCATAAGCGCCGGAGACGGCGCGCTCATACGGATATCGTCAAGAGAAACGGCGGCCGGACTTATATCAAATATAGCCTGCGCACGGTTGAAAACGAACGCCGGATGCAGCGCCTGCCCTTCGCCGTCGGTAAGACTGTAACACAGGCTAAGCGATTCAGAGGGCAGGGTGAGACAGTTGTATATGAGCGAAAACTCACGCCACAGCTCTGTGTCCGCACCGCTGCCGAGGTTTATGTCCAGCTCGGAAAGACGGCGGCGTTCAACGTCGGTAAACACGCCGCCGCTGTCTCCGCTCTGCGGTATGCGCGAATCGGACGCTCCCAGAACTATGAGATGCTTTATACTGCGCCGGCGCATCCTGTCAAAGTCTCCCGCAGACACCCTGTCGAGAGACACCGGAATAGTCCCGACGTCGTATTTCGAGAGCATGAGGGTAAAAAGTCTGCCGAACTCGTCCCTGTCCATCTGACGGTCTGTCAGAATGGCGGCGGTTTGCTCAAGGGCGGAGACGACGATGTCCCAGAGCTGCGCATACTCCTGCGCAAGCTCTTCGCGTCCCGCATCCGCAAGCAGCAGAGCGCGTTTTTCAAGCTGTTCGGGAAGCTTTATATCCGCAAAAAGCCCCGCAAGCGCGGCGCACTGCTCTTCGGCGGTCTGCGCCTGAGCGCTTGCGCGCTGAAATTCCAACAGCGGGAGGGCAAGTCTGCGCCGCGCCGCGTTTATCGCCGCAAGCCTTTCAAGCGCTTCATCGTCATATTCCCCTCGGTAGCCGTCGGGATGCTGCTTCCAGTCTTCCTCTCTCATCCACGCGGAGGAGCGGAGCTGCCATTTGAATATATAGCCCTCCAAAAGCTCGCTTTCCTCTTCATCAAGCCCGGTCAGCCCCGTATGCATATAGCTTATAACGTCGTCAACATCCCAGCCCTTGGCGCATATCTCGTATGCCAGGCTTATCATTAGCGGAAGGGGCTTATACATAAGCTCGCTCCTGGCGCTGATGAAAAGGGGGACGCCGTACTGCTCAAAAACGTTCGCAAGTATCCCGCGGTAGTCGTCAAAGCCGCGCACCGCGACAGCTATATCACGCCAGCGGCAGCCGCCGTCGCGCACAAGCTCAAGCGCTTTCGCCGCGGCAAATTCACATTCTGCCGACACGCTTTCGGCGTATTGGAGACTTACCGCGGCTTTGCCCTCGTACCTGCCGCTCGTGTAGCTGAAGAGCATATCACCGTAATAGCCGAGAGAGGCGTCCTTGCTCCATTCCTTTTCGGAAAGCTCTATCGAGTATTCCGCCCCGCTTTCCTTTGCCGCGGCGATAAGGGCGCGTCCGGCTCTGCGGCTCATCTCAAATATCTCGTTGTCGCCGTCCATGCTGTCAACAGTGAGGCACACCGTGACCTCCGCACCGGCGTCGAGCAGCGCCGCTATGACGTTCTGCTCCTGCGCGGTAAAGTCGATAAAGCCGTCTATATAAACGTGCGTGTCTTTGCCGATCGTGCTTTCCGGTATCTGTCCGGCAAGCAGCGTGAGCATATCTGCGGGGTCTGCGTGCCCGTTTGCGGCGACCGCCTCATACGCCTCGTAAATAAGCGCAAGGTCGTACAGCTTCTCGCCCAGAGCGCCGCCGCACTCCTGCGCCGCTTCCGTCAGAACGTCTGCGCCTATGCAGGCGGTTTTAAGCTCGTCTATCGCGGAAAGCAGCATCGCCTGAAGCTCACTCTTCCTCTCCGCCGCACCGTAGACCCTGAGCCTGCTGCCCACGCTGCCGAGAGCAAGGGACATGCACAGGAGCCGCCCGCCCTTATCAAGGTATTCCGCCGCGCCGCCGCCGCACTGCGAGCGTACCCGCCGCGCAAGTCCGGTAAAGCTGAAAACCTCCGCATAGAGGGACATCGTGTCGCCGCATTTTTCGCAAAGCTCCCGTTCCGCCTCATGGCTGTACTGTTCGGGAACTATCAGCATATGTCCGCTCTCGCACCGCTGCACCGCGCCGCGTATCTTTTCGATTATCGCCGCCGTTTTGCCCGTTCCGGCCTTGCCGATAATAAGATGAAGCATAGAACTGCCTCCTGTTAAGAAATAAGAGCGAACTGCCGTCTGCGGCTTTCCGCTCTTGTCATATATTGAAGTTATTTTCCGTTTTTCATATCATGGTAGCTGACGTTCGGCGCCCAGCCGGGAAGAGGCATACGCTGCATCGCGCCGAAGATCTTGCTTTTCATGTCGGGGTAATCCCTGCACAGAGCAGAAAGCATTTTCTTTATCTCATAGCGCTTGCTGCCCTTGTCCTGCGGACAGGGGTTTTCCACTATCGGCAGCTCCAGCGCCGCCGCGACATTTGCGATCTTCTGCTCTCCGGCATAGATGAGCGGGCGTATCTGCGTCACGCCGCTGCGATCGAGATACGTGACCGGGCGGAAGCAGCTTATGCGTCCCTCAAACAGCAGCGACATCATATAGGTCTCCACCGCGTCGTCGAAGTGGTGACCGAGGGCAAGCTTTTTTATGCCTCGCTGACCTATCGCGTCGTTTATCGCGCCGCGGCGCATCTTCGCGCACAGGGAACAGGGATTATCCTCTTTGCGGATGTCGAAAACTATCTCCTTGATGTCCGTTTTAAGGCAGGTGTACGGTATTTCAAGCTCCTCGCACATATCCCTGACGGGAGTGAAATCCATCCCTTCAAAGCCCAGCTCTATTGTGATCGCCTCAAGGTCGAAGCGCTTGGGATAGAAGCTTTTAAGATGGTTGAGCGCGACGAGCAGCAGCATCGAGTCCTTGCCGCCGGACACGCCGACCGCAACCTTGTCCCCGTCCTCTATCATATTATAATCGTCTACCGCTCGGCGGACCGTGCCTGTAAATTCATTGAGAAGCTTATTCATAAAACGTTCCTTTTCAATTGAAATATCGTTTTGAGCATTTTTGAGATTTAAGGAGTATTTTTAAGATTTAAGGAGTTTCAAATCCGTAAATTAAATTTGGTGTTGACAGGCGTCTGACGCTGTGGTATAAAGATTAAGCGCGTTTGGGATACTTTACGGTAAATTGTATCAGCGCACTCACAAAATGTCAAAACATTTAATCTATATGGAGGCACAAAATATGTCTACTACCCTGGTAACCAAGGAATCCGTTACCCGTAAGTGGTACGTCCTTGATGCAGCCGGTAAGCCCATGGGCAAGACCGCTGCTCTTGCAGCCGATCTTCTCCGCGGCAAACTCAAGACCGACTATACTCCCAATGTTGACTGCGGCGATTATGTTATCATCATCAACGCAAAAGACGCCGTTCTCACCGGCAAAAAGCTGGAACAGAAGTATTACCGCACACACTCCGGTTATCCCGGCGGTCTGAAAGAGACTCAGTACAAGACCCTTATGGCCAAGAGACCCGAGCTTGCTATGCGTCTCGCGGTTCGCGGTATGCTCCAGAAGAACACCATCGCTGATTGGCAGCTCAAGCGCCTGAAGATCTTCGCCGGTGCAGAGCACACCCATGCAGCTCAGAAGCCCGAAGTCTGGGATCGCTAATAGGAGGTAAAGAAATATGGCAACTTATAAGTGCAAAAAGCCCTATATGTACGGCACCGGACGCAGAAAGTCCTCCGTCGCACGCGTTCACCTCATCCCCAACGGCACCGGCGCTATCACCATCAACGGCCGTGATATCGACGATTACTTCGGTCTTGAAACTCTGAAGCTCATCGTCCGCCAGCCCCTGGTTGCAACCGCGACCGTCGGCAAGGTCGATATCGAAGCCACCGTTGCAGGCGGCGGCGTTTCCGGTCAGGCAGGCGCGATCCGCCACGGTATCGCCCGCGCACTCCTCGTTGTTGATGAATCCTACCGCCCCGCTCTCAAGTCCGCCGGTTTCCTGACCCGCGACCCGAGAATGAAAGAGCGTAAAAAGTACGGTCTCAAAGCAGCCCGTCGCGCACCTCAGTTCTCCAAGCGCTGATCGGACGCAAATTTACAACTCAAAAGCTCAAAAACCCCGGAAAATCAGCATTTT